>Ga0180438_10012309_pt1 | contig 10196 bp, 10 predicted proteins | sample SS_ome_12_FD_132455 | JGI IMG/M metagenome (GOLD analysis project Ga0180438, IMG submission 132455) | Hypersaline lake sediment archaeal communities from the Salton Sea, California, USA - SS_3_D_2 metaG | ecosystem: Environmental > Aquatic > Non-marine Saline and Alkaline > Hypersaline >...
ATGGATGAGCTCAATCTAATCGATTATCTTCTCGTCGCTCGTGGACAACAAGAACTCGCTGGCAAATCCCGCATCACACTGAGCTCTGATCTCTTTGAATCTGTTCTTGGAGCAATTTTCCTTGATGGCGGTTGGACTGCTGCGCACACATTTCTCTCAGATCATTTTCTCGACCGCTATCTTGCTATTGCAAAATCACCTCCAGAAAATCCTAAGGCTGAACTTCAAGAGTTTGTCTCAAAAAAAGGTGAAGAACCTCCCATATATAAGTTGGTTGAAACCAGCGGCCCTCCACACAAACGAACTTTTACAATCGCTGTTTATGTCAATGATTTACAACTCGGCCAAGCATCTGGCTCCTCAAAACGAGAGGCTGAACAGCTTGCAGCCACATTAGCTTTAAAGAAATTACGATGAAAACAAAATCAATATGGTATTGCTCATCTTGCGGACATTCCAGCACCCGATGGATAGGTCAATGTCCAACATGTTCAGAGTGGAATTCCTTTCATGAAGAACAAACCTTTAAAGAGAAAAAAACTCCTTCTAGAGAACCATCTCCTCTCAAACAGATTCAAGAGACCCAATTTGATCGATATCAAACATCGTTTTCAGAACTTAATCGTACACTTGGCGGAGGCCTAGTTCCTGGAGCCCTCATCTTACTCGGTGGAGACCCTGGTATCGGCAAATCTACTCTCTCTCTCCAAATTGCCAACAGCTTGCCATCAAAACGTGTTCTCTATATCTCCGGCGAAGAATCTCTCGAACAAATTGCAATACGAGCACGCCGCTTACAAGTTAGCAGCGACAATATCCTTTTTTCCAATGAAACAGAAGTAAACGCTATTGAACAATGGCTTAAAAATCATAAACCCGATCTTGTCATCATCGACTCCATTCAAATTCTCTATAAACATGAGATAGCTTCCAGTCCTGGTTCTGTTGTTCAGGTTCGTGAATGCACTGCTGCGCTTATGCAAATCGCTAAATCTCTACACATAACCATGATCATCATCGGCCATGTCACCAAAACTGGAGAAATTGCTGGTCCTCGTATTCTCGAACACTTGGTTGATACAGTTCTTTATTTTGAAGGCGAGCAGCAACAAAATCTTCGAATCATTCGATCAATAAAAAATCGATTTGGGCCTACTGATGAAATTAGCGTCTTTCATATGCAAAATGCAGGGCTGAAAGAGGTAAAAAATCCTTCTCAACTCTTTATCGAAGACAGAACGCGAGGCACACCAGGAACAGTTATTATGCCTATTATGGAAGGATCGCGTCCTATTCTCATCGAAGCACAAGCTCTTGTCACAAAAACCTTCTACCCAACACCCTCAAGGCGATCTACAGGCATAGACCCCAATCGCCTTGCCCTTTTAATCGCTGTTTGTGAAAAGCGCGCTCGCTTACGGCTCTATCAAAGCGATGTTTTTGTCTCGATAACAGGAGGCCTTCGTATTAATGAACCTGCCGCAGATCTTGGTCTACTCCTCTCTATCGCCTCATCCTTTTCAAATCGCATCTTTGATCCTGATACAGCAGTTATTGGAGAAGTTGGTTTAGGCGGAGAGGTTCGATCAGTACCAAGAATCGAAGCTCGCGTCAAAGAAGCCTCACTCATGGGCTTCAAACGCTGTATCCTCCCTACCAAAAATGTCGCTAGCGTTCGCTCTTTTGAACGTGACGTCGCTCTTTGCCCTGTCTCCTGGGTTGAAGAGGCTATTGAGATGATCTCTCACAAGAACTGAGACAATGCTTTGGCCAAGAAACCACCTCTGAATAACTCTTCAGTCCCAACTTCCTTATGTCGTGAAAGCACATACTTTGCTCTATCCGATTCAGGATCCTCTAGAAATGATGAAAATTGCTCAAGAGCACGATCTACAGCTCTTACAGAAATTAAATTCCTCAACTCCTCGATCTGTTCTCGAATTGCCTCATTTAACCACTCAGGTATAGGCTCATCATGTTTAGGTCCAATCGTATACGTCCATATTGCTTTTGTCGCAACAAAGAGCATAGCATCAAGGTGCTGAGCACAATCTTTTTGTGACAAAATCTGTCGTATTTCATCATCCAAGATCCCATCTTCTAAAAACCGCTCGCACGCCTCAATCTGCTGCTCAGTTCGTGCGCTCATTGCAACAATAGGATTTAAAAACGTTGGATAATGCGCTTGGTTATATCCGTTTTGTTGAACCCACTGATAGGCATGCACACGATCAATAGGCCGCACAAAGCTACGAATATGTCGTGACCACATGCGAGCTAAAGACTCATCTGACAAAATATTTGGAGAATTTACATTGTACAAACAATCAGCCAAAGCCCAAAAAAAAGTAAACGAACTGCTTTGAGCAAGAACATCAAACTTCAATGATTGATGAGCATCGAACGGACGTACAATAAAAAAGAGACAATTGTAGACCGCTGACTCAACAAGAGCAGCAACAGACAAACAAACAAGTCCAACTTCTGCTGCTATTATTGGCAAAACACGCCTCTGACCATGTACTAGAGAAAGAACACCTGGAAAGCTCTGATACAATTCGCATTGCTTCCATTGATCTTCAGCTCCATTTGCATTTCGCCATTTAATAAGTTCGCCCATCAACTGACTTGAAATTGATCGTGTTGGCTCCATTAATATCTCCTACTCTTTTCTTGATTGTTTCCACAAAATATCACGTGCTCGAGCCCAACTTTGTAAAAAAAAGAGGCCCTCTGGTAATTCATTTATTGCAATAACTCGAATTTCCTTCATAAGGTCGCTCTGACACGCTTTATACGATTCTACTGAATCAAAAGCACAGAACAACACATCGTCTTCAATCATCCTAGAACGCAATCTTTCTATAGAGCAACGAGTTTCAGGTTTTAATACCATTAAAATTTGCCGCCCTGAACAAGGTCCCAAAGCATATGTCCAAACTGTTTTAGCAAGGACAAATTCAATAACATCATTGGTAACATCTAAAAATCCTTGTTGGATATTGTCTTCAACGATATTGCCAATTAAAAATTCAACGCCTTCAAAAATATCCTTCATCACCTCTACTGCCTCTTGCCAAACAGGCCCAAGCAATTGAGAGTTTTGAACCTCATGTGATCCAGCAATTTGCACCTCTTTAAGCAATTCTATAACAGCCTTATTTTTACTTCCTTGATCATAGATCTTTCGAGATTGAAATAGCTGTTGCAATTCCTCTAAAACAGACCTTTCAACCAGTTTCAGGCGCAAATTTCGAATAGCACAACACGTTTCATATTTAAAAGGAAAACGGTCTAATTCTTCATTTTTTCTTGGACCAAAAGCATAAACCCAGGCAGTCTTATAAACAAGGAACATACAAAGATCCGCATCCAATTCTACAAAATCATCCATAATCTCTTGTGTAGCAATATCTTGAATCAGCGTTTTCGCCCCTTTAGCAACACTTGCACTCACAATTCGTTCTAAACGGCGGTCATCCATTCTGCGCATGAGATCTTGCTCACGATCTGCCTCACTTCTTAGCCTATAATCATATTCAATCCATCCTGGTACTTGATCATCGCCGCCAACAGAAACATCAGCAAAAGGCAGACTGCCATCAATCATATGCAAACCAAAACCATCAAAACCATTTTCTACTTCATTACGATCACGCTCATTCATTTGCAAGAAAGACCAGGGAAAGTCTGCAAGCGCTTGTTGTGCCTCTTGCGCGCTACCATAAACCTTATCAAAAAAAAGATTTGTAACAAAAATAGTGCTTAATCCCCAATAAATTGTAACTCTACATTTGATGAAAAATTGTTCACACGTTTCATGGACTAGAGATTCGCCTGCAAAAAAAGGCAAAGTCACCATAAAAAAAACAACTCCAGCAACACTTTCTACAACAGCCGCTGTCGTTAAAGCAACAAATCCGACTTCTGCAACCGCCCTCTGAGGGCATATAAGATACCAGGAAACCTCTTGATTCCTCCATGTACTTAAGCCAGTCATCAATTGTTCTGTTAACGCCATATGACCTCTCAAAAAAAAAATCAGACTCTATAAGAAAGAATTTCTATTAATCTAAGATAAAGATTTTAAATCTTACTTGAAAGCGTTGATTTTCCGTAAATTCCAATTTTTCAAAATCCGTATAGATAACAACTTGGTTTTTTTCTAAGATTATCCTGCGCTATCTGATGATGACCTACTGCCGCTTTCCGGACAAGAAAAGTGTCTCTTTAATGGCGATAATTGCAACCTCATTGGACGCAAACATGTTAGATTTAGTTTTAATGCCCCTTTTTCAACTTTTTTAGTCAATTCGGGTGGAATAAAGATTTCCTGATTGCGGGTTATAGAAAGGATTTTTAGAGAAACAATTGGCAATTCCGGTAAAAGCCCCAAAAATGGGGTATTTAATTCACATGTTTCAAGGGAAGATAACTGACCGAGATTAGGAATCATACTAATATTATCACACTCTAAATGCAAATTTATTAGTGATGTGCAACAATTAATTACATTTGAAATCGAAACCATAGAGCGCGAACTAATACTCAAGGATTGCAAATTAAAACAATATTTATAATTAGGGAAATGAGTAACATCTGGAATTCGAAGACGTATGGTTGCAAGGTTAACCAGTCGAATTATTTCTTTTGGGATAATACGAAGACCTATTAATGGCTCTTGCTGTTCTATTTTCGTAATTTCATCAAAAACATTTTGAGCTACGTTTCGAATCAATTTCGCTTGTTCCTCCGTCGTACCTTTATTAATCTGCAACATATTATTAATGCGCGGAAAAATCGAAAAAAATATGACGGTGCTTCTATTGACAATAGATTCTAAAAAACGATCAATATGGGAGCTATCGGAACAAATTTCTTGTAATTGCTTAGATTGAAAAAAACTAATATCTTCATAGGATAAAAATTTTGCTGAAGTAGCAATTAACTCACTTAAGGCACTCAATTCTTCTCTACCTAATTTAGGCCGTGCTATGTCAACTTGATCAAAACCAAAATGCGTTTTAAGAAGATCAGCACTCTTTTTGGATAGAGCAACTCCAAAAGGTTTCCAACAACTGAACTCATCCTCAATTTTCGTATTTTTCAACGAAACAACTGGTAAAAGTGGAATATTTAATCTTAATGACATAACGAATCCTTAAATTTAATAATTATAGACAAACAAGTCGAAAAATATACGAGACAACTCGAATTTATGCTAGGCTTTTTTTTATCTTCCATTTACTATAAAAAAAACTCAACAAAAGGTTTGGCTTATGTATACATTACCTCCACTTCCTTATGACATTACAGAGTTTGGACCCGTTCTCTCCAAAGAGATCATACAACTCCATTATGAAAAACATCATGCTGGCTATGTCAAAAAGCTCAACGCTGCGCTCGAAAAAAAACAAGCTGCGCAAAATCAAGACCTTTCCACTCAAATCATGATTGATGAGGATGTCAAATTCAATGGTGGTGGCCACCTAAACCACGTTCTTTATTGGGAAAATCTTATCCCTCAAAATAAGGGTGGAGGCTCTTTGCCTGATGGCTGTTTGCGACAAGTTATTGTGAAAACTTTTGGAAGTTTAGAAAGATGCAAGCAGATCATTACTGAGATATGTGTTTCTGTACACGGTTCCGGATGGGGATGGTTGGGTTATTGTCCAAATCAAGGGCATCTTCGGGCCTTTGCTACTGAAAAACACGACCTTGCACAAACACAAAAATTTCTACCCCTACTCTGCATCGATGTATGGGAACATGCTTATTATCTCCAATATAAAAATGACCGCGCAGCCTATGTACAGGCCATTTGGTCAATTATCAATTGGAGAAAGATAGAAGAGAGATTAATCCAGGCGCAGCAATAATTTTTTAGAAAATTAAGAATTAATTTTCTCTTACTCACATAAAGCTCTTAAAGCGCGGGGAGTAGGAAGTTCTGCACCTATATAAGTTACTGCCTTGTTCTGGACATGAAGAATAACGCGTTAATGGTGGCAGTAGATGGAACTTTTTTATTTCCAAACATTTCAAACGCACTTCCAACTGTTTCTTCTCTGCTTTATCATAAATTGCGTTTTCAAGATAGATCGTTCCATCGCTCCAAACATAAAGCCATTTTAATGATTCGATTGGCATTCGCGGTACAGCGATAATATTGCGTGTATATAAATTAATCCTTTCAAGACGAGTTAATGAAGAAAGATCAGGAAGCCACTGAATTTTTTTACAATCCAAATTCAATTCTTTTAATAGACTACAATTCTTGATCGCATCCGACATCATTGTCAAAGATTCAGCACAAACACTCAAAGATTCCAAGCATTGACAATATGCAAAATCGGGAAAATGTGTCACAAAAGGAACTTTTAAAAAAACTTTACTAAGATTTTTTAATCTCATAATTTCTTGTGGAATAATTCGAACACCTTCTAAAGGGTTTTGATGATCTATTTTCGTAATTTCATCAAAAACATTTTGAGCTATATTTCGTATCAATGTGGCTTGTTCTTTTGTTGTTCCTCCATTTAAGCACAACATACGGTTAAATCGAGGAAAAACAGAGAAAAACATTACGGTACTTTGATCAACTATAGACTGCAAATATTGAGCAATAAAAGATTCATTTGACCATATCTCTTGAATTGTTTTCAGTTGAAAAAAAGGACGATCTTCCTGGGATAAAAATTCCATGGAATGTTCGATCAGCTCACATAGCGCTCTGAGCTTATCTCCAGATAAGCTCGACCTCCCATTTTTCTTTATCGCTTCGATACCAAAATGCGTTTTTAGAATAGAAGCACTCTCTTGAGAAGGTAGAGCCTGAGCTGTTGGATTAAGACCATACACCTCGTTTTGTACATATGCTCTCAACGCTCTCAAATCCAAAAGATCAACCGCCCGTACTGACATAACAACTCCATTAAAAATAAGCATAAAAATATACAAAACGTACATTTTTTATACTATACTTTTTAAGAAACATATTAAAAGAAATCATCAAAGACTTTTGAGGACTAAGACCTTAAGTAAACTCTGAAAAAGTTCCCCAAGAAGAAAAAGAGTAGATTTTTTCTCAAGTTTTTTCTGCGCGACGAGTCAATAGTCATTGCGCTATTGGCGAGGAGCAAGGAGAATACGTATGGAAAAAGATACACATTTTCTTCCAGGGAACTTTTTCAGAGTTTACTTAAGGAGAAATATACGTCTCATTGTTGTTAAGATCTTTCTTTGAATTCATCAGCGAAAGCTCGATTTTCGGCAAGGGTTAACCCTTGCCAACAAAATCGATCTACGCATCTAAATCCAAAAAAAACATTATCAACAAGTTTTGGTAGCAACTAGGGTCTAAGGAGGTTAAATCTTAATAAAGCCTTGACCAGCAGCACCACCTTGCGCTGCAGGAGCTTCCTTAGCACCTTCTTCAAAGCGGCCTTCACTATAATCTTGGCAAGTTTTTCGCCATTTTTCTACCATCTCAACAAATACAGGAGCATAAGCTCGAAGTGCTGAAGAAAGAGCATGCTCCATATCAAGTGTGGAATGGACGAGAATAAGCTCTTCATTAACAGCAACACCAACCCCACCGCCTGCCATTTGTCCACCTAACAATGATCCTTCAAGCAGCTTTTCATATAGTTTAAGCTTTGCTTTATCATCTTTTGGAAGACCATCGAGAAGTGGTGAATACAAATACAAGCGCTTTGAATTTGGCTCATAAGTAAGATGAAGAGAATACTCATCATCAATCCCTAAAATACATGTGTTGTTCTCATCAAATTCCAATCCCTCTAGCCCAAGTTCTTTCCCGAACTCTTTGAGATTTTCCTTTGCATTTTCTAATGACATATTCCCTCCATACAAACTCTCTTAAAATTTTAACTCTTATCCTACTTTGTACATGTTAGCCTTTTTTTCTCAAAGGAAAATTTTTAGGCTGTTTCGCCTCGTGGTTTGCCCTCTTCTAAAATCTCAAGACTTACTCGAATACCATTTCGACTTGCTACTGACATCAAAAGGGTTCGGATAGCATTTATGGTCTTTCCACCTTTTCCAATGATCTTGCCAATATCACTTTTTTCAACAGACAATTCAATAATCAATGTCTGCGTACCACCAATCTCCTTGATTCGTACTTTGTCTGGGTTGTCAACCAAATTTTTAACAATGTATGCAACAAATTCTTTCATACCTCGATCCTCTTGTTTCAATTACCAAAAATAGGTTTCAGATTCATAATTGGTTTATAATTGAGATCCCTATTTGCTGAAAAGCATCTTTTTTCCTACAAACCTATCGCCTCGCACTTTTTAGCAATTTGCTCAAAGTGATTATTACGATCTACAGCTATCTCTAAACCATTTTTAAACGTTTCAATTTCATCTAAAAGGTTTTGAATTTTTTTCGACTTTCCTGCAGTTTCAATTTTACGATGAATCTCCTGTTCTAAGCAAGAGAGATGCTTAGAAAGATGGTCTATTTCCTTTCCTTCGCGATAAAAAGCATCGGTTAAATCGAGCAATTGGTTTATCTTCTGCTCTAACATGGAAAAAGGAATTTCAGGATGTTTTTTTAAGCCTACACGAAAACTTCTGATCAAAACCCTAGCAGCTTTGATAAGATAATTTTGCCTCTCGCGCAATCTGTTTTCAGGGTGTAACAGAAGAGCTCGATCAACTCGACGAACAAGAAGATGTAGCTTTTTTTGAAGCTCTTTCTTTTGCTGTTCAATATTATCTCTCAATATTTTTTTAGACCCTTCAAACTCACTAAGAATCTCTGCTGCACACTTCATGTGTCGTTCAACACAGTCAAGCATCTCCCGAAACTCTCTATCCCTATAAATATCAAGAGACTTTTCTTGCAACCACCCTATAAGTCGACTAAATTCAATTTTAAGATCACATAATTGCTCTTCAACAGATAATACATCATTAAACATCTCCTCACACTCAAATCTCAGAGTAAACGCAAAGATTTTTACTTCAGACAGCGCAACAGCAGCAAGCTCCGCTCGAGCACGCAAAGCAACCAATTCATCATGTAGCTCTTTTACTCGCTCTTTTGACCTCTTTTGAACAGGATCACGCTCCTCTACACTTGCAATCTTTTTTTGCACAGAGTTCTGAGATAGTGCATTGAGACGTTTTTGATATTGAGAAAAAGTCTCGTCTTTATACCAAGAAAAACTTCCATATCCTTTTTTCCCTGCAAGAAGAGAGCGAACAGCAGATCGTTCTTGAGCAAAAGAGGGCGGTGTTCCAGATAAAAATTCAACAATTTCATGTGCAAAAAGTTCAGGCTTAGCAAGAGTAATTGGCGCAAAAAAATTAAAAACTTGGGTTAAGTGTTTTGTTTCTCGTTCACACCAATCGCCTAATAAAAATCTTCGAAGGAAGGGATCAGCATATTTACACATAACGGGAAGGACATACCGATGAAACCACCACTCATAAGAAGCCCCCCCTATACGTGCCCACATGCGCGCAGAAAAAGGAATTGCATTCCATATCCATTCAATTTCGCGAAGGCGTTGTATCTCTTTCTTCCGTATAAGTCGTATAACTCGAATAAATTCTTCAATTTTCATAAATAGTCAACTTTTTGAAGTTAAGAGCAATGTCACTGGTCCATCATTGACAAGTGAAACTTGCATCATCTGCCGAAACTTACCTGCTTGTACAGGATTTGCAACCTCTTCTTGCATTCTCTCTAAAAAATAATCGTATAAGCTTTCAGCAACATCTGGAGGAGCCGCTCGAGTAAAATCAGGCCGACATCCCTTTGTGCATAGACCATATAAAGTAAATTGGCTAACAACTAAAATCTGCCCGCCAATATCAACAACACTTCTTGACATCTTTCCATTATCATCTGGATATATGCGAAGACGAGGAATTTTTTTTGTCAAATAGTCAACATCACTTTTCGTATCTCCAATCCCTACACCGACAAAAAGACATAGGCCTTTCTCAATCGATCCGACTACCTCTCCCTCAACAGTCACTTGCGCATCGCTGACACGTTGTAGAACTACTTTCATCCAATCATCTTCTCCATATCTGCATGTAATGGAGCGACAAACTCCATTTTCGCGCCTGTTCGAGGATGCTTGCATTCTATCCGATAGGAGTGAAGCATCTGTCTACATTCTGTTTTGCGCCTCCCATAGACCTGATCGCCAA
>Ga0180438_10012311_pt1 | contig 10195 bp, 9 predicted proteins | sample SS_ome_12_FD_132455 | JGI IMG/M metagenome (GOLD analysis project Ga0180438, IMG submission 132455) | Hypersaline lake sediment archaeal communities from the Salton Sea, California, USA - SS_3_D_2 metaG | ecosystem: Environmental > Aquatic > Non-marine Saline and Alkaline > Hypersaline >...
CAGCACATCCGCCACATCCGCAGTTTCGCCAAACTCACGGCCGAGGGCATGACGGTGGCCGGCACGGCCATGGTGCGCATCCTGGAAGACGTCCTGCCCGCCCGTTTTGGAGGAGCGGCACTGGACTACCAACTGCAGGAAGGAGAGGACGAAGAGGGTTTCACCCGCTATTACATCGTCGTTCACCCACGCGTGCACCTGGACGAGGAGCAGGCCGTTCTGCAAGCGGTCTGGGAAGGCTTGAGGCAGACTGGGCCTGGCGAGCATGTCAGCCAGTCGATGTGGCAACAGGCCCAGACCTTCCGTATCAAGCGTGCCGAACCCATCTGGGCCGGCGGGGGCAAGTTCCAGCCCTTGCTCAGGCACGCCATTGCTGGAAGCAGCGTTCACGAGCGAAAGGAGATGGAACCAGAATGAAAAGACGTAGCCTTTTCAAGTCGCTGTCGATCGTGCTTATCGTACTCCTGCTGTCAGTGGGGTGTGCGCCTGCAGCGCCTGCGCCTACGCCCGCACCAGCTGAGCTGACTAAGATCACGTTCATGAGCAGCAACTACCTGGGCTCGGCCTCCTACTACATGTCCGTGATGGAGGGCTATTTCGCCGAGCAAGGCATCGAGCTTGAACATGTCATCTCGCCGCCACAACGCGAGATGCTGCCGCTCCTGATCGAGGGTGAACTCGATGCCATGTCCCACTCCTTCAACACCGGTCTGATCAATGCCATCGCTGGCGGCGCCGATGTCAAGCTCGTGGCCGCCGGCACCCCGTGGGTGTTTGACGGCTGCTACGCCGGCGGCTTGCTGGCGCGCAAGGAGCTCATCGAGAGCGGCGCGCTGGACGACCTCAGGAACGCCACCATGTACCGATTCGCCCTGCGCGCCCATTCCTTCCCTGCCTACATGGTAGAGCGGTTTCTGCGCCCGGCCAACCTGACCGTGGCTGACCTGGACATCACCACCCTGGAGACGCCGATCATGGGTGAGGCGCTGGCGCAGGGCTCGATCGACGTCATCTGGTGCGGCGAACCGTGGACGACGCGCATCCTGAACGAGGGGAACGCGGCAATGTGGAAGGGCGATGCCGAGATCTGGCCGGGCTATTCCACGGGCGGGATCGTCTTCGGATCCCGGCTCCTCGAGGACCGCGACCTAGGCCAACGATTCCTGACCGCGATTGCCAAGGGCTTGCTGCAGTTCGTCGAGGGCAAGACCGACCGCAACCTGGAACTTGCGGCCGAGTTCACCGAACTGGACCGCGAGCTGCTCGAACAGGTCTGCTGGCCCACGGTCTGGACTGGCCAGCCCAACTTGGAGGGATGGGTTGACTACCAGGACTGGGCCCTCAACGAAGGCTTGATCGACAGTGCCCTCACCCCAGAGCAGTACTGGGACGGCAGCTTCCTCGAGCGGGCCATGCGGGACCTGGGCCAAACGCAGTAGCCACACAGGCCTGTTGACCATTCGTGCGCCCCTTGGAGCACATACCCTAGGGCGCAGAAAGACGGGGACGTCTCATGAGCATGACCGCGGCAGGCACCGCGCTGGCCTACCTGCGCTTTGTGCGCGCCCTGCCGAACTACTTCAGCTCTCGCATCACCATCGAGCAGGCCACGGAAACAGTCCAACAGCGCCTGCAACAGCGCGAGGCGCATTTCCTGGACTTGATGGAGCAGCGCATCTTTGGCAACCCGCGCAGCCCCTACCTGCCCCTGCTCAGGCTGGCGCACTGCGAACTGGGCGACCTGCGCGACATGGTGCGCCAGCGCGGGCTGGAGGCAACACTGCTGGCGCTGCGCGAAGCCGGCGTGTACCTGACTTTCCAGGAATTCAAGGGGCGCGAACCCGTTGTCCGCCACGGCCAGGTCTTTACCGTCAAAGACCGCGACTTTGACAATCCCTTCTTCGACGCCTACTTCCAGGCGCAGACCGGTGGATCCACAGGCATCGCCAGCAAGGTGCCTGTCTCCCAGAACCACCTGATCGCCTCTGCTCCGGCCGAAATGCTGCTGCGCGATACCCACGGCGTTCTGGACGTGCCGATGGCACTGTGGCTGCCCATACTGCCGGCTGGCGCCGGCATCTCCACCGTCCTGATGTCAGCCTACTTCCGCCGGCCGCCTGAGCGCTGGTTCTCGCCTGGCACCACGCGCGAGCGACGGTTGTCGTTGGGCTATCGCCTGGCCACGCAGGCCCTCATCCGCTTTGTGCGCCGACTGGGAGTCACAGCGCCTCAACCGGAATGGGTGCCTCTCGACCAGGCCATCACCGTTGCCCGCTGGGCAGCGGAGACCGTTCGAGAACGAGGCGCCTGTGTGGTCCGCACGTTCGTCAGCATGGCCCTGCGGGTCGCCCTCGCAGCGCAGGAGGAGGGACTGGATCTGTCTGGCGCAACCTTGATTGGCGGGGGCGAGCCCCCGACGGAGGCCAAGGTGCGCGGCATCGAGCGCAGCGGGGCGCGCTGGGTTCCACTCTACGCCATGACCGAGGTCGGCAAGGTGGGGCTGGCCTGCGCACATCCGGTCGACGGCAGCGACGTGCACGTGCTGGACGACGCTGTAGGCCTGATCCAATACCCGCGCGTTCTGCCCGGACCGGAGATCACCGTCAATGCTCTCTACCTCACCACACTGCTGCCGACTGCGACCAAGACGATGCTCAACGTGGAAAGCGACGATTTTGGCATTCTTGAGGAGCGCCGCTGCGGCTGCCCACTGGAAGCGCTGGGCTATGCTCGACACCTCAGGCGCATTCGCAGCTTCCGCAAGCTGACCGCCGAGGGCATGACCGTCGACGGAACCACCTTGGTGCAGGTTCTGGAGGAAGCGCTGCCCGCTCGCTTTGGCGGAACCGCACTGGACTATCAACTGCTGGAAGAAGAGGACGAGGCTGGCTTCACGCGCCTTCATCTGGTGGTCTCGCCCAAGGTGCGGATTGATGATGAAGAGGCCTTGTTGGCCATGGTGCAAGACGCCATTCGTCAAAGTGGCCCAGGTGAGAGCCTGAGCGAGTCCATATGGCACCAGGCGCAGACACTTCGCGTCCGGCGCACCGAGCCTGTCTGGAGCGCGAGGGGCAAGTTTATGCCACTGGTGCGGCACAGCACCATCTCGGGCAGTGTAGCCGCGCCCACGAAGGAAGAGCCGCAAACCGACCGACGCAGCTGAGCCCACTTGCGGGAGCTCACGCCAAGGTGCGTAGTTGCCCGTCCGAGAGCAAGTGGCATTGCGAAAGGCCCACTGCGCCGATTGCCAGGAAGGCTACCATCGCCAGGGTGCGCCACTTGACGCCTCCCGCGCATGCGCATACTATGCACAGCAGTATGCGCGACGCGCTAGCCATTACGGAGCCAATATGACCGTTAGCGACAGTCCCTTTGCACTGCAATGTGATAGCGTCACCAAGACCTACGACGCCCGAAACCGGCATGTGTCCGCTCTACAGGAGATCAGCTTCACTGCCCACGAACAGGAGTTTGTCTGCATTGTGGGCCCCAGCGGCTGCGGCAAGACCACCCTGCTGAAGCTCATCGCCGGTCTGCTGCGACCATCCTCGGGGCAGATCCGGTTCGGCAACCAAGGGACAGCTGAGCGCCCTCACTGCATACTGGTCTTTCAGGAACGGGGCCTGTTCCCCTGGATGTCGGTATTGGACAACGCGGCCTTTGGCCTGGAGATGATGGGAGTCGGGAAACCGGAGCGCCACGCGCGTGCGCGAGCTTTCATCGAGCGCGTCGGCCTCGCTGCCTTTGCCCACAGCTATCCCCACGAGCTGTCGGTGGGCATGTGCCAGCGGGTGGCCATCGCCCGCGCCTTTGTCACTGATCCCGACATCCTGCTGATGGACGAGCCCTTTGGCGCCCTGGATGCGCAGACGCGCCTGGTGCTTCAGGAAGAGCTGCTGCACGTGTGGAAGGAGCAGCGCCGGCTGGTTCTTTATGTAACGCACGACATCGACGAAGCGGTCATGCTGGGCGATCGCGTGCTGGTGCTGAGCGGGCGCCCCGGCAGCATCCGGCAGGACATCCCCGTACCCCTGGCGCGACCGAGGGACCTAGTGAACCGCGAGGATCCCAAGATCGCTGAGATAAGGTGGCAGATTTGGCAAACGCTGCGAGACGAAGTGCACAAGAGCCTGTACGTATCAGAGTAGAGTCGAAGAACTGGGCCGAGCGCTCGGCTGCACCTGTGGCCGTGTTGATCGGGCTGCTAGTATGGGAGTGGGCCGCGCGCACGGGGCACGTCAAAGCCCTATTCTTCCCCGCGCCGAGCTTCATCGCCCAGACCATCTGGCGAATGACCACAGATGGCCGACTGGGGGTACACATGAGTGCCTCCGTTCTGCGCATGCTAAACGGCTTTCTGCTGGGCGCAGTGCCGGGGCTCACGCTAGGCCTCCTCTCCGGCTGGTCGCGACGCTTGCGCCTGATCGTCGATCCCATCATCGCCGCGGCACACCCCGTGCCCAAGGTATCACTCCTGCCGCTGGTGATGATCATCTTCGGCATGCGCGAGATTTCTAAGGTCATCGTCATCGCTATCGTCTGCTTCTTCCCCATGATGATCAACGCTGCCGCGGCGGTGCGCGAGATCCCGCCCATCTACTACGAGGTGGCCGAGAACTATGGTGCCAGCATGAGAAGGCTGCTGACGCGGGTCGTGGCGCCCGCCGCCCTGCCGCTCATACTGAATGCCGTCCGCCTGTCGCTCAACTCGGCCCTGACGCTGACGCTGGCGGTCGAGCTGGTCGCCACGCGCCAGGGTCTGGGCACCCTTATCTGGCTGGCCTGGGAGACGCTGCGAACCGAAGAGCTGTACGCAGTGATCACCGTCACGGCCCTGCTGGGCATCAGCATGAACCTCATCTTGCACCGCCTCTACCAGATCCTCGTTCCCTGGCAGGTCGAGCGCACGCGTTAGCACCTGCACGCCCCGGTCCCGCTGCAACTCGCTGCACCGCCTGCGGGTGCAGTCTGCCGGATCGCGCGGCAGGGCCGCGCTGGCGGGCAGGAGATGGGCTCAACCCGCAGGCGGCAGCTATCTGCGAAATCAGTATCCCCGTTCGAGTCCAGCCATCCAGCTCACGCTGTCCGGGGAACGATCAACGCGACCGCCTCCCGCACCAGCTGCACCTCTATTGGAGTGTGACCTACCAGGTCTCCATCGCCCTGTACGGGCAACGGCCGTTGCGCCTCGAGCTGCGCCGACTTTTCCCCGCTGAGAAAGCTTAGGTGAGAGTCGATCCTGGGTTGGCGCGTCAACACAGACCAGGCCATCCGTGCCCAGTCCCACAACGAACGCGCGCGAATGATGCACACGTCCATAACCCCATCGTCAGGACGCACGTGTGACCCCCAGCGTATCGCTGGGTCACCCACCGCGGCCAGGTTGGCGAACATGACCTCAGAGGCACGCACCCGCCTCGCCAGCCCGTCCACGATAATGCTGAAGGCTTGCGGCTGCAGGCCAACCAGCGCCTTTAGCCCTGCCCATATATAGGCCAGGCGTCCGTAGTGGCCCTTGTCCTGCGTGGACGTATCGCGCATCATGACCGCGCTGAGGCCTACTCCTATGGCCAGGAAGAAATGGCGATCGCCCACTCGAAGCGCATCGATGCGGCGCGTTGTGTGCGGTCCCAACAGCAGCGACATTGCACCCTCGGCATCCGACGGGATTCCCAGCTCCCGCGCCAAGACGTTGCCGGTACCGCTGGGCACGATGGCCAACGGCACGCCGCTGTGCACCAGCGCACCAGCAACAGCCGAGACCGTCCCATCGCCGCCAACGGCAACGCAGGCATCAACGCCCTTGTCGAGCGCCGAGCGCACGGCGCGACGGAGATGCTCGACATCGCCCGTCGCCTGAATCTGGTACTCCCAGCCAGCCTCCGACAGACGGTGGCGCACCACCTCGCCGACTGAGGCGGCGCTGCCGCCCCCTGCCTTTGGATTGATCACAACGACTGCATGGGGCACAGTGATCCTCCAGCGCTCCTGAGTTGAGCCCCGCCCGCAGCGTAAGAAAGGGCCCGACTGACCCATGGCTCCATTATACGACTAGCTCCCCATGCTCACCAAGGCTCGCCAGGGCGTGCACGCCAATTGACAAGCTGCTTGGAGCGTGCCAGAATAAGGTGTTCCTAAACATACTGCTTACATCAGTTTAGGCATTATTTACAAGCCCCTTTCTAGGCACGGGGCAAGCGACGAAAGGAGTGAGAAGCATGGAACTTTGGCCAACGCTGCAGCTGGGATGGCTCAACGGGTGGATCCTGCTCGCTGTGTTCTACGGTGTCTTTGCACTCTTGCTGTGGATCTTTCCCCGCGACGTGGTGGCCCGGCTCTACGACCGTTCCGGCTGGAGCCCGCAGGAAAGAAGGTTGGTGGCCATGCGCCTGCCCTTTGCACTGATTACCTTTGCGCTCCTCATCCTCACCCCGCTCAAGGTCGGCACCCCCCTGTTTGCCCTTGGCATTGCCCTCTTCGCTCTCGGACTGCTGGGTTTTGTGGTCGCGATGGTCAACTTCCGCGACACCCCTCCCGACCAGCCCGCCGCGCTCGGGCTCTACCGCCATTCGCGCAATCCACAAGTGGTGAGTCTCATCGTAGCTTCTCTGGGCATGTGCCTGGCCATCGGCTCGTGGGCCGCCTTCCTCACCCAGGTGAGCACCATGGCCTTTGGACACGCCCGTATCCTGGCCGAAGAGGGGACCTGCCTTAGACAGTACGGCGAGTCCTACCGCGCCTATATGCGACGCGTGCCCCGCTACTTCCTGTTCATCTAGCTGCTGGCAACCGTCCTTACATGCGGTTCAGGGAAAACCCCCGCGCCGCCCACAGCTTGGCAGGCCCGCAGGGTGCCGGTATAATCGATCTCGGCTGATCGAGGGAGCATCACGTGGCGCCCCGCAAAGCTACACCGTACTGAGACCGCGCAGGGTCAGCGTGGTGCGGCTGCAAGGAGACGCCCGTTCTATGAGACGAGAGCATTCACGCCGCTTTCAGCACGATGATTATGGCGAGCGCTGGGAGATCGCTGCCTCGCTGGTCGATGGCCCCAAGACGCCGCAAGAGGTGGCGGATCACCTCAACAGCTATCTGCGCTTTGTGGGCCTCTTAGGCCTGGCGGCGCGGCTTGGTCGCGCACATGACACCAGGCTGGCCGAGTTCGCCGAGCGCACGCTGCAGGAGCTGCTGCAGATGGGCTGGGTCGAACAGCAGGGCGAGCGCTACGCCCTGACGTCGTTGGATCGCTCGGAGGCCGATCGTGTGCTCTCCGAACTGCGGGAGAGCGGCGCGAACCTGAAGCAGTTCCTGCAGCCACAGACCGTCTCCAAGCTCTCGCTGGTTGCGCACCTGGTACTTGCAGCCGTGAAGCTGCCCGCCGGGCTGTGGTCTGGCAGCGTTGGCCTGATCAACGACGCCACCGACACTCTGCTGGATGGCGTAGCGAGCCTGATGGTCTATGCTGGCTTGAGATACGACCGCGAGCGTCTGGTCAACACCCTGCTGGTGCTGATCATGCTTGCCACTGGCGCCCTCACCTTCTACGAGGCTATTCGGCGCCTGTTCACACCCTTTGCCCCCGACGCCGATCTCTTCACCTTCGCCGCTGCCATCATCTCGGCCTTGGTGTGTGCTCTGCTGTGGCTCTACCAGCGCTTTGTCGGCCTGCGCAGCGGCAGCATGCCCCTGATCACCCAATCGGTCGACTCGCGCAACCACGTTCTCGTCGCCGCCAGCGTGACCGCTGGCCTGGTTGGCTCGCGCCTGCGCTTCCCCCTGCTGGACACGCTGGTAGGGCTGGCAGTGGCTGGCCTGATCCTCAAGAGCGCCGTCGAACTGGCCATTGAGACCGTGCGCGCCATGGACGACGAGCGTGCCGATCTGTCACGCTATGCCATGGCCCCGGCAGAGTGGTACAAGCAGTTCCGCCAAGGCCAGTTGGGCGACTGGATGCTTTACATGGTCGACCGCGGCAATGCAAAGGATCGGGCCGAAGTGGCCAGGCAGGCACAGCAGGCGCTCGACTTTCGCTCCAACCCCACGCTGCGCGCACTGGGGCTGGTCAGCGAAGCACCCGACGGGGAAATCGTTCAGCAGAGCCTGCAGCAGCTGTTCGAAGGCGGATTCCTGGTCGGCGACGGGCAACTGCAGATCACGCCAGCCGGCCAGCAGCGCTTGCAGCGCAGCATGCGCCCTACGCGCGCTGAGCGACACGCTTTCGCTGTCCAGCAGGAGCGGCGTTCGCGCAAAGGGCGTTGGCATGCCTGATCCGGCCGGGCTCGCTCGTGCTCCGGGAGTGCGTGAAGCGCGGACTGGAGGTCACTGGTGTCGCAGCAGACCAAACCCCAAGCCGCAGCAGCAGCTGAGATGAACGCCCGTCGTGCCACGGCCAGGTGGTTGCTTTCGGTGACCCTCGTCGGCGCCATCCTCGCAGCAGGCCTGTTCCTTGCCGCCGGTCGACTGCGCTGGGCTGCGGGCTGGGCCTATATGCTCGTCTTCGCCGCCACCCAGGCGGCCATCGCCCTGGTTGTCATCCGCAACAACCCCCAGCTGGCCGCGGAGCGTGCCCAGACCCGCACCTCGGAGATCGCGCCCTGGGACCGGCCGCTGGCCGGCATCGTCGGCCTCTTTGGACCGCTGGCCATCCTCGTCGTCGCCGGGCTGGACCAGCGCTTCGGCTGGTCGCATGTCACGCCCACCCTGCAGCTAGTGGCGCTGGTTGTGGTCGCTCTTTCAGCGGGCTTCTCGGCGTGGGCCATGGCCTGCAACAGGTTCTTCTACGGGCGCGTGCGCATCGAGAAGGAGCGCGGGCACACCGTAGCCACCAGCGGTCCCTACCGCCTGGTGCGGCATCCTGGCTACCTAGGAGCCGTCTTGACCGACACCTTTGCCGCGTTGCTTCTGGACTCGTGGTGGGCCTTGCTTCCCGCACTCCTGACCAGCGCGGTGATTATCCTGCGCACCGCGCTGGAGGACCGTACGCTGCTGCAAGAGCTCGACGGATATCCCGAGTATGCGCAGCGCGTGCGCTATCGCCTTTTCCCTGGCACTTGGTAGCAGCTCAAGAGCCAATCTCACCGGTTGGCGCTACGCTCTGCCAATCACCCGTTCACGGCTCGCCCAGCGGCGACACCAGAAGTGCGGCGATCAGCACCGGCTCGGACGAGGCAAGCCTGAACCCGCTCTCGCCACGCTCGATCGTGCCCTCCTCGATCATCCAGCCCTCGTCACCGAGGGTCACCTCTCCCAACAGGCCAACTTCAGGCGACCCACAGGTGAAGTTCAGCCGCTTGCCCTCAAAAGCCAGCGTCGCGCCCGTGCCCGCAAAGGCGCATGACGTGCCGTCGGCCAGCTCAATGTGCTCTACCAGCACCAACTCCGACGAGAGCAGCTCAAATCCGGCGTCTCCGCGCCCGATGGTAGCCTTCTCGATAGTCCAGCCGGCGTCCGACGGCACGATATCTCCCAGCAGCCCGACCTCGTTCTCTCCGTCCCGCTCACAGGCGAAGTTGAGTCGCTTGCCCTCAAAGGCCAGCGTCGCACCCGCGCCCGCAAACAGACAGCGCAGCGGCGTGGCAGCTTCGGGAGCTGGCGCGGCTGGCGTTGCCGTGGGCGGGCTAGCGCCCGTGCAGGCTGAGAGGAGCAGCGCCAGCACGACGCAGGCGCCAAACACAGCTTTTCTCATCGTTTCCATGGTTCTTGACCTCCCCAAGCCGCATCCTACCATGGGGCGATGGCACTATCAAAGCTGCTTCCACGGCATGGACGACCGGCTTTCGCATCCCAATTGGCGCACCCCACCCCAAGACGCAGCGCGCCTGCACGGGACTAGGCCTGCGTCCTGGCCTCCGCTGCCGACAGCTGCTCGATCACCTTGATCACCGCAGAGTGGTCGAGGTCGCCCCAGCCATTGGCCAGCATGGCACTGAACAGCTCGTGCGCCAGCGCCGAGGCCGGCAGCGCACACCCAAAGGCGCGCGCCGTCTCGCGGATGATGTTCAGATCCTTGTAGTGGAAGCGGCTGCGGAAGCCAGGCTCAAAGTCACCCTGGATGATGCGCGGACCGCGCACGTCCATCACCCGCGACTGGGCATAGCCCGCGCTCAAGACCTTGACTACCACCGCCGGGTCCACGCCCGCCTTGGCGCCCAACACCAGCGCCTCGGCCATCCCGATAAAGTTGAGCGCCACCTGG
>Ga0180438_10012312_pt1 | contig 10195 bp, 5 predicted proteins | sample SS_ome_12_FD_132455 | JGI IMG/M metagenome (GOLD analysis project Ga0180438, IMG submission 132455) | Hypersaline lake sediment archaeal communities from the Salton Sea, California, USA - SS_3_D_2 metaG | ecosystem: Environmental > Aquatic > Non-marine Saline and Alkaline > Hypersaline >...
GATCCCACTGACCGACCTCGTACTCGGGCTCATACCACACTCCCCGCGCCTTGAACTCGGCCCAGAACTCGTCAAAGGTGTCGTGCATGGGCAGGCCCTGAGCAGAATCAAAGAGGCCTTTGAGCCGGATCTTGATTGCGGTCTGAAAGTCTGCCCAGGGGAAAGCGTCCCCCACACTCCCACCTACGGCCTGCGCCAGCTTGATGAGCACGTCACCAGCATTGCGCGTGTCGTAGAGCGGCTCGATGATCGGGCGGCCCAACGCGACAGCCGGCACACCGATGCTAGGCGCCAATGGCTCGTAGAACCACTTTTCGAGAAAGGTGCAATCGGGCAGCAGCAGGTCGGTGTGGGCGCTGGTCTCGTCCAAGTAGGGCGAAAAGCTGACGATGAGTGGGATGCGCGCCAGCGCCTCGTCCCACCCAGCGGTCGGGTAATCGTAAATCGGGTTGGCGTGGTAGAGGAACAGCGCGCCAGGAGCCTGGTCCGTCGCCGCAATGCCCTGGGCCAACGCCGGGGCCACGTCTGAAGCCAGTGGAAAGCGGGCGGTGCCGGCGCCATCCAGGTGGGCTTGGGCGAGGCCACTGCGTGCGGTCTCGTCGGGTGCGGCGTCTGGCCAATCGGCCAGTGGGGGCTGGCGCTGCCGGAGCACACCACCAGGAGTGTCTATCGAGCCGACGAGCGCGTTCAGGCAATGGATGGCCCATTGGGCGTAGAGACTATCCTTGCAGCCGCTCACGTCCCCAGCGGCGACGGCCGGCCGTGCGATGGCGAACTCGCGGGCAATGCGCTCAATCGTCTCCGCGGGGATTCCGGTTTCATACGCCACGTTGTCAGGCGCGTACTCGCGCAATACGAGCGTGCCAAAACCGGTGTGGGTCTGCCCGTCAGCATCCGTCCAATCTTCGAAGCCAAAAGCATGCTCATTCACAAACTCGGCATCGTACAAGCCATCGCGTACAATGACATGGGCGATGCTCAGCGCCAGCATGCCCTCAGTGCCGGGATTGACAGCCAGCCACTCGTCGGCTTTGGTAGCCGTGACAGAAGCCCGGCTCTCGACTTGCACAATTTTTGCCCGGATGCGGGGACGACCCCGACGCAGGCGGCTGTAGGCGCTTAGCGAATAGGGGAGAGGTTGCCAGGCTTCCAGGAACGCGCCGCCGAAAAAGATGACATAGTTGGTGTTCTCCCAATCGTAGGCGGCGTGTCCAGCCCAGCCCTGGGTGAGCAAGTGGACCAGCGGAGAGCCATCGGAGCGGAAATAGTGCGGCATGGCGACATTGTTAGGTGTGCCAAAGGTGTGGCAAAAGCGGTCGATGAGATCGGCAGTAGGGCCTTGTTTGCCATCATGAAGAAAGATGAGGTTTTCCGGACGACCTGCAGCCCGCATCTCCCGCAGTTTGGTGACCACCTCCGAGAGCGCTTCATCCCAGGTAATGACCTGCCATTGCCCGGAACCACGGTCACCTGCACGGCGCATGGGGCCGTGCAGTCGGTCCGGGTCGTAGAGCGCCTGGAGCCCAGCCTGACCCTTGGGGCAGAGCTTGCCCTGATTGCTGGGGTGCAAGGGGTTTCCGTCCAGCTTGACCACCCGGCCATCCACCACACGCGCCACCAGACCGCATCCGCCGGGGCACATCCGGCATACGCCAGGTACCAATGTTTCTTCTGGGAGAACAGTCCCCTGGGTGGTGTGAACCAAAGCGTGGAGGATACCGTACTTGCGCTTGAGCGCATATAGAGCAGTGGTTGCAGCCCCTGTGCCGGCCAGCTTCAGGAACGTGCGTCTGCTGAGCTTGGTCATTTTGATACCGACTCCTCTCTGAATCGATTTTCTAGCTTTTTCCTGCTGCCTGTCGAGGCGGGAATTGAGGCTGCACCAGATAATGTGAACTGGGCCGCAAGCAAAAACTTGGGGGATTATACCATCAGTCATCAAATCTGGCAAGAAATTGAAAAAAGTCTACTCACCGTGCTCTGTCCCAATTCCCTGTTCTGGAGAGGACAGCCCGCCTTTGGCATCTTCAAGGAGACCTGTTACCCGCGGCCGAACGACAGCCGGCTTGGGTGACAACGGAATGGTCAGCGTGACGCGAGTGCCCCAGCCTGGCTGGGAGCGGATGGCAAGCTCGCCACCGACCATTTCGGCCCGTTCGCGCATGTTGAGCAGGCCCAAGTGACCATCCTGGGCTTCCAGGACCTCAAGGCGGGTCACCTCAAACCCCCTGCCATCGTCGCGAATGTTGACCATCAAACAGTCATCCTGGCAGGTCACTTGCAACCACGCGTTGCTTGCCTCGGCGTGCTTCTTGACGTTAGTCAGCGCTTCCTGAACGATGGCAAAGCAAATCTCTTCGAGTCTGGCCGGCAGACGCTCCCATCCACTTTCCAGTTGGTCGTGAATCGTCATGCCGTCGACTTCGCGCAGCCGTTTCACGTAGGTGCGGAGCGCAGCAGCAAGCCCTTGGGTCTGGAGAATGACAGGGCGCAATTCAAATATCATGCTGCGTATCTGTTGAAGCGCGTTGGAGGCTGTCTCTTGCACCAGGGCAAGCTCCTTGACAACCTGCTTGTGATCTTGAGAGGCCAGGTCTTGAATGATGCTGAGATGCATGATGATGGCAGACAGCATTTGAGCTGGACCATCGTGAATCTCACGAGCCAGGTCTTTGCGAACCTCCTCCTCCAGAGCGACGATGCGATCCCGCTCGTCCTGTACCTGCCGGTAGAGCCGTGCGTTTTTGATGGCCACTGCTGCCTGACCGGCCATGGCTATCAGCAAGTCAGCATCTTGTTGGTCGAAAGGCCGGTCCGATGTTTTGTTCAGCACTTCCAGCACACCGATGGCCTCGCCCTTGGTAACCAGAGGAACCCCCAGCAGCGAACTGGTGCGAAAACCCAGGCTCTCGTCTATGGCGCCAAAGAAGCGAGGGTCCTGCCTGACTTGGTGAATGATGGCTGAGCGCTGGTTGGCCAGCACCCAACCAGCAATGCCCTTGTAGGCCGGCATGCGGCGCCCGATCAGGGCCTGTCCACCGCCTCCCCTTGCCACGGCAAAGACCAGATCGTTGTTCAAGGCATCCCATATGAGCAGCGAACCAGCCGACGCGTGCACCACAGCCACAGCAGCATCCACGATCCGCTCCAGCAATGTATCTAGGTCCAGTTCTGCTGCCAGGTTTCGTGCCACCTCCTGGAGCGCCAGCAAGGTAGCCATGTAATCTCGTTGAGAAAGTGCATCTTGTGTCTGGGCCATGGGCTCTTGCCTCTCCTGGTACGGGTCGTCCCCCCAGGTCAAAGCCTTTGCTTCGTGATAGCTAAATGTTGACAGGCACAGCCAGCAGGAAGCTCTTGCCCTGACTGCCTATATTGTACTCCAAAAACTAAAGGCCAGCAAACGGCGGCCGACTGCCTAGCATTCCACAGGGTTGTGGTGCAGGCTCGTGGACGGTTTGGCCTGCTGCCTGGGACGTGTTATAATGAAGGTATCAATAAAGAGGTCAGTCCGTCGAACAAAAACGGAGCAGTGTGCCATGAAATGCCCCCGGTGTAACAACAGCCTGGAACCCGGCGCTGACCACTGTCCCTCCTGCGGTCAAGACCTGTGCCCACAGTGCGGCGTCTCCCTGGCCCCCGACCAGGTGCTTTGCACGGCGTGCGGCGCCGAGTTTGACCTGATCTGCTCCGAGTGTGGGCGAGAGATCAGCCATGACGCTACACTCTGCTCTCACTGCGGTGCATTGCTCTACGAAGGTGGGATCAGCAGGGTCCAAGATAGCGCTACACTTGGCCAAGTGGAGGGCAGCGGCAGTGTGGGGGACAGTGGCGCTGCAGCGCACCTTCTTGCTCGGCCTGACGAGACGGCACCTGGTAGCGCGCTCTGTCCCACCTGTCACGCTGTGGTGCTGTTGATGGATGGCCTCTGTTCTACCTGCGGCCAGACTTGCTGTCCGCACTGCGGCGCAGCCACCAGCGACGATGAACTCGCTTGTTCGGCCTGTGGTCACGACCTGTTCTTTGACTGCCCCAACTGTGGCCTGGAGTTGCTGGTCAACGCCCAAATCTGCCCAGGCTGCAACTTGCTCTTCGTGCGCCAGTGTCCGGTCTGCGGCACCGGCGTGCTGGGGGGTGCCAACATCTGTCCTGCCTGCGGCAAACCCTTCGACTTGGCAGTCCGCGAGTCTGCCCGCACGTCCACCGTGCGAGTAGCAGACGGCTTCTTTTCCTGGGCGCACTGCCCTGAATGTAGTACCGAGTTTCAACCCGACCTTGGGCCCTGCCCCCACTGCGGCCAGGTCATTTGTCCACATTGCTCGTTGCGTCTCTTTCCCAACGAGACTGTCTGTCCGCGCTGCGGACAGGACGCGCCCACTGCTCAGCCATGTCCCCTGTGTGGTCAAATCGTGGCGCTGGGCTGGCTCCAATGTCCTCACTGCGGGCAAGACCTGTGCACCGCCTGCGGTGCAGCCTTGGGGACGGATGATGACATCTGCTCAGCTTGCGGAGCCGAGCTGGCAGTCACGTGTTCGGCGTGCGGCGCAGAGGTAGACCCTACGGCTCAAACCTGCTCTGCCTGCGGTGCTTCCTTTGTGTACCTATGATCTCGCTGCGGCGCAGAGGTCGACCTAGTGACCAGCACGTGCGCCACCTGTAGCGTCTAACTGGTCTTTTACTGTCCAACTGCGAGGGCAAGGTTTCTACCGTTGTGGCAGTCCGCTTGTACTGTGACGCCGTCTTTGAGGCGTGATCGACCCCAACCATTCATTAGGCAACTGTGACCCCAACATGGTACTAAAGTTGCATTTACAGACCCCGCCATATGTGCTACAATAGAAACCGAGTCTGATATTACCTCCGTCGCCTCACGATTACACAGTCAGATGGCGCCTCAGCACGTACCAGAATTGCGAGGAGAAATGGCGGGACCCGGTGATGCTTTGCTCAAGGGCCGCTACTGTGTGAAGCGGTTGTTGCACCGGGGGGGGTTCAGCTTTATCTATCTGGCGCGGGATAACTTCCTGGGGAAAGACATAGTCCTCAAGGAATTGATTCCTACGTTGGCTGACGATTCTGCCACGCTGAAACGTTTCATCTGTGAGGCTCAGGCCACATCCCACCTGACACACCCCAACATCGTCCACACTCTTAACGTCTTTACCGATTGGAACAATTACTATATCGCCATGGAATATTTGCCCGGCGGTTCGCTGGAAGAGTTGCTGCGCGAGCGAGGACGGCTCTCTCTAGATGAGGCCGTGCCGATTGTGGCTGACATTTGTGCCGGGTTGAACGAAGCGCACATTCAGGGTGTGTATCACTGTGATCTCAAGCCGGGCAATATCCTCTTCGATGAGAACGGCGTCGCCAAACTGGCCGACTTTGGCATTGCCCACGTTTCAGGCGCATTGGTGGCTCGCCCCTGGCGGACGGCTAGGGATTTCTCTTCGGGCACGCTGTTCTACATGCCACCCGAACAACTGGATGGCGTCCGCAACGACCCTCGGGAAGATGTGTATGCCCTAGGCGCCGTGTTTTACCAGATGCTGTCCGGTCGACTCTATCTTCCGTTTGACCAGCGAGACACCCCAAGCGCACAGGTGGACAACGTAAGCTTTATCCGCCACCGACACCCCCAGCCGCTAGATAGCTTGCCACCAGAGGTGAACGTGGTATTGATGAAGGCCCTGGCTAAACGCCCGGCGCGACGCTACGAGTCAGCGATGGCCCTGCGCTCGGCGCTGGTGCAGGCCAGCTTGCCTTTCGTCACCTCGCCGCGCGCGGTGATGGCCTTGTCGCCACTGGATTCTGCCAGTACCAGACCACTGGGGCTGCTGGCTCGCCATGTCTCCCCTTCTGATCGGCTCTGGTTGGCAACTGCGGCGACGGCTGGGTCATTGTTCCTGTTGGTCGCCTATGGCTTCCTGGGTCGCGTGGGAAGCTGGTAATCAGATAGGACTGGTGGAACTGGAGATCTCATGGGACGGCAGGCATTTCTTTTTAAACTCCTTGGGTCCGGATGGCTCACCGTGGGGCTGATCAGCCTCACGCTGGGTGGCTTTCAAGTCGGTGGGCTGGATTGGGGGGGACGGGTAGCGAAGGCGTTATCCGGCGATGTGGGTACGCTGTGGTACACTTTCTATCAACCTCTGGTCGCCGTCGTGTTGCTGGCGTGGGGAGCGGTGTGCATCCTGCTCGGTTGGAGTCTCATCCGCCTGGTGAACTGGGCACAACCGTTGGGCCAGGCGATGCATTTTCTCCTGGCCGTTTACCTCGCCGTTGCACTGGTAGTGGGTTTCACCGTCGCTCCGGAGGCAAGAGAATTCTTGATCTTTGGCATTTTGCTCCTGATGGGCCATCTGGGTCTGGCTTTTTTGCTCCGAGGTCGCTTAGCTAGCGAAGTTTTTCTATTCATCCCCCTGCGAACAGCGCCAGTTGTCTCGCGGCGTTGTGAGTTTTGTGGCAGTCCTCTTGATCTACGAACGGGCGATTGTCTAGAGTGTAAGCCGGCCATCAAAGCAAGCCCACGCCCTCCTGACAGGGAGCGCTCAAAGCCGGCCCTCGTCGCTCAACTCGTTAGTCTGGACGATGGCACAATCTACCCGTTGTCATCACAGCGGCCAACACTCGTGGGGCGGGAACTATCGCGCAACGACATCAACCTAAACAACCCAACTGTCTCGCGCCGGCACGCTCGTATCGAGTACGACGTGCAGAATAGCCATTATGTACTGATCGCCATTCAAGACACGAACGGCACCTTTGTCAACGACAAACTGATGCGCCGACGACATCTCCACGACGGTGACAAGGTGCGCTTTGGGCGGGCCAGGTTGCGTTTTCATGTCGTGCCCGGCATGGAGAACACCGGAGGCTAGTCTTGTGAGCACCCTTCAGCCAACTATCTTTATTGGCATTGGACATCGAGGACGGCAAGTACTGCAGCACCTGAAGCGCCAGATTGTGTCATCTCACGGCGCACTGCCAGCCTTGCGTTGGTTAGCCTTGGACATGGCGTGTGATAGTGCTACAGCGGTGACATCACCGTCTGCCGGCGTTGATCTGGGCACCCTGGACGCACAAGAGATGTTCTGCATCCCCTGGCGGGGGCCGATGGGCCCCTGCATTTCACGGGCCGAGAGCCAGCAGGCTTTTCGCACGTGCGTCGAGGAGTTGGTCGATCTCATCCAGCAGACCTTGCCCGCGTTGACTTCTTACGAGGCGATTGCAGCGGTCAAAGCTGCCGGCTTACAAGTGGCTGACACTATCCAGGTGGCCCTCTACGTCGTGGCCGACCTGGGCGACCCGGTGGGGGGGAGCCTGGCTGGAGAAACGGCTTATCTGGTTGGCCAAGTTTGCCGTCAGCAGGGACGTGAGCCCCGTTGTGCAGCTGTTTTCTTTCTGCCCGATGCCAGTCAGGCTGACCCCGATGCCGAGGTCAACGCCTACACGGCCTTGAAAGAACTGGATGCTTGTCTGGCCGATCCAACTCTCCGGCGGAACGGGCTGCCTGATTCCCTCGCCTCCGTCTTTCCTTTCGGCCGTGAAACGCCCTTTCTCTTTGACCGGGGCAGCTACTTGTTGGATACAGTCAATGAACAGGCCTATACTGTGCCGAGCCAAGTCCTGGTTGAGCAGGCAGCCCAGTGGTTGTATTGCATGAGTGTCTTGGCTTTGCACCGGGTCGTAGACGATACCTTTGACAAACGTTTTGCCCAGCGTACCATCCGGCACAAGATTCGAGCTTACGGCAGCTTTGGCCTGGCCGGCCATACCCTGCCTGCCGGTGCTCTCAGAAATTGGTGCGCTGCTCGTCTGGGTCAGACTGTCATCCGCCAGGGCTTATTGGGCAATGATGAGGGGCGGTTGCCTGCCGGGGCAGTGGAGGACTTGATGTCTCGACTTGGCCTTCGCGTCCCCGATCTCACAACAGAGTTGCGGACATCCATAGTCACTGACGTGTCCGAAAAAGTTGTCCAGTACTTGCGTGCTGGCCGTCTGGAAGAACTAGACAATCGTCTGCGCGGCGCTTTGCGTCAAGTTCGAGAAGTGGACCTGCCCCTGCAACAGCGACAGGTGCAAAGTCGGGTGACGACGTTGGGCCATCAGGTCAGCGACTCATTGGTGCAAGAACTGCTGGCCCTGATGCGCCAGTCGTCTACCGGCGCAATAGCCGTTGTCCACAAGTTCCTGAACCGCCTGGACGCTGAGTTGGCCAGCCAGGAAGAGGTGCTGGCACGGCAAGAGAAGCAATACAGTGCCCAGCGTCATCAGGTCATTGCCCAAGTCAGCCGCCTTAGCAGTCAACTAAAGGTCGTTTTGATGAGCTTGCCTCCCCGGCCTATCCTGGCCTTGACAGTGTTGGGAGGCCTTGTGCTGCCCATCGCCTACTGGTTCGTGGTGCTTCTGGCTCTCGCCAAATCGCAGGGCAGCGCAGGAGTCCGGCTGGCCTGGCCCCTTTTGCTGGTCGGAGTTGGAGCGGTGGTGGCCTACCACTTGGAGACCGTTCGCCGTCAGGCCCAGAGGCAGCGTGCGGCATACGTGGAACATCTCCACATGCGTGCCGAACTCGAGTTGACTCCGCTGGTGGCGCATGCTGCCTCAGTCCTCTATCAGCAGATACGGAGGACCATTAGTGAGTTGGGCAACGGACTAGATCAGATTGCCAGGCGGCTCGTCGAGGCTGCTGACAACATGACCACGGTGGAACAGAAAGCCACCGAGACCATGGCCGACCAAGCCCGTCCTGGACCTTGGCAATCTCTCCTCACGCCTTCTCTGGCCGAGCGAATCTATCGCCTCAATGTGGGGGACATGGAGACCCACCTGCCAGCAGCTGTCGAAGCTCTAGGGCTGCCTGAAAATTGGGCCATCTGCCCGACCGACGTTTTGATCTCCCAGATCCTGGCCTATGCCCTCAACTACTTCCAGGACGTCAGGTCGCTGCGTGTGACAGACGTGCTTCGCGAGCAGTCCCCTGTCTCGGAGGATCTTTCCCAACAGTTGGCTGAATTGTTCCATCGCGCAGCGCCTCAGTGCGCCTTTAGTGACGTCACACCGTCCCAATGCCGAGTGCCTTCTCGGATCGCTCACGTGCTCATCTTAGGCGGACCTGCTGACGCTGAACTGTCGACTCTCTTTACGGCATCGTTGCCAGACGCCCAAGTGTTGAACACAGGAAATACTCAGACTGTCGTGGTCGTGTCCATGCGCTGGGGCTTGCCCGTCTTTGCGCTGCGGCGGCTGAACCAATACTGGAAGGCGTATGCCGGTGCTCTGCAGCAGAAGGATGTCTCGATGCACACCTTTCCGCAGGATCTGCTGCTCCCGGAGCCCATCCCAGCGCCGGTGGGCTTGCCTGACAGAGCAGCGCTGTTTGCCGTGGCGCTGGGATTGGAACTGATTGGCCAAGATGCGGCCGGTTCGTTCCTGGTCAAGGACACATCAGGACAACCTATGTCCCTGGGAGATCGAAAAGAGATCGCTGCTGTGCTGTTAGGACAGTGGTCGGGGGGAGCACGGGCGCTCCACCGCGAGATTCGTGCCACCATTGCCAGTCTGGGTGGCCGCGCCGCGGCCGATCGGCTGCAATACTATCTCAACTCCACCGTGGATTTGACAGCCTGGGAGCGTCGGGCTGTCAAACAGTTCATCGCTAGCCTGACCTAGCGTCTATCTTTACCCCTTTTCTTTCGCCTTCCCTGAGCTTTTTCAAAGAGGCTCTCCCTCAAGTAGCGCAGAGGCGTGATTGTGCTTGCTAGCGTGCCAAAGATAGCGTCCACATCCCTCAAACCTGCAAAAGGGTGTACCATCAGACCAGCAATTTCGCAAGATGGCAGAAATTGGTGAGATGAACCCGGCTGCAGCCCTCTAGTGACGGATCTGCTCTGAGAATAGGACTGTCGATCTGCCCTTTTCATACTTGACAAAATAGAACATCTGTGCTATTATGGTATTGTCAACAGAACAAATGTACTAGCCACACACTTATGCGGCACAATCAGCGGTAGGTGGTCTCCCTGTAGAGTGTTGGTACCTGCAGAAGAGCTGTTTGCTGTCATTGCGAGGAGCGTAAGCGACCCTGTACTGTCCGTACAGGACAGTGCGAAGCAATCCCCGATGTGGCAGGAGATCCCTTCGCTCCGCTCGCAATGACGATTTCGGCGGCACCAATACCCAAGAGGGGGACTACCCA
>Ga0180438_10012313_pt1 | contig 10195 bp, 10 predicted proteins | sample SS_ome_12_FD_132455 | JGI IMG/M metagenome (GOLD analysis project Ga0180438, IMG submission 132455) | Hypersaline lake sediment archaeal communities from the Salton Sea, California, USA - SS_3_D_2 metaG | ecosystem: Environmental > Aquatic > Non-marine Saline and Alkaline > Hypersaline >...
ACATCTCCGCGCAACACTCGAAATCGACCGACGAGTTCCGCGGTGCCGATTTCGACCTGGTGATCACTGTCTGCGACGACGCAGCCAGGAATTGTCCGATATGGCTGGGAAAGGGAAAACGGACACATCTGGGCTTCCCTGATCCAGCAGCGGCGGCAGGGAACGAGATCGAGCGATTGGAGGCTTTCCGCCAGGTACGGGATGGATTACGTCACAAGGTTTTTGCCACCCTCAAGCGGCTGGAAGGGGGGTTGGGATCGGAGTCGGGACGACGACAGGGGTTGGATTTCCGGATCTAGTCCGTTACGTATAGATTGATACGGGGAGATCACTATGTCTATCAAGCCTCGGGAAACTCTTGACAAGGAGCTGAGACATCTGCAGGATGAAACGCTGGCGCTGGCGAGTATGGTGGAGAATGCAATCACAGAGTCCGTCGAGGTTCTCAAACGGCGGGACATGGAGGGTTCTCGGCGTCTGATCGCCCAGGACCGTCTGATCAACGAGAAACGGTTCTCTATCGAGGATGAGGCACTGGTGCTCATCGCTACTCAGCAGCCGATAGCCACCGATCTTCGGGTGATCGCTGCTGTGTTGGACATCGCTCACGAACTGGAGCGGATCGGGGATTACGCCAAGGGCATTGCCAAGATCAACCTACTGATCGGCGCAGAGCCTCTGGTCAAGCCCCTCATAGATATCCCGCTCATGGCCGCCAAGGCGCGGGACATGCTTCACAGGGCACTGGAGGCCTTTGCGGAGCGGGATGGGGATCTGGCTCGGGCGGTCCCTGATGAGGATGATGAGGTGGACAGCCTCTACAACCAGGTCTATCGTGAGCTAGTCACCTGCATTTTGGAGGACCCCAGTGCCATCGAGCGGGCCAACCACCTGCTGTGGGTAGCGCACAACCTGGAGCGCTCCGCCGATCGCGTGACCAACATCTGTGAACGGGTGGTCTTCACCGTCACAGGGGAGATGGTAGAGTTGGATGTTAGGGAAGGGCGGGACGCAAGCCTGGAAGGAATTAGGTGACGGCCTTGTTCATACATTCCTTTGGTGTATGGACCTAGTTCGAGCAGTTTTCCTTTACGCAATGCCCCTGCCATTGATGAGGGCCTAGCCGCAGATCCAGAGGCATTGGAGGAGTCAGGAGTGGGGGCAGGTAGCTGTCCCCCTTCGTTTGCCTTTCGTTCAGGTCCGTCTCGGCTACCGGGAGCGCTTACTGCGCGTGAGCGCGAGCGCCTGGGCGACTGCCTCCTCGGGCGTGGCGGCGTATACGATAGGCGCGTCGGGGTGTCCCTCACGCCTCACTTTCCACGTTCCCAGTCCCACGACAGGTGTGCCGAACCCCAACGCGAAGGCGATCTCGCTCAGCGTTCCGTAACTCCCCCCAATGGCGATCACCGCTTGGGCAGTGCGGGTGATGATGGCGTTGCGCGCCTCGCCGATGCCGGTGACGATGGGAATGTCCACATAGGGGTTAGCCTCGCCCCGGCTGGTGCCAGGGAGCACGCCGATGGTGAGTCCGCCGGCCGACTTGGCCCCCCGGCAGGCGGCCTCCATCACGCCGCCGCGGCCACCGCAGATGAGCACGGCGCCGGCTTCGGCCAGCGCACGGCCCACGGCCTCTGCTGTTGTGACCTCGTCCGGTGTCGCTGTTGAGCCGCCGATGACGGCGATGATGGGGTCCATCAGTCGTTGCCTCCGCGCAGCGGGAACTCTTCCAGCGCGGTGTACTCCGCCCCGGCGGGCTTGAGCACGCTGCGGATGAGGGCGAACTGCTCGACGGGCACCTCGGCCAGCAGCCCTACCGTGGTACCAGCAACGACCTCGCCTAGCTGCGCGGCGTCGCTGCGGGACGCACGACGGTGTACTCGGCCTAGCGTCAGGTGCGGTTTGAAGGCACGTCTCTCGCGCGAGTAGCCGAAATGGGTCATCGCTTCTTCGATGGCGTCCTGCAGTACCTCTAACCACCCTGTCGGCTCTTTCACACCGACCCAGACGACGCGGGGACGACGGGAATTGGGGAAACAGCCCAGCCCCTCGACGGAGAAGCGGCATGCGGGGGCGTGCCGGGCCACGGCCGCTAACGCCTGCTTGATGTCGGGAACTTTATCCGTGGAGGTATCTCCCAGGAACTTGAGCGTGAGGTGGATGCCCTCCGCTCGCACCCAGCGCACGCTGCGCGGCGGGATCTGCTGCTCCAATTGCTGTTGGAGGGCGGCGAGCTTGCTCAACAGCAGTTGGGGTAGGGGGATGGCGATGAACGCGCGAATGGTTTCCATTTTCGATTGCCTCTGTATTGCACTCGATACTGAATACTGGAAGCTGGGGTCGCTGGCCAGCAGTGGGCCGTCAGTAACCATATCACAAAGCGCCGTGAATGTCAAAGTGGGACTGGGGTCCTGTTCTTGGATGGACAGCGCTGAAAGCACATCGTGGCCTTGGGATGGTACGAATATCGTAGTTCAGGCCGGGGATATGATGGTGATTCGTCACCGCCCTTGATCTTTCTACGAGGATGTGGTAACATATGTGTCACCACGGGCGTGAGAGGGCGGCAGGGAATCCAGGACGTATGGACAAAACCGATCGGGACATCATCGCCCACCTCCAATACGATGGACGGACACCATTTACCGAGATTGCGGCTGACTTGGGCATCTCGGAAGGGACTGTGCGCCGTCGTGTCAAGCGCCTGACTGAGAGCGGGCTAGTGCAGATCGTGGGCATTGTGGAGCCACGATACCTGGGATGGAACGCGGCGGGGATGATCGGCGTCACTGTCCGGGCAGGCCAGATTGATGACGTGGCCGACCAGATTGCCCAATTCCCCGAGGTCAGTTACCTCTTCATGGCCTCCGGCGAGTTCGACCTGTTCGTGGAGGTCTTTTGCAGGGACAGGGAGCATTTCGTCTCCTTTCTCAGCGACAAGCTACAGCAAGTGCCAGGAGTGGAGCGCACCCGGACCTTTATGATCCTCAAGATGTACAAGCTGTCGTATCGCTGGGGCGAGGCAGAGCCGCCCGTGGCGGTCCGTGGGTCACGGCTTCACCTGCGGGATTCGGAGGCTGATTAGGGGCAGGTAGAGACGACCGCGACAGGGTTTGGGCGCGGGCTGCATAGTAGATGGGTGGGGTATTCCAAGTCAGAGAGGAACATCTATGCCGGAGCATGCTGTTCAATTAACGCAGGTCAGCAAGCATTTTGGGTCGGTTGTGGCTGTGGATGAGGTCTCGCTCTCCATTCGTGACGGGGAATTCTTCTCGCTGCTGGGTCCCTCAGGTTGTGGCAAGACGACGACCCTGCGACTCATTGCCGGTTTTGAATTGCCTACCAGGGGAGATATCTACATCGGTGCTCATCTCCAGGGAGAGACGCCCGCTTACCACCGGCCAGTCAACACCGTTTTCCAGAACTATGCGCTTTTTCCACATATGACGATCTTTCAAAACGTGGCCTTTGGACTGGAGATGCGCAGGGTCTCGAAGGGAGAAGTCCAACAGTCCGTTCGACAAGCACTGGATATGGTCCGCCTACCGGGGATTGAGAACCGGAAGCCTGATCAACTCTCCGGCGGACAGCAACAACGTGTGGCATTGGCCCGGGCTCTGGTCAACCGACCGAAGGTCCTATTGCTGGACGAACCGTTGGGTGCTCTCGATCTGAAACTGCGCAAGGCCATGCAACTGGAACTGAAGGCCCTCCAGCATCGGGTCGGGATCACGTTTGTCTACGTGACCCACGACCAGGAGGAGGCACTGACGATGTCCGACCGGATCGCCGTGATGAACGAGGGGCGTGTGCTTCAAGTCGGCACGCCGGAGGATATCTACGATCGCCCACTGAACCGGTTCGTGGCGGATTTCATCGGTGAGACGAATTTCCTGCCAGGCCAGGTGAAGGCAGGTCGGGGAGGTGACACCGTCGTGTTGGTGGACGGGGTTCTGCCGATCCACGTGACTGCCGAGAGGACGGTGGGGATGAACGAGGAGGTCACCATAGCGATCCGGCCTGAGAAAATCTCGGTCTCCGCTGAGCCGACCGACTCGCGGGCTGTGCCAGGTGTGGTGGAGGAGGTCGTCTACACCGGCACCGACACTCGTTATCTGGTACGTCTCACGGATCAGACGATTGCGACTGTGCGACAGCAGAACGTCGGTGCCCGTGCGACCGTGAGCTTCCCGATCGGTACGCGGGTGTATCTCCATTGGCAGCCGGAATCGGCGCGGCTGCTCACGGCATAGGAGAAGGCGATGGCAGCACAACCTCGTTCCCGGCGGGAGAGCTGGCGACTGGTGTTCCTCATCTTTCCTAGCCTCTTTTGGCTGGTCTTTTTCTTCTTGGTCCCACTTCTCTTTGTCTTTGCCATCAGTTTTGGCCAGCGAGGGACGTATGGCGGCGTCGAGTGGAACCTGACGCTGGAGAACTATGCTCGCTTTTTCGACCCCCTGTACTTGCGCATTTTCGGCCGGACCGTCATCATCGCCTTAGCTACTACGGTGATCTGTCTCTTGACAGGGTACCCCCTGGCCTATTTTATTGCCACCCGTCCACCTCGCTGGCGCAACGGCTTGGTCCTGCTATTGATGATTCCCTTCTGGACCAACTTTCTGGTCCGCACCTACGCCTGGCTACTGCTTCTGCGAGATGCGGGATTAGTCAATATGTTCTGGACTGGTGGGCTGCATAGCGTCATGGCACAGGCAGCAGCAGCGGTTCCCCTCCCCATCTGGGATCCGCTGCTGCAGGCGACCTCTGCGCCGCTCCCGCTTTTCGGCACCAGTGGCGCCATCATCGTCGGCCTGGTCTATGCTTGGTTGCCGGATATGGTCCTGCCCTGTTATGCTGCCATCGAGCGGTTGGATTACTCGCTGGTGGAAGCGGCGCAGGATCTCTATGCCAACCGGCTCAAATCGTTCACGCGCGTGATTCTCCCGCTGACGATGCCGGGGGTCGTGGCAGGGTCGGTCCTGGTATTCATCCCCTCGCTTGGAGCCTACGTCACGCCAGACTTGTTGGGTGGCGCCAAGTCCGTCATGATCGGCAACGTGATCTATGCTCAGTTCATGTCGGCTCGCGATCATCCCTTTGGCTCCGCTATCTCATTCGTACTGATGACGGTCATGCTGGTGGGCACTCTTATCTACTTCCGCGCGGGGACGGAGTAGACACTGGAAACAGGAGTGTGTGATGAAGGGAACTGGAGTTGGCAAGAGGCGTGGAACGCGGTGGGGTAATCGTCTGCTGACAGCGCACGGTGTGGCCGGATATCTGTTTCTATACCTCCCCATCGTGATTCTGGTGATTTTTTCCTTCAATGCATCACGCCATTCTGCGGTGTGGCGGGGCTTTACCCTGGATTGGTATGGCAAGCTCTTTCCGGACAGGGCCATCGCGACGGCCGTGAAGAACAGCCTCATCGTCGCCGGGGGGTCCACGCTCATCTCCACCGTGTTTGGCACGATGGTGGCACTGGCGATGGAGCGGTACAAGTTCCGGGGCAAACTGGCCTTTGATGCTCTTCTCTATCTCCCGATCATCATTCCCGACATCGCGATGGCGGTGATGTTGCTCCTCTTCTTTGTCCTGACGAAAACCCGGCTGGGGGTGATCTCTATTATCATCTCTCACGTGGCCTTCAATATCTCCTTTGTTGCCGTGGTCGTGCGAGCCCGCCTGGCTTATTTCGACATATCTCTCGAGGAGGCGGCGCAGGACCTCTATGCGAACGAGTGGCAGACCTTTCGGCGTATCACGCTGCCTCTGATCATGCCGGGCATCCTGGGTGGCGCGCTTCTCGCTTTCACCCTCTCGATCGATGATTTCGTCATCACTTTCTTCACCGCGGGCCCCGGGTCCACGACCTTGCCCCTGCGCATCTACGGTATGCTCAAATTGGGCGTTACGCCCGAGATCAACGCCCTTTCCAGCATGATGATGATCGTCTCGATGATATTGGTTATGATATCTTTGCTTTTGCAGAAAGGAGGTGGAGGGAGGATTGAGATTGTGTGAACCACAGCACACACCACTTGTGCATCAATGGCTTTGCGTTTTGGCACGGGAATCGGGCGCGAAACCGCCATAGGAGTACAAAGTCGTTCTTGAACAAGTGCGTCGTGTGCAGAGGCGAAGTGTGCGGCTACGAACTTGATTGCACTGAGTGCAGAAAGGAGAAACGATGAAGCAGTTCATTACCCGGACCGTAGTTATCTGTTTGATCGCAGGCAGCCTGTCGATGCTGGCAGTCGCCTGTGGCGGCGAAAAGCAGGAACTGGCGGATGAGCTCTATCTCTATAACTGGTCGGAGTATATGGATCCCCAGGTGTTGGAGGACTTTGAGGCCGAGTTTGGCGTCCGCGTGATAGAGGATACCTACGCCACGAACGAGGAACTGCTGGCCAAGTTGCAGGCCGGTGCCACAGGGTATGATCTCATTGTACCCTCTGACTACATGGTCGAAGTCATGGTCGGGGAAGAGCTCCTGGCGAAACTGGATCACGAGAACATTCCCAACCTCTCCAATATCGATCCTATGTTCGCTGACCCGCCCTACGACCCCGGCATGGTCCACTGCGTGCCATACATGTGGGGGACTACCGGGATCGGTTACAACATGGATGTCTTCGAAGAGCCTCCTGATAGTTGGGCCTACCTGTTCGATCCTGCGGTAGCCTCCCAGTATGCGGGCAAGATCACGATGCTGAATGACGTGCGAGAGGCCATGGGCGCGGCGCTCAAATACCTGGGTTATTCCCTCAACAGCACCGACGAGGGCGAATTGGAGGAGGCGCGTGACCTGTTGATCCAGCAGAAGCCGTGGGTCTATGCTTACGACTCTGAGCAATACGCACCTCTACTGAGTGCCGACGAAACGGTGCTGGCACACGGTTACAACGGATACTTCTTTATGACCGCGCTGGAGGACGAACGGATCTGGTATACGATCCCCAAGGAGGGCGCCACGATCTGGGCGGATAACCTGTGCGTTCCTGAAACCGCGCCGAACAAGTACACGGCCGAGGTGTTCATCGACTACATCCTGCGCCCAGAGGTGAACGCGACGCTCGTCAACTACCTGTGGTATCCGAGCCCCAACTCAGCCGCCAAGGAGTTCATTGACCCCGAAATCCTGGAGGAACCGGCCATCTATCCGCCCCCAGAGGTAATGGAGCGGCTGGAGTGGATCACGGATGTGGGCGAGTCCACACAGCTCTACGAACGCCTCTGGACAGAGGTGAAGGCGGCCGCACCGTAGGGAGCAGGGCGGGGCGCTTTATCCTTTGTCTCTGTACCGCTGTAGAGGCCGGAGTGGCTTTCCTTTGTTGACACAATGCAGGGGCCGTCCGCCGTCAGGATACCGGTCATTCGTCGCTGGGAGGGACGTACCGGTCAGGGTGGCGGCTGGCCCCTGCTGTCTGTAGGGTTGGTGTGGCTGCGGTGTTATTGGCCCTTGCTGGTTGGCTGCTTTTTGACGAGGTTCTGTCGTTGCGGCATCTGGCAGGGCTGGCTCTCGTGATTGGCGGGGTGATCCGGTTGCAGACCTAGCAGTTCGGCGGCCTGTGCTATCAGAGTAGGACAAAAGGAGGATGAAATGAGAAAGATGTGGATTGGCGGCGCGTGGGCAGATTCAGCCTCTGGACAAGCCCTGGAGGTTACCGACCCTGCCACCGAGGAGGCGCTCGACGCGGTGCCTTCGGGCACGCCGGAGGACGTGGAGCGGGCAGTGGCGGCGGCAAGGACGGCCTTTGCCACCTGGCGACAGGTGACCGCTGTCGAAAGGGCGCACATGCTACATGAAGCGGCCGCAAAGATGCGCGCGCACTTTGATGAACTCGCGCGTCTCCTGACCCTGGAAGAGGGCAAACCCCTCCCGGAGAACGAGGAGGAGATTGACTGGTCCCTCAACACGCTGGACTACTACGCTGAATTGGGTCGTCACACCCGGGGCCGAGTGGTTCCTTCTCCTGAGGCGGGACAGCTTTCTCTGGTGCTCAAGGAACCCTATGGGGTCGTCGGCTGTATCGTTCCCTGGAACTATCCCATCCTGCTTCTGGCGTGGAAGATCGCTCCGGCGCTGGCGGCGGGCAACACCGTCGTGGTCAAGCCCTCCAGCCTGACTCCTCTCACTACGCTGTGCATGGTCGAGTTGGCCTTCGATCACTTCCCGCCGGGGGTGATCAACGTGGTTACAGGGCGGGGTGGGGAGGTGGGAGATGCACTGGTGACACATCCCGACGTGCCGGTCATCGCCTTCACTGGTTCCACTGCCGTGGGACAGCACATCGCCCGAGTTACCGCTGGTCAGATGAAAAAGCTTCATCTTGAACTAGGCGGTAAGGACCCATTCGTAATTGCCGAGGACGCACCCATGGAGGCGGCGGTGGAGGCACTGTCCTATGCTGCTCTGATCAACGCCGGGCAGGTCTGTACTTCCACCGAACGGGTCTATGTCCCTCGTCCGATGTTGCCCCAGTTTGCGGAGGTGCTTGCGGAGCGGGTGAGCCGCCTGCGACTGGGGCCAGGCATTGAGCCCACTACAGACATGGGGCCGATGATCGGTGATTCCTATCGCGCCAAAGTGGAAGATCACATTGCCGACGCGGTGGCCAACGGAGCAAGGGTTCTTGTCGGCGGGAAGCGGCCGGCGGACATGGAACGGGGCTTTTTCCTGGAGCCAGCGGTGCTCGTGGGTGTGGATCACTCGATGCGCATCATGCGTGAGGAGACCTTCGGCCCGACCATTCCCGTTATGGCTTATGACACCTTCGATGAGGCCATCGCCTTGGCCAACGACGCCGAGTATGGCCTGGGGGCTTGCCTCTATACCCACGATGCCCGCAAGGTGCGCCGGTTCTACGAGGAGGTACGGGCCGGCACGATCTGGATCAACGACCCCCTCACCGATAACTATGCCGGCCCCTTCGGCGGGATGAAGATGAGCGGCCTGGGACGGGAGCTGGGCGAGGAGGGGCTGGAGGAGTTCTGGCAGACCAAGCACGTGCACTGGGATATTGAAGGTGGCGTGAAAGAGTTCTGGTATCCATATTAGACAAGCCTATGAATGAGGAGAGGCACCATACGGTCTGTCTGACGTTCGACTTTGATGCGCTCAGCGTCTGGTTGGGTGATCATCCCTGTGTCACTCCGGCGATGCTGTCGCGTGGAGAGTATGGGGCAAGGGTGGGAGTGCCCCGTATCCTGAATCTGCTAGCGGCCTACAACATTCTCGCCACATTCTTCGTCCCCGGCCACACCGCCGAATCCTTTCCCGATGCCGTATATGCGATCCTGGATGCCGGCCACGAAGTAGCACATCATGGCCTCGGTCATCAGGATCCCAGCACCCAGAGCCCTGAAGAGGAGCGGCGGAGTATGGAGCGGGGTATAGAGATCCTGAGACGTTTTCTGGGACATCCACCTCTGGGCTATCGCTCCCCGTCCTGGGATTACAGCCCTGTGACGCTCTCGTTGCTCATCGAACACGGCTTTCTCTATGATTCCAGCCTCTTTGCCGGTGATTTCCACCCCTACCACCCTCGAATGGGGGACAAAGTAGGCGTGGATGGACCTCTGCGGCCGGGGCGAGAGGTGACCCTGTGGGAGTTCCCGGTGGACTTTTGTCTGGACGACTGGCCTCATTTCACGTTTAGCTTTGATCCCCTGCAGGTGGGTCTCTCTGCCCCATCTAAGGTGTTAGAGATCTGGACGGATGAGTTTCAGTATATGGTCGAGCACGAGGAGGGCGGCATATTCACTTTGACCATGCATCCCCAGGTGATCGGACGTGGTCACCGGATGGCACTTCTGGAGCGCTTCATCCAGTATGTCCTCTCGCAAGGTTCGGCGCGTTTCGCACGGATGGGCGATGTGGCGAGAGAGCTGTCAGAACCGGGTCGCGTGGGCAGGAATCGGACGGACTAGAATCTGATAGTGGAAATCCGTTGCTCTGCTGCCGTTGGTGTACGAATATCGTAAACATCAGTTGGCAATTGTACGATATCGTGCTATAATGTATCTACACCTGTTACCCCTGTCACAACTTGGAGTGCGCATCGAGGAGATGCCTGTGAAGAGAAACCGCCTCGACGACACCGACATAGACATCATCCGCCAGTTGCAGTATGATGGCCGCCTGCCCTTCACCCGGATCGCCGCTCAGTTAGGTGTCTCGGAAGGGGCCGTGCGC
>Ga0180438_10012314_pt1 | contig 10195 bp, 22 predicted proteins | sample SS_ome_12_FD_132455 | JGI IMG/M metagenome (GOLD analysis project Ga0180438, IMG submission 132455) | Hypersaline lake sediment archaeal communities from the Salton Sea, California, USA - SS_3_D_2 metaG | ecosystem: Environmental > Aquatic > Non-marine Saline and Alkaline > Hypersaline >...
GCGTTGGCGTGAGTTCCACCTTCTGCATGGGCGTGGGAGCCACCACGACTGCCTCGCCTGCACGCGAGCTACGCTCGATGGGAGCTTCGACGCATGGCTCAAGGTGTGGGTCAGGGAGGCGTCATGAACACCTTGGAGAAGCAGGTGTGGGCGGCTGTGTTCGCTGGTCACTATTCCAGCATCCGACAGGGGTCTGTTAAGATTGACGATGGTGATGCTGTTGGCATGGCGGTGGTGGCAGCAGACAACGCCGTCATGGCGCTGCGTGAGCGCAGCACTGACTTGCACGTCGTCGACGATCTCGAGATGGAGCGACGCGCGGAGCTCGACATCCCAGAGCCAGAGGTGGAGCCCGGAACGTGGAGTGGCATCGGCACAGACCACGTCATCAGGGACGTCTCTGAGGTGAAGCCTCTGCTCGAGGAGGCGTTCAAGACGAGCCCACCTCCCCCCATCCTCGTGAGGTTCGTTCGCTGGCTCTACGGTGTGACGACCTTCCGCCTCGTCGACGTGAGCGGTCGTGGCATCACGGGGCCGGCGGTGTTGGGCACCGTCGAGCGCGTCGTCGACGAGTTCATGGGCTTCGACGGTGGCGACCCCGACCCCCTCGAGCACGCCTATGGCTTCATCAGGGCGTGGGCTGGGTGGCGCAACAGCGACCACATCGTCGAGATCTTCGGGGGCATGGCCGAGCCAGAGGAAGCCCTCGCGGCCTTGGTGGAGGGCGACGAGAAGTGAGATGGTGGGAACTGCTTGAGCGGCTGCTCGACTGGCTGAAAGAGCGTGGGCGATGACGACGAGGAGTGTTCCATGCGGCTCGTGTCACCTGTGCTGCGAGAACGACCTCATCATCCTTCACCCCGAGGATGGCGACGTCATCGACGACTACGACTGCTCGGTGCTCCCCGATGGGAGGTGGGCGCTCAAGCAGCAGGCCAACGGGAACTGCATCTACCTCACCGACGAGGGCTGCGCGATTCACGACAGGAGCCCAGCGGTGTGTCGGGAGTTCGACTGTCGCCTGTTCCTGAACGACGACTTCGCTGGCGAGGTCTTCCGTGCCGTGGAGCCAGAGCTCTCGGAGCGGGTGCTCGAGGTGGCGAAGCGGCTTGTGCAGACATCCGACGAGCACAAGGCGTCATGGAAGCGGTGCAGGGCGATTCCTGGTCGCAAGAGGAGGCGAGGACGATGAGCGTGAAGGCGCTTAGAACCCTCAACTTTCAGAAGGGCAATCGGGTTGCCCTTTCTTAGAGGCGCTCGCCTCGGAAGGGCAAAGAATTTCCGCAAGAGTACGGGCTCAGAGGGGTTGTGATGAGGTTGGGCACGGTCTACAGGCGCAGCGTGACGGAGGCGGTGATAAAGGGGCTCGCGGTCGAGGGGCGCAGCTTCGAGACGCGGATCATCCATGTGGCCCCCTCGGCGATCCTCGGCGACGACCTTGACATGAGGGTGCAGGGTAGCTGCTCCTCGCGCATCCACCTCTACCTCGACGACCTCGACAGCGTGGCGAGGCAGGGGCGTGACGCCCTGGTGGCCATCGTGACCCGTGAGTGCGTGGAGCTCATGCGTCAGGGCTGGGAGATCGTGCCCGACGACTCATGCCTGCCCCGTCGCCCCGTCGACCCAGACGTCCAGCGCGTCATCATCGGGCGGATGGAGGTCGGACCCTATGACGAAACTCGGCACATCACCAGCATGGTCGAGTTCCTCGAGCACTTCGGCGATCCTCAGCGCAACGGTGGCCCCAAGGGGCCAAAGGGAGGCAACAAAAATGAGTAAGCATGGAGCATTCGACCCCAGCAAGGCCGCGATTTTGCTGTGCCGAGAGGCGATAGACTCGTGCCGAGGGGCGATCTCTCATCTCAGGGATGGTCAGGAGGACGGTGGGGTGTCGGCGAGGCTCAAGCGGGAGAACGAGCGGCTTCGTGAGCGCATCGACCTCTTGGAGCGGAGCGAGGTGGAGGAGGTTCCTGCTACGTCGCCCCGTCCGAACAACTACTCTGTGCGACGAGCTATAGCGAAGGCTGCACGGGAGATGGCATCGTGCGCCTATGGCGACGTGGGAGGTGTCTCTGACGAGGTTCTCGTCGAGTGGGCTCGGTATTCGCTGACGAGGGTTTCTTTCCCTGAAGCGTTCGTGCTCATCGCGTACTACGGCTTGGATGGCAAGGGGGCAAGAACGCTGAAGGCCATCGCGCGGTTCATCGGGCGTAGCACCACCAACGTGGGCCGAAGCAGGGAGGTTGGGATACGGAAGCTCCGTCATCACACGGTAAGGAAGCATTTTCGCGAGCTCGCTGAGGGGGTGAAGGGGTAATCGGTGGCGCGTGACCTTCCAGACGGCGGCGACTGCTACCAAGCCGCCTACGGCTTCATGGATGCGGCGCTCACGCAGGGGCGGTGGAAGGGCCTCTTCCTCTGCCACGGCGAGGTCGAGGGGCAGGGGCCGCTTGAGGGCATCCGCTTCGGCCACGCATGGTGCGAGCGGGAGCTTCCGGGCGTCGTGGTCGTCACCGATCCGTCGAACGGGCGGATGATCTCCATGATGCGCGACGACTATTACCGACTGGGCAGGATCGACCCCGACGAGGTGCGCCGCTACCACCCAGCCGAGATGATCGCCGACGCCATGGAGTACGAGACCTATGGCCCATGGCCCGATGGCGGAAGCGCTGGCCAAGTGACCACAGAGGCGTCCTAACATGGCAGTCTCATCCCAACAGACCCCCACCATAGACGGCGCTCATAGACCGCACACAGAGACAGGGGTGCCCACCCACACAGAGACAGGGGCACCAGACTGCGCCCACCCCCCAGAGTTAGACTGCGACCCTAGACTGCGACTCCGCGCAGGGCAGGGGGCACCCACCCCCACCCCGGCAGCGCCCCTCGAAAAAAAACGCCGCGAAAATTTCAGGGTGCAACCGTGAGCCCGAGTGAGTGCCGCCGAGGGCGTGCTGAGTGGGCGTGCGGTCGGTGCGGTCGGGCAGCAGTGGAGGCGGCGCAGACGGCCCCCCACGGGAGACTCATGAAGGAGAAGGAGACAGAGGAGATGAGAGAGCAAAAAGGCCCCGGCTCGGTCGCAGTGATGCGGGCGGTCGGGGCGTATCTGGAGAAGGCGCGGGAGGCGGCTCGGGGTGAAGGCCCGTCGATCCTCGACTACACGCACATCATGGAACTCGTGAGCGGGCTCGACGGCGACGAGACTCGGGCGCTGCTTTGGATGGTGGTGCCTCGGTTCATGCAGTGCGCGGTGGACCTCGAGCAGGTGGGCCAGCGGGCAACTCGGGCGGCGAGTTTCGCGCGAGGCGGCTACCCACCCATTGGCGTGCCACCGTGCGAGCCCGTGGAGCCCACAGAGACGCTGCGGAAGGCGGCGACGCCACCTCGACGAGACCGTCTCGAGGGGTCGTCTCCGTCTGAGCACGGAGCGGCGGTGCGCAAGGGCAAGGGCGGCGAGCTCCTGCTCATGCTTGAGTTCTACCCCGAAGACCTCGGCGATTGGTTCGGCGATTGGCTCGACCTCGAACACCAGTTTGCCAAGGGCATCAGCCTCGGGGTCGAGCACTTCGACCTCGACACGCCGATGCTCGGGAAGCTGAAGAGCCACGGCTGGCGAGACCGAAGCATGGAGCTTCAGATCCGCTGGGATGACGGGTTCATCCTCTTCAGGCGGGTGGTGCCAGTGCAGGTGAGTCAGGCGGCGCCAGGCGCCTCGGTGGTGGTGGCGTTCATCCTCGACGGAGACTGGACCATCCACGAGACGCACCACGACGACGACGAGGGCCTCGAGGAGGACTACTCGATCGACCACGAGACGGGGCAGGTGATGAAGCCCGTCGAGGTGGACGACGACGATGAGCCCGAGAGCGGCGAGGGCTTCCCTGACGCCGAGCTCCAGGCGAAGTTCAGGATGACCATCGAGGAAGGGGGCGACGATGACGATTCGACCGAGTGAGATGATCGGGCGCACGGTCTACTTCGGGCGCCGCAAGGCCAAGGTCATTGGTGCGGAGCTCCATCGAATGCAGGTCGTCTTCGACGGCGCTCGAGAGGTCGAGTACCGCTACAACGAGGAGATCACCGAGGTCGAGGTGCCGATGCGGATGAAGCCCCGCTACTGGTGCCTCTGGGTCGACCCCGACGTCGACATCCTCGACGACGAGGGCAACGTCATCGACCACGGGGCTTGCTTCTACGTGCGGAAGCCCGACGGCAAGGACCACCTCGTTGGCGAGTGGAGGGGCGACGGGATCGCCACCGACACCATCTTCGCCGAGAGGCCGGCACTCGAGTACGGCGTGACGACGACGCCTCACCAGCGGTGCGTGAGGATGGCGCTTGAGCTCCTGCATTGGCCTCTGACGAGTGCGCTGCTTGTGGGGCCTGGTGACGGGGTGATGGAGACGGCGGCCACTCGAGGCGAGCGTGGCGAGGTGCTGTTCCCGATGGAGCCCGACGAGGTGTTCGACCAGGAACTCTGAGGGGCGTTCTTGACAGACGGATGGCCGCGTCTGTCAAGGTCGTGAGAGCGTGAGTTGCGCCCGTCTCGTAAGTGGCTGGAATCACGGAGTCGGCCTTGCGATGTGCCTATGGGGGTTCATCGCCGATACTGGCCCCCCGACTCGGGGTGCTGTTGTCATACAACAGGGGTTGAGCATTGGTGACGCAGAGAGAGAGGAGAGGATACCACGGGAGCGGCAGCGTAACTCGGAAGGAGTGCCGTTGGTGTGGCAAGGAGTACGTCGGGGCGAAGCAGTCGAAGTTCTGCTCTTCGAAGTGCTACAGCGCGAGTCGTCGTCGTGGGGCGATGTCGACCTGTCGGAGCCCCTACTGTTCCGAGCGGTTCCGCTCAGAGAAGGGCGAGAACGGATACTGCTCGTGGGAGTGCTACAAGCGAGACATCCCCCGACGGATGGAGGAGTTGAAGGCGACGCGCAACACCTTCCTCGAGAAGCGAGCTCGCTCTGGCGTCGCTACGTCGGATGAGGTCGACGAGTTGCTGAGGGCGAAGCAGGTCACTTCGCTCAACGCTCCCACGGAGCGCGGCTTCATTGAGGCGATCCTGGTGGCGGTAGCTCGGTATGAGGAGACGGTGCCCTACGCGACGGGCGTCACTGCCCAGGAGGTCGGGGCTCTTCTCGGGCTCCGCTTCGGCGAGCGAACGGAGAAGGTGGCCCCCGTTCTCAACCGCCTTGAGAGTGAGACCACCTTCATCATTCGAGTGCCGCGTGAGGGACTTGCGAGGTGGATGCTCACGGAGACAGGGAGGAGAGAGGTGATCGGCAATGGGTAACGACGACATGATGAACGACTCCGTGTGGGGGGCCATCGACTACTGGTACACGCGCGCCACCGAGGCTCTCGAGCGCGCGAAGGACCGTGTTGCGATGGAGGCCGCTCATCGGCTCCCTCGCCGCGTGGTGAAGTGGGCGATCGTCCGTGCGACGGCCGAGGCGACCACGGGGGCGTTCGCCTTGATGGAGGCGTCGGTCACGGCGCTTCAGGTGCTTCGCGCCTGGGAGGCCCCTGATGGTGAGCATCCGTGCGGTGGCTGTCGTGCCTGCGAGGTGGGCTCTCAGCCGATCCCTCGAGTGATCGTGTTCGCTGGCCCTGAGGTGGAGCCAGAAGATGACGAGGTGTTCCATTGAGGACGTTTCCGATGCCTCCCGAGCCGACGGGCAAGAGCTCTGAAGAGGCCGAGAAGAAGGATGAGCCGAAGCGGTTTGTGGTCATCCGCTACGGGTCCGATGCCCTGCTCGAGACGAACCTGAACCGACTCTACAATGAGGGCTACGAGCTTCGCTCGGTCTCCTACGACCCCGGGCTCAAGCGGGGAGCTTGGGGTGCGGTGCTCGAGAACCCCTCGATCCCTCGGCGGCGGTCGAGATGACAGAGCAGGGTCGAGTGAGGTACGATTCAAGGGTCTCGAAACGGGGTGTTGAGTTCGCGGGTGGGCGCGAGACATTTGGCGGGGTGCCTCCAAGGGGGTGCCCCGCCTTTTGTTTCAGTGACATGGCGGTGGCGAAAGTTCTGAACCCCTGGCCAGTGGAGTACAATAAAACGATGAGCATCACGCCGAAACCCTCCCCTGTGCCGCAGATTTATCGAGTCTACTTGATGGGCTGCGACGCCTGTGGGAAGTACGTTGAGATCAAGGAAGATGACACGCTGCCGCCTGGCTGGCGACAGGTCGAGGTTGCTGGTTGGGTCGGGTGCTTCCATGCGTGCTCTGAGGAGTGCCGGCGGCGTCTGGACGAGAAGCTGAGGGGAGGTTCTGCACCATGAAATTGAGAGTGCTGGTCGAGGTCATTGGAGCTCCGGGTGGGAAGCCGGCGCGGAAGATGACCACCATCGAGGTGCCTGCGAAGCGGCTCAAGCTGGTCGAGAAGTTCCACGGCGACGACGCCCTCGAGTTCATTCTCGACGAGGCCCTGACGGGCGCGACGGGAGCTTTCCAGACGCAGAAGAAGGCCGAGGTCGTCGAGCCCACGACGGCGCCCAAGGAGAAACTCGAGGAGGTGCTCGGGCTCGGCATCATCGAGAACATGGATGCGAAGGAGCGACGGCAGGGTCCTGGTGGCGTGATGCCTGGCGGTGGACCTCAGGCCCTTCCGCCCCTCCCCCGTGCTGGGGCGGCGCCTCCTCCTGCTCCTGGTGGTGGTGGTGGGATGGGGCTGAAGCCCCCGGGGATGTCGATGAGCCCGCGCCCTGGCGCGATCCCCACCCCCGGTCGAGGTCGTCAGTAGGGAGCGTTCTGGCGCTCCCAGCAATCCTCAAGCGTCTGTCAAGACGGAGTGGCCACGGTTCCTTGGCTTTTTTTCACGGCAGCCCAGACTCTCTCGGGCTCGACCCTCGACCACAGGGCCTCGGTGGGCCGCAGGTCGGCGAAGGTGAGCCACGCCTCGTCGAGGAACCCTAGTTCACGGCTGAGGCCCTGCCAGTCGAAGTCGAGGTCTTCGGGCGAGCACTCCTCGCAGAGGTAGGTCTTGAGCCCGTCGTCACGCTCGGGGTGACGGTGGACCGAGAGCAGCACCCCGATGCCCGTCTCGAGTAGGTCGAGCACGTTGTCGGCCCCCTCGGTGACGTCGATGAAGACGACGCGGGCGCCGGCGACGACCTCGTCGTGAAGAACGGTGCAGGGGCGATCCATGGTCTACCTCCGGCCCTTCCGCGCTTTGCGGCGGGAGCGCTTCCGCTGCGCCTTGGACTTCGGGCGCGAGTCGTCGATGGTGACGCCTTCTTGCGTGGCGACCTTGCGCAAGAGTTCCGCACGACGGTTCAGATTGTCGTGGAGGGGGATGATCCCCATGGAGAGGTCGATTTCGCCCATGAGCTTCAGATAGTCGAGCACGACGTCGAATCCATAGAGTTGAGCAGAGAAGAGATCGGCCTCGGCCTCCATGATGATGTAAGCCTCAGGGTCGACGTCGTGGACATTGGAAGGGAAGCGGTGGATGTGGTCGCAGGCGTAGTGACCGATCTCGTGAGCGAGGATCGCGCGGCGCAGCTTCTTCGGGCGCAGATTGATGAGGGCGTCGTTGGCCTCGATGCGGGGCTCCTCACGGTCACGGGCGTCGATGAAAATCTGAGCGAAGGGGGCGCCTGAGGTGGCGCAGTCGTTGTCGGCACTGGTGCGTGAGAGACGGTAGACGGGCAGACGGACGTTGCCATTGTCGGCGGTGAAGATGAAGATGGGTGAGTGGTTGTCCATGTTCCGTGCCCTCCTACTCCTTGAGACGAGAGGGGGGGCGAAACTCTGACAGCAATCGAGAAAAAGTTGCACAAGCAAACGCCTATTGTAGTATTACCTTCTAAGGCGTTCGCGCTGAGGTGGCGGCAATGAACCTTCCTGGGTCCGTGATGAACGAAATGGACGACGGCGAACTCATCGACTTCGACTTCGACGGCGGCGACGACGACGTCAGCGACCAGACGAGGCGCGTGGCGCTGGCTCACGAGTACATCAGGGAGGTCGGCCTCGAGGCGATGCTTGAGGCACTGCGGGAACTCGGCGAGCTTCCTGACGGTGGGTCTGACCTCATGGTGTATGATTGAGGTGGCAGTGACCTCCTTGAGCAGCGTGGCGCCCCTGCGCCCACTCGCGAGGCTCCTCGACGTGCCCTTGGCGCGACTCGAGTGGGGGGAACTGCCCTCGCCACAGAACGACCTTAGATGCAACCAGAAGTGCTACGCTCCACGCTCATCAGCGGCGTGGAGGGGCACCCTTTCGATACAAACCTCAGGGGGGCTACTACGCTCCCACCAAGGAGACACCATGCGAATGACAAAGGAGGCTCGAGGCCCGTGGCGGGTGTGGCAGGGCGACTACTGCGTGATCGGCTTCAACGAGGTCACGCGCGACGTGAAGGTCAACAACTTCCCTGGACGCTTCGAGGCCAACACTGACGAGTCGAGTGACGAAATCGACGCTGGCCTCGGCGCGGCTCTCGACAAGTTCATCTACTCTCAGGTCACCGACCAGGCGGTTGCCGAGATCATGGCCATCGTCACCGACTACCTCATCGGCGCGAAGCGACGCGGCTCCATCCGTGAGGTGCTCCCGCACTACGAGCACGACTGCGATGGGTGCATCTTCCTCGGCCGCTCCTCGAGCACGCTCATGGACTTATGGTTCTGTGAGCAACCCGACGGGCCGTTCCCGACGGTCATAGCTCGGTGGGGCTCGGCGCCAGAAGAGAACAAGAGCGGTCTGCTGATCGCGATGACGGGCCAGGACGAGGAGCTCTTCGAGGGCTTGAAACTCGCCGTCGCGAGTGGCCTCTTCATGGGGCGCGAGCATGTTCTCAGGCGGATGGGGGCGAGTGAAGCGGTCGAGGGGATGCTTCAGGCTTCCTGATCGTCGTCGACATCTTCGACGTTGTCTCTCACCTCCTTCTTTCGTTTCGCCTCTGACGGCAGAAGCTCCACCAGGGCAGGCATCCGTTCTTCTCTCTTCACCCTTTGGGTCTCGAGCGAGCCCTCAAGCCCGATGGGGTCCCCACAGTTCCACGGTGGCCACGGCATGAGGTGATCGTACATCACAGATCACCCCCCTGTCGAAAAGTTGCAAAAACCGCCTCCACCATTCTTGACAGACGCTTGTTGACGGATTATAGTTGGAAAAGGTCGGAAGGAAAGCGAGGCTACCATGGGATACAGCAACTCCAAGACTTTCAATACCAACATCTGCATCGACCTCCCCGAGCTAGAGGTTGGCGTTTGTGTCGACGTCGAGTGTGCCATCTGGGGTCGTCACTACCCCCAGACCCGCTACTCCCCTGAGGAGTGGCCCGAGATGGAGATCACGGGTTGGTCGGGGCTTGAGATTGACGACGACTATCGCGAGAACACCGACAATGACGTCGACGAGGCCGTGGTCGCGATGGCGGTCGATGAGTGGCTGAACGACAACGCCGACGCGGCCTATGAGAAGGTCGCTGACGCCAGCGACGTGTACTGAGAGAGGTCATCATGGACACCAAGGTTATCGCCAGCATCGCCAAGAACCACGCACACCTCACGGGCGCGACGTGGACTGATCACGGGACCAGCGACGGTGAGGCCCGCGTGATCGCGGATTCCTGCCTGAAGGCGGTCGAGGTGCATCGCGACGTGCTCGTCGCTGAGGAGTACGTTCAGGTCGCAGAGCGGCGACTGGAAAGCTGCAACGGCAGCTTCGCGCCGCATGTCAGGCAATGGGCGGAGGAGATCATCAGTGACACGCGGGCGTTCCTCTTCGCAGCGGAGACGGAGCGTCGGTCATGAGCGATCTCGTGGTGGATGAGGAAGCGCGTTACGAACGCAAGCTCCCGCAACTCGGAGATGACAACGGTCGCCTCGTCGATGCCATCGGCGTCGATCGCTGGATGCGGGAGTGGCAGGCCGATGTTGACCGCGCCGTCGAAGAGGTCGAGGCGATGGGCGTTGACCGCTGCATCGAAGCCCTGAAGGCGATGGGCGTCATCGTGCAGCGGCGTGAATGGGACGAGTTGTAATCATGGGCAAGTCGTGGACAGAGGAGTGGATGGGGTCGGTGGGCCGACGGGTCCGCGTCGTGGTCGATCCCTGCGAGGTCGTCTTCGGCACGGTCACCAAGGTCTACCCGACCGTGCCCTACATGAGGGTGAAGGGCGACGACGGTCGCCAGCATTACACTCACCCTCGCTACGCTCGCCCCGTCGAGCCGTGGGAA
>Ga0180438_10012316_pt1 | contig 10194 bp, 11 predicted proteins | sample SS_ome_12_FD_132455 | JGI IMG/M metagenome (GOLD analysis project Ga0180438, IMG submission 132455) | Hypersaline lake sediment archaeal communities from the Salton Sea, California, USA - SS_3_D_2 metaG | ecosystem: Environmental > Aquatic > Non-marine Saline and Alkaline > Hypersaline >...
GCCCTTAAGGGAGCGGTGCAGGGCACAAGGCACAGGGCACAAGGAAAAACAATTAAAGACAGCTTCTTCTCTCCTTATGCCTTGCGCCTTGAGCCAATAAAACTCTTCGGCTGGCAAAGCCATTTAAATCTGACCTGACACAGAGGACCAGGCTTCTGGGATTGTAATGAGTATCTACCCCAAGTCATACGATGTGATTGTGGTGGGAGCGGGACATGCCGGCTGCGAGGCTGCCTTGGCCGCAGCTCGTATGGGCTGCAGTACCGCTCTGTTCACCATTTACCTGGACACGGTTGCTCACATGCCTTGTTCACCTTCAGTGGGCGGCCTGGGAAAGGGACACCTGGTCAAAGAAGTAGATGCAATGGGTGGGGAGATTGCCAAAGTAGCTGATCAGACCGGCATCCAGTTTCGCACCCTCAATACGCGCAAGGGTCCAGCGGTGCAAGGAACCCGTTGTCAGAACGACAAGGTACTCTATAGGGCCAAAATGAAGTCCATCCTGGAACAGCAAGACAATTTGGACATCAAGCAAACCCTGGTGGAGGAGGTGCTGGTTGAAGGTGAACGTGTGGTAGGAGTTCGTGACAATCTATCCGTTGAGTTCAGGGCACAAGCGGTAGTTCTTACCACCGGCACATTTCTGCACGGTCTGATCCACATCGGTAGTCAACAAATTCCATCGGGGCGGGCGGGGGAGTTTCCCGCCAATAGCCTGGGTGATAATCTGGCTAGACTTGGCTTTCACATGGGAAGAATGAAAACTGGAACGCCAGCTAGGATACGCCGGACGAGCATTGATTTTTCCCAATTCAATGAACAAAAGGGTGATGAGAATCCTCGTCCTTTCTCTCTATTTACTGAAAAAATAACCCTTCCCCAGATTTCTTGCTTCATCGGTCGCACTCAGCAGCGCACCCATGAAATCGTCAAGAATAACATTAACTTATCTCCTCTTTACAGCGGCGTCATCAAAGGAGTTTCGGCCCGCTACTGTCCTTCTCTTGAAGATAAGGTAATGAAATTTCCTCATAAGGAACAGCACCAGATTATTTTGCAACCTGAGGGGCTGGATACAGAAGAGATTTACGCGAGTGGCACCGGGAATTGCCTGCCTTATGAGCTGCAGATCCAGCTAGTTCGCTCCGTACCAGGTCTGGAAGAAGCGGAAATCATGCGGCCCGCTTATGCCATTGAATATGACTACGTGCAACCCACCCAACTCCGCCCAACCCTTGAGACCAAAAGGGTGGAAGGCCTTTTCATGGCCGGCCAGATCAACGGAACCTCGGGGTATGAAGAGGCTGCGGCCCAAGGATTATGGGCGGGAATAAACGCCGCTTTGCAGGTCCAGAAAAGATCTCCCTTTCTGCTGGATCGCTCGGAGGCTTACATGGGAGTAATGATTGATGACCTTGTCACCCGGGGTACTAAGGAGCCTTACCGGATTTTTACTTCCCGAGCTGAGTACCGGCTTCTTCTGAGAGAAGACAATGCTGATCTGCGTCTCATGGAAAAGGGGTACGAATTGGGGCTCATAGACAAAGATACTTTCAAAAACCTCAGGGAGAGGAGACGGCAGATTGCCCAGGAACTAGAACGAATCGGCAGGACCAAGATTAAACCTTCAGCGCAAGTGAACCAGTTTCTAGCAGAAAGAAAATCAGCACCTATAGAGGCTGCTGTTCCGCTGGCCCAATTACTCAAGCGACCCGAGTTGTCCTATGGCGACTTAAAGCATTTGGAAGATCGTGCCAGCCAGCTCTCCGAGCAAGTGACCCGCCAAGTTGAAATCCAGTGCAAGTATCAGGGATATCTCCAGCGACAGGAAGGGGAGGTAAAAAAATTCAAAAATCTTGAGAAGATAAAAATTCCACCCGGGTTCGACTATCAAGACATTCCTGGGCTGTCCAATGAAATAAGGCAGAACCTGAGGGAAATACAGCCTACTTCCTTGGGACAAGCTTCCAGGATCTCGGGGATGACTCCGGCGGCTTTGTCAATTCTTATGGTTTACCTGAAACGGATAAAAGAAGCTGAGGTTTCTTCCCAAGCCGTGGCAGAAAAAGATAATTAGTGTGTTTGGTTTTTACCCTCCTTTTTCCATCCCCATTGCAATTTTGTGAAAAATTTGTTGATATGTAAAGGAAATCCGCTATATTGGCACGGAATACTACCTGGGCCTAAAAATTGCTAAGACTAGAACTATCCTAATTATCTGACCTCGGAGGACTCATTTGGGATGACTAGACAAAAGCAAAATAGAGTTGCAGCGCAGGCATGCTGTCTGACTTTGTTTTTCATCCTCTTGCTGCCAACAAATGCTCAACCAGCCACCACTGTATATGTCTCCGATACCACCTTGGAGGCCAACCTGCGGAGCGGGACCAGTCAGGAAAACCGTATCATAGGTATGCTGCGGCCAGGCACACAACTGACCCTCCTCAGTGAACAAGACGGCTGGGCCGAGGTGACCCTGGAAGATGGGCGTACCGGCTGGATTCTAAGACGTTATCTCTCGGAGCGTCCGCCATGGCGGGAAACAGCAGAGCAACTCCAGAAGGAAAACGAGCGGTTACGGACCCAATTGACTAAGGTTAGAGCTGAACACCGGGAAATTATGCAAAAAAGCGCCGAAGTCCAAAGACAGTTGGATAGCCAACAAGCTGAATTCCAGTCAGTGCAGGGTGAGTACGAGGAACTAAAAAAATCATCGACGAATTATTTGAACTTGAAAATGGCCTACGAAAATCTCCAGAATGAGGCCCGGCAGAGCAAGGCCAAACTGGATGAATTGGAAAAGGCCTATGGAAAACTAAGAACTTCCAGGGCCATTCGCTGGTTCCTTAGTGGCGCCGGAGTGTTGATGCTGGGTTGGATGGTTGGTTCAAGTATGGCACGCATGCGCCGCCGCCGCTCATCGGATTACTATAAGTTATAAGAGTACATAACAATCTTTCTTCGCATCCATTTCTTGCCTCCCAGAAAAAAGATTCAGTTCATTGGCACCGGGCGATAAAGCCAGGACGAATAGCATAAAGTGGTCCCCATCTTCGCTGGCAGGAAAGAGCTATGGAGTTCCTTGACGGCTTCTATACCAACTTCCTGAGGTTTTTTTCTTGGGAGGAAATCTCTTTTCTCTTCACCGGCACCGGTTTGCTGGTCATGCTGAACCTAGTGCTCAGCGAGGGCTTACTTTCCTTCGACAATGCCCTCGTTCTTGCCATTATGGTGAGCCATCTGCCCAGAGACCAGTTCTATAGACTTGGACCAGTGAAGATGTCTCTCCAGCAATGGGCCTTGACTGCAGGCATTTTCGGGGCCTACTTTTTTCGGATCATTGCCATTGTCCTGGGAACCTACCTCATCCAGTTCTGGACCTTGCAGCTAATTGGCGGTGGCTATCTGTTATGGTTGGGCTACGAGCATTTCTTTGCTGGGCAAAGGGAAAAGCCGGAAATTAACGCCTATGGTAAAGGCTTCTGGGCCACGGTCTTTAAAGTGGAGCTGATGGACATCGCCTTCAGCATAGACAGCATCCTGGCGGCGCTGGGGATATCTAAGAAAGTTTGGGTAATTTTGATGGGCGGTATGATTGGAATCCTGTGCATGCGGTTGGTCGCAGGGGTGTTTATCCGTTTAATCGAGAAGTTTCCTTTGTTTAAACACACTGGTTACGCTATGGTGGCCCTAATTGGCTACCGCCTGGTAAGTGAGGTGGACTGGGTTCATTTCAACAAACTCTTCGCCTACTTGGGTCCAGTTGGAGTGGGGGTGCTGATACTTTTTACCGTAGTAGTCTGGGGAACCGCCCAAGTTAGAAAGGCGAGATTAAGAACAATCAAATCCCTCATTCAACTGACTCTCCTCATCCTTTTCTTCTCTTGGAGTGGCACCAGGCTGCACCTACACATGAGTGACCTGGTCTTCAGCCTAATAATGCTGGCTACCTTTGCCAGCACCTTTATCTTCAATCACATGTATGTGCGCTGGCAAAGGGTAGGTGAGGGAAAAGAAGGAGTGATACCTCAGGCTAGCGGATCATCTTCTGGGAAAGGCAGCCACAAGGAAGTGGAAGAAACAAAAGGACCACAGTAACCAACCAGCCTTAGTCTGTCATCCCACCTAAACAGAAGCCATCTCGGACATTTGCAAAAAATTACCCAAAACATCCCGTACACAAAATGGGTTAAGTGTGAGATCAGCTTTGCAGGGGAAACACTTGGGCAAGGGGTTTGATGAAAGATTGTCTGAGGCTGTAGGTATAGGCTCCTTGACTGGGGACCATCAGGATGTCGCCCGGCTCGATTCCATCGCCGAAATAGCTGTATCCCCAGACATCGTGCGGGGTACAAAGGGAGCCGAAGACGAAGCAGTTTCGCTCAACAAGGGAAGGGTTGGAGAGATTGATCACCGGGAAATAGTCAGTTTCGAACCGCTCCCAGCCTACGATATTCGTACCGCCGTCGACAATGACAAGATCCATTGCCTTCTTGTCCACCACGGTCAAGAGGATATGCATGGAATCGTTGACCAGCCAGCGGCCCGGCTCGGTGAACACTTGGCATTCAACATAAGGGAAGATGTGTTGGCGCAGAGCTTTGCCGATCTCGCCAGCGAAAATCTCCAGGGGTTCTGCAGGGTACCTGAAGCGATCACCTCCCTTGGCTTCGGGCAAAACCATCTGAGTAATGCGTCCCTGGGGGGTGGCGGAAAAGTGGAGCCATTCACCGCGAGGAGGCCAGTAGCCGCCGCCAATGTCCAGGAATTCTATGGTCTTGGCCTGTTGCCTCTTCATGGCCGCGAGCCGTTCCCCGAGACGCATCAAGAAGGATACCTGAGAGGAGGGCGTGAGGTTCCAACTGGTGTGAAACTGAAGCCCGCATAGACGGACATGCTTGTAATCTTCGGCTTTTGTCATAAAGCTTTCAAGTTCGGCCAGAGGGACACCGAACTTCCGCCACAGCCCCTTCTCCTCAGTGGTAAGACGCACTCCTGTCCGCACCACAACCTTTCGCAACCTAGAAACACTTTCCAGACGGTCCAGTTCACCAAAGCTGTCGATAAGCACTGTGACCGCTTCAGCGTTGGCCGCTGCTAGATCGAGTTCTGCCTCGGTTTTCCCCGGTCCACTAAAGAGAATGTGTTGACACCCTGTAGCAAGAGCGCTCTCGAGTTCCAGACCGCTGGAGACATCGAGGCCAAGGCCGAATTTCACCAGGCTTTGGGCCACTGCCGGGTGATTGTTGCTCTTCATGGCGAAAAATGCACGCAGTCCCGGAATCTCCTTTGAAAAAGTGGTGGTGAATTGCTCTGCCCGTTGCAGCAGGACATCTTCGTCGAAGAGATAAACAGGAGTGCCATGGCGCACCGCAAAGTCCAAGAAAAGCTCCCTCTGCCTTTGAAAAGAGCGGACGTAGGCGCAAATGACTTCATCTTCCAGGACGGGGCTTACATTTTGAAGGATCTCGGCAGCCTTGTGGAGAACAGTTCTGGAATTATTCATCCTTCAAGCTCCATTACTACTTTGAGTTTGCTCGCCAGGTCGGCGCACTCCGTCTCCAGGAGAGTGCTTCTCCCTGGCCTGAAAATTACGTGGCCGAAAAGTCTGGAATCGTAGTCGTTCGGCGGGAGGACCACCCTGTGCCCCGGCTTCCGCTTGATGAAAACTTCCTGCACCCGTGGATCCTGGCGGAGATCTCCTTCGTCGATCTCCTTGACCGTGCCTTCATGCTGGGCGAAAAGACGCAAGCCCACCAGAGTTTCCCAGCTTTGTCTCGGAAGGTTAGAGATATTTCGGCGCTGAGCCATATCCAAGGCCAGGCCAATCATGTCGAGACCGCAGCTCTGCTGGATCAACCAGGGAAGACAGTCACCTCCAGGTCTGGGAGTGAGTTCCAGTAGGTAAGCTTTCCCCTGAGACACAATGAAATCCACCATACAAAGAGCCCGCTTAAGGCCGAGGGCTGTGGCTGCTCGGTAGAGTTGATCCACAAAGAAGGTGGCGGGTATTTCCGCAGGAAGTTCGGCTGGAACAACATAGGCGGCAGTTGTTGCACCGACCTGATTTTCTGCAGTGGGAATCTTTTTCGCCGTGCGGATTACCTCCAGACGGCCGTTCTCCAAGAAGAAGTCGCAGCTATACTCTTGGCCGGGGATGAATTCCTCGAGGACCACATCCTGAATCGGATCCAAGTATTCAGGGGTTAAGGGATCCTGCAAGTAGAACCGGTTTTCTCCGGCCTTACTGAGGCGATTGATCATGATGTCATATGCCTGCAGGCAATCATTATGATCCGAACAGCGGAATACTAACTCGCCCCCCGAGCCGGTTAAGGGCTTCAAAATTACAGATTTGCCCATCCGGTCTACGAACTTGGAGAGGTCTGCACGGTTATGCACGACGACAGCTTCTGGACAGTCAACTTCGGCTCTTTTCCACGCCTGCTTGGAGATAAATTTGTTGCGGCTCTGGGCCACAGCAGAGGGGGAAGGGAAGGGCAGGCCAAGCCGCTCGGCGAGAACGGCGGCAGATCCCAAGTACTCACAATCAAAGCAAGCCACACCGTCAACTGCAAGACCGTAACGGCGGAGGTGGTCTTTGAGGACCCTGAGGAACTCCACATCATCAGCTAAATCACAGAGGATCTCCTCGGCTGGTGCGGGAGTCTCCTCGCGGGCCTTGATCCTTTCCGCAGGATTGGTTAAGAACAGCGCCCTGTGGGGATAACGGCGCCTAATCAGTTCAATATAGTCTGAAGTGGTCCCGACGACCACCACAAGTGGAGAGTGCATATGCTTGTCTGGCCATGCGGAGCGATCTGCTCTACGCGGCTTTTGCCACAATATTTGTCATCAAATACAGGGGCCTAGGGGTGAGGTGGAATAGCTTTTTCCAGTTGAAATCGCCGCAAAGAAAGTCGACCCTGTCCAGTTTCTCCTCGCAGGCCCGCTGCATATGGTGAAAATTGATAAGTTTTGCCACTCCCAGATAGTGGCTGTTGGTTCCGCCGGCCATAAGAGTATAGACTCCCCGGTAGACGCATCCCATGTCCACAGCCGCTGGTTCATCCTTGATTAGGACGGTGGTAAACCTTAGCCACCCCTTCTCCTGGAACAGCCTGGCCAGGGCCCGAAAGCTTTCCCGAAACCTGGGATCAAAGAAGTAGGATTGGCTACCGAACCGTTCCATGTTCAGTTCGACCATGATGTCGAAGTCTCTGATGTCGTCCAGTCTGTAGGTAACACCCTGGCTCTCGATGGCGGCGAGCTCCCGGAGGATGTTCTTCTTCGATTTGCGGGAGAATTCTCCCAGGTAGTTCGACATGTCGTAGCCATGATCTGGAGGGATAAACAGATAGCCAATCTCATCCACAGTCTCTTCCCCGTCTGCGATGCCGGGAAGAGATGTTAAGTAACGGAGATAGTAGGGTCGGGGGCAGGCGGAAAGGAGATCCCCGATCCCGTAAATACCGTTGCAGATGATCCTGTTCTGCTCCAGCCAGGTCTTGCCCTGCCAGGTTTCTCCCGGGAAGAAGCCGTAGCACCCATACTCATCGATCCAGCTCAAAGGAAGCAAACCCAGAATATCATATCCTTTCTGGGCGACGATGAAGTGGGGCCGGTTACCGAAGTTTTTGTGGAAGCACTCACGCACTTCCCAGAGGTCCGTAAAGTAGTCAGAGGGCATAACCTCTTGCCAAATAGCCCTGCACTCTTCCAAATCTGAGACTATACGAATAGTTTTCATGCTTATCGCCTCAAAGTGAAACTGGTGATGCAACGCTTGCCACCAAAAAACTTCTGGGCGAACTCAGCCACAACTCCGGGATCATAGGCTTTGCAGCTGAATACATCAAGATAGGCGGTATTGGTGAGGTTGGCGAAGTGAGCCGAGATAAGTGACGTTTCGATCAGCTGGACCATGGAAAATCCCGCTACCTTCTCATCCTCCCCAAAGTGGACCACAAGAGTATCCATGTATCTCTTCATCTCTATAAGGTCACAAAGTTCTATGACAAACTGGCGAATCTTTTCTGCGCTTCGGATTGTCTCCGGATCGCATTCGTAAATGTCTATGCTAGATGAAATGCCCCAAACATTTTCCAGTAGTGCCCGGTCAATTATGCTCAGGTTCAATAATTGCGCGCTTTCCATGCTCTCTATCCTCCTCTTGTGCTGTTTCAGCCCGTCAAGCGCAAATCTATCTATGTCCCTAATTCAAAGCTTGCCTAGTTCTGTCCACTGACAGTGCCTCATTAATAAATCTGGTCAAACTGGAGACAAAGGCCCCGCGCATTTCCATAAGGGCCTTGTCCACGTCCTCGTCCTCCGTTGAGATGACGGCAAAAGAGTAGTATCCGGAAACAAAACCCGCCACGGCGCAGCCGAAACGGCGCAGGAGTGGCGGGGGAAGTCGGTGGTTAATGACCGAATCTACCAGGTTCTCTATGGACTCTAGATAATTGAGAAACGGTGCTTCGAGTCCCGAGTAACTCTCCTGGAGCTTCAGGCCAGCCAGGCCCTGAAAATAAAGGACGAAGTCCTCCCAACGATTGCGGAAGAAGTCGATGTGGATTTTTACCATGTCGTCAAGTAGAGTGGGCAGATCGACAGTATCTTGGCAGCGCTTGTCAATGCTCTCCATCAGTTCGCCCATCATTCTTTTAATCAACTCGGCAATGACATCATTCTTGTCGGTGAAGTGATAATAGAAAGTGCCTTTGCCCACATCGGCCCTCTCGGTAATGTCGTCGATGGTGGTGCTGTCGAATCCCTTCTCGGCAAACATATCCCGGGCTGCGTTAAGCAGTTTCAAACGAGTCGCCTTGACGCGCCTTTTCTGGCGTGGCTTAGGTTTTCCCTTCCCTTTTGCACTTTTTTCGATCATAGGCCTCCTGACACCCTAAAAACCTCGCTGCGAAAACCATAGCTGGTGTGCTTCATTTCGCTAGCGGTTAAGCTTTCAAGCAATATTTAGGCCAAAATCGACCATATAGTCAGTTCTGACCATATACTCGTTTATGACCATATCGTCAAGCATTTTTTCATCCCAGCCCCAAAAAAGTTTCCCCAGATTTTTGATTATTATTACGAAGAGTTATGAGAGGATACGTAGGTAAGTCCGAACCCTAAGGGGGTCAAAGCAGAGCGGATTATTAGTATGCTTCTAAAGCACCCGCCGTTTTCTCTCGGGGACAGGTTTGATGATGAGGAGATCGCCGTCGAAGGTAAGAGTGCCAAGCATTATGGCGCAGACCAGTCGCAATATGTTGACACGGTAGTATTGCCCTGAGCCAACTGGGTTGGGCAAGAATGGGTCGGCAATGAGAACCGTGCGGTCTTGTTTGTCATAGCCGGCAAGGACGACAAAATGACCCATGGATTTACCCCGGATATCATCGAAAATGAGATCGTTGCCTGGAGAGTATTCACGGGCACAATTGTAGAGATAGGTGGCGCTCAAGCCTGATAATACTGGGAGAGATCGGTTCAAATATCTGCGGATCAAACCCGCCGTAAGAACTTCGAAACGCAGTTTTCCGCCAAGCTCGAGAAATTCGAGATAACCCTCAGTGGCAACCTCGAGACCGGGATCGTTTTTTTTGTAGGAAGCCTGAAGTCTGAGCTTCTCTGCAATCTCTCCGCCGCTAGCATTGGCCCAGGTGGGATCAAAGATTTGCAGGTTGTAACTATAGATAGTGGCGCTATATCCCCGGCGCAAAGCATGCACGGCAAGGTAGACAGCCAGTGTACCGCCGGCATCTATCTGAGGGATCTCGGAAACAACCTGGTTTAGAGAAATATCGTCGCCGAAGTACCGGTAAATGGCATGCAGACAGGTGGGGCCGCAGGTGGTATCGTCCGGCTGGGGCAATATATCCAAATAGAGCTTCGATGTCATACTACAAATCGCTTGCCCCGAGGGCAGAAATAGGCAGAAAGACAATTTTATAAAAAGATTCCCCCGCTAATGAGAAGCGTTTCAGTGGGTTAAGGCGCCAGTTTTCACTACTCATTAGTCCGCAAAGCCTGATCGAAGTCCGAGAGAATGTCTGCGGTGGCCTCGAGGCCCACAGACAGCCTTATCAAGCTTTCAGAGATTCCTACCTCTTTACATTCTTCTGGACTTAGACAGGCGTGGGGTTGAGTCTCTCATTAACCGGCCAGTTAAAACTTCCCACGCCTGTCTAA
>Ga0180438_10012317_pt1 | contig 10194 bp, 6 predicted proteins | sample SS_ome_12_FD_132455 | JGI IMG/M metagenome (GOLD analysis project Ga0180438, IMG submission 132455) | Hypersaline lake sediment archaeal communities from the Salton Sea, California, USA - SS_3_D_2 metaG | ecosystem: Environmental > Aquatic > Non-marine Saline and Alkaline > Hypersaline >...
CTCGGTTGCCGGAGTCGCCATATCCGAAACCAGAGATGCTTCTCCGTTGCCGACAACATCCGGCTTTTCCGCCTCAGGATACAGGGGATCGTTTAGGTACGCAGTGCTACCGGACATGGCGTAGGTACCACTGCTGTTCTCCGGGTCCAGCTTCCAATGATCCACGTTACCTGGATTCACGATGGAATAGCTACCTACACAAATCGCATTCACGTAGCAGTCAACGGCCTGGGCTCGGCTGTTGCCGACGGCCTTGGTTACCGTCAAGTATTGGTTACGCACAACGTAATTGATTTCATCGCGCGCTGATGCGGCAAGGCTGGCACTGTGATTGAATAGGGTGACCTCATTATCAACGAACCAGTCCAAACGCTCTTCGTCGGTACCGTCATTGGCAAAAAACATCTTCAATTCGGAGGCATTACGAACTTCGCCATCGACCGTCGAACCAAGTTTGGAGGCTATCTCGGTTACGTGCTCTTTGAAGCAACGCCCACCTCGACAAAAGCCGACTCCGCCGCTACAACTGACCGGGCACAGAGTTCCGTCCGCAAGTCCTGTGCAGCCGTTGATTCCCACGCCGGCTGGTGCCATCTCTTCATAGTCGCGCCAATCCACAAAACCCGGGTGGCCTGCCCAAATTCCGCAATAGTTGGCGTTTTCAAGGACCCCGACTCGGACATCTGTACCGTGGTGAGTGTTTGACCATATTTCAGCAGACTCGGCGTCATCCGCATCGAAAAAGTGCGTATAGCCCGCCTGATAGGCTTCACTAGCACCCTGTCGGAGTAAGCCTACGGAGGGCTCTGGGAGGGTATGTCTCCCCGACAGGCTGCTAGGAGCGTCTTCCGTGACGGCAAGTCCGACGCGTGCCACGGCCGGTTTTTCAGCCAGCAGTGGCACATCCTTGGCCGGAACCTCGGCGATCACGACCGGCATGTGTTCCAAAGTGGTGGTGACTTTGCCGAGTTCGCCGACAGCAGCGCGCAACTGTGCCACGCTGTCGGCATGAATCTCCCTCATGTGCGCACGATGCCGAGCCAGATATTCATATACAGCGGTGTCGTCGGCAAAGGTGGTGGGTTTGGGGATCTGGGGAGCCACTGACTGCGCCCAAACCTTAACCAAGAGAACATCGGTAGGGGAGTACCGTAGCAACTCATCGTGTAGCTCAGGAGTGAGCTTGCCGTACTGATCATCCTCTGCATCCATTATCATCCGCTGCAGTTCGGGCTCCGTTAGGAGACCATCCCGCTTGCCCAGAAGGAGAACCTTTTCCCTGTCTCCTGTTTCTCGATTCACCAGGTGGACGTATTCAGCATAGTCTTCTAGTACCGCTATCTCTCGACGGTGAACACTACGTACAACCCATTGATCCGGGTAGGAGTTCGCCGAGATGTACTTCATAGCACGCTCTACCGTGGCTACGATTGCGGCCGCCTCTTCAGCGCTGGGGATGTAAATCTTCCAGCCCGCTTCGATCAGGTCAGGGTTCGTGATTTCGGCATAGCTGTCGTCTTTAGCGTGCTTCTGGTTGGTGTACTCGACGATGGCCGGGTAGGCCATGGGGTTGCCCAGGTACTTGTCAGCCAGCTCACTCAGCAAGTCATCGGCCATGACGACATAGTCCTGACCCTCCTGCGCTGGTGGGGCTGCCAACATCGTCGGCACCAAAACCACCAGCATCACAATGACCAACAACAGATTCAGTAACTTCTTACTCATTGGATCTCCTCCTATTCCATCCCAACAAAGGGTTTCAATGACGTCCAGGCTCTCGAGTTTTTCGATGATGCGCCCTGTGCTCTTTCGAGACGGGGGACATCCTCAATTCCTTGCGCTACTACCATTATAGCACATTAAACTTGGGTTTTCAATACCTTTTTGAAACATTCAGGCTAGATGACGCTCCCTGTCCTCGAAAGTAGTTTCCAGGGTTGATTTGAGTGAAACTTTTGGTTGCCGGGAGCGTATAGATTATAGCGATACTGCAATATAGAGAAAGGAGGTCGGATCGAAGATGAGAATCGTGAGGCTGTATGTGGCCATGTTCCTGGCCGTCGTTGTGGGAATGATGGCTCTGGCCATCGGCGTTGTCCTGGGGCTGATCCTCGCCCCTCGCTCGGGGAAGGAATTTCGTGAGGAGATCCAGGCCCGGGTCCGCGCCTTGCAGGACGACATCCAGAGGAAAATCGGGGAAAGCAGGCCCAGGGTCAGCCAGACTGTCGAGAAGGGACGTGCAGAGGCCGTCAGGGGCCTGGACAAGGCCAAAGAAATGGTTGATCGGTACGCCGACGCAGTGCAGGGCTCTTTGAGCCAGAGCGCAGAAGGTACTGCTTCTTCCGACGAGATCACGGCGCCAGCGGAAGCCAGTTGAAACGTATTGTCAAGCCGGATCTGAGGAAGGCCACCCAGTCAGAGATTGCAGGGTGGCCTTTCGCTTTTGTAAACGGTTGTATCTTGACAGGATGATAGGCATGTAGTAAGATACAGGGCAAATAGATGGCGTGCTTGTGTAATTGGCGAGGGAACCATTGTTTCAAAAAGTCCTGACAGCATGGCTGTGCGTTCTCCTCTCGTTAGCCGTTGAGGGGTGCACCGTATCCGGCAGCACAAAGCCCATCGTCAAGATCGGCCTGGTAGCCCCTTTTGAGGGGCTCTATCGGCCTTTGGGCTACGAGGTGCTCTATGCCGTCAAACTGGCCGTCCGGGAGCGCAACGCTTCGGGCGGGGTGGCGGGTTACATGGTCGAGTTGGTAGCCCTGAACGACGACAACGAGCCTGCTGTGGCTGCTCAGCGGGCCCGGGAGATGGCTGTGGACCCCGATGTCGTGGGGGTTGTCGGGCATTTCTCCAGTCCGACGACCCTGGCTGCCCTGGAGGAGTACCGGCGGGCCGGGTTGGCTCTGGTCACTTCGGCCGCGGCGGCGGACGCCGTGACCGATGGCCGCTGTCCGAACGTCTACCGTCTCTGCGCCCGTAACGACCGTCTGGGGCAGGAGGCGGCCCGTTACGCCGTGACAGAGTTGGGTGCAGAGCGGCTGGCCATCGTGCATAGCCACCAGCAAGATTTGGCTGGAGCTTTTGCCTTGACGGCAACCCATCTGGGGGCCACTGTTGTCTCGGATGTGGGTGCCGATCAGGGGGATTGGCTGCTTCAGATTGCGGCTCGGGCCCCGGACCTGGTTTTCTTTACAGGTGACGCCGTGGAGGGGGCTGACTTGATCATTCAGGCCCGCAAGAGGGGTGTGGAGGCGCTTTTCCTGGGCGGTGGCGATTGGGGCAGCCCTAAATTGACGCAGGTAGGAGGCGTGGCTGTCGAGGGGGCTCTCTATGTGACCAGCGCCCCGGCCTTGGAGGAAATCGGTGGGACCGACGAGTTCGTGGCTGGTTACGAGGCCCTGGCTGGGCAGCGGCCAGGACCCCAGGCCATCCTGGCCTATGACGCCACGGAGGTCCTCCTGGAAGCCGTGGCCAGGGCCATCGTCGCTGAGGGCGAGCCCAGTCGCGCGGCGGTGACAGCCCAACTGGCAGAGACGAACTGGACAGGTCTCACCGGCCCCATTGCCTTTGACGCTCGAGGCGACCGCCTGGACCCTGTTGTTTACCTTCACCAGGTAGAAGCAGGGAACCCCTACCGCCCTGTCAAACGGACCCGATAACGCTTTCATTTGGGGGGTGTAACTGCTCAGCCGCTCCCGCCGGATCGCCAGATCCGGCGGTCTTGAGCGAAACCAGCGACAATCGGGTCACTGGGGGCCTGGATTTGGCAATCCAGGCCGAGCGGCTGAGTGGTTACTGGATGACATTGATTGGGAGGTGATCGCCGTGCGCATTTTGATGCTGTCCTGGGAATATCCGCCTCACGTCGTCGGTGGTCTGGGCAAGCACGTGGCCGAGTTGGTACCGGCCCTGGGAGCCCAGGGGGTGGAAGTGCATCTCGTCACCCCTCGTTGGGCCAATGCAAAAGTTGAGGAGCACCTCGAGGGGGCCGTCATCTATCGCGTCAATCCACCGGCCATGGAGATGCACAATTTCTATACCAGTGCCTGGCAGACCAACCTGAAACTGGAAGACAGGGGTGAGCACCTCTGGCAGGAGTTGGGGGGCTTTGATGTCATCCATAGCCACGACTGGCTGGTGGCCTTTGCTGCCTGTGCCCTGAAGCGTAATTTCAAAACGCCTCTCCTGAGCACCATCCATGCCACTGAGCGGGGCCGGAGCCGAGGCACCCTGACGAGCGATATGCAACAGGCTATCAACAACGCCGAATGGTGGCTGACCTATGAATCCTGGCGGGTGATCTGTTGCAGCGGATACATGGCCTATGAGGTAAGGGAATTTTTCCAGGTCCCACCTGACAAAGTGGACGTGGTGCCCAACGGGGTGGACATCAGCCGCTTCGAGATGTGGAACGGCGTTGATTTGACTCACTTTCGTAATCGCTACGCCTTGCCCGGAGAAAAGATCATCTTCTATGTGGGGCGGGTGGTCTATGAGAAGGGCGTGCACGTTCTGGTGGAAGCGGTGCCTCGTATCCTGAAAGCCTACCCTCAGGCCAAATTCGTCGTGGCTGGCACTGGCGATATGCTGGCTCAATTGCAGCACCGGGCCTGGGAGTTGGGGGTGGCTCCCAAGGTTCTCTTCACCGGTTTCATCCCCGATGAGGAACGGGACCGCCTTTTCAAGGTGGCCGATTGTGCCGTCTTTCCCAGCCTCTATGAACCTTTCGGTATCGTGGCTCTGGAGGCCATGGCTGCCGGAGCCCCGGTGGTCGTTTCGGAGGTGGGTGGACTGAAAGAAGTCGTCCAGCACGCCGAGACGGGCATCACCGTGTATCCCAACGATGTCGGCTCTTTGACCTGGGGTATCCTCCACACCCTCCAGCACCCGCAGTGGACTCGGACCAGGGTGGCCAACGCGCGGCGGAAGGTGATCGAGGAATACAATTGGACTCGCATTGCCACCAGAACCTCAGCCATTTACCAACGCATCGCTCAGGAGAGAGCGGCTGCCGACTGGTGATACTCTATAGGATAATAAGGGTATTGACGCCACTTTTTCTCTCTGGTATAATTATAGGTGAGTCAATTCGTGTCTGACGTTAGGTTTGCTTGGTGAGGGATCGCTGTGGAAGAGAGGGCTGCAGAAGGCAAGGCCAGAGTGTTGATCGTCGAAAGTGATCCTGGATTGGCCGGAAGGGTCCAGCGTCTGCTGGAGCCGGAAGGGTTTGCAACGCTCGTCGCTTCTTCGGGCGAGGAGGCCCTTCAGATTCTTGGCGATGGCCAGGGCCAGCCAGGCCCCATTGACCTCGTTCTGCTGGACAGCGAGATGCCGGGGCTGAGCGGCTGCGAGGTCTGTCGTTTCATCAAGGGGGATACCCGGCTCAAGCACATTGCTGTCATCATGGTCACCACTCTGAACGGTGTGGAGGAGCGAGTTGCCGGTTGGGAGGCGGGAGCAGACGATTGCATCACCCGGCCTTTCTGCCGTGAAGAGCTGGTGGCCAGGGTCAGGGCCCGGCTGCGAATGAGTGAGATGGAGCGGGAGATAGCGCGCTTGTGTCAGGAGAGCGAGTCGCTGGCGGCTCAGATCGCGGCTGTCAATCGGATTACCAGCACCATCAGCTCCAGCCTGGACATCCATGATGTCTATCAGACTTTTTTTACCGAACTGAAAGCCATTGTTGAATTTGATCGGGCCAGCCTGGCCCTTCTTGATGCCTCAGGGGAGCATCTGATGGTCCAGGTTGTGTCTGGGGAGGCTGGAGATGGATTAACAGAGGGAACCCATTTGCCTCTGGCTGGTTTTGCTCAGGGTTGCACTGTGGTGGAGGAAAAAGCCCTGTTGCGCCAGGAACTGGGAGAAAGTTTCGACCCCGGCGGGGAGGCCATGGCCGCCGGTTTGCTTTCAGACATTTCGGTGTCCCTGGTTTTCAAAAACAGGGTCCTGGGCGTGCTCACTCTCAGCAGCCAGAAGCCGAATGCCTATTCTGACCGCGATCTGGAGGTTCTGGACCAGGTGGCGGGCCAACTGGTGGCAGCCATTGAGAACGCGCGCCTCTTCGGAGAATTGGAAAGGCGTCTGGATGAGGTTCGGGCCCTTTTCATCGTGGGGCAGAGTCTGGTCACCACTCTTAACCTTGATAAGGTGCTGGGTCTGATCGTGGATGCAGCTCTGAGGACCATCCCTGTCGCTCACAAGGCGGTCATCCATTTCCTCGATGAAACCAACGGGGTGCTGGTGCCCAAAGCCGTGTCCCACCATGGACGGGGAGCGGGCAGTTCGGCCAAAATGAGATTGGGCGAGGGAGTGGCTGGGCGTGCGGTGGTGGAGAAAAAGGCCATCTATGTGTCTGACACGCGGGCGGATCCTCGTTTCGTGGACAGCGGCACGGCTGTCCAGTCCCTCCTGGTGGTCCCCATGATCCTGGGGGAAACGGTGATCGGCACCCTGAGCGTAGACAGTGGCGAAGCGGAGGCTTTCACCCAGGACGATGAGCGGCTGCTGGTCATGCTGGCCAATCAAGCGGCCATCGCCATCGAGAACGCCAGACTCTACGGTGAGGCCAAGCGGGCCGACGAGTTGGCAGCCCTGAACAGAATAGCGACGGCTATGGTTTCCACTCTTGATCTGGATCAGGTGCTCACTTTGGCTATGCAAGGCATCAATGAGACTCTGCGAGTGGAAGCTGGTTCGTTGCTGCTCCTGGACGAGGCTGAGGGTGAGTTGGTTCCCAGGATGACCCTCTTTGGTGAAAAATCGGTGCAGGGCGAAATGACGCTGTCTTTGGGTCAGGGTGTGGCTGGCTGGGTGGTGCAGGAAGGCAAACCGCTCCTGCTGCCCAATGCCCGACAGGAAAACCGGTTGCCCTCTACCACTGCTCAACTCCTCGGTATAGGGGCCAGGAGTGTCCTCTGTGTCCCTTTGGTTCTGAGGGAAAAGACCATTGGGGCCATCGAAGTCATCAACAAATGGGGGGCCAAGTTCACCGAGGACGATTTGACCCTGCTCAATTCGATAGCGGCCTCGGTAGCCATCGCTATTGAGAACGCCAGGCTCTACACTGAGGTCAAAGATTTCGCTGATGAACTGGCTCGCTCTCAGGCCCAGCTCATCCAGAGTGAGAAACTGGCGGCCACAGGGAAACTGGCTGCTTCCATTGCCCACGAGCTCAACAATCCCCTCCAGGCGGTGCAGAGTTGCGTCTACCTGGTGGCTGACCAGACTGACCCAAGTGACTCTAACAGGCAGTATCTGGACATCGCCCATGAGGAACTGGACCGCATGGCGCGCATAGTGGGGCAGATGGTAGAGTTCTACCGTCCCTCCAATGAGGGCCGCATCCCAACGGACGTCAATGCCCTCCTGGAGAACGTGATCGCTTTGGTCAGAAAGCGGCTTCAGCAAGGGGACATCGAGGTGGACTTGGAGTTGGCCCCTGATCTACCCCTCATCGTAGCTACGGGCGACCATTTGAAACAGGTTTTCCTCAACATGATCATCAACGCTCTGGAGGCCATGCCCCAGGGAGGGCGTTTGGAGATGGCTACCCGGTATATAACGGCGGGTGATGGTCGTACAAAAGCCTCCGCGGATGCTGGCTTTGTGGAAATCGAGTTTGCCGACACGGGGGTGGGTATCTCGGCAGAACACATCCATAACATTTTTGATCCCTTCTTCACTACCAAGTCCAAAGGAATGGGCCTGGGTCTCTCTGTCAGCTATGGCATCGTCGAGCGCCATGGAGGCCAGATTCAGGTGGAGAGCAAAGTGGGTGAGGGGACGACTTTCATTGTCAGGCTTCCTGTGGAAGGTAGTCGGTAGAGAGCGAGGTGGAAGATGGATTATGTGGCCAGAGTCCTCGTGGTTGATGATGAGCAGCCCGTGCGGGTGACTCTTAAAGAAGTGCTGTCCCGAGAAGGCTATGTGGTCCTCACAGCCAGTAGTGGCCGGGAAGCTCTACAGGCCATGAGAGACACGGCGATTGACCTGGTGATGGTGGATTTAAAGATGGAAGGCATGGATGGCCTGACGCTCATCGAGGAGATCAGGCAGCGATGGCCAGCGACGGTACTGATCATTTTGACCGGTTATGCCACTTTGGAATCGGCCCTCAAGGCCCTCCGATGCGGTGCCCATGACTATCTCCTCAAGCCCAGTGGCCCGGAAGACATCAAACGGAGTGTCAGGGAGGGTCTGGAGAAGCGGTGGCGTGAAACCAGGAGAAAAGACCTGTTGGCTCAGATAGAGGCTGGCGTGCGTGAACTGACCGGGGGTCTCCCTGCCAGGGCTGTCGGAGGGCCAGAGGCGTCGGGAGAAGTTGCCCCAGGTCCGCCAGAGAGCCCCCTTTTGCTGGAAGTCGGCCAGTTGGTCATTGATGTTCAAAGGCACATGGTGACTTTGGATGGCAGGCTCTTGAACCTGACGCCTGTTGAATTTGGGACCCTGACTCAACTGGCGCGGGAGGCCGGACGTGTGGTCTCTTGTTCTGCCCTGGTGAAGGCAGTCCAGGGTTACGATTGCTATGAGCAGGAGGCGCGGACGATCATGAAAACGCACATCAGACACTTGCGTCAAAAGCTGGAACCAGACCCCTCTAGCCCTGAGTATATCTTGAACGTGCGGGGAATGGGTTATATGCTCGTTGACCCTTCGCCAGAAGCTGAATAAGAGAGGTATGGGAATCATGAACCCGGATCGCAAGCAGATCTTGATCGTGGACGATGATGAGAAACTGGCTGCTCTCTTGCAGGAAAGCCTGCGAACCATGGGAGAGGGCTACGATGTCTTCACGGCCAGAGGAACGGATGAGGCCCTGGCCAAGGTCAGTAAGCGTTCCTTTGATCTCGTCATCACTGACCTGAGGATGCCGGAGGTGGACGGCTTGCAGTTGCTCGAAGCCCTCAAGGCCATCAATCCTTCGATCGTCACGGTGGTCATGACTGCTTTCGACTCGCCAGACATAAGGGCCAAGGCCGAAGGTTTTGGAATCTATCGCTATTTCACCAAGCCCTTCTCCGTCCAAGAGTTCAGACAGTGTGTCCTGGATGCTTTCAAGAAAGCAGGGCAGATCCAAGAAGCCCGCGCTTTCTCGGAGGAGCAGCTCGAGGTCATAGAGCGCAATCTCTCTTCGCTGCGGGTCAGCGTCGGGGCCCATAGCGTCGCTCTCATGGATTCTGCGGGGAAAATCATCAGCTTTCAGAGCCTCCAGAGGGATCTAAAGATAGCCAACCTCTGCAACGCCTTGGTCACGGGCAACGCGGCCGTTGCTGCTGAGGTAGCCCGCCTGTTGGGCGGCTGGCCGGCCTGCCGACTGAGCTATCACGAGGGCAATGATTACAACGTCTGCGTCTACACCCTGAATGAGGATTTTTCCCTGGTCATTGTCTTTGGCCAGTGGGTGAAAGTGGGCCAAGTCTGGTTCTACGCCAAGCAGGTCGTGGGTGATTTGCAGCAGGCCCTGCCCGGAGGGAAGCCTGAGGGCGAGATTGAGAAGCAAGTCCTTGAACAGGAGGCTGAAGGAACTGGCGAGCCCCCAAGAGCGGAAACGGGTGCTCAGGCGCCCGTTGATGGTTGGGAGGCCGCCGCCGAGGAGATCGCCCAGGACTTTGGGGGCCTCTCTCTGAGCGAGGCCCAGGCCATGGGCCTGGTGGGGGAGGACTTGTCTCTGGACGATGAGGAAGAATAGGAGGCTTGCAAGCCCTGGCAAAGGTTTAGAAGCAATACGGTTTAGTTAAGGTTCCGGAGTCGAGGCTTCAGCCGGTTTTTCCCGCCTAAAGAGCCTGCCCTGAGCCTGTCGAAGGGCTCTACTCCAATTGCTTATCTAAACCGTATTGGGTTTAGAAGCACAACGAGACTTTGGAGGCCTGATGCAGACCTCCAAAGTCTTTTCAGTTTCCCTGGATGATCTCGTGGACCAGCGGCGGGGCCTGAACGGGCTCCGCGCTCCAGGCGTAGGCCGCCAGCAGCCTCTCTCGGGCCTGAGCTAATTTCTCGGCGTCGTTGGCGTGGAGGGTCAGCAGGGGGTGACCTTCCTCGACGTGATCGCCGGTTTTGGCTCGCAGAACCACCCCCACGGCGTGGTCAATGGGGTCGCCTTTTTGGGCCCGGCCGCCGCCCAGCAGCATGGCTGTCAGGCCCACCTCCATGGCATCTATGCCGGCCACGCAGCCGCTGCGGGGGGCCGGGACA
>Ga0180438_10012319_pt1 | contig 10194 bp, 10 predicted proteins | sample SS_ome_12_FD_132455 | JGI IMG/M metagenome (GOLD analysis project Ga0180438, IMG submission 132455) | Hypersaline lake sediment archaeal communities from the Salton Sea, California, USA - SS_3_D_2 metaG | ecosystem: Environmental > Aquatic > Non-marine Saline and Alkaline > Hypersaline >...
AAATGATCAAGGCTTTATCCCAAAGGTCCAGTCATGGCTGGCATAGCGTTCTTCCTGGATCCTTGAGATGAGCTTCCTTTCTTCGGCATTAAAAATTTTTGGTATCAATTCAACCTTGAAAAATTCAGAAATTCCAGAAATCAAACGCTCCACAGCCCAATCAAAAGAGGCCTTCTTGCCCAAAGCTTTGGAGAGAGAAATCATGCGAATCCTGTTTTTTTTTCTCTCTAAAGCCGATACAGATTTGAGCAGTCCATCATCCTCTTCCAAAGGAATGGACCCATGCTGGATGAATTTTGAACCTTCTCTTTTTTGAGCACTGCCCAGGATTTTTTTCCCATGGACTTCGACCTCATCCCGGGCAGGGTAAGAAAAACAGGGCAGGTTTCCTTTAACATATGAATCGGGTGGAGCATCAGCCAGCACGGGATTCAATCCCATTTTCTCAAAACCTCGCATCAAGGCCTCGGAAATGAACCTGTAAGATTCTTTGAGCGTTGAAGTGAATATCTGATTGTCGGATGAACATACTGAATAGGTCACTTCATTGTGATGCAACACCAGTTTCCCTCCGGTCATCCGTCTGACAATGTCTATGTCATTCCTCTGGCAGTATTCGACATCGACAACTTTGCGGGTTTTCTGGGAATATCCGAGAGATGCAGTCGGCCGCTCCCAGGTGTAAAAGCGGATATAAGTCTGAGGCTCTTCGCCGAGTGACCGGAAGAGAAAGTCATCCACAGCCATGTTCCAGGATCCGGGAAGCGGCTTTTTATCTAAGATGAGCTTCCAATCTTTTTGAAGCAATTCACTCATCATTCAACAATCCTAATCTTTTCTAGATTCAGAATAAATCTGACCAAAATAAAATCCAACTTCCCATGAAAATAAGAAAAAAGAGCGGACAACGGGATTCGAACCCGCGACCCCGAGCTTGGGAAGCTCGTACTCTACCGCTGAGTTATGTCCGCTCTCTTTTCCTGGAGATAATTATAATTCCAGGAATGAGCAATTTCAATAAAATGTACAATAATTTTAGCTCTTTCAAGCCGGTTGGAGAGAGTTCCTATTTTTTGTCCCCATCAAAATTCCCATTTTGCTGACAATAGTAGCTACTCCATTCGTTCCTAAATTTTGATTTTATCATTTTTTATTAAATATTCATTATTCAATATAAATTATCTCTGGAATTTAATCGGGAATAAAAAGGCATAATAAGGCAAAATAAGACATTTCATCAAGAAATATTGAATTTTAAACAAGGTTACATAATAATCGGAAACCGCAAAAAGGGTAGACCAAGGCTTTTTTGGGGAGATTTAATGTGAGTGATGGGAACAGATTGGATTCATGGAAAGAAATTTCTAAGTACATTGATCGAGGAATAAGAACGTGTCAAAGATGGGAAAAGAAATTTCGATTACCTGTTTACAGAATCGATAAAAGATCTAAAAGTTCAAGAGTCTTCGCCTATAAATCAGAAATTGACCATTGGTTTAAAGAAAAAACATATAATATATAAAGAAAAGCCATTGGGAAGTAAACTGTCCTTTACCACTTACATTTGTCCATTGCATAGGACATAATCGTATGATAGTATTGTTGCAATTACCTGTTACCTGTTGGCATAAAGATTGCAGTAATGAAGAATGGTGATTCATATTAAAAGGGGACCATATATGAAAAGAGGAACCACACAGAAATGTGGAATCTGCCTATTACTTTTCGCTGTTATCATTTCCCATGGATGCCATTATTCATATCAATCCTATAATAAAGGTCTTGAAAAATATCATTTGGGAGATTTCGAAGGAGCTATTGAGGACTTTACCCGAGCCATCGAAATCGACCCCAATAACGCTAAAGCTTACTACAGTCGAGCCATTGCCTTTGAGAAATTAAGCGACCCTTATAGTGCGGTCGGAGACTATACAAAAGCCATAGAAATTAATCCAAATTTTGCTGAAGCCTACAATAATCGTGGTTGTCTTATGGTAGGCGAAGAGGATTATGAAGAGGCAATTAAAGACTTTACAAACGCAATAAAGATTAAGCCTAACTATGCAACTGCTTATTTCAATAGAGGCAGAGCTTGGAAGGGTTTAAGAGAATACATTAATGCCATCAAAGACTTTAAAAGGTCAATGGAACTCAACCCACTACAAAGTGTCAGAGCATTAAAAGAAATCAAATTTTGTGAATCTAAAATAAAAAAAGTGATTAATAAAATGAGGAGGAACTAATGAAAAAATATTTATTCTTATTAATGGTTCTAATAATCCTATTTGTTACTCCACAAAGAACATCTCCTATGTGTTCCCAGGCAGACAAAGCAAAATTAAGTGAAATTTTAAATAAAACAGCAAAGTACTGTGAGAGGGTTAAAAGTATTGCCCTTTTCTATGTGTGTCAGGAGGAGATTAAAGATAAAATGTTCTTCTATCACGTATCCAGTGCTGCGAGAACCACGCCTTATGGAACTGTGGAAATAGTGCCTTCTAAGACTCTTAAGTTACGAAGAACAAGAAATTACTCTTATTTATATGACTATCAATTAATTAAAAAAGGAGAAGATTTAAGTGAGCAGCGAATACTCCTTGAAAAGAATAGAAGGAAAAAGCATAAAGAGAATGCTGAATTGGAAGTAAAGTTTAATTCTAAATATATAATTTATGGTCCAGTAGGATTTTTAAGTCGATATTGGCAAGGCTACTTCGATTACGAAATCATTGGGCAAAAACGCATAGAAAAAAAGATGGCTGCGATAATAAAAGCGACTCCCAAATCTAATAACGAAGAGAATAAGAATTTTGCTAAGATTTGGATTAATGAAGAAGACGGCAGTATTATACAAATAGAGTGGGAACCAGAATCTATAATTGATTATGTAGAGAAAAATACTGAATCGTGGGTGGGTAATCTAGAAACGGCTGTTGTATGGAGAGTCACATACGGTATAGAGAAGAACGGCGTTAGGTTTCCAAGCCGACAACATATACAGGAATTCCTAGTAACAGAGGGGGATAAGAAATATATCCGAAATGAAACAATCACCACATTCAAGAACTACAAATTCTTCATTGTTGAATACGAGATAAAGCAGTATCCGTAAATGCGTACCTCTCTTTAAGTTCTTTCTAGGTATCGTTTCGTTTTAAACTAATACTCCTATATTTATGAGATAGTTTGTTATATCGATAAACAGGCATCTAAGATTTAAAATAACAAAAAATGGATCAAATAGCTTATAACTTATTTATGATTATGAAAAATTAGAATTAAACCTGGAAAAAGGATAAACAAATCTCTTATAATCAATACAAATCCATTCAGATTATTTCCATTGCTCGTTAGAGAGAAACATCCGCAATCGAAATTTATGTCTCTAAGCATATTTATCAGGATTATTAAAATAAATATATAAAGTAACGATGAAAGAATAATGGCTGAGCTTCTAATGAAGACTCCAATTAGCAGAAAAATCCCACAAAAAAATTCAATCCATGGCAAAATACTAGCTGTAATGTAAATTAGGAAATCAGGCAATATTTTGTAATTATATATTATCTGAGAGAATCCTAGGGGACTTAACACCTTAGGTATGCTTGCAAAAACAAATATTCCTCCTAATAACAATCTAGCTAGGATATAAGTTATCTTAGATCTTAATAATTTTTCGCTTTTTCGCTTTATTATTTCTGAGAATTCGATTTTTCTATCGGAAAACCGTTTTCGATCCAATCTTTAATCCCCCTTTTATAAACTAATATTTTTTTTACTCCTTTTTTAATTAACTTGCGGTAATATCTTGATAGAATCTTATTTGATGATTCATCTGTTACAATTATGACGATGTCTTTTGGGTTAGATAAATTCATGGAATTGAAACTATCTAAATTTATTGAGGAGGGAATATGGCCATCGTTGTACTTAACATATGATCTAATATCAATAATGAGTGCTATGTTATTTTCATATAAATGCTTAACAGCATATGCGTCGACTTCGATTGAATTATCTATATTGTATGCGCCTATTTCATATAAATTTCTTTCTGAGGTCTTCAAGTCGTAAATACCAAATAGAGACAAAGATTCTTCATATATCAAATTTCTTAAAAGTCCCACTGAAATGCTGATGGCAATTATTGTTATTATTTCAATGCAAATTTTCTTATTAAAAAGGATTATTCTATTCATAAGTCACTTTTTCGTCTAATTTTCGTATCTGGTCTCTTGGAGAATATGTATAATTAATATGTATTTTTATAAGCGATCTCCTTAATTAACAGGTTCAATGTAGTTTTTCCTAAGGCTAAATGAAGAAAAAGAGAAGGTGGGCGAGCTTTTATTAGCTCGCCCGAACGCAGTTATCATTTAAAGGGTTCAAAACAGTCATGCCACATTTCTGGTGGTCTACACCCGTAAATAATACAATAAGAAATTGTATACTCACCATCTACATAGCAACCCAAATTGATACATTTTGGAAGTCCAGTTTCTTCACAATCTACCCAGCGATAATCTCCAAAAAGACTTTCAGTACCAATTAATGTAACCGCAATAGAGATACAGAGAAATAATACAAGAAAGAGTGCTTTAGTTCTCTTCTTCATTAGTCACCTCCTTTTTTTAAATTGCATTACATGTACATGTAATAGCTCTCTCTTTTCCATTTTAGATAATTTAACGAAAACTACTTTAAAATGTGGTTTTCATCTAGCTCTCGTATTATTTCATTTTACTTGTGTATACATTTATAAAGTGTTCACCTTCTGAGATGAAAGAAATATAAAAATTTAAAATATTATCATCATTTCGCTTATTTATTCCTATATTTCTGCTTCTTATTTGAGTGGGCAAGGTTTCTCGAAAGTTAAAAAAACTATATTTTTTCTCAACTTCCAACTTATCTTTATCTAATTTCCATATTTCTCCATAAATATTCTTATCTATTAAAAGTAGATAAATTTTATTTTCGAAATATACCGCACTTTGGAAATACAATCTTAAAGGAAGACTTTTATTTCGCCACTTTTTTATAGTTGTGGTTTTAAAATAAAATTTTTTGTTATCTTCTAGAAAATCTATGTTTTTAATCCTTTTCTTTTTTATAAGATTTCCATTTGAGTCGTATTTATAAATATCTCCAAATAAAGCCGAGACAAAAAAAATGTAATTATTGCTGCAAACAATTTCTCCCCAATTAATTACATTTTCTACTCTATATCGTTGCCAATCAGTTAAAATCGAATAATTTATTTTATAAATCTCTCCAAATGAGTTCAGTTTTTTTCCTGAATGACTATATACAGCTATAAGATTATTAGTGTTCGATTCAGATAATAATACTTTATCTTTAAAAACAGCCATTGATCTGGTGAACCTGAATTTTCTAAACCCGTTAATAAACTTGCCATCCAAATCAAAAATTGAGATTCCCTTATTATCTGAAATGAAAACCTTGTTTTCTCCTAATGAGATAAGAAAAGGAAATTCAAGTTCACCGGGTCCTTGGCCTCTTCTGCCTATTTTTTTTAAAAAATTCCCATACCTATCAAATTTAAAAAATGTATGCTGCATATTATCCATCGCATAAACATTTCCTGATGAATCCAGGGCAATTTTTGGAGTCGTCTTAAAAAACACTTCTTGCTCCTCTAATGGAAACTTTCTCACCAATTCAAGCTTTACCAATTTTATTTTTTCTTCAGGTGTAAAACCTGAAAGTCCAATCAGGGAGAATGATATTAGAATGGATAAAATACAAACTAATTTTTTCATTAAAATCTCTCTACCTTTTCAACCTTCCCGGATTTGTTGATGATTATCAGAAAGTTAGTTGAGTTATTCTTTTTATTCATGCATTTATCTATTAGTTTTTTCCAAGAATCAGTAATTCTTAAAACTTTGTCTTTATTCCTTATTTCGAATGCATCTCTAAAATTCTCTATATCAATATCTGAAAAATCCTTTTCAACGTAAAAAACAATATTCCCTTCTTTCTCTTTCAGAAGTTTATAATCAGTACACGGCCTACAATAGGTCTGTACATTATTGACAAGATATACTACAGTTCTTCTCCCCATAAAAATATCCTTATTAACGTTCCTTTTGATTACGTTTTCACATTTCGAAATGTAAGCGTAGGCGTTTATAAAGATTCCTATGATAAGTAGAATTAGAGAGAAAAAGAAAAGATGTTTTATTTTCATAATAACTCCTGCCTTTCGCTACTTCGACAATAATATGAGATTTGCTAGAGAGCCAGTCAAGCATTTATAAGAAGCTGTCGTACAATGCCTTCCTTTGTCGCTGAAAGTCGTACTTTTTCGCTTAAAACGATACTTTTTTCTACTGGATTCGTCCTTTTTTAAGTCAAAATCTGGATTAAATAAGATCTCATCATTTCCAATCTTTGCTGATAGTGATTGACCGCTCATGAAATAGAAGTGTGCCATATTTGTGCCAAGTTTTTGACACAAACAACACGAAATAACGAGTTTCTTCGGGAAATACTGGGTAATGATGAGCACTAACGGGAAAAGGCTAACTCTAACCAAATAAAATAGTTAGAGCCGTAACTTAATGAGTTTCTTTGACTTACGCTTTTGCACGTAACATAACGCTGAGTTATGTCCGCTCTCTTTTCTTGGAGATAATTATAATCGTGTCATAAGCCAATTTCAAGCCGCTCAACATATGAGGCCGACTGAAGATTGGATGATTATTTATAGCGACTTAAGGAAATTATTTTTTGAAAACCGGCTGATTTAAGAAGTTTACATTCGCGAATTTGCGAACAATATCTGAAATGACCTTCATTCAAATAAAATTCTATACATTAATAATTTCTTTCAGACTACATAAAGAGAGAGAAGAGGCGGGCGAGCTGTTTTAATAGCTCGCCCGAACACGATCATCATTTCTGGTGTGAATCTACGGATCCAAAAGGCAGTCATACCAATGAGGAGGTGCAAGACAGCCTAATATCATGCACCCAGTAATTGAGCCTTCATTTGCAAAGCAACCATCCTCAAACCAATGGAGTGATATTAGGGGAGTATGCGAATCTGACTGATAGACTTTTCAACTCACAATGTTGTCCATATACACGAATTTGGACGATTTTGCCTGAAATGAGTCTATTATATTTGTAAGGAGTTTTGTTGAAAAAATTATCAATACGACCAATCCTTCCAGTTTATTGGATGGGATTTATTAAAAGTCTCATTCTGTATGCCTCTACATTTCTATACTTAATCTCTCAATACATGCTTCATCAGCAGCAATTTTTGAGATTTTATTCGGGGAACCCTGTTCATGACAGCAGTATTTCCTTGGGGGTTTTTTGGAGGAATTATACCAATAATGGCGTTTTGGATTTGTTTGTCGCGAATTATAACGATTTGGTAGCAGACCATGCTTAAAAATTATTTTAAAATTTGGCTGAGAAATACCTTAAGGCAAAAGTGGTATACATTTATCAATATTGCTGGCCTGACTGTTGGGATGGCCTGCTTCATATTAATACTCTTGTGGGTTTCAGATGAGCTGAGTTATGAAAAGTTTCATAACAAAGCAGATCAAATTTACAGAGTTTGCTCAGGCTTAATCCAGGAAAACGGCAGTAAACTCGAGTACGCCATTACACCTGCGTTATGGGCTCCAACACTGGCATCGGAGTTCCCCGAAGTTGAAAACTTTGTCCGGTTTTATCGCTATCGAAGTGAGATCCTCGTCAAGCTTGAAGAAAAGGATAAAAGTTTTTATGAAGGAAATTTCTATTGGGCCGATTCTACTGTTCTGGATATATTCACATTTCCGTTGATAAAGGGCAATCCTCATACTGCTCTGGCAGAGCCTAATTCTGTGATACTTTCCGAATCTATGGCTCAAAAGTTTTTTGCCAACGAGAATCCTATCGGTCAAACCATAACATACATTAACCGTGAAACTGTTTTCGAATTGCAGGTTAAAGGAGTGATGAAAGATGTCCCCCGCAATTCTCACTTCCGGCCCGATTTCTTAGCGAGCTTATCCACTTTTAAACCGGGAACTTGGCATTACACTTATAATATTCCTACCAGCTGGACCAATTTATTCTACAAGTCTTACATCCTCCTAAAAAAAGGATATGATCACAGAGAGCTTGAAAAAAAATTGCCTCTATTTTTGCAAAACCATATCGGAGAACAAGCCAAAGAGTTTGATCCGTTTCTTCAGCCTCTAAAGAGCATTCATTTACATTCAGACCTGATATCTGAGTTTGAGCCGAACAGCGATGCCAAGTATGTTTATATATTCCTGTCAGTCGCTTTCCTAATCCTTTTCGTAGCTTGCATTAATTATATGAACTTAGCCACTGCCCGTTCTGCCTGCCGGGCAAAGGAAGTGGGAGTGCGGAAAACGTTAGGCAGCAGTCATGCCCAATTAGTATTCCAGTTTCTCGGGGAATCTGTATTAACGTCTTTTTTGGCCGCATTAGTTTCTGTGCCAGTTGTTGAATGGATGCTGCCTGTATTTAATGTGCTGGCCGGCAAATCACTATCCATAGCGTATTTTGAAAACAGCATAAATATTTTTATTCTTTTCGCATTTGCCTTATTCATCGGTTTGATTTCCGGCAGCTATCCTTCTTTATTTTTATCCAGGTTTATGCCAGTAAAAGGTTTGAAAGGAAGGCAGAACATTGGATTAATTGGTCATTATCCTCTAAGGAAATTATTAGTGATCTTTCAGTTCAGCATAACTTTATTTTTATTGATTTCAACAATTGTAATCTTGAAACAGCTGAATTTATTCAATGAAGGAAAAATTAGATTCGATAGAGAGCTTGTTATCAATATACCTTTACGTGGACAGGGTGCGGCAAAGAGTTACGAGAGTTTCAAAAATGAAATACTGCGGAATTCAAAAATAAGAAGTGCCACGGCATCTTCTCATTTGCCCTTTACGGGAAATAAAATTGGTACCTATCGTTTCCCCGGGATTTTAGACAGCGAATCAGCCTTTGAAAGCGATTATTTTGTAGTCGACGCTGATTTTACAAATTTTTTCAATCTGGAAATCGTGAGTGGAAGAGGTTTTTCGAAAGAGAGAGACGGATTGTCTGAATCAAAATCATTTATTTTAAACGAAAGGGCCGTGCGGGAGCTCGGAGTAACCAATGAGCAAATTATAGGCAAACAGATCGAAGATCCGTTCTGGAAAGCTTCAGGTAAAGTTGTAGGCGTTGTGAAAGATTTTCACTATAAATCAATGCACAGCAAAGTTAATCCATTGGTCATAAAAATGGACCCCTGGTTTGTACGATTTTTGTCTTTAAAAATACATTCTGACGACTTTAAGAATAATCTAAGCTTTTTAAAAGAAAAGTGGGATGAATTTTATCCGGCATCTCCGTTTTCTTATACTTTCTTGGACAACGATCTAAACAAAATGTATAATGCCGAAGAAAAAATGGGCCTGATCTTTAGATATTTTAGCTTAATAGCGATCTTGATCAGTTGTATAGGTCTCTACAGCCTAGCTTCTTTCACCACGGAACAACGAACTAAAGAGATTGGCATACGCAAAGTTTTGGGGGCTTCTGTATGGGATGTCGTTGTTTTGCTTTGCAAGGATTTCATCAAGTTGGTTTTTTGGGCTTTTCTAATCGCAGCGCCATTTTCATTTTTCGCGATGACAGATTGGCTTCAAAGTTTTGCCTATCGCACAAATATTAGCGTCAGTGTTTTTATGCTATCGGGTTTTTTAATGTTGCTGATTGTCTGGTTGACTGTCGGCTATCAATCAATTAAAGCCGCCATAGTGAATCCGGTGAAATCATTAAGGTATGAATGAAGACCAAAAAAGAGAGGGTTCATTCCTCTTTTATAAGCCCTTATGAAAAAACAGGAGGTTATACAATGAGCAAAAAGATAAACAGGAGAGAGTTTTTAAAAAAGGGCTCCTCTGCGGCATTGGGAGCAGGTCTTGCAATTAAATCAGGCATGAGCCTGGATAAGAAAACATTAGAGAAAAGCAAGGTTGTTGAAGTCACGCACCCTGAAGCTGTTTCAGGTACACGCAAGGTTGATAAAACAATAGTCAGGGAGATGCTTCAACAAGGGATGAAAGCCCTTACCGGATCTCAGCGTCCATGGGCACAATTTATAAAACCGGGAGATAGAATAGGCCTTAAAATAAACAC
>Ga0180438_10012321_pt1 | contig 10193 bp, 11 predicted proteins | sample SS_ome_12_FD_132455 | JGI IMG/M metagenome (GOLD analysis project Ga0180438, IMG submission 132455) | Hypersaline lake sediment archaeal communities from the Salton Sea, California, USA - SS_3_D_2 metaG | ecosystem: Environmental > Aquatic > Non-marine Saline and Alkaline > Hypersaline >...
AAGCATACCGCCAGGAAATCGGTCCCGAGCTGACGGACGCCTACATGGTGGTCATCATCGGCCATACCGACAGTTCGGGCGATCCCAGGTACAACCTCTGGTTGTCGCGTGAACGCGCAAAGAGTGTTGCTGATCACCTGGTAGCCACCGGGATCAACGAGAACCAGGTACGGACCATCGGACGGGGTCCGGCGGAACCGATCGCATCGAACGATACACGGGAAGGGCGCATGAAGAACCGCCGTGTGGATATCCTGGTAGTGGCCGAAGTACGCGCTCTCGACACCCTTATATTCCCGAGCGTTGCGTTGTTCGAACGCAAAAGCTACGAGCTGACCGAGCAGGGCGAAGCCTTGCTCGAGAAGAACCGGCTGGCTGCGGTGGACCTGTTGAGCCGTGCTGCCTATGTCGAAATTATCGGGCACACCGACGACAAGGGTGACGAGAAAGACAACATGTCGCTTTCAAAACTGCGGGCCGCAACCGTGCGCGACTACCTGATCAGCAAAGGCCACGACGCCAGCAAAATGGTCACCATCGGCAAGGGTGAAACCAGCCCGGTCGCCAGCAACGATACGAAGGAAGGCCGCGCAAAGAACCGCCGTGTAGAAATCCTGGTGCTGGGGCGGGTACAGCAGGATTAAGCGCCTTCGCTAATAAGTTGGGATGCTGGGCAAAGGGGGGACACGAATCTGTGCCCCTCTAAAGCCACGCTGTAAAACGCTGTCCCGCTACAACGGTTCCAGAAACGAGGCATCTTCGTCGATGGCCGGATATTCTATGTTTTTGCGACGACAGTAGTCCGCGACCTGGGGATGACAGGCTTCGAACAGTAATTTCGTGTAGCTCGCCTCGTCCAGTGCTCGGCGGGAATACATGCCGGCCCGCTCGCGCTGGCGATAAGCTTCATACAGCACCAGCGCTGCCGCGACAGAAACGTTCAGCGACTGCACCATGCCGACGATGGGTATGGCGACCGATTCATCCGCCAGGTCTATGGCGTTCTGCGAAAGTCCGTCGAGTTCCTCGCCGACCAGTATCGCGGTCGGCCGCCTGTAATCGATGTCGCGATAATCCCGCGAAGCCTCACCGGCCACGGTCGCAATCACCCGGCATCCCTTTCGTCTCACCTGTTCCAGGCCCTGCTCGATGCTCGCGTGCTTATTCACCCTGATCCATTTTCTGATGCCGCCCGCAGCCTGCTGTGACAGGCGGATGGCGCTCAGCCCGGTAACGGCATGAATCTCCAGCCCGCCCACGGCCTCCAGTGTCCGTGCGACGGCTGCCAGGTTGTGCGGTTTGCGTACCTTATCCATCACGACGGTCAGGTCGGGCTGTCTGCGATCGAGACTGTTCTTTATGGTGTTCAGGCGTTTCGGGTTCATGACGAAAATCTTGTAACGGTTTTGAAAAAACGACTAACAGCGGCGCGCAGGATACGCGCTCGCATCCATGCCTGCCGGACACTTTATCAGGTCTTCTTCAGTACAGCTCGATACCCAGCCTGCCGATCATCGGCAGCAGGACCGCGAGATCAGCCAGCTCCTCGCCTTCGATCAACGCGATATGCGTTGCGTCCGCGTGCCGCTGGCCGAAGGTCGGGTCGATGGCCTGCCACCGGTTGTCGATATGGCTTTCAACCCAGGTGTGGTAAAGAAACGCCTCGTGTTCCTGCGAATAGACCACGCCGTTGAGCAGGCGCGTCGGGATACCCAGGCTCCTGGCCAGCGCCGCGAACAGCAGACTGTGTCCCTGGCATTCCGCCTTGCGTTGTGCAAGCACATCCAGTGCGTTATAGCTGTCGACAATGTCTTTTTCGATGTTCCGGTCCAGCCAGTCCAGTATCTGCAGGACCTGCGCACCCGGGTCGTCCGTGGCCGGCGTGATGTCCCGTGCAAGCCTGACGATCTCGCCGGCTGTCGAGTTCACCGTAAATGAGGGCAGGGTGTCGTGCACGGTATAGGAGGCTGGCTGCACCGGAGTGCTTTCAGCTGCGCCCCGATCGCTTCGAATACTGCAATCCCATCGACCGTCGCCACGGCGGCACTGCTGCATCGAGCTGTCCATCAGCTCGAAGCCATCCGGTACGCCGGTGATCCGCACATCGAGTTGCAACAGGCTGCGCGGGCTCTCGATTACGCGCCCGGCAGGAATCAGGCTGTAGGTCAGCAGGTGCTCCGATTTTGACAACGCAGCCTGGGTCAGATAGCGCTTTGCGTAGGTCTCGGGCTCCAGGGCGGAGATTAGCGTGCCCCGCAAGGACAGTTCGAACTGCGGCAGACCGGAGGCGTCTATCCAGGTGGTCGTGGACACGCCCAGCACTTCCGTCTCGACCTTGAACGCCTTTTCATCAAACAGTTCGCTCGCCTGGTAGGCCACGATGGCCTGCTCGACCGGGTGGATCGCAAGCGTTTCACCGTTGAAGACACGGTAGTTGAAAACTTTGCCGACCTGCAGGCCCCGCATAACCGGGTACAGGTATATGGCATTCATCGGCACCAGTTCGCCCTCGACAGGCAGGATCTTTGTATCTACCCGGCCCCTGGACCTGACCTCCAGCATCAGCTGATTCCCCGTCACCTCTCCCTTTATCGTCCTGCGGCTGTTGTCGATCTTGTAGGTATAGTCGAAACGTTCGAGCTGCAGGTCTGCATTCACCCAGTCATGCGTAATCGCGGCAAACTCTTTCTCGACGAACAGAAAGTGAAAGTGCAGGGCGGCCTCAGACGAAATCCTGAAACGGTCCTGCTCGGGTACAAACTGCTGATGGGTAAAACCGATCTTTTCGCCGTTGAAAATAAGCCCGGTCCAGTATTCCTGCCAGGGCCAGTCGCTGGCAGCTGGCGGGGCCGGCGCCGGCACCTCGTCAAGCGTCTGGAAATACATGGAGGTGCAACCGCTGAACAGAATCACGATCAGCATCGCTGCCCAGTGCTTCATGCGTACTTCGAACAATAATCTGCACATGTTTTTTAACGGGTGCAGTCTACTTATTTGCTGCATCCACTCACAAGTATACCGTCCCCGCGCCTTACAGATCTGCCAAATGGTCAGAATACGCAGCCCGTGCCTGTGTTAAAGTTCCCGCCTTTTTTGAAACGACTCCCGGCAGTCGTTTTTGATTGTGTTACCAAGGAGTAGTGATATGAAAATCAAGATATTATCAGTAGCGGCGTTTGCAGCCGTTTCGTTCAACGCGACGTCCGATGACGGGCCGTACTGGACCAGCGTCAATGGAAACATCATTCGAAGCGCCACTACCGGTGAATGCGTCCGTTCGGGAAGCTGGACGCCGGAAGCCGCAGCCAAATTCGAGGAATGCGCGGACAAGACGGCGCAGCCTGCACCTGCACCTGCACCTGCACCTGAACCTGTTGCCGCAGCGCCCGTGGCCGCAGCGGCAATCGACAGCGACGGTGACGGCGTTCCCGACGATGCAGACAAGTGCCCCGACTCACCCGCCGACAAGCCTGTCGATGCCGACGGCTGCACCCTCGTCAGCATCGTGCTGGAAGACGTTCAATTCGAATCCAACTCGAGCGAACTGACTTCCGGCTCCAGTGAAACCCTCGACAAGGTGGTGGACGGCATGAACAAGTACAGCGACCTTCGCATCGAAATACAGGCGCATACAGACAGCATGGGCGAAGCCGATTACAACCAGTACCTTTCCGAACAGCGTGCCAAAAGCGTCCGCGACTACCTGGTCGGCAAGGGAATCGCGGCGAACCGCATGGAAACGAAGGGCTACGGCGAGTCGAAGCCTGTCGCTGACAACAGCACCCGGGAGGGCCGAGCAAAGAACCGCCGCGTCGAGTTGAAAATCCTGGATTAAACGGGCGGCATTTGCGCAACGAGGGCCGGGATGAGGGGAATCAAAGCATCAGCTTTTCAAATCCCTTCACCCCAAGCCGCTCCCTGAGGGAGAGGGGACCAGGTGGGACATTAGCAGTGACTCCGAGCGTTTTGATATAGTTGGACATCTCTCCGCAATTCAAACACAAGAGGCAGGCTTGCAAATCATTCCATCGTTCATCGAGCTGGATACCGGCGAGGGGATTGCGCTGCATGACATCACGCCTGAACTGAGAGAGACGGTCACGGAGTCGGGCATCGAGAACGGCTTTGTGACCGTTACCTCACAACATACCACGACCGCTATCGCGATCAATGAATATGAAAAACGCCTGCTCGAGGACGTGGAAACATTTCTCACGCGCCTGATACCACCGGGTGACAGATACCTGCATAATGATATCGCCCTGAGAGACTGCCCCGAAGATGAGCCCGAGAACGCGCATGCGCACCTGGCGGCCATGCTGCTGGGCAGTTCCGAGGTCATCGCACTTGCCGGTGGACAACTCGTGCTGGGCCAGTACCAGTCGGTTATGCTGTACGAGCTGGACGGTCCGCGCCGGCGCAGGGTGAGTGTGCAGGTGTATGGGGCATAGTACCTGAGCGCGTCACAGACGCCCGGATTGAAACAGCCGGATACTGTCATCCCGGCATGTTTTTGGCCGGGATCCAGTGGCTGAAGACGCTGGATGCCTGCCTGCGCAGGCATGACCTGGTTTATACGTACAGCACCGCGCATTCGCGGGAATGACGAATCCTCTGGACAGCAGGGGCGACAAACGGGTTCCAGATCAATGAGAGCAGGCCCTCATTGATCCTTGCCGCCGGCCTGCTCACGGTCTCTGGTCATCGACGATCACGACATTGTCGGTCGCATAACCGCCTGGTTCGCAGCGTCCGTTCATGCCGACGTTCTGGCCGGCTATGAGCACACCGCCGGGCTCGACCTGGCTAGCGTCCTGCGTGATGGTGACGGTCAGGATCTTGAGGTCGGGCAGCAGGCTGACGAACAGTTCACTGGTTGCCACATCATTGCAGACCGCGGGATCATCCGGCGCCAGCGTCAGGCTGTCGGCGCCGACGGTCAACACCTCGCCCGTGACCTGTTCTGTACCCGCAACAGCCTTGTCCAGTATCACCAGGGCGGCCTTGAGCAATGGATCACTGCCCGTAACCAGTTCGAGCGTACCGTCGACCTGAACCGGCAGCGGCACAACGACCTGTGTCGGCTGCAGCAGTTCGCCTGACTTCGAAACGATGCGCGTACCGTTCACACCGGGGTCACCCTGCTGGAACAGTACGGCCAGGGTGTCACTGGTGATAACAGGCCCGCCGGAGGCTACGGTCATGTCAAAACCGGCGATACTGGCGTCGGTGGCAACTGCGCCTTCTACCTGCAGGAACGTGCCCAGTTCGACCGCAAGTGCGTCCACGGCCATCAAGGGGTGATGCCTGTCTTTCACAACACCATCGTGGGTTACCAGGACCAGGCTGTCCGTGACCTGGTCGGCCAGCTGTTCACAATCGCCTGGGGGCGACTGTTGGCCGGGTTCCAGGTGGATGTCCCAGAGTTTGCATTCGCCCGGTGGAGGCAGGTGTCCGTCAGGTATGTCGACATCATCATAGGGCGGAACCTGGAAGCGTGCCCGCCCGACCACCGTCACGCGTTTACCCAGCTTGTCATCGGCCAGCAGATCGGTCAGCGGGCGGGGTGCACCGGCGAATTCCTCGTTGTCGAAAAACGCAGCGTCAGGACCCAGGTGTACGTTTACGCAACCGAGGCTGTGCGCGTGCTGGACCGGTACCGCATCGCACAACAGGAATGCACTCTGCACATCATCAATCCTGGCAATTTCACCTTCAAGCCGCACCAGGCGTGGTTCGAAATCCGCGTCAAGCACATCCACGAACACGACCGGCCTGAAATTGAAGCCCTTGTTGTTGCCTACGATATGGATCGAATTACCGCCGTCGAGATCGAGCTGTATGGTCACGGTTTCTCCGGCTGACACCGTGAAGCAACCGCGTACCAGCAGGTCGAGTTTACGATTGCCGGGCAGCTTCGCTTCGGTCACATCAGCCGTCGGGTCGACCAGGACCAGTTCGAGCTTTTCCAGAGTCAGGCGTATCTTGCAGTATTTGCCTGCCGGTACGTTGTCCTTGAAAGTGAACGGAACGGATTCGTGTTTCAGCCTGAGCAGGTCGAACTTTTTCGTCGGACCTGTATATAGCTCAACCCGGCCATTATCGTCCGAACCCAGCAACTCGGCCCTTTCTATGTAGGCATTGATCGATTCGAACAGCGAGGGATCCGCCGGCTTGTCAGTCAGCAGCAGTCCAACGGTGCCGGTGCCCACCGTGGTAGCCGAAGAGGGCGAAGATGACGAACCTGCATCCGTGCCGCCACTGCTGCACGATATCAGGGCGACCACGCCTGCCAGACAAAACAGCGAAATAATGAGTCGGTGTAGATGTCGTTTCATGTCAGCCTGCCGAATATTGAATTCAAGGGTGGGATTATTGTACCAAAACTTGCGGTCCAATACTGCCCTGTAGGATCCCGCGCACGCTTCTCTTGTACTTCCTGAACCCTGCGGGTATATACTGTTACAACAGGCTGCTGCAAAAAGGACCGTGAGGCCAACGGCGCCTGTAAAAGACGTGACTGAAAACAGTTATCATGACAGGACGCAGACCGGAAAAGATGCCGGGCTGCGTTCGGCGTGAATATGTGAAGCCACTGCTCGAAGGAATTTGCCAGGATGCAGCGACTTCAGGCGCTGCCGGACGCAAGCGAACGCGAAACAGCTGAACACTATGGCTTATGACATCATCTGGGAAGAAAAAGGCGTGTACTGGAAGTACCGCGGCAGGGTCACGGGCAAGGAAATCGTCGAAGCCAGTACCTCGATCTATGGCGATCCCAGATTTATCACCTTGAAGTACAAGTTTGTAGACTTTCTCGATGCGGAAAGCATCGACATCGACAGGGACCAGCTGGCTTTGATTGCCTATCAGCATCTTGCCGCCGAAAGGTCCAATCCCTACATTAAAAATGCAATATTGATAAAGGCCGGTCAAAAGATAGCAGACGATTTCGCCGCGTTCTTTGACAAATCCAGCTGGGAAATCAGAATATTCTACGACCAGGATGAAGCCGACCAATGGGTCGGGCGGCAAACGGCCCCAAGCACCACGGTTTCAGATTAATACCGTTAGTGACGACGAACTGCATCGATCGCAGTACCCTCGATTCGCGTTTCCGGTCCTGCGCCCTTACTTATCCCGCGATGTTTCCGAAGACAGTTCGTCCTGCGCCTGCTGCGCCCTGGATCTCTGGGAGTCGGCCGGATTGTAAGGATCGTGCTGCGGCCCGGGTGTGCTCGAGCAAGCCGCCATCAACATGGCTGTGAGCGACAGTACGAAACAGGTCTTGAGTTTGATGTTCATTGTCTGGCCCCCGGGACTGGCATTTTCCGGCCGTAGTTTAACAGTATTCAAATGCTGCAGACGGGACGCAACGACCTGCCGCCAGCGGCCATTGATTTCATGCTGGAAATTTGCCTCGAGACTGGCAGGAAAACAGCCCTTGCGGCCGGCCGCCCGATATAATGGCGGGTATCGATAGCTGAAACATTTGCTCCAGAGCGGAAAGATGACCAACAGTCGCGCAGCGAGTTGCAGGAGACCACGGCATTGGGGACAGCGGGCGCTGCGCTGGGCTGTGATACTCGCAATTCTATTGTCAGCAGGATGGTACATGATGTTCATGCCCGGTAAATCCTGGTCGGCTGCAGTGCCGCCACTGTCCGTTGAAGAAGAAAAGATCCATGACAACCTGAAGCGTCATGTCCAGACCCTCGCCGGAGAGATCGGTGAGCGCAATGTCTGGCGCGCCGGGTCGCTGGCAGCCGCTGAAACCTATATTCGCAGCACGCTTGAACAACTGGGCTACCGGGTTCGCGTTCAGTCCTTTGAAAGCAACGGCCAGTCAGTGCATAACCTCGAAATCGAGCTGCAGGGCAGCTCTGCACCCCGGGAAATCGTTGTTGTGGGCGCTCATTACGACTCAGTCCCGGACGGACCCGGCGCAAATGACAACGGTTCGGGTATCGCAGCGCTGCTCGAGGTTGCGCGATTGCTGGCCGGAAATACCCCTGCGCGCACCCTGCGGCTGGTCGCCTTTGTCAACGAGGAACAGCCTTTCTCCGGCGGCGACGAGATGGGCAGCCGGGTGTATGCGCAGCGCTCACGTCAGCGCGGCGAGCAGATACGGGCCATGGTGTCTCTGGAGACGCTCGGCTTTTACACTGAGCATCCTGAAAGCCAGCACTATCCGTTTCCGTTCAACTATTTCTATCCCGATACCGGTAATTTCGTCGGCTTTGTCGGAAACCTCTCGTCCTGGCGCCTGGTCCGGAAAGCCATTGGCGCCTTCCGGTCCACAACGGCGTTTCCCTCCGAAGGCATCGCAGCGCCCGAATGGGTCCAGGGTGTAGGCTGGTCTGATCACGCCTCCTTCTGGGAGGCCGGCTACCCGGCGATCATGGTTACAGACACCGCGTTTTTTCGCTACCGTCACTATCACGAGGCCACTGATACACCGGAAAAACTGGACTACAGGAGCCTGTCGCGCGTCACCCGCGGCCTGGCCGATGTCGTAGGCGAACTGGCAGAAATCTAGACGGCGGGATCGGTACGCCACCGTAGGAGCGGCTTCAGCCGCGAATAACGCTTCATATAACCAAAACAAACAGGTCCGCGAAAAACGCAAAGAACGCAAAAAATCTTTTCTTGTCACTCGCGTTATTTGCGTTTTTCGCGGACGATCTCGTATTGGTTTATTCGAAGCGTTCGATAGAATCCTTATGTCGTAGATCCGGCAGGGATGGATGCGGTTGTGGCGGGAAGGCCGGGCAGACCGGCAACAAAGCTATTTCTGGTATGTCCCCATCAACTCGGCCTGCGCAATCACGTGCCCCTGCATGGCCGCATCGACTTCGGCCCTGGTCGGCTTGTCCAGTCCTTCGAGCACGGTGTCGAGCGCATACAGTTTATGAAAATAACGATGGCGCCCGATGGGCGGGCAGGGGCCTCCGTAGCCGGGACGGTTCCAGTCGTTCATGCCCTCACTTGCGCCGGCCGGAAGTGTTGCGGATGTGACGTGCTCGGCAAGACCGCGGGTTTCCGGCGGGATGTTGTACAGCACCCAGTGCACCCACACCATTTTCGGCGCATTCGGGTCCGGCGCATCCGGATCATCGACGATCAACACCAGGCTGCGGGCGCCATCCGGGACTCCGTCCCAGTTCAACGGCACCGACACGTCTTCGTCGCTGCAGGTGTACCTGGCGGGGATCTCGCCACCGTGTTCGAACGCAGTCGATTCAAGGCTAAGCGCCATGGTTTCTCCGGAATCTATTTGTTCGGGCGCCTGAAATCTTCGCCCGGTTCTGTCCAGTCATCGGCCGTGGTATCCGTGACACCCGTGCCGAGGTCGTCCTGCTCGGCGATATCGAGCGCCCCGGCCCAGTTTTCGGGCTCTTCGCTCAGCTCGATATCGAGTTCGCGCCACTCCTCCAGGCTGAGTTCCTCGAGGTCGCCGTCAAAATGCTGGAGTTCAACCGCGTTGCCTGCTTCGTCGATGGCGACGACGTAAAATCGCTGACCCTTGTCGAGATGGGTATACCACTGGTCAATTATAGGATCGAGTTCGTTCGGCATTATCCTGTTCCTCTATGAGGGGACAGTATACTCATTTACAACAGGGAATTAAGCATACTGTCCCCTTAATAATCAGATGTTATCGATCACGTTCTTGAGCTTCTGCCGGACTTCCCGGGCGATCGATCCCAGCTCCGCATTTTCAACCGCATTCATCGAGGCGATGGGATCAACCGCAAAGACCTCGGTCCTGCCTTCCCCGTTTTCCCTGACCACGACATTGCAGGGCAGCATGGCGCCAATATGATCTTCTGAAATCAGGGCCTTGTGTGCAAACTGCGGATTGCAGGCGCCCAGAATGATGTACCTTGGAAAATCCACATCAATTTTCTGCTTCAAGGTGCTTTTGACATCGATCTCGGTGAGGACACCGAAGCCCTCTTTTTTGAGTTCTTCTTTTGTTCTGGCGATAGCATCGTCATAGCCGAGGTCCGTGACCTTGCTGAAGTAATAGGACATACGCTGCTCCTGGTGTTGAAAAATTCAGGCCGCGATGTTGCATGAAAACCGTTGGCCTGACAACCGCAGGCAGGCTCTTGGGCCGGGCGCTGCCGGACGACCGCAACCGACCACCCCGGTTCAGCGTTATTTGCTCAGTAACTGTGGGTTGATAA
>Ga0180438_10012322_pt1 | contig 10191 bp, 6 predicted proteins | sample SS_ome_12_FD_132455 | JGI IMG/M metagenome (GOLD analysis project Ga0180438, IMG submission 132455) | Hypersaline lake sediment archaeal communities from the Salton Sea, California, USA - SS_3_D_2 metaG | ecosystem: Environmental > Aquatic > Non-marine Saline and Alkaline > Hypersaline >...
CTTGTGGACCATCCACTGCCGGTAGCGGGAACACGTCGAGGTTCGGACGCTCCCGCCGTGGATGTACGAGAAATCGAGCGTGAAGCACGAGTCCAGTCTCCGCCAGCGCTCCGTGGTCGTCCCCGAGACGTCCGTCACGTCGGCGACCGTTGAGCAGAAGCACGTCGGACACACCATGGTGCAGTTGCCGCACATCAGACAGCGCTCGACCACCTCGTCCCAGCGGCAGTGGTCGTAGTTCCGGTAAAGGAGGTCTTTGAGATCGGCCGCCTCCATCGTCCGGCCCATCTGGGACACCGCCCTCGCCACCAGGGCGCGGGCCCGCGCGCGGTCCTCCTCGGTCGCCGCTCGATGGGGAACCTCCCCGAGCAGGGACCCCGCCCGTTCGCTCCCCACCTCGACAAGAAACACGTGACGATCGCCCTCCAGGATCTCGGTGAGAGCGAGATCGAATCCCGAGTCGACCCGAGGACCCGTGCCCATCGACGCGCAGAAGCACGTGCCGTGGGCCTCGGTGCAGTTGACGGCCACGATCCACACGCCGCCGCGCCGGCGGGCGTACCCCGGGTCGGCGTGCGGGCCCTCGATGAGGATCCGATCCTGGATGCGGATGGCGTGGAGATCGCAGGCGCGGACACCCAAGAAGACGACGTCTGAGTCTCCGGTCTCCTCGCCCCCGAGCTCGAACCCGTCGGGGCCCCGCCGGCCCTTCCACTCGCGGACGGCGTAGGGGTACAGGATGTTCTTCCAGGAGTGGGGACCGACAACGTGGCCGAAGACCGCTGGGTCCTCGCGCCTGCGCAGCCGGTAGGCGCCGCCCCCCTGCTCGTCCGTCCAGCCGACGGGCAGGTCTTCGACCCGCGTGACCTCGCGATGGACGACCGCTCGATCCCGGACCGTCGGCCCGATCACGCAACCGACCGACCGCGCCAGAACGTCCAGGAGGTCCTGGAGGTTCGGCCGCTCGAGCACCAGGGTCTCTCCGGCTCTTGGAAATTCCCGGGACATCCGTTCAGCTCCGGTGCGGGCAGGGGGCGGACACTCCCGTTCTCGGAAGACCCGGCGGCCGTCCGCTTCGGGGGCGGGCGTGGAATCTGCGACTCTACCCGAGTCGCGCGAGGATCAACGACGCTGCATGCTTCCCGCTCATGAGCATCCCCCCGAAGATAGGGCCCATCCGGGGGCCGCCGAAGACGGCGTTGGCCGCCATCCCCGCGGTGTAGACACCGGGGTAGATCTCACGCGTGTTCTCGAGGATCACGCTCTCCGCCCGGTCGGCGCACATGGATCCCTCGCCGATCACACAGCCGGTTTCGGTTTCCAGGCACGGTCCCGTCTTCTCTTCGATCAGGTGGGCAATCTCAGCCGCGTGGCCGGTGGCGTCGATCACGAACTTCGATCGGACCGAGATCGGATCGACGTGGAGTCCGGCCATCTCGACCGAGCTCCAGTTGATCACGAGTCCCGTGACGCGGTCCTTCTCGATCATCAAGTCCTCGGCGCTCACCAGGTTCATGATCCGGGCGCCGGCCCGGATGGCCGCCGAGCAGAGGGTGGCCGCGGTCTCCACCGCGTCGGCAGAGTAGTATCCCTTCCGGGCCTCCATGGTCCGCACACCCATCTCCCGCAAAACCCTCCGCCCCCCCTCCTGGACGACGATCTCGTTGAACATCATCCCCCCGCCCCAGATGCCTCCGCCGAGGGACAGTTTGCGTTCGAAGAGGACGACCTTCTTCTTGGCCCGGGCCAGGTACCAGGCGGCCGTCATCCCGGCCGGCCCTCCGCCGACGATGGCGACGTCGGTGTGGAGCACGGCCAGCAGCTTCTTCATGTAGCTCTTGATGATCGCTTCGGAGATCCTGACGTCGTCCAGTTTCATCGGTGGTTTCACCCCTCTATCCACGGCCGGCGTACGACGGCGACACTTGACCCCCCCATTTAGCAGACAATCCTACCGTGGGTCAAGGCAATCGGATGGCCTTGGCGGACCGGTCCCGGACGGCGACCCACGGGCGCCAAGCACCGTCCTCTCGGCTCAGGGCGACCTCCAGACGCGGCCGGGGCCGTTTTTCCTCGCGCATGACGCCGGCTTCTCCGCCGCCGATCTAGCATGATACTGATCATTGGCCTCCATATGTACTGCTAATGAGTGCTGTAATGTCCCCCGAAGGCGGGGTTGCAGTTGTGGAGAGCCCCAAACTGGGCGAACGGGAAGCGGGCGCGGCAACGCCGCAAGCTCTTAAGGAGCGGATCTCTTCTCTTCCGCCGGCAGGAACAACTTGAGGTTGGCGATGCCGCGGCCCTCCTCCTGCCCCACCACGTACTTCCTCAACCGGGGAAGGATCTCTTCCATCGCTTCGACGTAGAGGCGGGTCTGGGTCACCTGGGGCTGCTTCTCGTACTCTTCGAGGAGAGCCAGGAAGCGTTCGGCGTCGCCCCGGGCGCGCGCGATGCGCTCGGCGCGGTAGCCTTCGGCCTGCTGGATCATCTCTTCGGCCTGTCCCCGGGCCAGGGGGAGGGCCTGGTTGCTGTAGCCTTGGGCCTCGTGGACCATGCGGTTCTTGTCCTCCCGGGCCGAGGACACGTCCCGGAAGGCGTAGCTGACCTCGCTGGGCGGGCTGATATCCTGGAAGTAGGCCCCGATCACCTTCAGCCCGCAGCCGCACTGATCGAGGATCTCTCCGGTCTGTTCGCGCACGATGTCCTGGATGGCCAGCTTCTCCGTCGTGAGCACGTCATCGACGCCCATCGCACCGATCACCCGGGTGAGCACGCTCTCGGCGGCCTTGCGCACCAGCCAGTGGGGATCCTCCACGCCGAACAGGAACCCGGCCGGATCGACGATCCGGTACTGGATCATCATCTGCACGTCGATGATGTTCTCGTCTCCCGTGAGCATCTGGGTCTCCTCCTTGGCCGGGGGGAGCCCCCTCATCTTGTCCACGATCCGGAACCCGACGCTCATGATCTTGACCTCGGTGGTCTTCGGCCGGTCCACCCGCTCGAAGGGCCACGGCAGGTGGTAGTGCATGCCCGGCATCACTCGGTCGTTCACCAGGCGCCCGAAGCGCGTGACCACCCCCTGCTCGTCGGGCTGGACGACGTAGAGGCCCGAGGCCAGGTACAGGCCAATGAACACGAGCACGGCGATGCGCCCGACGAGCCCCCATCTGGGCAGCGCGCCGCGGGCCAGATCCAGGAACGATGCCCGCTCCGGTTGCCTGTCGGATTCCACCATCAGGGCCGGCCCTCGACGAGCAGGTTGAGAAGCTCAGAGTCCGTCGACAGAACCACCGTCGTTTTCTCGTCCAGGAACTTGCGGTACGACTCCAACGTCCGGACCAGTCTGTAGAACTCGGGATCCCTCGAGTACGCCGAGGCGTAGATCCGCGCGGCGCCGGCGTCGCCCTCGCCGAGGATCTGCTGCGACTGCCTGTAGGCCTCGGCGAGCAACGTTCGGGTTTCCTTGTCCGTCTCGGCGCGGATCTTGGTGGCCTCCTCCTCGCCCTCGGAGCGGTACTTCTTGGCCATCCGCTCCCGCTCGGCCCGCATCCGGTCGAACACGCTCTCCTTATTCTGGTCCGGAAGGTTGAGGCGCTTCATGCGGACTTCGAGGATTTCGATCCCGTACTCCTCGCCGGCGCTCCTCCGGCACGACTCGGTCACCCTCGCCATGATCTGTTCCACGCGGAGGGAATCCGAGACGATCGAGACCAGCGCCGAGAGCGGGTAGTTGCCCGTCTCTGCCCCGAGGGCGGCGTAGACCAGGTCGGCCAGGAACAACTCCGCCACGCTCCGCTCCTTGACCGATTCGAGGAACTTCAGGGGATCCTGGATTCGCCAGCCGAGGTACGCGTCCACGATCACGTTCTTCTTGTCGCTCGTCAGGAACTCGGCCGGCTTGGGGTCGAAGACGAGCAGCCGCCGGTCGAAGCGCTTGACCGACTGTATGGGCGCGGGCAGCTTGGCGCGAAGTCCGGCGTCCCGAATCACGCGGACCGGTCTGCCGAACTGGGTGACGATGGCCAGCTCGGTCTCGCTCACCTGGAAGAGCACCGAGTTGACGATCAGGAACACGACCCCGATTCCCAGGATCAGGGAAATCCACTTCCTGCCCATCGCTATCGCCCTCCGATTGCATCCGTAGGCGCCCCGCGGAAGAACCGGAGATCGACCGGCTCCTCGCCGGCCTCCGGCTCAACCACGAATTTCTCCACACCCTGCAGGACGCTCTCCATCACTTCGAGGTAGAGTCGACTCTCCGTCACGCCCGGGGCGCGCTCGTATTCCCGGAGCAGGGAGAGGAACCGTCCCGCCTCTCCCGTGGCTCTCTGGGTCTTCTCTTGGCTCGCGGCCCTCGAATCGAGGATGTTCTTCTCCGCCTCGCCGCGGGTCCTGGGCAGCACCTGGTTTCTGTAGGCGTAGGCCTCGTTCATCAACCGGCTCCGGTCCTCCCTCGCCGAGGCGACGTCCCGGAAACTGGCCACCACCTCCAGCGGCGGATGTACATCCTGGAGTCTGACCGAGATCACCCGGAGGCCAGCGTCGTAGGGGTCCAGCACGGATTGGATCACGTCCCGGCACTTCTCTTCGGTAACCCGCCGGTCGGTGGTCAGGATGCCGTCGATGTGCTCTTCGCCCACCACCTGCCTGAGCGCCGACTCCGCCGCAACGCGCACCAGGAGGTCCGGGTCCTCCGAGGCGAGCAGGAAGCGCGTGGCGTTCGCCACTCGGTACAGGACCACGCTGTTGATGTCGATCAGGTTGATGTCTCCGGTGAGCAATATGGACTCTTCCAGCCGCTTGACGTACCCGCCGCCCGTGTGGCGGCTCTCCCACTGGTAGGACCGGTCCATTACGGAGAATTCGGTCGAGTCGGTCCGGAACCCGATCTCGGCCCGCCGGACCCGGCCCATGTCCACCAGACGCCCCTCGTCGACGGGCCAGGGCAGGTGGAAACGGAGGCCCGGTCCCCGCTCCACCCCGATCGCCCTCCCGAACCGGAAAACCAGAAGCCGTTGGCCGGGACCCGCCACCGAGGTCGCCGTCGTCAGGTAGGCCAGAAGCAGGATCAGGATGCTGAGCACCACGATCCGACGGCGGGGCAGGACGGCCTGGATCCGTGGTTCCCTGTCCTCCGAAGGGGCACCCGCGGCGCCCCTTCGGTGGGAGATCCTCTGGAAGAACTCGTAGACGGCGAATTCGTCGATGGGCCGCCCGCGCCGGAGTCCGCGGACGGAGCCGACCACGATCTCCACCCCCGTGACGGCGATCAGGAGCGCGATAACGGCTGCGGCGGCCGAGTCCAGGTTGAGGCCGATCTTGACGCCCACGAGGCTCACCATCACCCCGATGGACGTGTACATGTTCATCAGGGAGTGGTACCCGTCGGCGGCCAGGGCGGGGGAATCGTAGACCTTACCGCTCCGGATCTCGAGCCGCGAGATGTAGTACGAGACCAGAACGCAGATGAACACGCCCACCAGGGCGACGGGCACCTGGGCCAGAGGTTGGGGAGCGGAGGAGATGGCTTTCCTGAAGATCCCAAAGGCGGCGTAGAGGATGAAAATGCCGACGACGATGGCGACCACGTGCTCGACGCCGGCCCAGTTGGCCACGCCCTCCCTGCGCTTGCGCCTCCCCAGGCCGACCCCCACGAACACCAGCACGGACACCAGGACGTCCGAGAGGGAGTGGAACGCGTCGGCCTGCACGGATGCGCTCCCCGACATCCGGGCCAGGACGAACTTGACGGCCACCAGCCCTGCGTTGAGGACGATGGCCAAGAGCGCGACGCGAAGTCTGACGTCCAACCGGCTACCCCTCCGTCCCCTCATCATAACGCGGCACGGAAGGCGAGGCAAGGCCAGAAGACACCAAAATCGGCAAACCCTGCGAGCCCCCCATGCGTCCGTTTGTCCCTATTCCTGATCGACGGACATTCGGGTTGTCTGAAGGGATGTTTTGCCCTACTCTTGACGCCGCCTGCATACTCTCGGCATGTATCGACGGTTGCGACAAGGAGGTTCTCCATGCGAGTCCTGAGCATTCCGGCCGCCGCGCTCGGGGTGTTGGTCCTGGCGATCCCCGGTCTGGCCGGCCCCGTTCGACCCTTCACGCTGGACGACCTCTGCGCCATGAAGCGGGTGGGCGCGCCGGCCCTCTCCCCGGACGGGAAATGGGTCGCCTACACCGTGAGCGTGTGCGACTTCGACCAGAACAAGTACAACTCGGACATCTGGTTGGTTCCCTCCGACGGCGGGGAGGCCCGCCAGATGACCACGAGCCCGAAGGGCGACGGCAGTCCGGTCTGGTCCCCGGACGGGCGGCGGATCGCCTTCCGGTCCAGCCGGGGGGAGGACGGGGGCCAGATCTGGATCCTCCCGGTCGACGGCGGGGAGGCCCGGCAGCTGACCGAGTTCCCGGGCGGGGTGGATGACTTCGAGTGGACGCCCGACGGCAGGCGGATCGTGTTCGCCGCGCGGACCTACCCCGAGTGCGGGCAGGACCTGGAGTGCGTCGAGAAGAGGGACGACGAGAGGGAGGAGAACAAGGTCAAGGCCATGACGCACGAGCACCTGATGTACCGCCACTGGAACACGTACGAGGACGGCAAGGTCCAGCACCTGTTCCTCGTACCGGCGGACGGCTCCCAGGACCCCGTGGATCTGACCCCCGACCTGAGGTACGACGCGCTCACCTACTGGCTGGCCTCGGCCGGGCGGGAGTTCGACATCACGCCCGACGGGCGGTACGTCCACTTCGCCGGAAACCAGGACGAAGACCAGGCCGTGTCCTACAACATGGACGTCTACCGAGTCCCTCTCTCGGGCGGCGCAATCGAGAAGCTGACCGACAACCCCGCCGCCGACAGCCACCCGCGGGTGTCTCCGGACGGCAGACTCCTGGCCTACCGGGCGACGCGCCGGCCCGGGTATGAGTCGGACAGGTACGAACTCATGGTCATGGACCTGGGAACCCGGAAGGCCCGGAGCCTCACGCAAGAGGTCGACCTGAGCGTCGGGACCTTCTTCTGGTCCCACGACGGCAAGGATCTCTACTTCGAGGCCGAGGACCGAGCCGACGTCAATCTGTTTTCCGTCCCGGTCAAGGGAGGGAAGGTCCGGACCGTAATCGGCGGCGACGGGCCCACCGGCCACGGCTATCATTTCGAGTGCCAGGCCGGGCCGCGGGGGAAGTTCTTCGTCTACCGCTACCGTCCCATCGACAACTACTACGAGATCTTCCGCGCTTCCGCCAACGGCCAGAAGGTCGAGCAGCTGACGTTCGTCAACTCGGACTTCTTCGCCGAGATCTACCGCCCCGAGGGCGAGGAAATCTGGTTCGAGGGCGCCGGCGGGACGCCCATCCACGGGTTCCTTCTCCGGCCCATCGACTTCGACCCCGGCAAGAAGTACCCCGTGATGGTCCGGGTCCACGGGGGACCGCAGCAGATGTTCGGCTACGCCATCCGGTTCGAGTACCTGCTGTTCACGGGGGCCGGCTACGCGGTGTTCTTTTGCAACCCCCGCGGGTCCACCGGGTACGGGCAGGCGCTCACCGACCAGATCCGGGGCGATTGGGACGGCCAGGTCATCGAGGACATCCGCCTGGGCGTCCGCCACGTGGTCGAGCAATACCCCTTCGTAGATCGCGACCGGATCGGCGCGTGGGGCGGGTCCTTCGGGGGCTACGTGTGCAACTGGTTCCAGGGTCACAACGAAGGGCTCGACGGCAAGGATCTGTTCGCGTGTCTCGTTTCGCACGCCGGCGACGCCGAGCAGTGGAGCGGCTACGGTTCGACCGAGGAGCTCTGGTTCCCGGAGTGGGAGACCTTCGGCCCCCCCTGGGAGAACCCGGAGATGTACGATCGGACCTCCCCGATCCGCTATGCCAAGAACTTCCGCACCCCCCATCTGATTTCGCACGGCGAGCTGGACTACCGCGTTCCCATCACGGGCGGCGAGCAGATGTTCACGGCGCTCCAGCGCCTGGGAGTCCCGTCGAAGATGATCCGGTTCCCGGACGAGGACCACTGGATTCAGAAACCCCAGAACCGTGCCTTCTGGTACGGGTCCATCCTGGACTGGTTCGACCAGTGGCTGAAGAGAGGCGGGAAGCCCAAGGAGGCTTCGTCGTAGCGGGAAACCAAACTCACCCCTCGTGGAGCGACCCGCGGATGGGCCGTCGGTCCGCTCCCCGAGTCATCGGACGATGCGAACCCTGATTTCCGTGGTCCTGGTGCTCTTCGGCATCTCGGTCATGATCGTGGGCGGGATCGAGCTCTACACGGCCGGCGAGGAGACCGCCGACTGGCCGGCCCAGCTGAGCCACACGATCGGAGCGATCGTGGGCGCGGGGCTCGTCATCGCGGGTCCGGCCTTCGGCAGAAGGCTCGCCTGGGGAAAGCCGCTGGCCATCTTCAACCTGGTTGCCATGGCCGTCCTCTCCGTGTTGAACGCCCTCAATCTCGTCGGCCACGTTCACGCCACTCACCACGCGACCCGGGTCCTGCTGGCCCTGTTCCTGATCCTCACGATCCTGCGCCACAGGGATCCTGATGCTCATCCTCCGGGGGACGGAGGCTGAGACCTCACCCGGGCCAGCCCCTCCCGGGCCAGGGCGTTCTGGGGATCTACCTCGAGGACCCGCTCCCACTCCGCAACCGCGTCTTCCAGCCTCCCGACCGATGCATAGGCCATGCCCAGGACGCTGCGGGCATCCGGGACGTGGGGTTCGAGCTCGACCGAACGCTCCAGGGCGCGGATGGCCGCCTCGTGGTCGCCCTGCGTCCCCAGGGCCGAGCCCAATACGTAGTAGCTCCGGGCGAGATTCGGCTCCAGCTCGATGGCCGCCCGGGCGTGCTCGACGGCCGCCTCGAGGTCGTCCCGCGCCAGGTGGACCCACGCGAGGCCCTGGTGGGCCATGGCAGACTCGGTCTTGACCTCGAGACACTGTCGGTAGTGCGCCTCGGCGTCGTCCGGGCGCCCCGCGGCCAGGAGCGCGTCCCCCCTCGTCCACAGCAGGCGGCTCAGGATGCGGATCGCAAAGGGATCCTGGGGGTTGGACTGCCACGCCCGCCTGGCCGCCTCCAGCGCCAGTGCCGGCCCCACCTGCTCCTCCGTGCTCCGCGCCCCCAGCGCCAGCTTCCGGGCCTGCAGCCTGGGCGCCATCCGCTCCTCGACGTAGGCTTCCCGCTCGGGGGCCACCTCCACCAGGGTATGCCGGGGATCGGTCCTCGCCCGGGCCAGCGCCGTCAGGTTGGACATCAGCGAGAAATCGTACAGGCCGCGCGGCGCCGAGAACTCGAGGAGGGTGTGGTCGTCCGTCTGGATGGGTCCGGCCCGGGGCACGAAACTCAACGTGTCCTGCCCGGCCGTGACGAAGTAGGTCAGGAAATCCGTCGGATGATGGACGTCGATCCCGGCGAGCGCGTGCCGCACGGGGGCGGGCGCCAGGCGGGCCTCCACCTGCAGGTAGTCGACCCGGACCGGCTCCCGGGAACCGACGAGGATGACATCGGACTCGCGCGGAAGCCACACCGAGACGTTCGCAAACACCGAGAGGAAGGTCCGCACGAGAACCGCAAGATCCCGCTCCGAGAGCGTATGAATCGGAACCCACTGGGCCATCAGCCCTCCGGGCTCCAGCCGATCGCGGCAGAGCAGGAAGAACTCCCGGGAGTAGAGACGGCCGGAGCCCGCGATCCACGGGGGCGGAGGCTTCGAGCAGATGCAGTCGAAGCGGGTCTCCGATTCCCGTAGGTACCGCCGCGCATCGCCCACCACCAGCTCGAGCCGCCGGTCCGCCAGACACCGGCCGTTCTCCTCGGCGAAGAACAGCGACGCCCCCACGACGGCCGGGTCGCCTTCGACGCACACGATCCTCCGAACGGGGTGCCTCTCCACCGAGCCCAGCGCAACCCCATCGCCGAGCCCGATCACGAGCGCCGATTCCGGACCCCGGTGAAGGACGACCGGCAGCGTTCCGAGCAGGACGTGGGTCGGCCCATCCGTCCGGCTGGAGGCTTCACTCCGCCCGTCGACGGCCAGCGTCCGCCAGCGACCGACGCGGGAGACGGTCACCACCCCGTCGGGGGTCTCGGCGTAGTAGAGCATTTCCGACTGTCGCACCAGGGAACCCAGATCCGGCGCGTGAACGTAGCGCGGCGCGTGCACCCAGACCCCGCTC
>Ga0180438_10012324_pt1 | contig 10191 bp, 4 predicted proteins | sample SS_ome_12_FD_132455 | JGI IMG/M metagenome (GOLD analysis project Ga0180438, IMG submission 132455) | Hypersaline lake sediment archaeal communities from the Salton Sea, California, USA - SS_3_D_2 metaG | ecosystem: Environmental > Aquatic > Non-marine Saline and Alkaline > Hypersaline >...
CTCCTGCCGCGGCACCTCCGGCAGCACATCCCGCCCGGCGAGAAAGCCCTCCAGCAGCCGCCGCTCGGAGTCGTCGTTGGGGAGGATGTTGATCAGCGTCTGGGCAACCAGGCGCACCTGGTCCTCCCGGCCACGGGCGCCCTCGGCCAGGAAGCGCGCCAGCGCCTCGCGGTCGCCGCTCTCCCACAACGTGACGGCGCGGTGCAGGACGTCGATGACGGGGGCATTCATACCGGCCCTGTCCGCGAGGCCCAGGTTGTGGATGGCCTTGCGCTGCCTGGGGCCTCGCAACCGCACCGTCTCACCGCTCTGCTTGAGGATGCCCTTCTGTTCCATCAGATCCGAGACGTCCGCGCCCAGGGCCATCGCCAGCCGCATGGCGTCGTCGAAGGGGATCTTGTTCTGTCCGTAGGCCCAGCGATGGAGGATGTAGTAACGGGTGGAGGTGTCCACCACGCCGACCCGCCCCGCGCCGCTGTTGAGGATGCGGTCCAGGGCATACTCGGAGACCATCTGCTGCACCAGGTCGAGGAGCGCGTCCACACCGACTTCGCTGCCGTCCAGCCGGTAGACCTTGGTGTAGCGGCCGAAGACAGAGACGGCGGGGCCGATGGCGCTGATGAAGAAGTCGGCACCCCGGATGCCCTGCTTCCAGAAGAAGTCCAGTCGCTCGCGGATGGTCGTGGCCAGTTCCTCGCGCACGTCGTCGAAGTAGCCCTCGGCCTCGGCAGCCCGCACGCGGCAGACGATGAAGATGGAGGAGGCCAGAGCGGCGCTCTCCTGAGCTCGCAAGCGCCCGGGCCGCTCAGTGTGCAGTGGCCAGGAGGCAGTTACCACCAGGCCCGCCTCCAGCAGACTGTTGAGCAATGTCTCCCAGGCAGTGGTGGATTTATGGGCGAAAACGACGACAAAGATGCCACCACGGCGCAACACACGGCGGGCCTCAGTAAAAGCATGGGTCATCTCCTGCTCATAGAAGGCTTTGGCCGCTGCGTCACTTCTATGACGTGCCGGTTCCTGGATAATCTCAGCCGACTTGGGCGCGAGAGGAGTACGGAAGATGTCGGGGTAGAGGAAACCGACAGAGCGCTTGAGCCAGACGTAGAAAAAGTCACTCAGGTCAGCATAGGGCACGGCATCGTAATAGGGCGGGTCGGTGACGACAGCGTCGAAGTGGTCATTGGGGTATGGCAAGCGGGTTGCTGTACCTTGTTGAGCAGTAGTGTCCTGGTCAGACGCTTGGGCTGCGTGTTCGATAACACGGATGATCCAATCCAATGCCCCCGACCAGTCTCCAGTTGAGCCGCTGAAAGGGTTGACCTCGGTATAGTCCCAGATCATTGGTAGCGCCTGCCGAGAAAATGTATTGGCAATGAACTCTGCTTGGGAAACCCAGCGTGTCAGAGATGTGCTGAAATCTGCTTGGCGATCTAACGCTACACCCAAGTACGTGGTCACGGCCTTGGCCTGCGCTGGGTCCATCCCCTCGGCCTGCATTGCCTTGTAGGCAGCCTGCACCTGCTGACTGAACGTGAGTAGGGCCAGGAGTTGACGAGCGTTGAATAGATCGCTCCAGCGGGTGAGGCCGTAGCGCTGCACCCGGAAGCCCAGTGTGCCAATCGCCGGCAAAGGCTCATCCGGTGAGGCCTCTTCCGAAGGGACCGATACAGCCAGTGTTTCCTGAAACAGCTTCTCGTCCTGATCCGTAAACGGACGGTAGCTTTTGCCTGCACCATCTCGCTCGGCGATCACCGCCAGTGGTGTCTCGAACATCCGTCCGGCCCGGCCCTCAGCGCGGATGTATTCCACATCTGCTACCTGGGCGCACATCAGGCAGGTGGCGTGGCCGCGGCTACTGGTGCCTTGAGATGGATCAAAGCCCTTTAATGCCTCCCCCCTCACCACCTCGAAGCAGATGCTCTTTGCCTCTCGGTCTACCACCGGCCTGAGGGCAATGCGGCGGCCCTTGCGTTTGGCAAGCCACCATTGGCGCACCAGAGGCATCTCGGCCTGACAAGACGGGTTGGGGCATCTCACCGTCCGTGCCCACAGATAACCCACGATCGTCTCGTCGCCGACGGGGTTCTCGTACAGATGGCCAATATCCTCCCGCGCCCGCTCCAGCACCCACTCGCCCCACTTGCGCACGTCCTCGACCAGCGGGTTGACCTCTTGTTCCACCTCCATCGCGCCCTGCTGAACGATACGCTTCTCCGGCTGGCCGTACTTCTGTGGATAAACCAACGTGCACAGCTCAATCAGGTGAGCCACCGGGTTGAGCTCGACGGCGTGGGTCTCGCAGCCGAGCCGTAGCGCTTCCAGGCCGGTGGCGCCGCCGCCCATGAAGGGGTCGAGCAGGCGTGGGGGGCGATCGGGGAAGGTCTGGTGGATGAGTTCCTGGGCTTCTCTGATCTTGGCGCTGTTGCCGTCCTTGACCTGGTCCCAATCGACGATGGTGGCGATGAGATCCTCCAGCTTCTCGCGCTCCTCGTCGGTACTGGGAGCGGGGACGAGGGAAGCGAAGATGGCGGCACGCATCGCGGCCAGCGGTCGTCGCGCCCACCAGATGTGGAGTGTGGAGATGTGCCCGTGGCGGATCGACTTCTCGCGCGCGGACTGGGCGGAAATGGCTTTGAGGGGGAGGGAGATTTCAATCAGGCGGCGGGGAGGATGATTATTCATTGATCTGGTTTAGACCTTTCCTTTCGTTGCAATCCGCAGGGCTGGGCAACCTCGCAAGGAGCCTCTGACACTTCTGCGAGCCACTTTTTTGCCCCAGGCGGGTAAATTGCTCCAAAGCGCGCAAGCCCAAGTCACGTGCCACTTGCCATTCGCCCGTTTTCTCCGCCATCAACCCCCAAGCGTAGTTGATCCACGGCCGGTCCTTTTCGCTGACGTTGGTCGACGCTTCACGCAAGTATTCTTCTGCTGATGCGACTTCGTCGAGCCGTAGACTAACTTGTGCCAAAGCCGACAATATGGGAACTGGATAGTCGCCGGTCAGACGGCGTAACTCTAGTTCACGTTCATACCACTCTCTTGCGCGGACAAAATCTTGCCGTACTTTGCTCAACGATGCAGCTACACCAAAGACCCGCACGGCGATGATGCGGCGCACCGGCGTGCCCTGGTCCAGCACCGTGTCAGCGCCTAGTCGACCGAGAGCCCGCTCTATTTTCGCCTGGGCATACTCGATACCATCCGGTTCGGCCCGCGTCCGCATCTCGACCCGTGCCTGGACAGCTTCTGCCAGTATATCCGCGTCTTCGAGATCAAATTGACGCGCCAATGATCTGCCCGTCTTGAGAGCCTGGATACACTCTGAGAACTGTTCCCGCTTGCCCAGTATATGAGCAATGGCATCGATCTGCAACCACGCTTCCACTGGATGTCCTAATCTGTTGGCTGCCTGGCACAGTTCGTGACTCAGTCGCAGGCGTTCGTCCCACAATCCCCACATGTGCAGCAGATGCACCATGGGCAGGAACAGATTCAGCGCCGCGCTGTCACGTCCGTTATCCAGAGCCCAACGGATGAGGTGTTCGATATTTCTCCACTCCGGCTCTAGATCCTCAGTTCGGGCGTAGTTGGCCAAACCATCCCAATACGGATCGCCCACTTGCTGATCCGCTGGGGGTGTCACGAGCCGGATGTAGTATGTTGCCATACGCTCGTATGCGCGTGTCTTCGGCTCCCCTTCCAACTTGGCCGCGGCGAATGCCCGCGTCAGAGGGTGGACGCTGTAGCGCCGCCGCGCCAGGTCCAACTCATCCGTGGCATCCACGAGGGACATCTCGACGAGCTGTCCCAGCGCCTCGTCGAGCACGAAATGATGCACGTCGCTCGCCGCCTCGATCGCTTCCCGAGAAGCAGAAGTCGCGAAGAGTGGCATCACGACCAACACCTGCCGGCCACTCGTCGGCAAGAGGTCCCAAGAACGAGTGAAGATGTTGTCAAAGATGTCCCCTCTGGCCTCGTGTAGCGCTCCCAGCACGGTGTCCAGCGACTGGCCGCGCTGCTTGATCTGTCCGATGGCCCACTTGATCGCCAGCGGCGCACCGCCGGTGGCCTGGTACAGGTGTGACAACACGTGATCTTCGACACGCTCCAGCGACGCCAAACCCAGGCGCCGACCCTCGCTGTGAATGAGAGCCAGCGCCTCCGATTCCTTCATTCCTTTGAGTGAAATCGCCCACACCTGTCGCAGTTTCTGCTCCCGGGTGGTGATCAGCGCCTTGGATGGCTCCGGCAGCTCCAGCAGGAAGTCGCGCACGCCCTCGTCGGTGATCGTCTCGAAGTTGTCCACGATCAGCAGGTATGGCTTCCCCTGGAGCAGCTTCCGCACGGCGTCGCGCTTCTCCGCCAATGGCTGTTGGGCGATGCCGGGATACTCCAGCGTCCGGGCGACGACATCGAGCAGCGCGTTCAAGGTCAGATCGCGGTCCTTGGCCGTGGTCCAGACCAGACCATCGAAGGTGGCAATGTCGTCGGTTGGGCCATTCCCCCTATTGGCGTGCAGGCACTCGTGGGCCACCTCCAGCGCCAGGACGGTCTTGCCGATGCCGCCGATGCCGTCGATGCTGGTCAAGGGGTAGCGAGAACAAAGCGCTTCGTGGACCCGCGCCTTTTCCGCCTCTCGCCCGATGAACTCGCGGCGAGACGGCAGGTTGTGAGGGATTTCGGGCCTGGGCGGGAGCACGGAGGGCAGCCCCTCTTGAGCGGCCTCTTCTCGCTTCCTACGTCGCTCTTGCAGGTAGTCCAGCACCTGCACGACACCGGCGACGATGCCGACGATGACCCCTACACCGACGATGATTGTCCAAGTGTCCACAGCGAGTCCCTTTTACCGAAATCAGCAAGATGACTCATCGGACAACTCCAGGCTCAACTCGCGCAAATTGAGGACCGCACCCGTCCGAAGCAAAAAATCCAATGACGCTCTCGAATGTCCAGGTTCTTACGGCTGGTGTGCACGTAGTAGAATTCACGCAACGGATGGTTCCGGTGTAGTCGCTGGTAACGCTGCATAGCGGATGCACCATCCGGGCAAGCCTCAATCACCGCAATGCGGTCGAGCAAACGTTGACTGCCCTCAGTGTGTGCCTCTAGTGCCTCGATGACGAGCCACTGATCTGGATAGGCCTTTCGCACCTCGGACCAAACCATCTCTGCCTCCTGATTTCCCTTCTCAAATGGGTGACGATCATTGCTCATTCCAGCGTTTACTCTGCAACACGGTTAGCGCTGGTGACCGGAGATACGTCGTATTCGACAGCAGGTTCAGCCACCTGGCCCCATCCCTCCTGCCGCACGCGATACCGTACTCGGGGCACGACATCTTCTTGGGGCAGTCGGTGAGCCGGATCTTGCACCATTTGCAGATCTGGAGTTTCCAGGGCATCGGTGACGATGTAGAGCCAATAGCTGTCACCCAGTTGTTCGGCTTTCAGCCACTCGTTGGCGGACATCTCCACAGCCCCAACGCTGGCCCGGCCCTTCACCTCGACGTAGCGCACTTCCCCATCCGGGCCGCGGCTGAGCAAATCGTACCCCTTTGCCTCGGTGCTGACGTCCTCGACCTCCCAGCCCCGCGCCCGCTCGTAGGTCACAGCGCGGGCCATCGCGGCTTCCTCAACCGCGTCGCTGCGCCGCATCGGCGGCCCTCCAGATCGGACCGTGCCCATCGCCGGTACCTCCGCCGGCAGGACGGCCGCCACGCCCAACACCGCGGGCGCGCCCAGCGCCAGCACGCCCGCGCGCTCCGTCTCCGCCAGGCGGGCCGCCTGCCGCCGGCGCAGGTCGTCCAGGTGACGCTGCTCCTCCTGGATGCTCAGGTCCATGTCCACCCCCTGGCGCGCCTTCTGCTCGTACTCGATCAGCTTGCCCTGGGAACGGGCGATCAGCACGTTGAAGGAGCGGCGCAGGTAGTCCTGGATGACGCCCGTCTCGTGCCCTCGCCTGGTTTGCAGATCCGCCAGGTAGGGATCGAGCACGTGATCCAGGCTCCAGTCGACGATCTCATCCACGTCCTTCAGACGGTGGTGATACCGGCTGCCCTCAAGGCACGGATGGGCACAGTCAACGGATTTGGGGAGGGGCTCGAAGTCGAGCAGCCGGGCGGGCGAGACCGTCCTCAGTTCCCCATCATCCAACGGCTGGAACAGGGCAAAGAGCCGCTTCCCAGCGACCCGCCCCAGGCCATCCTCGACGCTTCCCTCCAGCAGCCAAAGCAGGCCCTCGGCCTCTCCCTCTGGATCCTGCAACACGGTGCCCTGGGCCAGGTCGGGGCCGAAACGGTCCAAGACCCGCTGCACCACCGCCTCGAACAAGGGCTGGCCCGGACCGACGAAGGTGAGGTGGCGCCCAGACAAAGCAGGGCACTCCACGTCGAGATCGGCTTGATCGAAGGTGATCGCGGCGTAGCTCTCGGCCGGTTGGCCGTAGCGACAGCGGAGCGGCTCCGGCACGTCGCGCAGGGCGGCGGGCACGTAGGGGATACGCCAGAAACCATCGTCGCGCCGCTCCAGGCGCCCAGGGACCAGGGACTCCATCGCCGCCACGAAGAAGGCGCGGATGTAGGCCGGCACCAGCCGCGCCTCGGCCGCCCGCTGCCGGTCGGCCCGCAGGCGGGTCAGGTCGACGTAGCGGGTGGCCAGCCCGGCCAGCGTGGCCTCCTGCAGGCGGCGCTCCTGGTCCTGGACGTCTGCGTCCAGGCGAGCCAGGACCTGGTCGCGCACTTCCTCGAAAGTCAGCCGGTTGGCCAGCGCGTCGCGGATCAACCGCTCCAGCGGCACCCCCTCCATGAGCTGGTCCAGCACGTCGAACACCCGGTCCTGGCCCAACCCCTGGCGCATCTGTTCCAGCTTGTCGAGCAGGGCGTGGAACACCATCCCCTCGCGGGTGTTGGTGGCCACCAGGTTGTAGATATACACCTCGTACTTCTGCCCATAGCGGTGGATGCGCCCCATGCGCTGCTCCAGGCGGGTGGGGTTCCAGGGCAGGTCGTAGTTGATCATCAGGTGGCAGAACTGGAGGTTGATGCCTTCTCCGGCGGCCTCGGTGGCGACCATCACCTGCGCGCCGTCGGGGTCCCGGAACGCTTGCTCGGCCCGGTACCGCTCCGCCGGGGCCATCGTGCCGTCAATGGAGTTCACCGGCAGTCCCCAGGCGACCAGGTTCTCGACCAGGTAGTCCAGCGTGTCCTTGGCCTCGGTGAAGATGAGCAGCTTCTCGCCTGAGCGGAAGAGGTCGATATCCTCCCCCTCGACGACGCGCCGCAGTTCGTCCAGCTTGCGCTCGGGACCGCGCTCCTCCACCGCCCGGGCCCGGGCGGCCAGGTCAGCCAGCACGTCGATCTCGCCCGCCAGTTCGTCCAGGTTGCGGGCCACGGTGAAGCGCAGCGCGCGCTCCTCGGCCTCCCAGCGCTCCTGCTCGGGGGCGTCCTCGGGCAGCTCGTCCAGGGGACTCTCGCCCCGGCGGGCGGACTCCAGCAGGTCGGGGTTGGCCCGCACCTCGTCGCGCAGCGCCGAGAGCCGATCGCGCCGGTTCTCCAGCGAGCGCCGGATGGCGCGCACGCTGGAGGCCAGCCGCCGCTGGAGGATGATCAGGGCGAAGGTGACGTTGCGGTTGTCCTCGGCCAGGGCGCGGTTGAAGTTCTCGGTCACGTAACGAGTCACGTCCTCGTAAAGCTGTTGCTCGGGCGGGGTCAGCTCCACCCCCAGGGTCTGGACGTGACGCGGGGGGAAGAGGGGACGGCCGTCGAAGTCCTTCATGTCCTCCTTCAGGCGCCGCAGGAAGACCGGGTTCTCCCGCCGCCGCACGGCCCGGGCCAGGATCTCGGTGTCGGCGAAGAGGTCCGGGTTCAGGAGTTGCAGCAGCAACCGGAAATTCTCGGGGTCGCCCTTGTGCGGCGTGGCGGTCAGGAGCAGCAGGTGCTCGGTGTGGTCGGTCAGAAACTCGCCCAGCCGGTAGCGGCGCGTGCGCTCCAATTTCTTGCCCCGGCGGTAGGCGGCCATCTTGTGGGCCTCGTCCACGACAACGACGTCCCAGCGCCGGGCGCGGGCCAGGCTCTCCAGCACGTCGGCCCGCCAGGCGAAATCCAGTGAGACCACACATTGGTCACTGACTTCCCAGGCCCGGTTGCCCCGGGTGGTCAAGGTGGCCCGGTTCACCAGGTCGAAGGGCTCGTCGAACTTCTCGGACATCTCCCGCTGCCACTGGGGGGCCAGGTTGGCCGGCGCGACGATGAGCGTCCGGGTGATGGCTCCGCGCAGCTTAAGCTCCTTCAGCAACAGCCCGGCCATGATCGTCTTGCCCGCGCCGGGATCGTCGGCCAGCAGGAAGCGCAGGCGGGGCTGGCGCAGCATATGATAGTAGACAGCCTCCAACTGGTGGGGCAGGGGATCGATGCGCGCGACGCTGACGGCGAACTGGGGATCGTGGGTGTAGGCCAGGCGGATACGGGTGGCCTCGGCGGCCAGGCGGAAGCCGGTGGGATCGCCCGCCAGCGTGGGCCGGCCGGCCTCGGCCCCTACCTGGAGGTCCGCCAGGTCCTCGCGCCTGAGCAGGCGGGAGATGAGGCGGGACCGGTCGTCGAGCGTGACAGCCTCGATCAATACGCGGGTCGTGCCCCGCGGCTCGGCCCTGACGACGCGCACGCGGTCCGGCCAGTGGGGGCCGCTGAGAATCCCGCCAACGGGGGGAAGATCATCCAATGGCTGCGTCATCATCTGCTCCGTATCGACGAAGGAATGGAAACGATGCACTGTCCGCCAGGCTCCCCGAGGTCGCTCCCGGACCGGTGCAGACACAAAAGACTCACTGATTCGACGCCGAATGCTGCTGTAAAGAACAAAACCCGCCGCACCTGGACGGTGGGTGAGTTCCGTGCCGGAATCTCCGGCCCAAGACACCCCCGCCGTCCTGATCAATGCCTCGGACTGTCCGGATTCACGAGGCGATTCAGTCTTACTCTGGTCATAGTATATTGCAATCCTGCATAAAGGTCAAATCGCCGCAGTCACGTGCGCCCCCGGCCCGTTCCCCCAACCGATGCTACACTCCCCACGACCCACACACCCCGAGGTGACGCCATGTCCCGACCCATCCGCACCTTCGTGACCAACAGCCCGAACCTGGCGCCGGAGCGGGAGGCGCTGGGCCATTAGTGCCATTTGTGCCATTAGGGCCATTAAGAATGAGATACCCTGCCCCACATCCTGTTCACGTCGTCCACCAGGACCTGCACTCCCTGCGCAAAGATGGCGGGTAAGCAACCCGCCCCACAAGAGAGATGCAGGTTACCGTCGATTTAGCCTCCTGCTCACGCGCGCCTTGACGAGATCCTCACAAAAGAGTACAATTGTCGCGTAAAATGGTGTCAAATTTGACATCAAGGAGCGTGATGGTTATGGGTACAAAGATAATGCCAATCAGCGATCTGCGACGCAAGACCAGTGACGTGGTGTCCGAGGTTCGCGATGGAGGGAATGCCGTCTATATCACTCAATACGGACGTCCTGTCGCGGTCGTGGTGGACTACGAACACTACGAGCGCATGGTGGCCCAGTTGGAGGAACTCTCCGGCCGCGCCGGCCTGGAAGCGGCTGCCACCGGGCCGCCCCGCCCTTCCGCGGCGCAGCGTTACCCCACAGTAGCGCCCCCGGCCTCGAGTTTGAATGCCTGGAAGGACCTCATATCCGAAGGCTGCGGCGGGGACGCGTTGGCCGACACCGAAGCTCTCTACGACGAGGTATGAACTGTGAGAATTGCCGTGGATTCCTCTGTGCTGGTCGCCCTGATTGATCTCCGCGATATCTGGCGCGACCAGGCGCTGGCTCTGCTGGACGCGCTGATCGATGCTCACGCCACGCCCGTCTACTTCGACTGCGTTGCGGCGGAAGCCGTCAGCGCAGCCACCCGCCGCCTGCGTGAGAAAGGTCACGCCGCCGAAGTACACGCGTTGCTGGATCGTTTGAACGCGCAGGTATCGATGGAGTTGCTCACCTGGATCCTTCCCGACGCGCCTGATCTCTACCCCCAGGCGCTCGGTCTGATTCGCGCTTCCTCCGGGGAGCTCAATTTCAACGATGCGCTCATCGCGCTGGCTTGCCGCGAGCGGGACATCCCGGCCATCGCCAGTTTCGACGCGGATTTCGACCAGATCACATGGTTGAAGCGCGTGGCCGAGCC
>Ga0180438_10012326_pt1 | contig 10190 bp, 5 predicted proteins | sample SS_ome_12_FD_132455 | JGI IMG/M metagenome (GOLD analysis project Ga0180438, IMG submission 132455) | Hypersaline lake sediment archaeal communities from the Salton Sea, California, USA - SS_3_D_2 metaG | ecosystem: Environmental > Aquatic > Non-marine Saline and Alkaline > Hypersaline >...
CGACACAAAAGGACAACCTTTTACATTCATTCCCGTCAAATAGTAGATAAACCACAAAATATATATTTGTGTTTTTCTATTTTTGGGGAAATTCACTTTTCTCATTGATCATTGTATATAAAGGGATTAGTAAAAGATGTTTGTATCCGGCGTTCTATCCCCGTAATGTGGAAATTTGAAACATTTATATATAGTTCATAGTGCGAAAAAGGAGATTTCAGGGTGAGATATGGATTTTTCGGAATGCGCTTTTTATTGTGCCTTGTTTTAGGGATTATTTTGCTGCTTTTATGCTCGTGCAGTCGTTTGGGGGATTATGCCAGGGAACGTGCGGATAAGGCGGCGTACAAGATTATTGCGCAAAAACAATCGCACGCCCTGGGAAGGGCGGATGATATCACAATCGATCCGATCCACGGGCAAGCCTTTCAAAAAGTGCTGGAGCAAGCGCCGCGCCAGGATTGGGCGCGCGATTATTATACAACTCCCGCTTATACGCTCAGCTTGAACGATGCCCTGGCTATTGGGATCACGAACAACAGGGATTACAAAACGCAGAAGGAATCCCTTTATACCCAGGCGCTTTCTCTGACAGAGGTGCGGCGGAACTTTCAGCCCCTGTTTTCCGGTTCGGTCGATGGGGGCGTTTCCCGGGTGGAACAGGATGGCGAGGTGGAATGGTACGGCGCCCGGGGGTTTTCCGGGGGGGTGAGCAAGGCTCTGGCAACCGGGGCGCGCATCAGCCTGGATTTCTCCCACAGCTTTATCCGTTATTTTACGAACGATCCCCGCCCTGCGGCATCCAACACATTTTCCGCTTCTTTTATGCAGCCCCTTTTAAGGGGAGCAGGGCGCCTTGTGGCGCACGAGAACCTGAGGCAGGCGGAACGCAGCATGATTTACAATGTTCGGAGCTTCCGCAGGTATCAACAGGGGTTTATTATCGATGTTATGCAGCGGTATTACAGCCTTTTAAGCGCTCAGGATCAGTTGAAAAACGAACAGGGAAACTATGAAAAAACGGTTTATAACTGGCAAAAGCTGGAAAATTTTGCAAAAGGGGGCAAAGCCACAGAGGTCCAGGTGGACCAGGCGCGGCAGGAGGTTTTGCGGGCAGAGTCCAGGATTTCTCGCACCCAGGCGAGCTTTGGGCGCCAGCTGGACAGTTTCAAGATTTTTCTGGGGCTTCCCATAGACCTGGATATGGGACCGGACCCCGAGGAGCTGGATATATTGCAAGCGCGGGGGCTGCTCCGCCCCGATATGACGCTTAAAGATGCGGTGAATATTGCGCTCGAGGAGCGTTTGGACCTGAAAAACCAGAAGGACCAGGTTGAGGACAACCGCCGCGGCGTCAGGATCGCGTTCCGCAATTTTTTCCCCCACCTTGACTTCAATTACAAATATTCCACTTCCACAGGTGATGATAAGGACCGCATAAAGCTGGATTTCGAGGATAACACGCACGAGTTTTCCCTGAATTTGGGGCTTCCTTTTGATTGGACGCCCCGGAGGAACGATTATCGCAGGGCGCTTATCAGCCTGACCCAAGCGGAGCGGAGCCTGGAGGAGTTCGAGGAGAAACTGGTTTTGGATGTTCGGGATGCCTGGAGAAAGCTGGAGCAATCCCGTGTTGACTATAAGATTCAGCAGGAAAGCGTGCGGCTTTCGGAGCGAAGGGTGGAGATGGCTGCACTTTTTCTCCAGAGCGGCAGATCAACCGCCCGCGACCTGCTGGAAGCCCAGGAGGAACTGCTTTCCTCTAAAAATGCCCTTACAACAGCTTTAGTGCAATATACGATCCAAAGACTTCAATTCTGGAACGCAATCGATCGAATGGAAATCGATGAAAAGGGAATGTGGGTGGAAAACCCGGAACAATAAACACAAAAACCGTGAAAGGGAAACATATGAAAACGCGTTATTCTTTTTGGCTTGTAACAATTTTAGTCCTTTTGGTCCTTTTGGTCTCTTGCAAGGAAGAAGTAACCCTGAAAGACTCTTCAAAACAGAATGAAAATCGCAATATCTCTCTGAAGGAGCAGATTCAAAAGATGCAGGGCATGAAGGGAACCGTGGAAGTTCCGGTGATTGAAATCACCACCGGAACCTTGTCTTCGATTCTTTCCGTAACCGGGGAACTGGTGCCGAGAAAATCCGTGATTGTCAAACCCCTTATGGAGGGGCGTTTGATGTTTTTGCGCCCCATCAAGGTGGGGGACCATGTGGAAAAGGACGAACTTATTGCCAAGATAGACGATCGGGATATAGAGGATGAGATATCCCGCCAAAAACGCCAGATCGATATTACAAGGGAGAGCATTCTCCTGGATGAAAGCGAGTTATCAGAGAAGAAAAAGCTCCTGGAATATGATCGGGAGTTGTTCGAAAAGGGATTCTTGAACGAAAACGAGCTCCGGCAATCGGAATTGAATGTAAAACGCGTGGAAATATCGCTCCGAAAAAGCAGGTTATCCCTGGAGCAGGAGGAAAACAAGCTGGACCAGGTGTTGCGCAGGAGGGAAAAGGTTCCCATCAAGGCGCCGATCAGCGGCATGGTGGTTCTTGCCAGCCATCTCACCGGGCAAACAACCAGCTCGGACCTTATCAGCGAGGAGATCATGTCGCAGGATGCCAGCCTGGTCAATACCGGCTCCCGTTTGTTCGGCATTATCAGCCGGGAGGATTTCCTGGCTCAATGCCTTGTGAACAGCAAGGACAAGGCAAAGGTCAAGCTGGGGCAAAAAGCCGAAATAACGGTAATTACGCATAAGGCGATTATGGTTCCCGGCGAGGTGGTGAAAATCGATCAGCTCCAGGATGTAAGAACCCATGCATATAAATTGTGGATCAGGCTGGAGGAGATCGATCGTTCGTTTACGAGCGGACTTTTTGTGCGCGCCAATATCGAGCTGAAAAGAAGCGAAGATACCATTGTTATCCCCAAGGAGTATATAAAGGAGAAAGATAACCGGGATTTTGTACAGCTTGTAAAGGGTGATACAGTAAGCGATACGTGGGTGGTGACGGGTATTTCCCGGGGGAAACTGGTGGAGATCGTATCCGGGGTATCCCTTGGGGATTTACTAATTGCCACGGACAAGGTGATAGCCGAAGGGCAGCTTGTGAAACCCAAGCGCGAGAAAAAGGAAGAAAAACCGAAGCCCCAAAAACTCACGCTTCCTCCCGGGGCTATGATGATGAAATAGGGCGTTCCCTGAAGCCCTTAAAAAAAAAGACACATAGGAATGGAGGGGATTTGCATAAAATATCCCCTTTAAATGAATGATGCCAGATTCGATAAGGCTTAAATTTTCACAATTAAGCAAGGTGTACCAGGATGGAACCCGTGCGCTTACCGATTTCAACTGGGAGCTGGGGAACGGGGTATTCGGTCTTTTGGGTCCCAATGGCGCGGGGAAATCGACGCTCCTGGAGATACTTTCCCTTCACCTGATGCCCAGCTCGGGAAAGATTTTCTGGAATGGGTGGGATATCCAGAAAAAAGCCCTGAAATTTCGCCGCATAATAGGTTACCTTCCTCAAAACTACGGTTTTTACCCGGAGCTCAAAGCTACGCATATTCTAAGATACCTGGGTCGCTTGAACGGGTTGCACGGGAAGAAGCTGGAGCGCCGCGTAGAGGAAGTTTTAGAAATCGTGGGTCTCACAGAGGTGCGAAAGCGCAAGGTCAAGGGGTATTCCGGGGGCATGCGGCAGAGATTGGCGATTGCGCAGAGCCTGGTGCACTCCCCCCGCCTTCTGGTGGTGGATGAGCCCACCACGGGGCTTGATCCGGGGGAGCGGGTGGCGTTCCGGAACATGCTTTTTGACCTGGGCAGGAGCTGCGTGGTGCTTCTTTCCACGCATATAGTGAAGGATGTGGAGTTTTCATGCCACCAGATGACGCTCCTTTATGGCGGTTTGCAATATTTTGCGGGTCAGCCCGTGGATTTTGTGAAGCGGGTTCAGGGGCGCGTGTTTGAATTGGATGTGCCGCTTGGGGTTTTCGAGGATTTTTCCCAAAAGCATCACGTGATAGCCATACAGGAGAGCGGCGAGCGGGTTTCTGTGAGATTTATCGTAGGAAATGGGGAGGGTGTTACTCAAGGCGCAAGCCCGGTTACACCCAACCTCGAGGATGCATACGTGGATTTCATCCGGGAACGCGATGAGGAGGAAGACATTGGCGAGGCATCGTGAAAAAGTAAGGATGTCCAGTATTATTCCCAGGAAACTGGCAAAAAAACTGGTTCTTTTAGCGGTGAAATTTCTACCGTTTAAGTGGAGGGACGTCCTGAGTCGGTATTGGGTGCAAACCCGGCTTCTTTTTTCCCGTACCATACTTATTCTTGTTGTTGCCATGTTCGCTTTTTTTACCTGGGCAACGATAGAGCAACATACATTCCGGGAACAGGAGGCCTTTTATTTTTTAATGGTACAAAGCATTGGGCTTGGTATCCTGCTCCATATGGGTTTATGGGAAAAGGAACGGGATGGCAGGACTTTCGAGCTCCTTATCATGCGGATTCCCCGTTTGCACGAGCTGATATGGTTCAAGCTCCGGGTAAGCCTTTTCTGGGTGTTTTTTTTGAGCCTTCCTTTTTTTATCGGTTATACGTGGTTTATCTCCATTCCTGTTTGGCGGATGCTGGTTTATCTTTTATTCTGCATGACGGTTTCCCTTTTTGCCGTGTTTCTCACATCCGTTGTTTCCTCCTTTGTTCACAGTTCCCTGGCTACGGGGATTATTGCAGTGATCCTGATGTGGGTTATGGCGGGTTTTTTATTCAATGCCCGGATTCCCCGGATAAAGTATTTCCAGATATTTCTAATGCCGTTCAACGAGCGATACGGCACTTTCGAGAATTTCTGGCTCCTGTTTTTGAATCGCCTGATACTTCTATTTATTATCCTGGCACTTTACGGGTGGTTTTACGAGAGATTAAAAAAGACGGAGAAGTGGATCCTCTGAGGAAAGGCTGTTTTTATGAACTTCAGGAATTTTATCAATAACCCCATCAAGGTTGCCATGTTCTTCCTGGCACTTTTTTTATTAGGGTTTTTGTCCTACCGCAAATTGCCGCTTAACCTGTTTCCTGATATACAGACCCCGAGAATTACCATCATGATAAACACCCGGGGCTTATCCCCGGAGGAAACGGAAACGCGCCTTACTGCGGATATTGAAAGGCAGCTGGCTTCTATCAGGGGCGTTTCCCGGATCACGAGTTATTCCCGGGAGGGGAGCATTGTGATTCACGTGGATTTTCACTGGGGTCAGGATATGGAGTTTGCCTACCTGGACGTGAAGAAAAATGCAGGGGTTCTGGAAACCGGGGAACACGTGGATAAAGTGGAGGTTTACCGTTTCGATCCCAATGCCGCGCCCCTGATGACGCTTTCCTTTATACCCATGGGAAGCGGGGCGATGCGTTACAAGGGAGAAGATTCCGGGGATAAGGAGGATTTGGTTGATCGCGTGCAAATAACCAGCCTGGTGGAAAACTCCCTTAAACCCAGGTTTGAAACCGTGGAAGGCGTGGCGTATGTCAAAACCAACGGCGCCAGCTTTAACGAGGTAACGGTTCTTTTGAACGAGGACATTGTAACCCAGTATGATCTTACAGTGGATAAGATCATGAGCGCGATCAAGCAAAACCAGATCAGTGCAGCGGGGGGAACCATTATCGAAGGCAATGAAAGGATGGAGCTCAAGTTTGCGAGCCGCTTCCGGAATGTAAATGATATACAAAAATGTGTTATCTTGATGACGGAGGGGTATCCTTTGCACCTGGAGGATCTGGGCGCGGTTTTTGTTTCAGCGCAAACGGACGAAGTCAAGGTTTTCCAGGATGGAGTAGAGACTGTAAGCCTGGACCTTTTTCGCGAGCCGGATGCCAATGCCATTCAAACTGCGCGCCGGGTGCGGCGCATGGTGAAAGAACTCAACCAGAGGGGGGATTTTGGGCTGAAAGTTGCTGTGGACCGCTCCTTAGAGGTGGAGGCGGCTATCACAGAAGTGGTGCGCACCGCACTTATCGGAATGGTGCTTGCCATGATCATTCTTTTCATTTTCCTCCGCAATATTTGGGCAACGATTATTGCCGGCTTGGCGATCCCTCTTTCCATAATGGCGACATTTACCCTTATGCATCTTCAATCGCTTTCCCTGAACATCATGACCTTGGGGGGCTTGGCGCTTGGCGCGGGAATGCTTGTGGACAACGGCATTGTTGTGATCGAGAACATCTTTCGCCACCGACAAAAGGGGGTGGGCTCTGGGGAGGCGGCGGAACTCGGGGTGCGGGAGGTGGGGCTTGCCATAACCGCAGCTACGCTCACCACGATTGTTGTGTTTGTGCCCCTTGTGTATGTTCACGGCATTGCAGGGATTTTATTTAAAGACCAGGCGCTCACTGTGGTGTATTCCCTTTTGATATCGCTTGTTGTAGCACTGGTTTTAATCCCCATGTTAACCGCGCGTGTGGTATCCTCCAGGCTGGCTGTGCCGGGGAGGATAAACCATGCGTATGGGCGATTTTTAAGGTTATCCATGAAACTCCGTTGGCTTCTTTTTGCGCTTTTTTTGGCAATCATGGGGATTACGGCTAAAAAAGCAAGCGAGATCCCCACGCGCTTTTTTCCCGAATCTGTTGCAGGGCGTTTTTCCCTTCTCATGGAGATGCCCCTGGGAACCCCCCTGGAACGCACTGAAGCCGCAGCCATTGCAATGCAGGAACCGCTTTTGAAACTGCGTTACAGGGATCCCGATCTGGCGCCCTTGTTGCATTCTTTCGAGGCATGGAAGATTTCAGGAAATTCCAGGCGCTTTCTTGCGGAAATCATGAAAAGAACCGTTGCATTGGAGGAAAAAAACCCAACCCATTATGTGATTAATAAAATTAAAGCTCTTCTCTTCCCCGAGAAAGGGGAAAAAGAGATCAAAAGGCTCCTGGAGATGGAAGAACTGGAGCAACAAAGGGAAGAGATCGCAAAAGCCCTTTCAACGTTTTTGGAGCCTTTTGTTGTAATTGAATCCGTGATTACAACCGTTGGCGTGGAATCCGGGAGCGTGAGCGCTGCCGGGGAAAAAATATTCGGACCCCATACCGCGCGTATGGAGGTGGTGATCAACCCGGATGTCCTGCGGGAGATCGAAGGCAAAGACCTGATACGGCTCCTTCGCCAAAGAGCAAGTATAATCCCCGGGTTCAAATGCAACTTTGAATCCAGGAACGAATATCTCCAGGAGCTTTTGGGAAAGGAGCGGGGAGATGTCAGTATTGAGGTGCATGCGGAAACCCTGAAAGACCTTCGCAAGAGTTCGGCAATGGTTGAAAAGTCACTGGAGGGTGTTCCCGGTTTGATAAATGTAAGGTCCAATCTCGTGCTGGGAGATGAAGCGTACCTTTTAAAACCGGATCGGGATGCCCTGGTTCGGGGCGAGTTTCAAATAACGGACCTTACAAGCCAGATTACGGCTTACCTCCAGGGCGACAGATCGGACCAGGTGAAACTGGAGCAGGGGGAGATGGGAATCATGCTGAGGAGCCCCCGGGCAGAGCGTGAGGGGCTGGGGGGGCTTATGAATCTTACCATTGTTTCCCAAAAAGGGCAGCGGGAAAAGCTGGAAAACCTCGTGGTCCTGGAGAGGCAGAAGGGCATTCGCGAGATTATGCGGATCAACCAGGAGAAAACACTCCTGGTAATGGCGGATATGCAAGCAGCGAGTTACAGCGAGCTTATGGCAAAAATCCCACCCCTTCTTGATAAGCTTAAATGGCTTCCGGGCACATACTGGAATCCGAGCGGAGAGGAAGTCAAGCGAAGGGAATCCTTTGAAAAGCTGCTTTTTGCCCTGGCGCTTGCCATTATCCTGGTTTACATGGTTATTGCCTCGATCCTTGAATCGTTGATACATCCCCTGACCATCACGATATCCGTTCCGTTTGCTGCAACGGGCGTGGTTGCTGCGTTTTTGTTAACAGGTATCAGCTTGAACCTTATGGGGTATATCGGTGTAGTGATGCTTACAGGGATTGTTGTGAACAATGCGATCGTGCTTCTCGATCGAATTCGGCAGATACGTAGGGAGCAGGAGGAAATTTCTCTTATTGAAGCTGTAACAGAGGCTGGGAAACAACGCCTGAGACCGATCATGATGACCTCGCTCACCACGATTCTGGCATTGGTTCCCCTGGCAATGGGCTTCGGGAGCGGTGCGGAGCTGCGCCGCCCCATGGCAATTGCGGTGATCGGGGGGCTGGCTTCGTCCACACTGCTCACGCTTTGGATTCTGCCTGGATTGTACCTGTGCGTTGAGGATGTCAGGGCTATTTTACGTCGCGCCGTAGGTTTTGTTTTCCGATTTTCCGGAGAGCAAAGAAAGGAACGATCTTCTTGAGAACGCTGTTTACGATTTTCCGATACGAGCTTTTAATGCAGGTAAAGTCGCTGCGTTTCAAGGGGATGTGCCTACTTTCTCTTCTTTTTGCCTTCGGTTTGTATCAAGCCGGTCTTTCCAGGCAGGAATTAATAGCCTCGCAGACGTTTTTAGATGAAGAAGCGCTTCCTTTTTATCTTTTGGCTATGGTGTTTACCGGGCTTTTTCCCATGGCGCGGATTCGAAAAACAGGCATGCACCCGATCCTTATGGTGCGTCCTTTTTCCACATTTATTCTGGCTTTAGGGCAGATGCTTGCCGCATTGGTTTCGCTCCTGATTCCCTGCCTGATCTTGTTTTTCCCGGCAGGGTTGCTGCTGCACTGGCAAATTGAGATAGAATATCCCCTGGCGCCGCTGTTTTATGTGTTACTTTTTTATTTCATTCCCGGGATGTGTTGCATTTTATCCATAACCATCTGGATCAGGACCTGTTTTAAGAATAACATTATTTCGCTTATTATACTGGGTTTTGTTTTTGCCGGAACTGCGTTATTGGCGAACTCGTTCCTTTTGAATTATCAGACTGGTTATGCCAGTCGGGGAAGGATCCATAATTTCGTTCCCATGGTTTCACTATTTTCGGAAACCTATTGGGAACAGGTAGAGCATATGGAGACCCGTGCGGGAATCTCGTTTTTCAAGCCGGGGGATTGGTTGAACCTGTTTCTTTCCGGTGTGTATTCGTGTTTGTTTCTACTTCTTTCATGTTATCACCTGAGGCGAACCGAGCCCCACAGGAAGGTTCTGGGAACATACGGGCGTCATTGGTACCATATTCCCACTTTTTTAAAAGTGGCGTGCGATCTCAAGATCGATCCCCACGTGGGAATTAAAAGCCACATCATCCTTGTTTTACTTTTTGGCGCGATCCTGACAAAGACGGGATTTCCCCTTGCCAGACCCCTGTTGCAAAGATATCTTTTTAAAAGGGAGGCAAGAATGAATCTTCCTCCTGATGTTTCCCCGGACGAGATTGTAAAGAGATACAGCGCCGACCGTATCCCTGAGGACAAGATTTTAAACGTGAAAATTTTAGAGAGCGAAGAAACCGCCACGAAAAACACCGTGGAATCCAGGCTGACTTTTGTGTGCGACCATGCAACATCCGATAGCATGGCGATTATCAATCCCTGGGGGCGTTGGGATTCCAGGGTGGAGCAAATCCTTGTGGGGGGAGACACCCTCGACTTCATCAATATTCACGGACTTTATTGGATCGAGGGAAGGGAGATGGAGCCATACTGCAACGGCACCAGCCATACCATGACCCTGCATGCCAAAACCCGGGAAGTTGTCACCGGAGGGGGAGTATACCTGGATCGATTCATGACTCGCGGCTATTTCTTTGTAAAAAAGAAAAGGAGTTATACCGATAGTTGGGGAAAGGTGTCATGGATGTTCGATTACCACGATCCCAATCTCTGGAAAACAAAAACGCGCCTTGTTATGCGCGGGGAAAAAATCCTGGTGTATTCCCCTGTGCCTCCCAAAATTATAGAACCTTTAAATAAAACAAAAAAATGGGAATTCTGGAAACAGGGAAGAAAACAAAGAATTTATGAATTTGATATTCCACGGGAGAAAAACGGACCTTACACCACGATTATGTTTCTTCCCCCGGGAAACGTGATGGTGGATTACGCGGCAGCGGGAATTCATCTTCGATTTGTGGTAGAGAAAAAACATGAAAGAATAATTCGGGAGATCATGGAGCTGTCAGATCCCGTGCTTGAGGATTTTTC
>Ga0180438_10012330_pt1 | contig 10187 bp, 5 predicted proteins | sample SS_ome_12_FD_132455 | JGI IMG/M metagenome (GOLD analysis project Ga0180438, IMG submission 132455) | Hypersaline lake sediment archaeal communities from the Salton Sea, California, USA - SS_3_D_2 metaG | ecosystem: Environmental > Aquatic > Non-marine Saline and Alkaline > Hypersaline >...
CCCACTCCGTTGCCGCGCCAGGAGCCGGAGTCGCGGCGGGAGTCCCGCCGTCTTCCGACTTCGCCGGAGTGGGTGGCGTCGTGGTTCCGCCGTTCCCGCCGTTCGGGGTAGTCGGACTCCACTTCGCGATAATCTCCTTCACCTTGTCCACCTGGGCCGCGACCGCCGGAGCCGCCGCCTTGATTGCGTCAAGTGCTGCGATCACTCCGGGGATGTTCGCCTTCTCGACCTCGTCGGGGTTCCCGGTCGTGGTCTGACCCGCAGTCTGACCCGCCGTGTCTCCCGGCTTCGCGCCGTCCGTCGGAGCCGCCGGAGTCTCGGTCTTCTCTACCGTCGCTCCCGTGGTCCCGGTCTCGGTGGTTTTCCCGTCCTTGCCGTCCTTCTTGTCCTTGTCGTCCATCGTTCCTTCACCTCCCGTAGCGTTGAGATACGACTTCACGATGTAATGCCGGAGCGATTCTGCATTCGTGTTCGCCGGGACACTCACGAGGCTCGCGTGCGTGAGATAGAGTTTCTTGATCACGGTGAACACCCGACCCGTCTCTGCGTCGAGTTTCGGTTCGGCGTCGAGAATCTGACCCTTGATAGAGAACTTGTTGAGGACGCCCTCCTCGATCTGCTTCCGAATGTGAGGGACTGTCTCGGAGATCCGGACCTGAATCCAGAGTCCGCCCGGGCGCAGTTCCGACTTGAGGACGACCCCGATCCGCTTATTCGGATCGTGGTTGTCGAGGACGGTCGAGTTCTTCTCGAGGTCCTTCTCGCTCCCCTTGAGCGCCTCGTCGAGTATCTGATCGTTCTGGAGATCGAGGTCGTTCGTCGCGACGTATCCCTCGATGATGAAGTCGCCCTTCCTGGGAGCCTGGAGTCCGGCTTGTGCCTTGCACAAGTCCATCAGCGCGGAGAATTCAATCGCGCGTTCTGCCGTTCCCGCCTTCACCGTTCCGATCCTCCGTTGAGCGTTCGAGGGTCCACGTCCCGTCGCTCCGTTGCGACGCGATCCACTGTCCCCTCATTCTCGAACCTCTGAACTCGTAGCTCGTGAGTCCGTCGTCCTTCCGGACGACGACCTCTCCTGAGTCGAGACGCTCCACGAAGGACGGCGTTTCCTTCGTCGGGTTCAATCGCGATCCGCTCGCGATCTCCCCCTCGATATCCCAGAAGTGACCTTCCGGTTCTGCCCTTAGACTACCCGATAGCTTTTCCGCGTGCAACGGGTCCAGGTCCAGGGTCCACCACGCGATCGGATCACTCCGGATCGCGAGATGGTAGACGCGCTCGTCCGATCCCTTCCACGTCTGCGCGAGAACGCGGAAGTCGTTTGTTGAGAACGCTTTTGACGTCGTCCCGCGCTCGAGCGGGATCACGATGAACGCGGGAGCGTCCGACTTGAGGACCTCCCCCAGAGCGGGGAGAGCGGACGCGAGGACCTGGGTCGCCCCCTGTCCGGAGAGGTCCTTGACCGTGTCCCGCTTCTCGTGCGGTCGGAAGTTCCCGAGGAGCCATTCCCCGCGCTCGACCCCCGCGCCCTTCCATCCCTTCGCGGATCGGTGGCGGTAGTAGATACGCTTCCGGAGCGGCGTCCACCGGATCTCCTTCGCCTCGGGAGTCATCAGAGTCAGGAGCCATTTCCCCGGACAGTCCGCCAGAGCCTTTTTGAATCGGGCGGTCGGGAAGTGGTCCGCCCCGACCTCCGAGTTCGGCGTGTTCCAATACGGCGGATCGAGGAATAGGAAGGTGTCCCGATCGGCGTGACGGGTCATCAGGTCCACGCCGTCACCGACGATCAGGTCCGCTCCCTCGAGACGCTTACCCGCGCCCTCGAGACGTCCGAAGTTCTTGAACACGTTTCCCAGTTCGTCGGTCGCGCACGATTTCCGGTTGCTACAGAACGAGAACCGAGCGAGGTACTTGAACCGGTAGAACCGCTCGATGCGGTCTCCCGGCTTCATGGCGAGGACTCCCGCGAATTTCTCGCGAGTACATTCCCAGTCCATCTTCCGGAGACTGTCCAGTTCCGACGACTTCATGGACTGGAGGAACCGGAGAGCTTCTATGATCTCGACGTCCTCGTCGCAGAGTATCTCCTCCCGCGATCGCGCCTTCGCGAAGAACACCGCCGCCGCCCCGCAGAATGGCTCTATGTACCGCTTGTGATCCGGGATCATGCTGACGATCCGTTTCGCGACCTGGGTCTTCCCGGCGGGAGACCCGAACGCGGTCCCCGCCTTCTCGGTGTCCTCCTCGTCCTCGTCATCGTCGAGCAGCTCGGGCACCGCCCGATCGAGGTCGTCCTGGATCGTGTGAGCCATCCCCCGGCGCGCCATTTCCGCGATCGTGAGCGCGTGGTAGTTGACGAGATCGTCCAGGTCGTAGTCGCGATCGACGTCCGTGCGGCCGCGCCGGAGATCGTAGAGATTCTCGTGGAGGAGATCGTGGACGGCCTGGAGATCCGCCCCGGAGAGGTCCTCCGGACGGACCCCGAAGTGGAACTTCTCGAGGCCCTTCGATTTCTCCTCGGGGACGCGGCATCCGGTCGCGGTGACGCCCTTCGCGCCTTCGATCGGGAACGCGCGGAACGTCCCCGGCGTGCATTCCGAGGGATCGAACTGACGGAGCCGGAATGAGGTCTCGGTCTCGTCCACCTTCCCCGCGTGGAAGTCGTGCTCCCGCGCCCACTCGACGGCTCGAGCCTCAGTCCACCCGGCTTCCTTGCTGAAGATGATCGTCTGGACCTTGAACGCCACGGTTACGCCGCCGGGATTATGGGCTGTAGGGTACAGCGGCAGTTATGGTGTGCCGGAGGTCCTCCAAGCGGGATCGCGCCTATGTCGTAGTCCTTCCCCGCGAACGGCTCGCAGACCGGACACCGGTCACTCGACGCGAGCCACGTTACCCGCTCAATCCCCGCACTCTGCATTTGCTGCTTCCCGACCTCGGTGAACACGCGCCGGGACTCCGTCCGCGCGATCGTCTCCGCGACCGTGGCGAAGTCCCGCCGCCGCCCGTGCGCTTGCTCGCCCCTGGGACGGACGGCGATCTCGGTCGTGTCGAGGCCCTGGAGCCGCCGCCGCATGGCATCGATCGAGTCCCCGGCCTCGATCCCGGACACGATCTCAGCACGCGCGGCGTCCGCGAGGGTCCCGATCACATACTGGGACAACTCCCCCGCCTGGGCCAGGAGTTGCTCCCGCGTCGCCGCCGCGAGTTCGATCCTCTGCTGACGGGTCATGCGCGCGACGTTCTTGAGGGACTCCTCCGCGAGCGCGACGTAGTGACCGCCGATCGTCTCGCTCAACTCCTGCGCGTCAATCCCGGCGAGTGCTTGCTCGACCTCGTCCTGCTGTTTCATGAACGACGGCCAGGAGTACTTCCGGAACTCGATCTCGCCCCACATGGCGGGGACGAACCGCAACTCGAACGGCTTGTCCCCGAGCGACTCGGTCATCTTCTGCGCCATCTGATCGCGGGTCTCCTGGGTGAATGCCCGGGCGATCCGCCGCGCTTGCTCCTTCAGGATGAACTTCAGGTCGCGCTCGAGTTCCCGCGTGATCTCGACGAACCGGGTTGAACGGCCCGTCCGGACCGCGACGTCGCTCGGTTTGAGCGATTTCTCGACCGGGACCACGGTCCGGTTCCGGCCCTCCTCCCATCGTCTCGCCGCGCGGACCTCCGTCGCGGAGATCGGGGACTCGCCGCTCGAGTCGCGCGCGTTGAGGTACGCGACGTCTATGTTCGCCTGGGTCAACTCGCTCACGATCTCCGGCGGATAGAGCCTCATGCGCCATCCCTTGATCCCGAACGCGCCCCGGACGACCCTCTGATTCACGCGACGCTCGACCTTCCTCTGCACGGGGATGATCGTATTCTCGCGGAAGTTCTCTTGCTGCGCCTCGCCGGTACCGGACCCGATGTTCCCCGTCTCGATCAGGGAGATCATGCTCGGCGGTACCTGATAGACCATCATGACTTCCTCGCGCGAGAATTTCCGGATCCCCATGAGGTCCTGATCCTTCGGGGACTGTCCGATCTTCTCGTACTTAACGTTCTTCCCCGTCAGCGTGAGGTCACGGCCCGAGTTCTCCGGCTTACTCGCCGCCGCGAGCCACTCCTCGTTCTGCTTCATTTGCTCCCGGTTCGCGTCACCGAACGCGAATAGACCCCGCGTCTTCGCCCCGCCCTTGAGGAACGACCGGAGGAACGAGACCGCGTAGAACTCCATCGTCGCGGTGAGGATCAGGCTCTCGAGCGGAGACAGTCCGAAGAGGCTCCCGCCCTGGCGACCTCCGGAATTCGCGATCATCTTCTGGAGACGGAAGTGACAGACCTCATGCGGATCGAAGTAGACCGTGGGGAAGTTCGACGCCTTGTTCGAGTACCCGAGGACGGTCCCGTGAGCGTCCGCGACGATCTTCGTCCCGACCGGGTTGAGAGGCCATATCTCGCGCGGCGTCCCGCCCTCCCAGACGATCTCCCAGAAGTCGTCCCCGAATATCTCCATGTCTCCGACTGCGGACTCCAGGAGGTCCTCCGTCGAGAACTCCGGCGACGGCTCCTCGAAGAACTCCTCGAGTATGGTCCGATCGCTCTCGCTCGCTCCGACCCCGGTAGGCTCGAAGTAGTACCCCCGCGACGTGGCCGATCGAGCGATTATGTCCACGCACGCGCGGACCACGGGAGTATTCTTGTACGTCGCATAGAGGAGTTTGTAGTTCACCTCGGGGATCAGCTCGTATGCGTACTCGTCCTTCTTCTGCTGCGCGGCCTGTTGCTCTGCGGTCTTCCGCTCCTCGGGGTAGAGGATCCGGGAGTACCCCGGCGACACCATCCCGAGGTGAGCGCGCGACGCCTTCTCGATCTCGCTCCCGCTCCACCGGTTGAGACCGACGAGCGCCTTCAGAAACGCCTCTCGGATCACACCATCCTCACAGCGGGTTCGACCGAGTTCGCTTCAAACGCCCACGCCGCGAGAGCGAGAGCGGTGACACAATCGTCGTGCTCGTCCTGCGTCCCCATGAGGACGTTTCCCGAGCGTCCGGAGAGTTCATACTCATAGTATGTTAACTCATCAACGAGGTCCCTGTCGAAATCGAAATGGAGCCTTCCTTGCTCCATGAGTATCTTCAGATTGTTGATCAACTCGCCCTTCGATTGAACCGAGAAAGTGAAAGCCTCGAGGTTCGGCACGACTCCCCGGAGCCGGTCCACGAGGACCTCTCCGACTCCGGTCGAGTCAACGCACGTCGCGGAGACGTGGTACATCTCGGAGACTTCCCGGACCCGCTTCGCGACGTACTCGTAGGATTCCTTCTGGAACCGGTCCTTCCAGACCATGCGGATATCGTCCGGGTTCGTGACGTCCAGGACATATCCCACGGTCCAGTCGAGATGCTTCGCGAAGTCCCACCCGGCGACGTAGACGTGCGCGTTCCGGTACGCCGCCTCGAGGACCTCGGCAATGTCGAAGCACCGCTGTATGATCTTCCACCCGAACACCCGGCCCAACTCATCCATCCATTCCGCCCCGTACTCGGTCCGGAACTGTATCTCGGACATTTTCCGTTTCATGCGCTCTATGTAACCGCGCGAGATGTTCGGGTTCTCCCAGGACGGACAGTGGAGCGAGAAGTTCCCCTTCAGGGGAGCGGGTCTCGATTTCGTGGCGATCCCCTCGTGGTACGACTTGTGAAAGTGACCGCGACCCCACGGGGTCCCGGACTTGCACATCTGCCCGTCCCAGTCGGTGAGCATCGGCATGACGACTTCCTCGATCACGTTGTCCGGGATGATCCCCGCCTCGTCCACCTTGACGCGAGCCGCGCCCTTTCCTCGGACGAACTTCCCCCGATGCTGAAGGCTCCGCGCGTGGATCGTGGACCCGTTGACGAACTTCATCAACCCGAACGGAGAGTGGACCGGCTCACTGTCGAGCAGCTCGGAGAGACCGCACTTCTCCATGATTGACTCCGCGTACCCGAACGAGATCAACGCCTGATCGTGAGAATAGGAGAGGTTGTACTGCGGGATTCCCGGATACTTGAACGCCCAGTGGAGGAGGTCTACCGCGTCAACTGTGCTCTTCCCCGCCCTCCTCCCCCAGAGCGCGTTCTTGAACTGCGCCCGATTCGCTATGTACTTCCCCTGCTTCTCGTGCAGGGTCACTTTCAGAATCTCCCGCGTGAACTCCTCCGGATCGTCCATGAGGAGGTCGCGATTCATCCGGTGGCGTCTGTCCATCGTCCCGCTCTAATTCTATTCCACCCTTGCCACCGTTCGCACCCTTGCCCGGACCCCCGCCCAGAATGTGCTTCCACCGCTTGAGAACCTCCTCGAGGTTCCCGCCCTTGCCGTGTTTGATCTGGACGCGGAGACGCCGGTCAATCCCGAGCGCGCGGATCAGGTTGATAATCCGGGTATCGGCGTAGAAGAGGTTTCGCGACGTGGTTTTCTCGTCCACCATGTCCTTCATGAGCGCGTCGAACCGGCGCGCCTGGACGCTCGCGATCGCGAGACGCTCGATCAGTAGGGAGTCCCCGGCGTGATCCGGACCGACCGCCTTCTGGATCAGACCCAGGAGTTCCCCGTAGGACTCCTTCTCGTCCGCGTGTAGGAACGAGTCCACGTCCCCGGCGACGACCGGGTTCGCTCGCCGCTCTCCCTTCCTCTTCCGGATCGCCCGGGCGCGCTTGTGCGCGATACAGAACTCCTCCCCCGGTATCGCGTCCGCACGACACCGCTTCCCGGACTTCGTCCGTGCCGCGCACTTCTTGATCTTCGTGAGGTCGTTAGGTTTTGCCACTGCCGCCGAATCTCTCCCGGAGCCTCGCGAGGTCCTCGTCCGTCGCCGGACGGTCCGGCTCCGCTGACGGGTCCTTGATCTTCTTGCATGTCACCCAGTGGGGAGCCATTGCCGTATCCGCTTCCGCGCGCTCGACCGGCACGCGGCCGCTCTCGAGATTGAGCGATCGGACGAGAAACACCGGGGTCGAGGGATCGAGCGGGACAATCGTCCCCACGCGGTCAACCCCCCAGACGACCGCTTGACCGCACGACGGACAGCGGGAGAGCCTCACGGGATCAAATGCTCCTGTAGGTGTCGGCGTGCGAGCCTCTTCGTTGAGAGCCGGACCGCCTTCGGATCAATCTCGATCCCCAGATACCGCCGCCCGTGCTCGAGCGCGACTTCCCCCGTCGTCCCGGTACCGGAGAACGGGTCCAGGACCCGCGCCGGTTCGGTCGGTCGCGCGCGAGCCACCTTCTCCGCGACCTCCCCGAGGAACACCTGCCAGTTCTTTTCCTGCACTTTGTACCATGCCTCGCGCTCCGCGCGATCGGTCGGAGCAAACCCGCTCGGTGGCGACGGGACCCGGCTCCCGTCGCACCGGCAACCTGGACACCATCCGAGCGTCCCGGTCACTCGCCGCGTCCTCTCTCCGGACGCCATCGATCGCGCACCTTGCTCTCGACCACCTTTCACATTATTTCCCCGCGCCGGTCTCCCGTCAATCGTGGTGTCGTTCGCGTAGCTCGCGCGCGAAACCCGAAACCAGGGAGCACCGCACTCGGAGCAAACCCCCTTCTGACTCGTACCCGCGAGCACGCACGGCTCGACGAGTTTCGGAGGGTACGTCGCGAAGTGCTCTTCTCGGAATGGGACGGTCGCGATCTCCCAGACGCTCCGCTTGTTACGCGCCATCAGTCCCCCACCCTCGCCGGTTTCCGGATTGAACCCCAACTCCTCCATTCGCGCGCGCTGATTCCGGAGAGACTTCCTCATTGACCGATTGCTCTCCCCGCTCTCCGTCCGGTTCCCGTAGTCCTTCGCGCCCCCCGTCTGACCGTCGAACCTCTTCTGTCCGAGCCTGAGAAGAGACGCGGGTTTGAACGGTTCACGGATCGCGTCTGCGTCGTAGTAGTACGAGGGTCGTTTCGAGAGTAGGAATAGGGTCTCGTGCGCGCGGGTCGGTCGGTCGTGGACGGATTCGGGCATCGGATTTGTCTTCGACCATATGATCTCGCTCCGGAGGTACCACCCCGCCGCCTGGAGCGCGAACGCGACCCTCCAGGGAAGACCCATCATCTCCTTCGTCTTCAATCCCTCCGGTACCTTCCACGCGCCCCGGGCAGCTCGCGCGCGTTTCTGCGCGGATAGAGTCTGCTTACTCCCCCAGAGCCTCGACGTCCGCGCCTCGTCCCCGGTCGGATACCGCTCGGACCCCGAATGCGTGTACGCGTCCCCCAGGTTGAGCCAGAGGGTACCATCGTCGCGGAGGACCCGGTGGACCCCCTGGAATACCTCCACGATCCGCGCGAGCCACTCCTCGAGGCCGATCTGTCCTTCCGCCCCGTAGTCCCGGAGTCCCCAGTAGGGAGGGGACGTCACGGCGCAATGCACGGACCCCGCCGGGATCGCCGCCAGCGCGCGGACCGCGTCCGCGTGGAAGATCCGCCAGTTCGACCCCGAATCCGAGTGAACCGATATCCCGCCCTCGATCTCCTCGACGCGCGGCGTCAATTCTGGGACCGCCCCCAGACTCGCCGGCCACGCTTCCCCCCGATCGTCTGAAATAGCTCCGGCGTGAACGAGATCAACGGTCGTCGCGTCTCCTCACTGAGACGAGCGAGTAAGCGTACCTCGCGAGTCGAACGCGTGATCTCGCGTCCGCGCGCCACACACCACTCGAACGCTCTGTCCAGCCGCCCCCCTTCGGGGGTTTCTTCGCGATTTTTTCCGTTCCTCACCGTTCCCTCCTCGGAATCCGATCGCGCTCCCGCGCGATCGGAAGAGTCGCGCTCGTCGCGAAACCCCGCGACGAGCGCGACCGCCCCTCATGCTGATCGTGTGCTGGTACGATGCTGACTCTCACTGGTAGAGAATGCGTGTACTGATCAGTCGCGCTAAAGAGAGTGTGTATGTGGCGGATATGACCGGGTCGCCATCCCCACCCGTAAAACACGCTTTACCGCCCCCTTTTCCAGAAACGTTGAAGAACCCTCACGAACTGATGAGTGCCAATAAGAGAACTTATGTTAAGTTCGAGTGACCCCCTTCTGGGCCAACATTCACACGATACGATCACTTCTCCTCCTCGAGAACGAACGACGACACGACACGATCTCCGCGCGACTCCACACGTCGCACGACTCGCCACGACGTCCCACACGTCGCGCACTGAACACGATTCGTCCGCTCTCCGATCTTCGTACTCGCCAGTCTCCGACACCTCCAGCACTCGAGCACGAGCACGACCACGATCTCCTCACCACCGATCCCTCGAAACCCCGGAGAATGAATCCCTCTCTCCACGTCACGTCCCCTCACGACCGTCTCCTCCTCTCTCTCCGTCTCCAGTCCCACCGCACGTCGGATCGGATATGGGAGTACGCGGTGAGTCTGGAGCGGAAACCGAAACAGGCTCGCACGATCCGAACGCCAGACGCTCCCGCTCGTCCGCCGCCGCGCTGATCCGACACGCACTCTCCGCGAAGCGCTGGATCACGTCCGGCTTCTTCTCCGACTCGATCTCGTCCATGACAACGTGCGACGGCTTGATCCCCTGCAACTCGAACGCGCACCGCATCGCGTCCACCTGATCGTCGTCCATCCCGCATAGACGGATCCTCGACTTCCGCTCCGGCTCCTTCACTGATCCCGCCACGGCGACCGCTCCCTCCGGCTCCACCGTCAGCACGACTCCCTCGTCCTCCTCGTCCCCGCTGATCTCCTCGATCTCCCGATCGATCGCGTCTATCGTCCCCCTCTCCTCCGGACTCAGGAGAACCTCTCCGGAGACTGCGTCGCATACGCAGGGACCCTCGACGACCTCCTGGACTGGCGTCTCCTCGAGCGGCCGCACGGCGTCCTTCCACCGGCAGTTCGGATGCTCGCACGGCTGATCCTGCGTCCCGTACCGTCTGCACGTCTGCGACCGCGTCTCGTAGACGGAGCACTCCCGCCTCACCGGATCGAATGCAGAGCACCGGAAGTGCAGTCCGTCGTCGCCCTCGATCGGAACGAGCCGGTCCAGGAACTCCTCGAAGTCCCTGACCTTCTCGTCCGACCACGCGCCCTCCGCGACTGCTTCCTGGACGAATAGCCACGCCCCCGTCAGGTTCCGCCAGACGCCGCCACACCGCAGGACGAACCGCTCGCAGCATTCCCCCATACACCGATCCTCCGTCCTCGG
>Ga0180438_10012332_pt1 | contig 10185 bp, 16 predicted proteins | sample SS_ome_12_FD_132455 | JGI IMG/M metagenome (GOLD analysis project Ga0180438, IMG submission 132455) | Hypersaline lake sediment archaeal communities from the Salton Sea, California, USA - SS_3_D_2 metaG | ecosystem: Environmental > Aquatic > Non-marine Saline and Alkaline > Hypersaline >...
AGAATGGAGTTTGGAGGTGATACCGTGACCGACTGGGTGCAGAAACAGATGGACCGGATCCGCCAGGAGCAGGCGGAGGAGGATCAGAAGGGCGGCCCGGGCAGTGGACACTTCGGTCATGCGGGCCGGCCTGGCAAGCGCGGCGGCAGCCAGCCCGGCAAGGGCGGGGGCGGTGGTGCGTCTGGTGGTGGAGGCGAGGAGGCGCCTGCCCGCGGCGGGGGCGGAAGGCGCACTGCTGCTGCTGCTTACCAGGAACATAGAGAGGCTATAACCGGGCACCTGGGCTCCATCCGCAGCGGCTTGAAAAAACACGCTACGGAATTTAAGAAAGAGCCGAAGAACTGGGGATACTACGGTGATCTGACCAATTATCGGGCCCGCCTTGGCGAGGCGCTCGACTTCATCACGGGCGCGGAAGAGGGGACCAACTGGGGCTCGGAGCAGATGCAGCGCGAGAGCCGGGAATTACGTGGCAAAAGCGCCCGAGAAGGCTACGACAAGGCGATGTGGTGGATCAAGGACATGCTCAAAACCATGGATGCCTCTGTGAAGAAGCACCAGGGCGAGTTCTTCGGCACCGATCAGCGAGATTGGGGTTGGGCTGGTGATCTGAGTGAGGTCCGGGCGAAGCTGAAAGACATCGATGACTCGCTGCACGGCACCGGCGAGTACGCCGAGGAGTAGTTGATGGCCAAAGCAAAAGAGAAGCCGGGCGAAGAGCCCGAAGCAGCACCCACGTCAGTGGGGATTGTCAACCAGTTCGTTCCTGTCGCCGGCTGCAAGCCGCACCCCGAGAACTATAACCGCCACGACGACTGGCAGATCGAGGATCTACGCGTCAGCCTGAAACGATTCGGTCAGGTGCGCTCTATCGTGGTCCAGGACGCCGGCGACGGCACGTTCCTCCTGGTAGCCGGGCACGGCGTCCATGAGGCAGCCCGCCGGCAGAAGTTCGCCGAGCTGCGGGCCGACGTGATTCCCAAGGACTGGACGCCGGCCCAGGTGCTGGCGTATCTGGCCGCCGACAACGAGATCGCCCGCCACGGGATGCCCGACGATGCCCAACTCGCGGCGATCGTGGCTATGGTGGAGGCCGAGGCGGACGCTGAACTGGCGCGCCTGGCAGCGGGCGGCGAGGATCGACTGAAGGAGCTGCTGGCCATGGCCAGGGCGGTCGAACCTGCCGAGGATCCCGGCGCCAAGATGGACAAGGCCGAGGAGCTCGCGGAGCAGTGGGGGACAGCCGGGGGCCAGCTTTGGGTGATCCCATCGCGGTCAGTCTATGCGCTGCTTGATGGGAAGGTCACGTGCCCCAAATGCGGCAAGGAGCACCCGGTGGCGGATCCCTACGCAGAGGACCAGGTCCGCACCGAGATCCTCACCTGCGAGTGCGGTCACGAGTTCGACACGCAGCGCCAGTATTGCCATTATTTGCTGTGCGGGGACAGCACGATCCCGGCCGACGTGGAGCACCTGATGGCTGGAGAGCAGGCCACACTCATGGCCACCGATCCGCCCTACGGCGTGGCCTATGACGGCAACGCGCACCGCCGAGCCACAGACCACGGCGGGATTGTGTACGAGCCCATTGCCAATGACGACCTAGATGCGGTGCAACTGCGCGACTTCCTGACCGACGCCTTCCGGGTGTGGCGGCGGTTTGTCGACGAGCGGGCTTCGTGGTACGTGTGGCACGCATCGTCGACCCGGGGGGCCTTCATCCAGGCGCTGGACGCGGCAGGGATTGAGGTCCACCAGGAGATCATCTGGGCCAAGGAGATGTTCCAATTGAGCCGGGCGGATTACCATTGGCAGCATGAGCCGTGTCTGTACGGTTGGGGCAAGGCCCACCGCTTCTTCGGGGGGCGCAACCAGTCGACGATATGGAGGATCGACCGCGAGACGGACCACCTGCACCCGACGACCAAGCCGGTGGAGCTGTGGATCCGGCCCATGGAAAACAACACCAAGCCAGGCGAGATCACGGTAGATGCCTTTGTGGGCAGCGGGACGGCCCTGGTGGCAGCGGAGCAGACAGGACGGCGAGGACGCGCCATGGAGCTCGGCGCGTCCTATGTGGCCGTAGTATTGGAGCGGCTGGCGGGGATGGGGTTAGAACCCCGCCTCGTCAGCAGCAGCGTCGACGGCGAGGTCGACGGGGACTGATCGGGGCCGGCCCATGGGGCGCGGTTGCGACGCGAACTTTACCAACTCATCCTCAGTAATAAGCCAGCGGCCGCCCACGCGGGTGCCCAGTCGCCCCTGGCGGCAGTAACGCCGCAGGAGCGATGGGCCGATGTCCAGGCGTTCGGCGGCCTGGGGGACGGTAAGCAGATTCATGATGCGTACTCGCCTTCTCCGCGCAGGAAGTTGGCAATGTCGCGCAGCGATGCGGTGACGTAGCCGAGATCCCCTGCGTGGGGCCAGGTGACCAGGTGGTCGGGCGGGGCGTGTTCGTCAAGGGCAACCTTGACGCGCTCGAGCAGGTCCATGGCCTCTTGGTAGCGCTCGGTGTAGCATTCGAGCGCGGGCCGCGAGGCAGGGGCCCCGGGGCGGAACATGGATCCAGAGGGCTTTTTCATGGCAGCTCCCCCTTGGCCTCGGTGATCATGCGGTCCGCATCCTCGGGGCCGACAAGATCGACCAGGGCGGTGGTGGCGTCGTCCAGGGCCAGCTTCTCGGACGGATGCCCGATCCAGGAATGGTCCTCGGCATCCTGCAGGTCGGCCACGATGGCGGCCAGGGTGGTGGGGCGTAGCAGTCCGTACATTCTCAATCCTCCTCGCTAAAGTGCCGGGGGTACGTGGCGGAACCAAGTCTAGCCTTGGTGACCATACCCTCAGCCTCCTTGTGGCCAACCAGGGCCACGAGGGTGTTCATCGTATCGCGCCTGGCGATCTTGAGCATGTCGTGCAGCGCCAGGTCGGTCTCTGGCACGTCATGGGCGGCGTTATCGAGATCTGCGACGATGGTAGCCAGGGTCCTGGGCCTGAGCAGGGCGGTGAGCTCTTTAAGTCCGTACATTTTCAATCCTCCTCGCTAAAGACCCGCACTTGCCGGAAACGGGCGGTGGCGACCATGGCCTCGACCTCGTCGGGGGGGTGCCTGGTCTCCAGCTCGTCCAGCGCATCCTGGCAGGTGACCGTCACCTGCTCGTCGTTGGGTGGCAGGGCCAGCATGGCCTCATCCCTAAGATCGGCCACGACAGCGGCCAAGGTCCTGGGCGTGAGATATCGGAACAGCTCGGTCGCGTCCATTCTCAATCTCCTTTCTCGTTGGTCCAGGTGTCGACCGGGTGCCCGTTGACGGTGATCCGGTAGCCAAGCAGGTAGGGCGGGGCCGCTTCCTTGGCGAGGCGCACCAGGCGCTCGAAGCCCTGGCGGAGCGTGTCGTAGTGGTGGGGGCGGTTGCTGGCCTCGTGGTCAGCGAGACGGGTCCACGCGCCTTCGTTGTGGTCGTACACCTCGAGGGCGTAAGTTCGGTAGATCGACATGGTCAGGCCTCCCGATAGCCAGGCGCATCGCCAGCCTCGTACCGCTCGCCCATACGCTCGAAGGCGAGGACGGTGGCGGCGATCTCGGCGGGGACGTGGGCCAGGGGGTCGTCGGGGTTGTAGATCCTGCCGCAGGTGGCGCACTCGACCTCCTCGTAGTCGGGTCCGATCCAAACCAGGTAGTCGATGCGGTTCTCGCCGCAGGTGGGGCAGGCGCAGCCCTCGGGGCAGGTCTCCTCCTCGCAGTTCTCGCTGGCGGGGCGGTCGCCGTCAAAGGCGGCGTTGGACATGTCGGGGGCCTCGGGCCTCTCGGTGCAGAGGCAGGAGCCCTGGACGAGCTGGTGCCCGCACTCGGTGCAGACACCTTTGGGCACGTCGGCGGGGCAGGGCAGCGGGTGCAACCCGTGCTCAGCCTGGCGCATACGTGCGTAGGATTGGGAATCGGCGGTGGACCTAAACATGGTAAATCTCCTTTCAGACCAGTGTGGTCTCGATAAAGTAGCGGGTCAGCTCATGCTGGCGCTGGGAAATCCAGCCCTGCTCGAGCATCCTAAGATCGACAGCCTTGAGGCGCTCGATCTCGGCCTCGGCGGCCTCACGGCTCTCGGGCCAGGCGACGTGCTCGCCGTTACGGGTGACAACCAACCTGCGCTTGCGTGCCATGGGGCACCTCCTATGAGTTGAGCAGATGCGCCAGATGGGTGACGTAGACGGCGTGGAGCAGGCCGGGGTCGGTGATGGCGTACTGCTTGGCGTAGGCCTCGGTATAGGCCCGCGCACGGGACATGAGATGGTATAAATTTTTCACGGTACACCTCCTGAATATGGTAGCCTTAGTGTACCACAAACGGGACAGAATGTCAAGTAAAATCGGCGCTGGAATGTTAAAGTTTGGGGATGGGTTGGACAACTGGAGGCAGGATCATGACCGATTGGGTGCAGAAACAGATGGACCGGATCCGCCAGGAGCAGGCGGAGGAGGACCAGAAGGGTGGCCCGGGAAGCGGCCACTTCGGTCACGCCGGCCGACCGGGCAAACGGGGCGGCAGCCAGCCGGGCAAGGGCGGTGGTGGTGCATCAATGTCCACCGTCGATCCGCGTAGCAGCGGCGGCCCGATGCCCGAACGTGAAATCCCTGGGATGCTGGATGTAGCTGACGGGCAGCGCGGTTGGCCCGAGGAGGCTGCTGGATGGAAAAACACCCGTGGCGGCCGGGGAATCTACAAGGTAGACGAGAGTGGCCGCATCGCCGTGATCCAGCGTGGGATGGGATCAATGGGGCGGGTCCATAAGGAACGGGCAGACACACCCTGGTATGTGTGGACTGGGTTCGACAGGAAAATGCCCGACACCTTTCTGGATCCAGTGGATCGATATAGTCCCGACCTGACAAGTGCCCTACGGCAAGCAGAGGGTTTCCTACTCGGGAACTCGCGATACTAGACCGATCTTCGCATAGTGATGGGCATATTGTGCCCTGGGATCCATACCCGGCTGGCGCCGGGATTACCAAGACAGACCCGTTGGAGACCCGTTGGTGTCCAGGGGTTTTGAGAGGGAGGTAGGATCATGACCGATTGGGTGCAGAAACAGATGGACCGGATCCGCCAGGAGCGGGCGGAGGAGGATCAGAAGGGGGGGCCGGGCAGTGGCCACTTCGGCCATGCGGGCCGTCCTGGCAAGCGGGGCGGCAGCCAGCCGGGGAAGGGCGGGAGTGGTGGTGTGTCTGGTGGCGGGGCAGCGGCGGAACCGAAGCACCCAACGGGCGGCCGTCCGTGGCACGAGAGTCCTGCTGTTCCAGGTACAGGCGTCATGCGCGACGATACCCTGGCGGCGATAGTTGGCGATCTTCGCAAGGCGAGTACCTATGGATGGCTCAAAGATGAGGATGTGGTAGCCCAGGAAGACATGGAAAGGATCCTGCGCCAGGCAGTTGGGAACAGGGTGGACAAGATGGTCCAGAAGTATGGGCCGCCGAAGAACGTGCAGGTGGGGCCCATGGCTGGATTGAACCGTGATCGACCACCATCTGGGGAGCATCTGAAAATCTCGGCATTGCTGCGGCACACCACGCTGGCCAAGATCATTGATGACCTGGAATATGCTGAAAAGAACAACTGGCTCGCCAACGACAAGGAGTTCGCTGCTCTGGCCGATGCCCGAAGCGCACTCGAGGGATTCACATCTCCATGGATCCGAGACCAGATCATGAATCAGGCACGTAGGCGCAAGCGTCCGTGACGGGAGATTCCCAACCGTGGTCGAATACCAGCCTGCGTGGCTGACCGACGAACTAAACAAGCTACTCGCCCAGGTGGGCGGGGGCCCGTACCATCGGCGGCGGCGGGATACGATCCTGCGGTTGGCGGAGGGGCGGGTTATTGGGCGCACCGATGATGACACGTGGAAGCTGCCCGAGACCTGCACCCGCAAGACGTGGGAGGGCCGCTGGTACCGGGACGCCGAGGGCAATTCGTACAAAAAGCCCGGGTGGCGGGACGAACCCGCCGTCCAGGCAGCCCTGAAGGCGGCCACGCAGCGAGTCAACTGGTGGCAGGACCAGGCCGAGGCGCGCCGGATTGCCAAGCGCCTGGAGAAGCTGGCCGAGGCCCGCGACCTGCTGGCCGAGTATTCACCCCTGGCCGTGCAGCGGCTGTTCGTGCTGATGGGCCAGGCCGGTAACGAGGAGACCAGGCGCAAAGCGGCCAACGACATCCTCGACCGGGCCGACGAGGGCACGGCCACCAAGAGCGTAGTGCAAGAAACAGGAGATCATGAGCAACGCCTTTCCTTCAACCTCCGTGATTTCTCAACCGAGTTCCTGGAATCCCTCCTCCGTCCCGAGGGCGGATCTGAGGAGGATCCTGGAGAGGGACATTCGGGAGGAACTGAATAGGCGCAAGCGGGAGGCGGCCCGGGCGCACCTGCTCGATTTTACCACCTACACCTTCCCGCAGTACAAGCCAGACGCTGCGCACCGGCTCATCGCATCCAAGCTGGATGAGGTGGTATCGGGCAAGTGCCAGCGCCTGATGATCTTTGCGCCGCCACAATCGGGCAAGTCGGAGCTCGTGTCCGTGCGGCTGCCGGCGTTTTGGCTGGGCCGCCGTCCCAACGACCCCGTCATCATGTGTACCTATGGGGCCAGCCTGGCCCACAACAAAAGCCGCCAGGCCCGGGCCGCGGTAGAGTCGGACGAGTACGCCGAGCTATTTCCAAACATCACCACCGACCCCGCCAGCCGGGCCGTCGATCATTGGGAGCTGCTGCACCCGCTGCGTGGCGGGCTGCTGGCCACCGGCGTGGGTGGCCCGGTAACCGGCCACGGCGGAATGCTAGGTCTTATAGATGATCCATTCGAGAACTGGGAGCAGGCCTACAGCCCGACCATCCGGCGCAAGGTGTGGGAGTGGTGGCGCGGCACATTTAGAACCAGGATCTGGGAGCACGGGGCCATAATTCTGATCCAGACCCGCTGGCACGAAGACGACCTCGCCGGCCGCATCCTCCTAGACCAGGGCGAGGAGTGGGACGTGCTCCGCCTGCCGGCCGTAGGGGAAACCCAGGAGGACCGGGACAAGCGCAACGAGAAACTCGGCCTCGCGGCCGGCCTACGAGATCCGTTGGACCGCCAGCCCGGGGAGGCGCTCACCCCCACAAGATTCTCAATCGGGGCATTGGCCACCATCAAGACCGACGTGGGCAATCTGGTTTGGGAGTCCCAGTATATGGGATCCCCTACCATCCCCGAGGGCAACAGGTTCAAGCGCGAGTGGTTCAAGATCGTCGATGAGGCACCGGTCAAGATGGACACGGTCTGGTACTGGGACAAGGCCGGCACCGCCGAGGATGAAGGCGAGGGGGCCTATACCGCCGGGGTCAAGGTCGGCGGGCCCTCAATCGACGGCCTGTACTACGTGATGGAAGTCAAGCGGGGGCGGTGGTCGGCCCTGGCCCGGGAACGTGTGATCCGCCAGACCGCCGAGCTCGAGGCCGATCTGGAGTGGAACGACAGCCACACGGCCTTTACCATTCGGCACCCCGGTCCTCCGATCCATTATGAGCAGGAGCCTGGCTCGGGCGGCAAGGAGTCGGCGGAGAACACGATCCGCAACCTGGCCGGCTTTCAGGCCTACCCTGATCGGGTGACGGGGGACAAGGACACGCGGCTCGAGCCGTTTGCCATCCAGTGCGAGGCCGACAACGTGCGCCTGGTGCGGGGACCATGGAACGGGGCGTTTATCGAGGAGCTGTGCGCGGTGCCATTCGGCAAGTACCGGGATATGGCCGACGCTACCGCAGGAGGGTTCAACAAATTGGCCGGCGCTGCGAGCTCCAGATTTATCAACATCGAAACCTGGGACGCCTGCAAGGAGCAGTTGCCGGCCCTGGGTACCTCGGAGCCCCTGGTGGTGGCCCTGTATGCCAACAAGGGCGAGGATCCTACCATCGACGCCACGTTTGCCGCGATAGGCGTTACCCGCCATCCGAACCGGCCCGACGACGTGGCGGTGCGGTACGCCGGCATCTGGCAGCCAACGGAGGGCCATGCGATCAACTATGACGAGGTTGAAAATGCGATCCGGGCCCTGTGCCAGAGCCATGCGGTAGTGGAGGTGGCGTACTTGAAGGCCCAGCTCCACGATATGGCCAACCGGCTCTGGCGTGAGGGCCTGGCCCGGTTCCGGGAGTTCAGCTCGGAGTCGGAGCGGATCCGGGCGGACAAGCGCCTGCAGGACCTGGTGGCCGGCCACCGGATTGCCCACGATGGCAACCCGCTCCTCCGTGAGCATATGGACAACGCCGATGTGGAGAAGCGGGGGTCGGAGGGGATCCGCATCATTCCGCGGTCGCCGGCGCTGAGGGCCGGGGCCGCAGTGGCGGTGGCGATGGCTTGCGATCGCAGCCTGTACTATAATCTGGGGTGAGCGATGAACGATTACCATTGGCAGCTTGAAGTCAAATACTCGCCCGACCAGCCCCGGGTGCCGGCGGGGGATCCGCAGGGTGGGCAGTGGACCCAAGGAGCGGGGGGACAGGGGCCAACGCTGCCGACTGGGGCACGCAATGCCAGTACTCCCCATTTTGTACCGGATCCAGACCGTTGGTATATCCGGCCAGACCGTGACGCACGCTATTCTGTCGAGGAGACGCAGAAATGGGCTGACAAACTCGAGGCCCAGGGATGGGATGTGGATTGGGTTGTCGACTATGCCTGGAAGGGCGGTATCTTCCCGCAGCACCTCGACTTTGATTATTCGCCCGATTGGGGCACTGAGACCGGAAAGGAATACGTTGCATACCGTGGTGGAACGGCCCGGGAGTTAACCAATCCCAACGGCGTGTTTTTGACCCCAGAGAGAGATGCAGCAGCAGATTATGCTGGGATTGATCCAGGCCAGACGGTTGGTCGCTATACCGTGCGATTTGACCGGCCTCTGTACGCGAATTGGCAAGGCGAACTGACTAAGTCTTGGTTCAATCGAAACTTCAACGATCTGTTGGCGCGAGGCAAGGATCGGCGAGCGGCTAATGCACGGATCGATGCCAGGATCCACAGGGAGGCCAAAAAGCGTGGGTATGACGCGATTATCTATCTGCAGCCAAAATGGCCGGCGACCAGGGAAATTGTGATGCTAGATCCGAAAAAGATCACCTATGCAGGGACGGAATGACATGACTGACTGGATAGAGCGATACCACCAACAGAAACGTACCGAGCAGGCCTGGAAAGGAGGTCCTGGCAGCGGTCATCATGGCCACGCCGGCCGGCCCGGGAAGCGGGGGGGGCCTGCCGGGGCGTCAGATGGTGCAGGCGCTGGGATCAGCGCACGCTGTCGTCGAGAGGTTTCGATCCACGGAGACTTATAGGCGATTCAAACAGGAGGACATTGCCCAGGGCGGCAGGTTGCGTGGCAACAGAGAGATGGTGCCCAGAGAGATTTTCCAAAGCCTTATGGAGGAGTTCGGGTTCATCCAATCCAAGCCCGAGGTTGTGAGCGAGGCAGAATTTGACGACCTAGCGGCTACCAGCAAGCACCCTGTGCTATATCGGGGTGTGCGGGAAAGCGAAGGTGGCCACCAGCAATTCCAGGAGTTCCTCACCGGGGATCATTTCCTGGGTCGCGGGATCCAGGGCGATGGCACGTATACCACAACGGATGCGCAGGAGGCAGCGCGCTACGCACGCAAGCGAGATAGAGGTTCTGGCAGCATTATCAAGATGGCCCTCAAACCAGATGCGAACGTTATAGACATCAAATGGATCGAGGAGCTATCGATGTCGCGGGAGAAGCCGTCGCTGTTTAAGAAGATGTTCAAGGCGGCATACGATGCCTATGATCGTGGAGACGAGGATCGAGCCCTCAAGTTGGAAAAACTACATGATAAGATGTGGCGGAAATGGAATATCGACAACCAAGCGTTGCGGAATGACAGCTCCAATTGGGCGTTGATGGTCGATGCTGACGCCGTGAAAGGATTTGGTGGCGTGTATATCATTTTGAACAGGGAGGCGCTGTGGGTACAAGACAAACCATATCAGTACAAACCAGGCGATTGATGTCACCCACATTGTCGCGGCGGCTGGCCGCGGTGACACCAATATTGCGTGACATGCTGCCGCCGGAGGTTTACCATTCTTCTATCCTGGAGAGCGATGCCCAGACACTCGAGGACCTGCCCGACCCGAT
>Ga0180438_10012333_pt1 | contig 10185 bp, 8 predicted proteins | sample SS_ome_12_FD_132455 | JGI IMG/M metagenome (GOLD analysis project Ga0180438, IMG submission 132455) | Hypersaline lake sediment archaeal communities from the Salton Sea, California, USA - SS_3_D_2 metaG | ecosystem: Environmental > Aquatic > Non-marine Saline and Alkaline > Hypersaline >...
CTAATACCTCAACTTTTGGTTTGTAATCACTATTCTGTGCGCACTTTGCGCCAAAAATACATATCTAGGATACTCCTGAAATACGATTTGTCAACGGGTAAATGGCAATTTTTTCAAGTCCATTCGACGAGACGTTTACCTTCTATATCGGTAAATTCTCCAAATAGGATGATTATGAGGTCTACGAAGGCCCAAATGCCAAGTCCGCCCAGGGTAAGGAGCTGAATTACGCCAGAGGTTGTTTTGCCTACATAAAATCTATGAGCGCCAAAAACACCAAAGTGAAACGCCAAAAACGCGGCAACAAGCCTTTTTTTCTCGCTAATGCTAGCCATAAACTATATTTCCTTCTAAAAAGAGGGTTATTAAGCAAAATTTTGCCCTTTTAACTCATTATACGGGTTATTTGCTGTTTTTCAATGGGTTTTTGTAATGCTATATCTTGAATTCTACCATGTCAAGGGATCCGTTTAAAGCAAAGAGATTTTTGAGGTATGCGACAGCCTTTTCTCTGGTGTTTATGGCAGATGGGTTGGCTTGTTTTACCATATTAAAGACATTAATGAGCCTTATTGTTTCAATAAATTGGTTGTCTTTTTCAAGCGACTTTTTAAGCCGTTCTGTCCAGGTTTCTGTTTTCTTGTCCTTGTCTTTGGGTTCGTTTTTATTTTTTTTATTTTTGGTACCATTTGTTTTGATCGAATGTTTTAATGTTTTTTCTCTGCCATAATGTTTGGTAAACCAGACCAATTTTTCTGGCGGAGGAAATAACCGTTCTATTGGAAAATCGGGTATTATTCCTTTGCCTTGTATGGTGGTGTCATCAGGGAGAAAATAAAGAGAGGTGGTTAGTTTTATTGCACAATCGTTGCTTATTGGTATCACTTCCTGGACTGATCCTTTTCCAAATGTTTTGCTTCCCACAATGAACGTGAATAATTTCTTTTGGCCGTTTTTAGATTTTTTTGAAAGGTCATTCGAATGGACTTTAAGGCATCCGGCCAGAATTTCTGAAGCAGATGCTGTATAGTTGTTAACCAGAATAAATATGGGAATATCTACGTTTGCAACTGGATTTATCGTTGTTTTATATTCGGCCATCGTTTTATCATGTTTATCTTTTGTTATAACAACGCTACTTCCTTTGTCCAAAAACAGGCCCGCGATGTCTATCACGGCATTTAAAAGGCCTCCGGAATTATTTCTCAGGTCTAAAATAAGTCCCTTGTATGATTTTTTGGTTGCTTTTTCAAGAATATCTCTTATTTGTTTTACCGCATTATTTGAAAAAGTTGATAATGAAACATAGTATATATCATGCTCTTTTAGATAAAAGGCAATAGAGCTTTGGGCTTTTACCACATCTCTGGTGATTTCAAATGGTAGAGGTGCTTTTTTATTTTCTCGCAATACTTTTATCGCAACTTTGGTTCCTTTTTCACCTCGTAGTTTTGTTGTTGCTTCTTCAGTTGTCATCCCTTCAAGCTTTTTGCCATCTATTTCTATAATTTTGTCGTATTGTTTTACGCCGGCTTTTTCTGCTGGCCCATTTGGAATAGTATTTATGACATTTAAATGTTTATCTTTTGAGCTCCTGGTGTTATCGATAACAATGCCTATTCCAAAAAATTGTCCGCTTGTCATTTCTAAAATTGCTTTGTATGTTTTTGGATCTAAAAAGCTTGAGTGTGGATCCAAACAGTTTAAGAAGGTGTTTATTGATTTGATTATACACTCTTGTGGGTTTGCTATTTTGTAATGCTTATCTCCAGATGTTCGCAACACTTCTGCAAATGTGCCAGACCAGTCAAAAACGATATCATCAAAATTGTGTTGAATTTCTTTATTAGCGGTGTTTTTGCTTGCGGTCGGTTCAGTTGCACTTTTTATTGTGAATGTATTACTTAACAACAAAAGTAGTAAAATAGACCTTTTTTTCATGGGGACGTCTCCTTTTTTTTAGAAAATTAATTTTGTTTCTTCTTTCAGATAGTAGATCTAATTGGTGTTATATTGAAAGAGTATTGTCTAAGATGTCACCTAAAGTGTAAAATAATCGTAGTTTTACAGTGTTATAAAATGGTGCAAAAAGGAGATTGTGAGATGAAAATATATAAAAGAACTATTTTTAGGCTGTTTTTTTTCATAGAAGTTGCAATTTTTGTTGGCGTGTATATCTTTGGTGGCAACGGAATGCAATATAGCCATCGCTTGGAATGTGAGAATGAGGAACTGTTTGCGGAGGTTTCAGCGTTAAAAAAGGAGGTTGGCCAAATAGAACAGCAGATTGTCCACTGGGAGTCTGATGATTTTTATAAAGAAAAGGTTGCACGAGAAAAGCTCCAAATGGCCCGTAAGAATGATCAGATATACTTTGTTCAGTAGCAAAAACGGTGTGACAATCATAATTATTTATGATAAAGTGGTAGCGTTATTAATTCATATGCTTGTTTTTTAAAATCGTAAAATGTGAGAAAAACTTATGGATAATGAAAATCAAAATGGTTCACCAGAAGAACAATCGTTGCAGGGTGAGCATGAAATTCGTGTAAACAAAGTCAAAGAGCTGAGAGATTTGGGTGTCGAACCGTGGCCATATAGGGAAAAGGTAACGGCAACATGTAAACAAGTGATTGATGAATTTTCGGATGACCAGGAAAAAAGTTATGCTGTTGCTGGGCGCGTTTTGACTATGAGAATGCATGGCAAAGCAGGATTTTGTACGATTCAAGATCGTTCGGGACGTTTGCAGATTTATGTACGCAAAGATATGGTTGGTGATGAGTCTTTTGATTTTTTCAAAAATTATGTTGATCTTGGTGATTATGTTTGGTTTTCGGGCAAATCATTTAAAACAAAAACTGGTGAAGTTACTGTCAAAGCTGAAGAATTAAGGCTTCTTTCAAAATGTTTGTATCCGTTGCCTGAGAAATTTCATGGTCTTGCGGATATCGAAATTAAATATCGTCAAAGATATTTGGATCTTATTTCAAGTCCTGAAAGTGCAGAAAAATTCAAAAAAAGATCAAAAATGATAACGGCAATGCGGAGATACCTGGACGATCATGATTTTTTGGAAGTAGAAACGCCGATGTTGCATCCGATACCAGGAGGTGCTGCGGCACGACCATTTATAACGCGTCACAATGCGCTTGATTCTGATTTTTATTTGCGAATTGCACCGGAATTGTATCTAAAACGGCTTGTTGTTGGTGGACTTGAACGTGTTTATGAAATCAATAGAAGCTTTAGAAACGAAGGTGTTTCGACAAGACATAATCCTGAATTTACTATGTTAGAATATTACATGGCACATGAGGACTACGTGTTTGCCATGGATTTTCTTGAAGCTTTATTAAAGCATGTTGTGGAAAAAACGTGTGAATCGATGGTTGTTCAGTTTGGAGAACTCCAGATTGATTTTTCTAAACCATTTGATCGTCTTTCTATGAAAGATTCTGTTTTAAAATATGGGGCGTACAAAGAGGATGACTTATCAGCAGAAAATATAGACAAAATTCTTGCTGAAAAAAATATAAAAATTGATAATAAAAATGCCTCGTGGGGCCATAAATTAGCAGTGTTGTTTGATGAAATGGTTGAGTCAAATTTGATTCATCCAACCTTTATAACCGATTTCCCGGTTGAAATTTCCCCGTTGGCAAAACGGACTCCCGATGATCCTACTGTTACATCCCGATTTGAACTTTTTGTTGCGGGCATGGAATTGGCAAATGGGTTCAATGAGTTGAATGATCCATTTGACCAGGCAGATCGATTTAAAAAACAGGCAGAAGCAAAAGCAGCCGGTGACGTTGAAGCGCATCATTATGATGAGGATTATGTGCTTTCTTTAGAATATGCGTTGCCGCCGACCGTTGGTGTTGGAGTTGGCATCGATCGTTTAACGATGTTGTTGACCGATACGACGTCCATTAAAGATGTTATTTTATTTCCGACGTTGAAGAAGAAGAAATAACACCATTTTCCTCGTTTTCTCATGTAACTCTTGCAGTTTTAAAATTGCACTTTTTATAGTGTACAAGAGTAAATGTTTTAATAATATTTTATAAAAGGAGATATGCATGAGAAAAATAGGAAGCCTTTTTTTTCTGTTGCTGCTGTTATGTAACATGCAGATGAGAGCAGATCGAAAAAAAGATAGTTTATTACATGATATTGATCTGATAGAAAATACAGATGTTATTGACAAGGGTCTTTTAAATTCTATTATAGATGTTTTGGGCGGAGCTTTATCTGTTGCAGAAGATGTTGCATATACATTGTTAACGCCGGTTCAAAAGCTCATCAAGCAACATTTACCTGCAATTGTTAAAAATGAATATAGTGATATAACCGCTCATGTGAGAAATGGTGAGCCGATCTCATATTTAGAGTCGGAATTTAGGAGAAAACGAACTGCAAAAGTAAAAAAAGCACAAGAAAAAATGCTGGGTATGCATTTGGAAGATGACGATGTTTTGGATATTGCATTTTCTTGTAGTGGTGGTGGATGGCGGGCGATGTGTTGCTCGTTAGGTTCTTGTGTTGGTGCAAAAAAAATAGGATTGCTTGATTGTATCATGTGTATGTCAGGGCTTTCTGGATCAACTTGGTTTATTGGTCCTTGGATATCGAGTGGTTTGCCGATAGAAGAGTATAAAGAACGAGCATTGAATGTGGCTAGCAAAGGTTTAGATTTACGTAATACTTCAGATGTTCCTCATATGGTTAATAATATTTGGGCAAAATTTGCATACAATCAGCCGTTGAACATGGTTGATCTATATGGAAGTCTTTTGGGAAATAGTCTTTTGAGAGACTTGAAATATCCGCCTGAGAGAATATATCTTTCTGATCAGCATGAAACAATAGCATACGGCGATTTCCCTTTTCCGGTTTATACGGCAACATTAGGGGAAAGAGGAAAAGCAGAATTTTGGTTTGAATTTACGCCGTATGAAGTGGGCAGTCGTTGGCTTTCTTCCTATGTGCCAACTTGGGGATTCGGAAGACACTTTAAAAAAGGCATTTCCATCAGTGATGCGCCTGAGCAAAGTTTAGGATTTTTGCTAGGAACGTTTGGTTCTGCGTTTGCTGCTGATTTTGAAGATGCGTATGACATTGTTCTTAATGGTATTCAGTTTCCAAAGTTCTTACGAAATATTCCATTTGCCGAAACGGTGTTCAATTCTATTAAAAAGGTTTTCACTAAGTTGGCGTATGCATCTGATTTTGGGGATTTGAGAGTGGCATGGGCAAGAGTTCCTAATTTTGTGTATGATCTTAAGGGAGTTCCTCATAGTGGTTATAAAGATTTAAAATTAGTAGATGCTGGTCTTGATTTTAATAATCCGGTTTTTGCAACTTACAGAAAACCGCCGTTTGGCGATGCGCCCGATATTGTATTTATTTTTGATTCGGGTGGTTCTGTTTCGTTTGAAGAGTTGCAAAGGGTGGTAGATTATGCGAAATATAATGGTTTGAAATTTCCGAATGTAAAATATTTTGACGTTGGTAAGCAAGTTATGGCTGCTTTTAAAGATGAACATGACGTGGATGTTCCGGTGGTTGTGTATATGCCTCGCATAAACGGTATTTCTTTGGTGCAAAAAAAGCAGTATAAAGCCTGGTACGATTACTATGTTAATTTGCTTGAAGGCTTTGATATAGAAAAAGCAATTGATTCTGGATTTGCTAGTACTTTCAATTTTAACTATTCAAAACGAGAGGCAGAACAGTTGGTTGCAATGACAGAATTTAATGTTTTGCTTGTCGCTGATCTCATAAAAGATGTTATGAGAGATAGAATAGACCAAAAGCGCAAACACAAAGCTCAGTAAATATATTGTTTGCAAGAATTTTGGGAGTTCTTTGGTGCAAAATGTATCAAAGAACTCCTATTTTTAAATGATATTCTAAAAAACAATATTGTTGACAAATGGAGTCTGTTTTTATCATGCTGAAAACAAGGTATAGATGATTGGCAAGGGTTATAAAAAAGGGAACGTAATGGTGCGGTTAAAAAATATTTGTTTCTCTGTTTTATTTGGTGTTATTTTTTTTTATGCTTCTTTTATAAAAACGGCAAGCTTGGTGTTTGTGAACGACTCGGATCAAGTCGTTTATGTTAAATTGGAGGATTGGAAAAGTTTTCCGTGGAAAAATGTGAGGCAATTAAAAAAAGGTGAACTGACTGCCTGGAAACCATATTTCAAAAGAAACATAAAACAAAAAAATATTTTGTACGGGTTTAGCAAAGACAAATTAGATAAGACCTTTAAACTTCCTCAATTTAAGGGGTTTTCTGTTCCAAAAGGACATGCTGCAACCATATCGTTAAAAGGTGAAGGTGAAATGCGCCATAAAATGGAAAAAGAAGGAAGGGCGTTAGCGGAGATTACAAAGGTCGCCTTGGAAACTGGCCAAAAATCAAAAAAAGTAATAGCTGATATAAGCAATACCGTTATGGCGCCGTACGCTGCCTTTTTACGGAATTTTCGCAATCCTTTAAATCCTGTGGTTTATGATATTATTCATGATAATCCATTTAAGGCAACAAAAGCTACAGTAAGACTTGGAGGTGCTGTGGCTTCTAAGGCTGAGCAAGACTGCTTAAAAAAGAGGCTTGAGAAAGCAAAGAAAGCGCAAGAGACGTTTTTAGAAATAACGTTTTTAAAAGGGGAAGAACCTCTTGTTATAGCATTTGTTTTCAGTGGTGGCGGAGCAAGAGCTGCTCTTTGTTCGACAGGAAATTTGGTTGGGGCTAAAAAAATTGGTTTGTTAGGTGGTGCTGCTTATGGTAGCTCACTTTCTGGAGGTACATGGACATTAGCTCCGTGGATTTTGAGTAAAATGAATATTGAAGAATTTAAAAAAAGGCTTATAGAAGAGGCAAAAAATGGACTGAAATTTAGAGATCCAGTTGTGGATATTAAGTGGTGTTTGGATAACCTTAAAACAAAATTTGCGTTTTTTCAGCCGATAAACTTAATTGATCTGTATGGATCAATTCTTTCTACTGAATATTTACAAGGGTTAGGTGAATGGGGAAATCCGCAAAGAGCGTATCTTTCTGTTATGGCAGATAACATAAAAAATGGGGACAGTATTATTCCTATATTTGCATCGGTTACGGCAGAAATTGGTATGGGACACAAATGGTGTTGGTTTACTCCTTGGGAATTTGGAAGTCGTTGGCTTGGAAAGTCAGGTGCCTATATTCCAGTTTGGGCGTTTGGAAGAAAGTTTAAAGAAGGCATTTCTGTAAATCGTGGGACAGAAAAGAAGCCTTTGTATGGCCCCAGACCAAGTTTAGGTTTTCTTATGGCAATATGGGGATCTGCTCCTGCTGCAACACTTGGGCAAATTTATGAGTATCAATTGAAAAGTATGCAGGAGGGTCCAATACGTTCTATACTTAAATACATTATGAAAAATACCGATTTAGAAAAATTCAGGTTTACGCCGCTAACGGGAAAAGTGTTCAACTTTATGCATGGCCTTGATGAATTTGAATTTTCCAAATTAAGATATCTTCAACAGGCAGATGCGGGAGTTAAAATGGGAAACCCTATTTTTTCGACCTATCGACGTCCAAAAGAGAAAAATATTAAAGATGGCAGTGCACCCGATATTATATTTGTTTTTGATAATTCTGCAGAAGTTGGTGATGAAGAGCTGCAAAAACAGGAAAAATATGCAAAAAAAAGAAATCTTCCACTTCCTAAAATTGCGTATGGTCAAACGGGAAAAAATGTTATGAGTGTGTTTACGCAGAAAGATGAGCTTTCATCATTTAAAGATTATGAAATTCCTACTGTTGTTTATATGCCGAGAATTATTGATAAATCGTTACTCAAAGTGTACAAGGATGATTTAAGGTATAAGGATCTGATCCAAAAAATTATGGATTTCGATCTGCAAGGGTGTCTGAAAAAGACATGCAGTACCTTTAACTTCCTTTATAAAGCGAAAGAAGATGATGTTAACGAGGCAGCAAAACTGGCTATTATGACCGAATTAAATTTGAGGTTGAACGAAGAAAAAATTAGAAAAATCATGCTTGATCGAGTTAAGTTAAACAGAAAAAGAGATGGTATAAAGGTTCCTCCATTCGGGCCATAAATATATTATTTGAGCAAAATCTTATTGTTTTCGAGCAAAAAACTGACAAGTTTAGCAACATTTAAAAATTCCGAAATGCTCCACTTAAAGGCTTTTAAGTGCGACCGCGCTGTTTCATTTTGAAAAAGTATTGATTTTTGAGGCTTATTTGTTTTAAGATAAAAGTGTGGAGTGTATTGTTATTTGTAATTTCTGGAGGGGGTTATGAAAAAAAAGATTATCTTATTAGCTATGCTTGGTATGTTGTTTAGTGCGGGAGTAATTTGGGGAAAAAGCGTCAGAAGAATAACAATTGAGAATTTGGAGCTTAACATGCGAGATATAGAAGTAATTCTTTTTTGTGTTTGTTCTACAGACTACAAAAAAGAAATAGCGGTGATACCAGGTGCAAAAAAAATAAAGCTTGGTATGGTGGAAGTAATGCAGATTACAAAAAAAATAAAGTTCAATACGTCCGAAACATTTGAGCTTATAGGAAGATTTTGTTATATGATTTGGTATGTTTCAGGAGAGGAAGACAAAAATTACTTTGACAGTGTTACTAAGAAAAATTGGAAAAATATCAAAATTATAGGTCAGGCTTATTTTGACTTAGATACAGGTGATGCGCATTATGGGGGCCAAGTGGCAGGAGGGAAAGAGGAAAGGGATTTTCTGATCTCTGCCACCACAAAGAATTTGCATAGGGATAGTGTACAAAAAAAGATTGATGTTCCATTGGTAAAGCGTAAAGAATTTAGGAGATGGGTACATGGGACTGTTGAAAAAGATGTGAAAAACTTAACATTAAATGGAAAGAAGTTAAAATAGTATCTAAAGATAGGGTTGTTATTTGTGCAACAAAAATGATAATTTTGGAATAGGATGATACTATTTGTTTTGCCTGTTGTTTGTTTCTGTTTTTATCAGTCAGCGATTTTTTGTGACACAAAAATGGATTCATTGTTTTATGAAAAGGCTACAAGTCTTTTTTTTGCAAATAATAAGGTTCTAAATAATTCAAGTGATGCGATTGTCAGAACCATTTTTGATCGAGAAAAAAAGAGCTACATTATAAAACAGATTGTCATTAATGATAAAGATGAGCAATTTTTGCTTTTGAGGGATTTTGTCTCCTCTTTTGTTGGTGTGGCTTGTTCGATTCCTGTTAACAATGTTTGGATTATTCCTGCAAAAATGGAGTGCGCCGTTAAAACATACCAAAAAAGAGTGGCGACTATTCATGCGTTCGTGGATGGAAAAAGCTTGGAAGATCAATCTATTGTATTCTTGCCTGATACGTTTACATTACAGCAGCGTTTTTATAATCCATATTCGCCGTGGCAAAAAAAATACCCAATAAAGATGAGTCAACAAGGCCTCACAAGAGCGATCATAGAGAGTATGGTGCTGCACCAAGATTTACCCAAAATCGTAGCCTTTGATACATTTGTGGGCAATGCAGATCGAAGTTTGCCAAATATCTTTTATGATGAGCAAAAAAATTGTTTCTATGGGATTGATCATGCTGCAGCATTTAACAATAAAATTTTGGCGAAACTTGCGTATATGCGAATCGAAGAACTCATACACGAAGGGTATTTTAGCCGATGTGACAAATCGGTGATTAATGGATTGCAAATATATGTGGGCATGCTTGAACGGTTGTATGCTCAAATAACGCCAGATATTATTCATTCTATGTTTGATGGATATTCGCCATATATTTTTTATGAGCTGGATGATGATATGAAACTATTTGTAAAGAAAAGAAGCGAATTTCACGTAAAAGCATTCGAAGAAAATTATGCATGGACGGAGAAATTGATTGAACTTTTGAGGGGAGCTGTATGAGATACGAATATGCGATGTTGTTAGTGTTTTTTCTTTTTTGTGCGGTTTTGGTGCTTGCGTTTAAGAAAGGTTTTGTGGTGAAGAAAAGTGAAAGAATGTCCTTGGGTCTGGTTAATCTTCCAGCGGCAAAATATGAAAGTAATGTGTCGATAGAACATGCGTTGCATATTCGACGTTCAGTGCGAACATATCAAGAAAAGCCAATAACAATTGAACAGCTTTCAC
>Ga0180438_10012334_pt1 | contig 10184 bp, 7 predicted proteins | sample SS_ome_12_FD_132455 | JGI IMG/M metagenome (GOLD analysis project Ga0180438, IMG submission 132455) | Hypersaline lake sediment archaeal communities from the Salton Sea, California, USA - SS_3_D_2 metaG | ecosystem: Environmental > Aquatic > Non-marine Saline and Alkaline > Hypersaline >...
CGTCGCCTGGTGCAACAAGAAGGCCGCTTCGTTGTGCCATTCATTCTGGACATTGAACTGAAATGACCCATAGTAACGTCTGCCGCTCTCAATCCAATGGCTGAAATTGGCTTGGGCGATGGGCCCGCGCTTCCGCTTATCGAGTTTTCGGCGGCGGGCGAGCTTATGCTTTTTCGAGTCGTAGAGGAGCACCCCCTCGCGCTTGATGTCCGAGAAGAAATATTGGCCTTCGCGCAGCCGCTGGTTCACGAACTTCATCGTGTGGTAGACGATGGTAAGGGGCGTGGCGACGCGGGCATCGGCGCGGACGGCTTCTTTGATCCGTTGCTCGTGCGCGGCCGTGTTGGCCGGTTTGTTCGAGTCGGGGCCGATCACGAGAACGTCGAAATCGGATTGATATTCGTAGGTGATGTGGCCCTCGGTGTAAACGTCCTCGACCCAGTCGCCCCGCGCATACGACCCGAACAAGATAATCATATGCACGCCCGGGATCGCCGTGCGGATGACGTCCCGGACAATCTCGAGTTCGTGTCTCTTGTGCTTGGGCAGATGCGACAACGAGGTCTTCATAGCGCCCGGATTATACCCAAAAACGCCCGGCGGTGAAACTCCCCATTTCCGATACTTCTTTGGTTGAACCAACGGGGTACCTTACGACGCGTGCGTTCGGTTTGCCCTCTCGGAGCGTCTTCTTGCCCTCACTTATATAGGCGTGCTTGTTGCACTGCGTGGCGCCGTGTGGCGCAGGCAACGGCGCGGGTGTTGAGTTGGGAAACAAGGGATATCCTATTCACAGTTTCCCCTGCACTTGCCTCGTATTAGGAATCATGACATGCCGGTTAGGATTACAACCTTTTTCAGTGTAATCACTTACAAGAAGTCAGCGTCTCTAAGGCAGACTTCACATATTGCGCAGTGTAGATCGCAAAGATCAGGGGCGCGGCTGTGTAGTCAGGAGGTCCATGGATGAAATGGACGCTGGACGAATGTTGGCATTCTGATGCCGGCGTTTGACGGACTCCGACGGCTGTGCTATGTTTGCGGTCCCACAAGGTGACGGTTGACGCCTAGGACCGTTTTGGCACGCATCGGGGTCAGCCAGCCGCCGTGTTGCAATGACGAGTGGAAGGAAAATCGGCGTGATTTATCGGAAACTTGGCAAGACAGGCCTCGAGGTCTCGCAATTAGGATTCGGCGCGATGCGGTTGCCGATGATCGGCGAAAAACCCAACGCCAAGGTGAACCGCGAACTGGCGGTGCCCATGATCCACAGGGCCTTTGAAGCAGGCGTTAATTACATCGATACGGCCATCATCTACTGCAACCGGGACAGTCAGGCGGCGGTCGGGGACGCCCTCAAGGGTTGGCGGGACAACGTAATCGTCTCGACAAAAAACGACTATTACGGCGAGGACGAAAAGGAATGGTGGGGGCGGCTCGAGAACAGCCTGCGCCTGCTCGACATGGACTTCATCGACATGTATTGCACGCACGGCATCAACGGGCAACGGTTCGAGGAAGCCTACAAACCCCGCGTCAGCAAGTGGATGGCCAAGGCGAAGGAGCAAGGGCTGATCAAACACATCTGCACGTCGTTTCACGACAACAACGACGCGCTGATGCGTATCGTCGACTCGGGGTTTCCGTCGGTCATCACGCTTCAATACAACCTTCTTGACCGGCAACTCGAGGAGGGCATCGCGTACGCGCATGAGAAGGGCATCGGTGTGGTCGTGATGGGCCCGGTGGGCGGCGGCCGGTTGGGCGAGCCGAGTGAGACTTTCGAATCCGTGTTGCCGCAGGTCAAACGGCTCCCCGAATTGGCGCTCCGGTTTGTTTTGGCCAATCCGAACGTTTCCGTCGTGTTGTCGGGTATGAGCACCATCGAGCAGGTCGAGGAAAACCTGCGCATTGCCAGCGACGGCGCGACGTTCACCCCCGACGATTTGGCCGCGATCGACGAACACCTCGATCGGCTCAAGAAGATGGCCGACCTCTATTGCACGGCCTGCAAATACTGTATGCCGTGCCCGGCCGAAGTGAACATCCCGGCCATCTTCGAGATGTACAACAGGGGCCGTGTATACGGGCTCTGGGAATCGGCCAAGCGGGCCTACAACAGGCTTCCCAAGACACCGGGCAAACACGGCGCAAACGCCGAAGCCTGCACAGAATGCGGCGAATGCGAAGAAAAATGCCCGCAGAATATCCCTATCCGTAAACAACTTAAAGAGGCACACGACGCCTTGGCGGGAAGCGACGGCTGACCGGCCGGGTGCCTCCTTCTTGTCATTCCCAACTTGATTGGGAATCTCATTGCTCGCCTGCGGCCACGCGTGTGCGAGGAGATTCTCGCTTTTCGCGGGAATGACAAGAGGGGGAAACGGGCCTTTTCTATGGCCCATTTCCTGCCGACGACGCTCCGCGATGTAGGCTCTTTCTACCCGTCTCGGTGCCCCACCCTGTGTCGAAAAAGGGAACAGGCCTAGCTCCAAGACTCGGAGCAGCCACAAAGGCCAAGTAGTGGCGACGCAGAAAAGGGACCGTCCTCGCGAGTCTTCGAGTAGGGACTGTCCCTTTTCTGCTCAAGTCACAGCGGGGACGAGGAGGAAAACGGTGCCCCGCAACCGGGCCTCAACGCTCGAGGTCGATTCTGACGGTTTGCGAGTCGTCCGTAAGCATAAGCTCCAGTGTCTCGTCCGTTGGGTCGAAGGGCGTCTCTCGGCCATTGATCGCGGCTTTGAGGATGGTGCCGTTCACGCGCACGCGGAGTTTCATTTCGGCAGGGTCATGATGCCGTTTTAGTTGGATCGTGCCGCTGATTCGGCGTTCTTCGGCACTTAGCGAAAGAGACACCGCGCCGAATCGCGTCATGAGCCGTTCGAACGCGATGGTGTTGCCGGGGTCAAGCCACCGTCTGGGGGCGGCGCGGCACAGGATAAGTCCATCCCCTTCGTCGTAGCACAACGTGCCCGCGAGCGCGCGCGTGTAATATCCCATGGCCCACGGGGCCAGTTCCCAGATGGCGCTCATGCCGGAGGAGCGGTGTTCGAAGGTCGTGAAGGTGTGTCGCGACATGTGGTTGGCCAATACGCTATAGAACGTGTAGATAAACAGCTCGGGGTCGTCTCGGCGCAGATAGGCCATGGCGTGGCCTAGAAAATAAGCTTCGTCGCACAGATTGGGAGCGATAACGAACAGGTTGTCCTCGAGGTTTCGCAGCGCCCACGTCTCGATCTCTGCCGCAACCCGTTCGGCGTCGCGCCCTTTTGACGCGGGCTTGTCGGCTCGAGCGGGCGCACAGATGCCCGAGTCCATAATGCCCTCGAGGGCGCCGTCAACGACGCCGGCATACCAGACGTCCTCTTCGTGGCCCTCCGTTTCGAGATATCCCGGGACATAAGGGACGTATGTGCCGTCGTTGAGGCGGACGGGTTCCCGGCTCCGGGTCGCGGCCGCAAGGCCGACAAGGATATCGTGCCGATAGCTGTCGGCTTCGGCGCGAAACGCCTCGGCGTTCCGATGGCCGATGCGTTCGAGCAACGCCGTCATTTCGTTATAGCCCATCCACGCAATGCAGTCCGTAAACGTGCTCGTGCCGCTCGATGCGTCCGAGACGCGGCCGCTCGGCAACCAGCCGTAATTGGCCGGGCGCGAGCCGTCGGGATTCTCGTGCATGGTGAGCCGGCGTTGCGAGGAGGTCCATTCGAGGCTCTTGATAAGTTGTGGGAGATGCGCCTCGAGCCAGGCGCGATCGTTCGAGAACATCACGTAGCGGGCGGCTGCCCACTGCATCCAACCGTGGAAATTGAGCCAGAGCGCGGCGGTATATCGGGGCGGCGCGTTGAAGAATCCTTCCCAGTCGGTGAAGTGCTGCGAATCGCTAGGCTGCGAGCCTTGCCAACGGAATGCCGCATCGAGAAAACGCTGCGCTTCCGCGAAATGGCCGCGGCGCGCGAGCCCCTCGATGCCGCACGCGGTGATGTGCAGCCAGACGGCTTCATACCAGTGGGGACTGGTCTTCAGGACGTAATCGCCTTCTGTGTCCAGGTCGGCGCACACCATTGTACGCGGATAGAATGTTTTGTAAAGGTGGTTAACCATCGGATCGGGCGTCGCGACGGCGGCGCCGCCCGCGAGGCATTCGTCCCAATACTGCTTTGTGGCGTCGAGTGCGGCGTCGTAGCCTCGTTCGAGCGCCTTGGTGAGCAGTTCCGAATCGACTTGGATATAGGGAATAACCACATCGACGTGATCGCCCGAGGGTACGAGGGCAAGAAGGATTTCGCCAGGGTTGGCCTTGATGTCCTTTGTCTCGCCATTTGCGAACGCGAGCACGGTGCGCTCGCCAAGGGTGAGACGGCCTCGATTGCACACGGCCGCCTCGAGTCCTGGCAATGGATTATAGGGGCCGACCCATTGCGTAGGCCGAACACGCAGCCAGATGGGGCTGGCGCTTCCGGCAGGGCGGCGAATGCGCACGAACGCGGCGATGGGCTCGTAGCCCGTGTGGACGTCTGGGCTGTCGAGCGGATAGGCGAACGCGGTTGCGTGGCATTCCTCGGGTTTTGCGCCCGGCCCGCCGCCCTTGGTATTAACAATCAGGTGGTAGTCGTCCTCGAGGTACTGCCGGGAGGCGGGATCGCCGTGTTCGCGAAAATACGGGTGCGGGCCGACCATCATATCCACGAGGAAATGCTCGGGGATCGGGTGGCCGGTTCCGCATGTCACGTTTGAGCCGACGCCTATCGCGCCGTTGGACAAGACATAGAACTTCTGGACGGCGTAGGGCCATCCGAGAAACATTCGGCGGAACGGTTGCTCAGGCACCCGAGCCACGAAGTAGTCGTAGTCCACTTCCGGCATCTGACGGATTGCGTCCGCCGCACGAGGGCATAGCGGCCGTGCAGCGTCATAGGCAAACGCGAATGCTTCGACGTCCTGGCTCGAGTGCAACGGGGATTTGCCGGTGTAGGCCGCGTACTCTTCGCCGGTAGACACAAAGGCCGTGTTCGCGGCGGCTTCGATGCGTTTGCGCCGCTCTTCCATGTCCTTGCGCCAGGAATGGAAGTCGCCTTTAGCGCACGCGAATACGCCCAGATCCTTGAGCCAGACGTAGGGCTCTTGTTCGAGCAAGCGTTGCGACAACGTGAAACCTACGCCGCCGCCCAAATCGATTTGCGCCTTGAGATTCTCGAGGGCGGGATCGTTTGAACACAGGGTGATAGATGCGCCTTGCGCGAAAGCGTCAGGCGCCCCGGTTCGTTTTTCGGCGCCAGGCTTTCGATCTGCCGCGATGGCAAGGGGAGTTCTACGGACCTCGGCGCCGTCCAGTCCGACGACGGCGACGGCCTGCAACCACGGCCTGTCATTCGAGGGTGTTTGCCATTGGATGGTAAACGTGAATTCAGAGCGAACAGGACTGCTCACTAAATCAACTCCATTTCCCCCGGGGCGTATAGATAGGCGAGTTTTTTCTAGAGTACCCCGTATCGGTTGTACACTTCCCGAAGCGTCTTGCCGTCTCGCAGCTCCTCGCGAGAACGGGTTTCCTTGCCGGCTTTCTCCCTTGCCAGTCGCAGCACTTCGTCTTCAACGGCACGGGGTATGACGACGATGCCGTCGAAGTCGGCGAAGACAAGCTCGCCGGGACGAACGATCACTTCGCCGCACCGTACCGGCACGTCGTAGTCCATCACAATGCCTCGGCCTTTCGAATCGAGAGGCCGAAGGCCCGCGTAATAGACCGGAAAGCCAAGTTCGATTATTCTCTTGCAGTCGCGGATCTGGCTGTCGCACACGCAGCCGACGGCGCCGTTCCGCTGCGCGACGGTGGACATAAGCTCGCCCCACGGCGCATTGCGGTATCCGTAATCCGTCGAGTGAATTACGACGTCGCCGGGCCGGAGCGAGTCGATCATTTCGATCTCCTTCCCGTAGGGATCCTCTTGGACAACGTACTCCGTTTCCATCCATTGCACCGTGCGTGCGCGGCCCACGAACCCACACGCGGCCGGATCGGGAAGCAAGGGCCTCAACCGGCGATGCATGGCTTGGTTGCGGCAACCCAAGTCATCCAGAATATCACACACCGCGGCTACGTAAAGGTGCTCTTTTACGAACGCGAGCTTCTCCGCATCGGTGTTTGCACCGCCGTTGGCGTTGCCCTTCATGCCCATGACGTTTCTTAGCTCCTCTATAAGACGCGATATTTCGCAACCTGCTCTTCGTCGACTTCGATGCCCAAGCCGGGGGCCTCGGGTATGAGGGCATAGCCGTCCTCGAGCTCGATCGGCTTTTTGCACAGGCATCTAAGCGCGGAGGCCGTCGACACGTTGAACTCAATGTAAAGCGCGTTCATCAGGTATGCGTTGAGCTGGAGCGACGCAGCCGTGAGAATGTCCGTGAGCCACGCGTGCGGCGCGCACTCGGTCTGCCGGCGCATGGCCATATCGGCGATTTGTCTACCGACCGTCAATCCGCCGCATCGCGACAAATCCGGCTGGAGTACGTCGATACGACCTTCTTCGGCCAGTCGTGCAAACGACTCGACGCCGGAGAGTTGTTCGCCCGCGGCCAAGCGTAACGAGGTCGTCGAAGAAGACAGTTCCGCGTACCCTTCGAAGTTCTCCGGATGCAGAAAATCTTCGAGCCAGAACACGTTCAGGTCTTCCAACGCTTGGATGAGGAGTTCCCAATCCTTCAGCGAACGGGGCCGATAGGGCGCGTCGGGGTGTGCACCGTACCAGCCGGCATCGACCATAATATCGACGTCGTCTCCGGCAGCGTCGCGCGCCGCCGCGACCAGCGCAACGTCTTGGGCGAGGTCCCTGCCGAAGGGTCCCCAACCGAATTTGATCGCCTGGAACCCATGGCTGAGGTAGTGCTCGACGGCGCGCTTCATGGCGTCCGGCGTCGAACGAAACAGCGTCGAGGCATACGCCTTCACGCGGTCGCGGTATTTGGCGCCAAGCAACGTGCAGACCGGCAACCCGAGCGCCTTGCCCGCGATGTCCCACAGGGCGTTGTCTGCGCCCGAGATCGCATGCATGCCCACGCCTTCGCGGCCGTAATAGGCGAGAAACCGATACATCTTTTGCCACAGGCGTTCGCGTTCGAGCGGGTCTTCGCCGATCAACGCCGTTTTGAGCGACTCGAATCCTACGCCCCCGCTCGAGGGGCAATCGACAACGGCTTTGGCCGTGTGCGGTTGGGTTTCGATATCGGCCCAGCCCGTAACACCCGCGTCCGTGCTAACTCTGAGAAGCGAGATGAATCGGACGCCGTGGGCCTCTGCAGCGCCTTCAGGCGCGGCGTAGCCCTTGCCGGTGTCGAGCACCATGGCCTCTACGTCGGTGATCTTCATGGGCAGTGGTCCATCCTTCTACGGCTGAAATGTCAGGGCGATTTTCAGGGCCGTACTGTGGCCGTGTTCGGCCAAATCAAACGCCTTCCCATACTCCTCGACAGAAAATGTGTGCGTTACGACGGACGCGAGATCCAACTCGCGGTCGCCCAGTAAGTTCACGGCGTCGTCGAGGCGATCTTCATCATTGCACGCGCCCACTATCTCGAGTTCCTGCGTATGGATGCGGAACGCATCGAACGCAATCGGTTCCTTCGACGCGGCAAACAGCACCAGTCTGCCTTTGGCCCGCAGCAGATCCAACGCGTTTTGGGCGGCCCGCGCGCTCCCAATCGTCACGATAACCGCATCGTACCCATTCCCGTCTGTGGCTGCCAACAGCGTTGCCCCCGGGCTCGAGCACGTCGCCGTGTTGACGCAACGCGTGCCGGCCGCGGCCGCGGTCGCGAGCCGCCGATCGTGATGGCCGGCAACGACTACGTTTTGGACGCCCATCCGCCGGGCCAGTCGAGCCATAATGACGCCGAACGGCCCGTCGCCGACGATGAGCAGGCTGCTGTCCTTGTTTGTTTTCGTCTGCGCCAACGCCTGCAGGCATACGCATACCGGCTCGAATAATGCGGCTACGGGCATCGCGACATCCGCGGAGGTTTTCCGGGCTCGATCCGCGCGAACCATAAAATACTCGGCGAAGGTCCCCGGCATATTCAGTCCGAAATGCCGCATGTCGAGGCAGAGGTGGGCGGCGTTGTGCCGGCAATTAACGCAGCGGCCGCACGGATGCACGGGGTGCGCGGCCACAGGATCGCCCACGCAGAAGCCCTCGGCGGCGCTCCCGACCGCCGCGACCTCGCCCGCCCCCTCGTGGCCCATGATGATTGGTAGCTGGGCGCCGAACACGTTCTCCCGGATGTCCTGCAGATCCGACGTGCAGATGGCCGCCGCGCCCGTTTTGATCAGAAGCTCGCCGGGGCCGGGTTCGGGCTTGGGCGCGTCCACGAGTTCGAGGCGGCCAAGTTCCAATAGGCACAGCGCTTTCATTTCCCGATTCCCAATAGCCCGAAGCTGTCTCGTTCCAGGATAGCTTCGATCGTTTCTTCCTCGATAGGCGGCAGTCCGCTGTCGGCGATCACCTTGTTGACGCTCCGCATCCCTTCGACGTGTTCGCGCGTTTCGGCGAACGGGTAATCTGTGCCGAAAAGGAGTTTGTGCGTCACCTTGTATTCTTGCGCCAGCGCCATAGCGCTGTAAAACTGCCACGGGCGGTAGTAGAGGGCCGACACGTCCGCGTACACATGGGGATGTTTCCGAATGACGACCAGACACTCGGGGCACCAAGGATGGCCGAGATGCGCGAGCACCATGCGCAGGGAAGGGTAACGGATGGCCACGTCGTCGAACAACAATGGGCGGGCGAAACGGAGCGGGGCGGTACTGTTGAACGTCGTACCCGTATGAAAGACTATCGGGAGGCTTTGTTCTGCGCAATAGGCATATACGGGATCGCACGAGGCGTCGCGCGGATCGAAACCCGCGTACACCGGCCCCATCTTGACGCCCGCGAGGCCGAGGACCTCGACGCCTTTCTTTACGCCGTCCATATAACCGGGCTGCGTCGGGTCGCAACCGGCGAAGCCGAAGAGCTTTCCCGGCGCGCGCGCGACAAACTCGGCAACGTACTCGTCCGGGACCCAGTAGCCGGTCAACCGCGCCTTGAGTCCGAATACCGCGACTTTGTCAAAAGGTTCCATTTCCGTCATAAAGGAGTCGAAATCCACGGTCAGGTCGAGTGGATGCCCACGCGCGAGGTCGGCTTCTTTGACGGTTTCCGGTTGGAAGTGCCGCGCGGGATCCCAGACGTGTGTGTGTACATTCTGCATGGCTAAGGCAGCACCCGGTAGGACTTGACGGCGCCGCGCGCAGGCATCGGCGCGAAACATTCGGCATGCGCGCAGCCCACCTGCTCCCCGCGGTACGCCGAGATCCGCTCGCAAAGCTCGCGGAGGCCGCCGCCCAAAGCCCTTTGGAGGGCCTCTTCCTGCGATCGGTGGTGCAGCAACAGTTCGACTTTTCGGTTCTGAAACTCGGACACGTCCACGTAGTGCGTCGCGGGGAACTGGAAGGGGCCGTGCGGCTCGACCATGAAGATCGCCGGATGTTGCCGCAGCGGCGGCGACGCCGTAGGCAACACCGGGAGGCACGCATGCATCGCGCAATGGCGCACCAGACTGCTCGTGGTTGAATGGTCGAGGTTGTAGTCGTCATGGTAATGCGTGAAGACAAGGTCGGCTCGAGTTTTCCGCATCGCCTCGATTAGTTTCATCCGCACGCCCGGGGTGTCGTAGAGAAACTCGTCCAATTCGCCGAGATTGGCATACGTCGCGTCCGCGGCCTCGGCCAAGGCCGCCATTTCCTCGTTGCGTATCCGAGCCGCCTCTTCCCGCGAGATGTCCGGCCGCTGGACAAACCCCTTCGACCCGTCGGTGAGCGTCACAAAATGCAACGAGTCGCCGCGCGCTTGGCACTTCAGCACCGTCCCAAGACAACGCATTTCGTCGTCCTGATGCGCCATGATCGATACTACGTTCATTTGTCATTCCATCTGCATCTACTGGCGTTATGGGTCAGTCACAAATGCGGCATCGCCCCGCTTCATTCATCCCGCCGATCGGCTACCGTGCCGACGGCCGGTAGCCTATTCTGAGGTCCTCCGAGGCTCCCTGCAGTCTTTTGTCCAAGGTCCAGAGAGGCGTCCCCGTCAGAACACCCGACGCGAGTAAGTGTACGTCGACAAAGCCAAGGCCGCTCCCCGCAAGCC
>Ga0180438_10012335_pt1 | contig 10183 bp, 9 predicted proteins | sample SS_ome_12_FD_132455 | JGI IMG/M metagenome (GOLD analysis project Ga0180438, IMG submission 132455) | Hypersaline lake sediment archaeal communities from the Salton Sea, California, USA - SS_3_D_2 metaG | ecosystem: Environmental > Aquatic > Non-marine Saline and Alkaline > Hypersaline >...
CAGACGATGCCTGATGACACGGCAGTAGTTCTGTACACTGCTGGTGTGAGCGGCCGCCCGAAGGGTGCGGAGCTCAGCCACTTTAACATGTTTTATAACGCGGCGATCACAGCAGATCGGTTGTGCGGCTTGACCCGCGATGATGTCTCGCTGGCTGCGCTGCCCTTTTTCCACGCTTTTGGGCAGACATGTGTGATGAATGCTACCCTATACGCCGGCGGAGTGCTGAGCATGTTGCCTCGCTTTGAGCCCGACAAGGCTCTGCAAGTAATCGAACGCGATCGGGTCACGGTGTTGTTGGGGGTGCCAACCATGTACTGGTACCTGCAGCACTACCCAGGCGCCGAGAAGTACGACTGGACATCGCTGCGCCTCTGTTGCTCTGGCGGAGCAGCCTTGTCGGTGGATCTCATGCGCCAATTCGAAGCGCGGTATGGCCTGCCGATCTACGAAGGCTATGGCCTGACCGAGACTTCGCCAGTAGCCTGTTTCAACTTGCCGGACAAGCCTCCGCGTGAGACTTCGGTGGGGCAACCCATCTACGGCGTGCAGATGGGCATATTCGATGATGCCGACCGCGACTTGCCAGCGGGTGAGGTGGGGGAGATCGTCATCCGCGGTCACAATGTGATGAAGGGCTACTACAAACGGCCCCAGGCGACCGCAGCGGCAGTGCGTGGAGGCTGGTTCCACACCGGCGACCTGGGCCGAGTTGATGAAGAGGGATACTTCTATGTAGTAGGTCGCAAGAAAGACTTGATCAAGCGCGGCGGGCTCAATATCTACGCACGAGAGGTAGAGAGTGTCCTGCAGGCGCACCCGGCCGTGGCAGAAGCAGCGGTCATTGGTGTTCCAGATGAGGTCATGGGAGAAGAGATCAAAGCCTTTGTTGTGCTTGAGCCGGATGAGCTTCTGGACGCCAACGATCTGATCGAGTATGCTCGCAAGCACATGGCCGCCTACAAGTACCCGCGGCACGTCGAGCTTTGTGCCGGGTTGCCCAAGGATGCGACAGGCAGGGTGATCAAGGCACTGTTAAAGACTTAGGTTGCCTACGAGTTTGTTGGGCGTAGCAAGCTGTGCACCTTCGTGCTCCTGCTACCCAGGGGTGAGTGATGGTGTGCAGACTGTAAGCTGAGGAGGGGGCAATGGACTTTACGTTCTCCAAAGAACACCAGTTGCTAAGGCGTATGATACGCGAGTTCGCAGAGACGGAGGTCGCTCCAGTGGCCGAGGAGATTGATCGGGACGAGAGGGTGCCTTTCGAAACGATCCGCAAGGCGGCCAAGATCGGGTTGATGGGCATTCCGTTTCCCCAGAAGTACGGTGGTGCGGGTGCAGGTGAGATCGGCTACTGCATCCTCATGGAAGAGCTGAACAAGATCTGCGGCTCCACTGCAACCATTGTCGGCGCGCACACCGGCATCGGTGCTATGGCCATCTACCTGGATGGTACAGAAGAGCAGAAACAAAAGTATCTGGTGCCGCTGGCACGCGGAGAGAAGATCGCAGCTTTTGCGCTAACCGAACCCAATGCGGGTTCGGACGCAGCAGCGATCCAGACGCGAGCTGTGCGCGACGGGGATGAGTTCGTGCTGAATGGCTCCAAGGTGTGGATCACCAATGGTGACATCGCCGATGTCGTCAGTGTGCTGGCTGTGACCGATCCGGCCCTGGGTGCCCGCGGCGGCGTGACGGCCTTTATCGTGGAGAAGGAGTTTCCGGGGTTTGTGGTCGGACGCAAAGAGGAGAAGCTGGGCATCCGCGGCTCGTCGACCGCCGAGCTGTTCTTTGAGGACTGTCGCGTTCCGGCAGAGAACGTGTTGGGCGGGTTTGGCCTGGGGTTCCTGACTTTTATGAAGACGCTGGACGTTGGCCGGATCAGCCTTGCGGCTGGCTGCCTGGGAGCGGCGGACAAGGCCCTGGAGATGAGCATGGAGTTTGCCAAGAGCCGCTACCAGTTTGGGGCGCCAATTGCGGCCAAACAGGCCATCCAGTGGATGATTGCTGACATGGCCATCGAGGTCGAGGCGCTTCGCTCGTTGGTCTACCGCACCGCCTGGATGCTGGACGAGGGTCAGACAGGCCGCGAGTTCAGCACAATGGCTGCGATGTGCAAGGTCTATGGTTCGGAGGTAGCCTGCCGCGCTGCGGATACGGCCGTTCAGGTTCACGGCGGCATGGGTTATATGAAAAAGTACCCCATTGAACGCATGTACCGTGACGCGCGCATCACGCGCATATTCGAAGGTACCAACGAGATCCAGCGGGAGATTATCGCGCGCAATCTCTTCCGCAGGGTTGGGTTGAAGATCCGTTAGCTGCCCTGGGGCCTGGATTAAGGACAAGACGGAGGAATAGCAGCCAATGAAAATCGTGGTATTGATTAAGCAGGTTCCCGATACCAACGAGGTCCGGCTTGACAAGACAACTGGAACTCTGATTCGGGAGGGCGTTCCCAGCATCATCAATCCCGAGGACAAGAATGCCCTGGAAGAAGCCCTGAAACTCAAGGAGTCGATGGGCGCTGAGGTATGGGTAGTCTCGATGGGGCCGCCGCAGGCTGATGATGCCTTGCGCGAAGCCTTGGCGATGGGGGCCGATCAAGCTGTCTTGCTGACCGATAGGGCTTTTGCTGGGGCAGACACCTGGGCCACAGCGACGACGCTGGGCATTGCACTGAAGAAGATGGCAGACTACGACCTCGTCCTGGCCGGTCGGCAAGCCATCGATGGAGACACGGCACAGGTTGGACCGCAGGTGGCCGAGTACCTCAAGATTCCGCAGATCACCTATGTTCGTGAGTTTTCGGTGGAGGATGGCAGAGTAAAGGCCAAGCGTGCGCTGGAGGATGGCTTTGAGGAGATCGATGCCCAGATGCCCGCGCTTCTTACCATCACCAAAGAAGCGAACAAACCCCGCTTCCCACATGCGGCCGCCATAATGACTGCCTACCGAGGGCAGGAGGTCTCGTGCTGGACCGCCGCTGACATTGGGGCCGATCCCGAAACAGTCGGTCTGAAGGGCTCGCCCACCCAGGTCAAGCGCAGTTTCACGCCACCGCCCAAGGAGCCGGGGCAGATCATCCAGCGGCCACCGGCGGATGCTGCCAGAGACCTAGTTGCCATCCTGCGCGACAAGAACATCGTCTAGTTGCCTGGCGCTAGATCTGGAGCGTAGCATTGCCGGCTTGTCCACGCGCGGCAGCAGTGATCGCGATAGAGGTGCGATGAAGATCTACATATCTGCGGACATGGAAGGTATCTCTGGCGTTGTTGACTTTGCGCAGACCAGCATCAAAGACGAGGCGAAAGAGTACGATCGCGCGCGGTCGCTGATGACGGCTGAGGTTAACGCGGCGATTGAGGGAGCCTTGGCGGCTGGCGCCACAGAAGCACTAGTGAACGATGCGCATGGCAGCATGCGAAACATCTTGCTGGAGGAGCTGAATCCGGTCGCCGAACTGGTGAGTGGCACGCCGAAACCGCTGTCCATGATGCAGGGGATTGACGAGGGAATCGACCTGGCGTTCCTTGTTGGCTACCATGCGCAGGCGGGATCGTTCTACGGAACGCTGGGGCACACGTACACCGGGCGCGTGTACAGCGTAGTGCTCAATGGCCAGCCCGTTGGAGAGCTGGGCATAAATGCCGCCTTGGCAGGCCACTTTGGTGTGCCTGTGGTGCTAGTTACGGGCGACCGGAGCCTGGTGGAGGAAGCGCAGTCTCTGCTGGGTGAGGTTGAGACGGTTGCTGTGAAACAAGCCTATGGCATGACTGCGGCACGCTCCTTGTCGCCTAGCAAGGTGCACGAGCTGATCCAGCAAGCGGCGAGCAGGGCCGTGGAGAGAGGTGGTGTGCCTTTCGTCGTTGGCAAGCCTATCACGCTGACCATTGGTTTTGTGCGCTCTGCCCATGCAGAAATGGCGGAACTCATTCCGGACGTCCGTCGGCTGGACGCTCGCACCGTCGAATTTGTGCACGAAGACATGCTTACCCTGTACCGTGCCTGGCGGGCCATGGTCGGTCTAGCTTGCCTGGTGAACTGAGTGGAGCGCCGCTTTGGGAGGACGGTCGCGCCGCCAATGGCATCTGCGACAGGAGGACGCTTCTGTTCTGGCCTGCCTGGGGCTTCAGGAGCGCTTTTCGACCGCAGGGATCCTGGATAGGGCAGTGTTCGTGAACGGGATATATTACTGCGGTGGTGCCAAGACACTGGGAGGCTCGGCATGACGCAACCCGGGATACAGTATGCGCTCTTTGATGTGGACGATACGATCTATCCCAAGAGCGCGGGCGTCATGGGCGTCGTGAGCAAGCGCATCGATGGCTTTATGGCCTCTCGCCTCGGCATGGATGAGACCCTCATTGGGCAGCTGCGCCAGCGCTATTGGCAGGAATATGGTACAACGATGCGCGGCTTGCTGGAAGAATATCACATCGATGCCGAGGACTATCTCTCGTACGTACACGATTTCACGATCGATGATCTGCTGACGAGGAACGATCGGCTGGACAGGGTCCTGGCAGGGCTGTCGTGGCACAAGGTGATTTTCACCAACGCACCAGCGCAGCATGCCCGACAGGTGTTGGAGGCTCTTGATGTGGCACATCACTTTGAGCGTATCTTTGGTGTGCGTGAAACGGGGTTTGTGGGGAAACCCGATCCCAGGGCCTTCCGCTACGTCCTGACGGAACTGGGGGTCCAGGGCGATGTGTGCATTGCCTTGGATGATTCAATCCCCAACCTGAAAACGGCCAAGAGCCTCAGCATGGTGGCTGTCCTTGTGGGGTCGGCGCAGCCGGTTGACGGTGTCGACTTTGCCATAAGCAGTATTGAGGAAGTCGCTGAGGTGGCGCGTGACTTGGCCTCCGGCTGGCCAGCATGAGCTGCTGTCACCTCAGAGACCGTCGTGGCACACTGGCGTGCCCCTGATCCAAGCAAAGGAGGCTGGGAGGTAATTTCGCAGATGGCAGACAATGTTGTCTCATGGGATGGCAAAGTGACGACAGCGTGGGATGAAGTTCTTGCCGGGCGTACCGAGCGCATGAAAAGCTCCATCATCAGGGAAACGCTCAAGCTGATGTCGACGCCAGGGCTGATCTCGCTGGCGGGTGGTATGCCTGCGCCGGAGTTGTTCCCCGTTCGTGAGTTCATGGAAGCATGTCGCTTTGTGCTGGACAACGATGCTGTGCATGCGTTGCAGTACGGTGTGACGGAGGGCTATCCTCCGCTGAAACAATATCTCGTGGAAAAGATGCAAAAGTACGGCGTGCCGGCTGAGGAAGAGAATGTCCTGATCGTCAACGGTTCGCAGCAGGCGCTGGATCTGATAGGCAAGGTATTTCTGAATCCCGGTGACACAGTGCTGACTGACGGGCCGACCTACCTGGGAGCGCTGCAAGCCTGGCAGGCATACGAAGCGCGCTTTGTCACCGTTCCACTGGACGAGGATGGCACGCGGGTGGATCTCGTCGAGGACATCCTGAAGCGTGAGCCGGTCAAGTTCATCTACTGTCTGCCCAACTTCCACAATCCTGCCGGCGTTACCTTATCACTGGAGCGCCGCCGGAAGCTCGTTGACCTGGCGGCCCGGTATGGCGTCTTTCTCGTTGAGGATGATCCCTATGGGGAGCTGCGTTTTGAGGGTGAGGATATCATCCCGCTCGTGGTGATGCACAAAGAGAACACTGTGTATCTGAGCACCTTCTCCAAGACGCTTGCCCCCGGCATCCGCATGGGATGGATCTCAGCGCCTGCCAAGGTGATCGGACGACTGGTGCAGGCGAAACAGGGCGCAGACCTGCACACCAGCACCTTTGTGCAGATGGTGGTGAACGACATCTGCCAGCGCGGTTTTCTGCGCCAGCATGTCAGGCACATTCGACAGACGTACAAAGAGCGCTGCGGCGTCATGCTGAAGGCTATGGAGGAGCACTTTCCGCCGCAAGTGCACTGGACGCGGCCCCAGGGAGGGCTGTTCCTGTGGGTGATCCTGCCACAGGGGGCCGATTGCATGGAGCTCATGCAGGCAGCGCGGGAGCAGAAGGTGGCTTTCATTCCAGGAACAGCGTTCTACCCCGAGCCCCAGGATGGGCGCAATGCATTGCGCCTCACCTTCTCTAACTCGAGCCCGGAGATGATCGAGGAGGGCATCAAGCGGTTGGGTCTAGCGCTGAAGCGGCATCTCTCCCGGATAGCGTGACTATCAGATAGCGGTGATTTGAATACGGTGGTTGGCAAGGAGGGTACAGCATGGAACTGAAGATCGACCTGGACAAGTGTACCGGTTGTGGCACATGCGAGTTGGCCTGCCCCTTTGGTGCTATTGCCGTCGTAGACGGCAAGGCCAAGATCTACGAGAGCTGCGTCGACTGCGGAGCTTGTATAGATCAATGCCCCGAGGCTGCACTGTTCATTGGCGAACGCGCCGCCGGTGGGGTCAGGGTTCAGGACTATCGGAATGTGTGGGTCTTTGCTGAGCAGCGCGATGGTGTCCTGACCAAGGTGTCTCACCAGCTGATGGGCAAGGCGCGCCAGCTGGCCGACACACTAGGCGCCAGTGCGGAGGCTGTGCTGTTGGGTCACAATATCGAGGCCTTGGCCCAGGAGCTCATCGCTGACGGCGCAGACGTGGTTTATGTGGCTGAGGACCCGCTGCTGGAGCACTACCGAACGGATGCCTATGCCAAGGTGCTCGCCGATTTGATCGAGAGCAAAAAGCCCGAGATTGTGCTGTTCGGCGCGACCACTGTTGGCCGTGACCTGGCGCCCCGCATATCGCAACGCATCTACACGGGGCTGACGGCCGACTGCACGGGCCTGGACATTGACGAGAGTGAGCGCTTGCTGCTGCAGACACGGCCGGCTTTTGGCGGCAATATCATGGCCACCATCGTTTGCCCTAGCCACCGACCGCAGATGTCCACGGTGAGGCCGGGTGTGATGCAGGCGCCAAAACCCGATCCAAGCCGCCAGGGTGTGGTCGAGCGCGTGGCCGTTGACATTGGTGAGGATGACTTGAACTTACAGATCCTGCAGGTGGTGAAGGAGGCGCGCAAGCGGGTCAATCTCGAGGATGCCAAGATCATCGTCTCCGGCGGACGCGGACTGGGTGGCCCCGAGGGCTTTAAGGTGATCCAGCAGTTAGCTGAGGCCCTCGGTGGCGAAGTGGGCTCGTCCCGCGCTGCCGTGGACGCAGGCTGGATCGATCACGATCACCAGGTTGGGCAGACGGGCAAGACCGTGCATCCGGATCTGTACGTAGCCTGTGGAATCTCGGGGGCCATACAGCATCAGGCTGGAATGAAAGAATCGAGCTTCATCGTGGCCATCAACAAGGATCCCGGCGCGCCCATCTTCCAGATCGCGGACGTGGGCATTGTTGGTGACCTTTACGCGGTGATTCCTGAGATCGTGAAGCAGCTCAAGGCCGTCGGAGCGGGCAGTAAGATCTAGAGAGTGTACCCTAGGTATAGAGGTAAGCGAAGCAGCTGCGGGCTGTCCGCCGTATCCTGAGTAGATGAGGCAACATGGGCGAACCACCAGTGGTCGAGTCTCGGGTGCGTGTGCGATACGCCGAGACGGATGCGGAGAGAGTTGTATACTACGCCAACCATTTTGTGTACATGGAGGTCGGCCGTGTCAACTACTTCCGCGCGCTGGGGTTCGATCCCGCGTCGCTCGACCGCTCGGGGCGCGGGATTGTGATCATAGAGGCGACGTGCCGCTATCACTCGCCGGCACGCTTTGACGACCCGCTCCTAATCCGCGCGTGGGTGGACGAGGTCAAACGTTCCAGTTTCCAGTTTGCGTACGAGATCTGGCACGAAGCAGATCGTCGTCTGATTGCCGAGGGTCGAACGGTACAGGTCGTCGTTGATCTCCAGACCATGCGCCCGATCCGCATTCCACAGGAGATGCGCGACGCGATATCTACGGCACCGGTGCCGTAGAAGCCAGAAGTCGCTTAAGGGATCCTTGATGTTACACACTCAGCGGCACGGCCCGGTCACGGCGTTTCGTCTAGCACGCACGGTCCTGGGTCGTGCCGTTTATCACACCGCGGCCTACTGGGTCGATGGCCTGCTGGTTGACACTGGCTGTGCCTACTCGGCCAGGGATTTGCTGCGTGAGACACAGGCGCTTCCTCTTGAGCAGGTGGTGAACACACACAGCCATGAGGATCACATCGGGGGCAACGGGCTGTTGCAGCGCGAGCGGGGTGTGGACATTCAGGCACACTCACTGGCGTTGCCGATTCTAGCCAACCCGCGCCTGTTGAAACTGCAACTCTACCGCAGGGTCTTTTGGGGCTGGCCTGAGCCCTCGCGCGGCAGCCCCATGGGAGAATGGCTCGACACCGAGCATTTCCATTTCCGTGTGATCCACACGCCCGGCCATAGTCCCGACCACATTTGTCTCCTCGAGCCCGAGCGAGGCTGGCTGTTCTCAGGGGATGCGTTTATTGGTGGTCGCGAGCGGGCAGCCAGGCCCGACTATGATATGTACGAGGTGATTGCCTCGCTCAAGAATCTGGCGGCACTGCCCATCACCCAGCTGTTCCCCGGCAGTGGCACGGTGCGCAATGATCCCCTCAAAGAGATCAGACAGAAGATTGATGCTCTGGAGGAGCTGGGTTCGGAGGTCTGCCGCCTCAGCGAGATGGGTCTGGACGTGCCGGCCATACAGCACAGGCTGCTGGGCAAGGAACCCTCCATAACGTATCTGACCCATGGGCACTTTAGGGCGAGCCATCTCATTCGGGCGTTCCTACGCCAGTGCCCCGCATCGACCTTCTCGCCTCAGGATCGCTGACGTCGGTCTCAGGGGGATTGGTGGCACTGCGGGCGAGAATCAGCCATCCATGAGTCGCACCATGCCAAAGGCCGCGGCGCTGCAAGAGTGTTTAGACCTCGTCAGCGCTCCCTATAGAGACTGGCAGGCGCAGTATCCTGGCCGCCGCGCCATCGGCTACTTCTGCACGTATGCACCGCTGGAACTGCTGCATGCCACCGGTTTGGTGCCTGTGCGCTTGATGCAATCGGCGGGGCCGGTGGCGCTGGCCAATGCGCACCTGCCCTCTTTCTGCTGCGCTCTGGCCCGGGCGACGACCGAACGGATGCTTTCTGAAGAGTTTGCCTTTCTGCAGGGCGTGCTCTTTGTGCACACTTGTGACACCATGCAATGCCTGGCGGATGTTTGGCGCATGGCCAGCCCGCAGTTAAGAGTCTATACATTTTCCGCACCGACGGTGCTGGATCATGCCGAATCAAAAGCCTATTGCGTGGCTGAGTTGCACCGCCTCGCCTGCGCTCTGGAGCGTGATTACGGGGCCTCGATCAGCAGCGAGGCATTGCGGGATAGCATCCGACTGTACAACGAGCAGAGGCGGCTTCTCAGCGAGCTTTACGGCCAGCGGCGTCAGTTGTCGGATGCGGATCGCTGGTCGCTCACTTTGGCGGGAATGCTCATGCCTGTTGAAGACCACAATCCGCTGTTGCGCGCACTGCTTGACGCTGCAGCGGGTGTGCTAGCCGACCGGGATGATGGGCCAAGCGTCTATCTGGTGGGAGCGGTGCTCGACGATCCGGCCATCGTGCAACTGATCGCCGAACTGGGCGGGCGCGTGGTGGGTGACGACTTGTGCACCGGCCGGCGCTATTTCGATGTCCTGGTTGATGAAGAGGCGGAGCCGTATGCTGCGCTTGCAGAACGCGCGCTGCAGCGCCAGCCTTGTCCCAGCAAGCACAGCCAGCGGGACGAGCGGCGGTTGAGGCTGTCTCGCGCCATTCGGGACAGCGGGGCGCAAGGTGTGATCTTCTTACTTCCAAAGTTCTGCGAGCCACATGCCTTTGACTATGTAACACTCTCCAATATGGTTGAAAAGCTGGGCCTGGGGCAGTTGCTCATCGAGACCGATGTGACGTTGCCCCGTGAGGCGCTGCGCACGCGGCTACAAGCTTTCCTCGAAATGCTGTGCCAGAAGGACGGAGTCTCTGGCGAGCGTCGCCAGCTGAGTGGGCTCCGTGCAGGGAAGTCAGACTGACCATGGGGATCCGCTATCGCAAGCTGAGGACGGCCGGCGAACTGCAACGCTTGATGCGTGCACACTACCTGGAGGGCCAGTACCTGCGATTCGGAAGGCCAGTGGCCTGGGTCACAAGCGGCGCACCGGTTGAGA
>Ga0180438_10012336_pt1 | contig 10182 bp, 6 predicted proteins | sample SS_ome_12_FD_132455 | JGI IMG/M metagenome (GOLD analysis project Ga0180438, IMG submission 132455) | Hypersaline lake sediment archaeal communities from the Salton Sea, California, USA - SS_3_D_2 metaG | ecosystem: Environmental > Aquatic > Non-marine Saline and Alkaline > Hypersaline >...
CTGTGCCACCTATGCAGAACCTTAGGCTTTCTCTTCATAAAGAAGCCGAAACAGAAGGTGACGATGAGCAACGACAGGGTCGTCAGCCCGAAAGCCTCCACGAGCTCTCCCGGATGGAACCCGGACGGCTCGGCCCCTCCTGCCTGGGCAGCCGCAAACTGGGGCAGGCGGTCAAGGTATTTCTCCGGGTTCGACTCGAAGGCAGCCTTGCACTTCGCACAACAGAAGTAGACCCTCTTTCCCCTGTACTCCGTGTAGATGTTCGGGTCGATCTTGTTGCCTACCATCACCGGACAGGTGGTCTGGACGATCTCCTGCCCGGCTTCGTTCCCACCTCCCGGCTCCTGTGCCAGCCCGAAGGACGCCACGCCAGCAGAAAACCAAACTGCCATAAGGACTGTGAACAGAAAGAGTCGCTTATTGAACATGAGTTCTTCTCCTTGTAACTCCCTCGACATCTCCCCCCTGGGTTCCGCCTGCGCGGGGTGGCGGGGCCTGATCTCCGATCCCTGATCCCTGACCCCTGGGTTCCCGTCTCGAAATGTTTTAGCTTTTTTTCTGACTCGCGGCAAATCTCTGCCTGAACTCCCACCGTTTCCATACCATGTAAACGGCCGGTATGATCAGCAGCGTGAGGATCGTCGACGTGATCAGCCCGCCTACCATGGGAGCCGCAATGCGTTGCATGACCGAGGAACCGCTCTCGAAGACATTTCCGATCATGACGGGCAGAAGGCCGATAAAGGTAGTTGCCACGGTCATCAGCTTCGGCCGCACCCGCATCACCGCTCCCTCGATGATACCTTCGTACACGTCCTTCATGGAACGGAGCCTACCCTCTCTCTTCTGCCGCTCGTGCACTTCGTCCAGGTACACCAGCATCACGATCCCTGTCTCCACGGCAAGCCCGGCCAGGGCGATGAAGCCAACACCCGCGGCGATGCTCATGTTGTACCCCAGGAAGTACATCAGCCACACCCCGCCGACGACGGCAAAGGGAATCGACAGCAACACGATGAACGTCTCTGTCACATCCCTGAAGTGAACATAGAGCAACACGAAGATGATGGCCAGGGTCAGGGGCACAACGACTTTCAGCCGCTGCTGGGCACGCTCCATGAACTCGAACCGGCCGCTCCACTTTAGGGTGTAGCCGGGAGGAATCTCTACCCTTTCTGCAACGACCTGCCGGGCCGCCTTCACATAGGTACCGAGATCCACATCCCGGATGTTGATCTGGATCCACGCGTTGAGCCGGGCGTTCTCGCTCTTGATCACGGGCGGCCCCTGCAGAATTCTCAGGGTTGCCATTTGCCCGAGGGGAATGTGTTCTCCCCTTGGCGTCGGTACGAGCACACGACCCAACGCCTCCAGATTGTCCCGGAAGTCGCGCCCGTAGCGCAGATTCACCGGATAGCGCTCCAGGCCTTCCACCGTTTCCGTGATCTTCATGCCTCCGATCGCGGAAAGTATGATGTCCTGCACATCCTCCACCTGAAGGCCGTACCGGCCCGCCCGCTCACGGTCGATATCGATGTCCAGGTAGTACCCTCCAAAGGCCTTGTCCGAGTAGACAGACACCGTTCCCGACACGCTGCGAAGAACCGTAGCCACCTCGGAGGCTAGATCCTGAAGAACCCCGAGGTCCGGCCCCGCGATCTTGATTCCCACGGGGGAACGGATTCCCGTGGAAAGCATGTCCAACCGAATCTTGATCGGTCCCTCCATGCTGGCGTTTGTCAGTCCGGGAAACTGGATCGCTTCATTGATGGCGCGGTCCAGGGCGTCGGGGGTCATAGCTGGGCTGTGCTCCGGCCAGATCCGGCCCAGTTGTCCCTTGACCCATCCAGGCAGTGGCAGTCTCGAGTACCATCGATCCTCCCGCTCCTGGGGCCAATCTTCGGGCGACCTGAGTTGCAGGGTGGTCTCGATCATGCTCAACGGAGCAGGGTCCGTGGATGTCGCCGCACGACCGATCTTTCCGAAGACGTGATCAACCTCCGGAAAACTGGCGATGATCTTGTCTGTCTGTTGGAGGATTTCTCTCGCCTTGGTGATCGAGATGCCCGGATCGGTGGTGGGCATCCACAGAAAATCTCCTTCATAGAGAGGCGGCATGAACTCGCTTCCAAGCCTCTTGAAAGGGAGCCAGGTCCACCCCGTGATCAGGATGGCGATGAGGACGACGGTCCTGGGATAACGGAGCACGAATTCGATACAGGGGTGGTAGGCCCATATGAAGAAGCGATTGATCGGGTTCTTCTCTTCTGTCGGCATCCTGCCCCGGATGAACAGGGTCATCAACACCGGGATGATCGTGATGGCCAGTACGGCGGAGGCCGCCATGGCAAAGGTCTTCGTGAAGGCCAGGGGCCGGAAGAGCCGGCCCTCCTGTGCCTGGAGGGTAAAGACCGGAAGAAACGCAAGCGTGATGATCACGAGAGAGAAGAACAGAGCAGGGCCAACCTCTTTGGCTGCTCGAATCATGATCTCGTTGTGGTCCCCGCCGGGGCCCTCCCCGCTCCGTGCCCTCTCAAGATGCTTGTGTGCGTTCTCGACCATGACCACAGACGCGTCCACCATCACACCAATGGCAATCGCGATCCCCCCAAGACTCATGATGTTTGCGTTGATGTCGAGCAGATACATGATGATGAACGAGACGAGGATACCGGCAGGCAGGGTGAAGATGGATACAAAGGCACTCCGGAAATGCAGCAGAAAGACGACGCACACCAGGGCCACCACGATCATCTCCTCGGTCAGTTTTCGTGTCAGCGTGTCGATGGCCCGCAGAATCAGCCTGGAACGATCATACACGGGTACGATCTTCACGCCCTCCGGGAGGCCTGTCTTGATCTGTTCAAGCTTGTTCTTCACTCTCTCGATCGTGGCCAGGGCATTCTCGCCGATACGCATGACGACGATCCCGCCCGCGGCTTCTCCTTTCCCATCGAGCTCCGCCAGCCCGCGGCGGAGCTCGGGCCCGAGGGCCACGTCCGCAACTTCCCGGATCAAAATCGGGGTTCCCTTCTTGTCCACTCCGACGGGGGTGATCTCCAGGTCCTTCTTGGACTGAATGTATCCGATCCCTCGGACCATGAATTCCCGCTCGCTCATCTCGAGCACACCACCGCCCACGTCTATATTTGTCCGCTGGATGGCCATCTTGACCTGACTCAACGGAAGGCCGTAGGCCTGGAGTCTCACGGGATCCACGGTGACCTGGTACTGCTTGACATACCCTCCGATGCTGGCCACCTCGGCAACCCCTTCCACGCTCACCAGCTCGTAGCGGAGAAACCAGTCCTGCAACGAACGCAACTCCTGCAGCGTATGGTCTTTCGAGACCAGGGCATACTCATACACCCATCCAACGCCGGTTGCATCCGGCCCCATCTGCACCCGGGCCCGATCAGGCAGACGGGCCTGGATGGCCGAAAGGTATTCCAGAACCCGACTCCTTGCCCAATAGAGGTCGGTACCGTCCTCGAAGATGATATAGACCAGAGAGAATCCCAAGAAGGAATACCCGCGGACCACCTTGGCGTAGGGGACGGCGAGCATGGTCGTGGTCAACGGATAGGTGACCTGGTCCTCCACGACCTGGGGCGCCTGGCCCGGATATTCCGTGTAGATGATGACCTGCACATCCGAGAGGTCGGGAATCGCATCGAGCGGCATGTTGATCATGCAGTAGATACCCGCTGCGATCATCACACCCGTAAGGAGGAGAACAAAGAATTTGTTCCGGATCGAGTATTCGATGATCTTCTCGATCATGGCTTGCCGCCCTGCGAGTCCGTCGTGAGCTTTCGGATAAACTCCTGAAGCCTGCTTTCCGAATCGAGCAAGAACTGCGCGCTCACCACGATGTTCTCTCCACCGACGAGACCCCTTTTCACCTCGTACACCCCTTCCCCTTTCACGCCGAGTTCTACCTCTTTGGGCAAGAACTTACCTCCTCCGAGGGCCACAAAGACCAGGTTCCTCTCCCCTGTCCGTATGACCGCATCCTCAGGGACCTGCACGGCACGCTCCGATGCCAAAGGCTTGATCTTCACGTCCGCATACATGCCCGGTTCCAGCCGTCTGTCCCTGTTCTCGATCTCGATACACGCCTTCACGGTCCGGGTCTTCTCTGTGAGGAAGGGCTGCAGGAACAACACGCTTCCTGCAAATTCCTCTCCTGGAAAGTACGGGAGCGTGACCTCGGCCTCCAGACCCGGAAGGACCCGCGGCAGTTCGGACTCGTAGATATCCGCATGCACCCACACTGTGGAGAGGTCGGCAATCTTGTACAGGTTCATGCCCGCCTTCGCGTACATCCCTTCCAGGGCGGCGGCCATCTTCTCGACAACGACCCCGCTCGCCGGGGAGACGACGGTCAGCCTCTTCTGAACCTCGCGGGTCTTTTCCAACCTCTCGATCTGCTCTTCTGTGATGTCCCAGTAGGCAAGCCGCTTACGAGTGGCCGCCCAAAGGGCTTGCGCCCGTTCTGCGGCCTCCTGGCTCCCAGACTCCTTCATCTTGTCGAGATAGCTCAAGGCGGTGAGGTACTCCTCCTGGGTGGACACAAGCTCAGGGCTGTAGATCTCGAAAAGCCTCTGGCCCTTCTTCACCTTTTCGCCGATGTAGTTCACATGGACCTTCTCGATCCAGCCTTCGAACTTGATGTTGATCAGGTAGATGTTCTTGTCGTTGTAGTCGAGGATTCCCACGGTGCGGATCACGGACCGGAGGTCCCCTACCCTGACCTCTTCGGTGCGCACGCCGATCTGCTGAACGATGGCAGGATCAATCCGCAACATCCCCCCTTCCACGCTTACGCCCTTCTCGTCAGCATAGATGGGACCCGAACCTTCGCGAGGGGCCATTTCCACGAGTTTCATGTGACAGATCGGGCAGTCGCCCGGTTCCCGCTCGATCACTTCCGGGTGCATCGGGCAGGTCCACAGCTGTGCTTGGGGCGCTTCCCCCGGGTGCACGCTAGCTTCCCGATCCACGGGCTTCTCTGGCCCCCGAGGCAGCCGGGGAAGGGCAAAGGGATTCCAGAAAACGAATCCCCCGAGGCCGAATCCGATCAGGAAGAACACAGCCAGGGAAAAGGCCTTCATCCTCGGGCTGGGGGGCGGAAGAGAGAATGGGTCTTCCTGCCTTTCTTCATCTCTCTCGGTATTCATCCGAAGCTACCCCTTTCACCCTGGGAACCGGACGCCAAGCGCCCTTTCCATCCTCGCCAGTGCGATCAGATACTCGGACCGGACCTTCGCGAACCCGTATCGGACATTCAGCAGAAAACGCTCGCTGTCCAACAGTTCGAGGAAGGTGAGCTTCCCGGTTTCATAGGCCGCCTCTGTGGAGTCCCGCGACTGCTTCGCTTGAGGAACGAGTGTGTCCTGATACAGCCTCCACTGCTCGAGCAGGCTCTCCAGGTTCACATAGGCATCCTGCACCTCATAGATCACGCGGTCTTCCTGCCTTGCGTACGCAGCCCTTGCCTGCATCTCCTTGAGCCTTGCCTCGTCCACACCGGCCCGGACCTTGTGGTACCAGATCGGAAGGTTGATGCTGGCAATGACCCCTACCGCATCCTTGCCATCGTCCTCGGGCGGATTCAGGATGCCCGCAGGGTCCTGTCGATCACCAACGATGATGTAGTTGAGCCCGAGGGTGAGATCAGGCCAGAACTGCTTCTTCGCGAGCCTGACCTCTTCCTGCCGGGCCCGGAGGGCGTGCAGGCGGGCCTGCAGCTCATCTCGGCCCGCGTGCACCCTGCCGTACAGATCCTGAAGGTTCACGGGCACCGCGGGCATGCTCGGTTCCTCGGTACGCACCCTGTACTCCACCAGAGGCGTTCCTGCCAGCCTGGCCAGGCGCCTACGGGCAACATCCCGTTGCCGTCCCAGAATGATCTTCCTTTCGTTCAGCCTCGTGACCTCGCTCTGGACCTTGACCACGTTCTGCTGAATCCCCTTGCCCGTCGCGTAGCGGGTCAGCGCGATCTCTTCGTACCGGCGCAGGGTGGCGAGATCCTCTTGCGTAATGCGAAGGGCCTCGGCCAGATAGACGAGATCGTAGTAGGCTTCCTTGATCTCCAGAACCGTGCCCCGTTGCAGGCTGCGCCATTCCCACGCCTTCTCCAGCGCCACCTCCATCGCAGCCTGCCCTGCACCCGAAAGCTTGCCGAACCAGGGGAGTTTCTGTGTAAAGATCAGCACTGCCTCCTGTGGACCGACGCGCGTCTCCACGCTCTCCAGAAACGCGGTCACGGCGAGATTCGGGTCCGGAAGTGCCGACACCCTGCACCCTGTGGAGCAGTGCGTTCCACTCTGCTTCGGCCTGCTTGAGTTCCGGATTCTCGACCAGGGCGGTCCGTGCAACATCCTTCAGACCATCAGGCTCCAGATAGAAGAATTTCTCCGGCTCATCGGCTACTTCACGGAAGAAGGAAGGTATCTTCTTGTACTGCCTCCACGAGCTGTCGATCTGCAGCGGTGGCCCCTCCTCTGTCCGAACGTCCAGAGTCCCTGCAACAGCAGACTGACTGAGAAACACTGAAGACAAAGCCACGACCACAAACAAAAGCCAGGAAGGTTTTTTTCCGATCGATCTCATTCCGCGCATTGTCGTTTTCCAGTCCTGTTAGAGTCCTCTTCTTGCCGACCCTACTCCTCTACGAGTGCAGGCCACATCCATGATGTGTGTCTCCATGATGCCCCTGCTGTTCAGGTGCCGGGTTCTTCTCGGTGGCCGCCGCAGCCTCAAAAACGATTCCTTCGGACTCCATCTTCTTCAGGTATCCCTTTGGATCCTTGAGGAAGGTAGACTTGCACCCGGGACAGCAGACATACACTCGTTTGCCCTCGTAATCCACGAAGGCTGTCTTGTCGATCGGCCCTCCCATGATCGGACACACAATCTGGGCCTTGCCCTTCTCGCCGGCCTGCATCGACGGGGCGAACATAATCCCCAGAAGCACGAAGAAGACCGCTAGACGAACCGTAGGATACGCAATTCTCTTCATGACCATTCTCCTCTTTGTTCCTTGTTTGGATCTTCCTTGCCTTCGAAGCTCATGTCACACACTCCTACTTTGGTCGATCCCCAGTTTGCATAATGGGTGCCATTTCATCTTTTTGCCTATTTTTATAAATATTTCAGCATGTTACATGCTTCCAGCCCGAATAGAATCGGAAAGAAGAGCAGAAGATTGTAGAATATTCTTCAAAGAAGTGAAGCTTATTCTGCATCGGCCTTCCCATCCGGGGGCCTGATCCCGTATTTCTCGATACGGTAGAGGAGTATGTGGCGGGGAACTCCGAGGAATTTTGCTGCCCGTACCTGATTCCAGCCGTTGATCTCCAGCGCCTTGACGACAACCTCTCTCTCCAACCCTTCCAGAGAGAGACCCTCCGGCGGGAGTTGGATGAAGCCCTGCCCGCCCAGTTGCACCTTCAGCCGGCCTTTCAGGATCTCCTGGGGAAGCGCTTCAGGTGACAGGGCATCCCCTATCTGGAAGATCAGCATCCTTTCGATGATATTCTCCAGTTCCCTCACGTTGCCCGGCCAGTGGTAGGACTCGAATGCCCCCAGCACCTCCGGCTCGACCTTGATGCTCCTGCCGGGCGCTATCGCTCTTACAAAATGATCAACAAGCAGTGTAATGTCACCCTCGCGCTCCCGAAGGGGTGGGATCTTCAGGGGGATCACGTTGAGCCTATAATAGAGGTCTTCACGAAACTCGCCTGACTTCACAGCGGCCTGAAGGTCCCGGTTCGTAGCAGAAAGAACCCTCACGTCTACCCTGAGAGGCTCTTCCTCCCCAACGCGAGTGACCTGCTGATCCTCGAGCACCCTGAGCAGCTTGCCTTGCAGGGCGAGATCCATGTTGCCGATCTCATCGAGAAGGAGCGTCCCTCCGTTGGCCGCATGGAATCTGCCTTTCCGGTCACGGCTGGCGCCGGTAAAGGCTCCCTTCACGTGACCGAAGAGTTCGCTCTCCAGGAGGTCTCTTGGAATCGATGCACAATTCAGGGTCACCAGGGGGTTGTCCTTCCGGCGGCTGTGGTAGTGAATCGCCCGGGCGACGAGTTCCTTGCCGGTTCCTGTCTCGCCGGTTATCAATACGGTCGCATCCGTTTCGGCTACACGCTCGACCTGCTGGACGAGGGCTTTCATAGGCGGAGAGGCCCCCACGATCTGATCGATATGAAACCGCTCGCCAAGCTCCTGCTTGAGCCTGAGGTTTTCTTCCTTTATTTGCCGGAACTGAAGGGCCTTTTCCAGGGTCATCAGGAGGGCATCCCGGTTCAGGGGTTTGGTGATGTAGTCGTAGGCACCTTCCCGCATGGCCTCCACGGCCATCTCGATACTTCCGTAAGCCGTTATCATGATTACCAGGGTCTCGGGATATCTCTCCTTGACCTTCCGCAGGACCTCGAGCCCGTCGATTCGCGGCATCTTGATATCCGTGATCACTACCGGGAAGGATCCCTTCTCCAGCTTCTTGAGCCCCTTCTTTCCGTCAGAGACACTCGTGACCTGGTACCCGGCCTGTTCGAGGTTATACTCGAGAATGCTTCGAAAGCTCTCATCATCATCGATCAGAAGAATCCGGCCCGGTACCTTCATGGTCGCACGATCCTCCCCACGGGTGAGATGCGCACTCGGCCGCCATGGTATCACAAAACCCGCTACCCGGAACATGGAAGGCCAAGGTGGATTAATATCCGCATACGTGTAGAATGGGCCTGTTCAAGAACCGCACCTTCTCAAGACTGCCCGAATTCAGAAATTCCATGGCAGATCGGTCACCCAATCCTACGGAAGAGCACAGAGTACACACTGGCCTGAGAGTCGCTCTCATCGCCGGCGCGATCCTGCTCATCAGTGCTGCTCACTACTTCACAGATACCCAAAACCACCTCCACCACGCGGTCTTCCGCAGGCTCTACTATCTGCCGATCTTTGTCTCGGCCCTCTGGTTCGGCTTGAAAGGAGGCCTTGGCGCCTCGATCGCATGCAGTGTGCTCTACGCACCCCACATCCTGTTGCAATGGAAGATCCTTCCGAGCATGGAGCTGGAGAAGTACCTGGAGATCATCCTCTTCAATGTCGTGGGTGTCCTGACCGGACTCCTCGCAGCAATCGCGAATCGCCGGCGGGATCTCTACCGAAAGACCTCGGAAGAACTCGAAGGAGCGTACCGGGACCTCCAGCAAAGGTCCGGACAACTCTCCCGGGTGGAGAAGAAGCTGCGTCAGTCAGAGAAACTCTCGGCCCTCGGAGAACTGAGTGCCACGGTGGCCCACGAGGTCATGAACCCCCTGGGCTCGATCAAGGGTGCGGCGGAGATCCTGAAGGACGACTGTCCCGACGGCCACGAGAAGCACTCCTTCCTGACGATCCTGGTCAAGGAAATCGACCGCCTGGACAGAACGGTCCGAAACGTCCTGCGTTTCCGGAGCCACGAACGTCTCGCCCGGTCTGCCAGTGATCCGAACGACTTGATCGAGACGATCCTCACCCTCACAGAGGGCGAAGCCAAGTCGCGGGGAATCCTGTTTCACCGAGAGCTTGCCGAGAACAAGAGGGCCATCAAGGTCGATCCTGACAAGATCCACCAGGTGTTCCTGAACATCGTGGTCAATGCCATTCAGGCAATGCCCGACGGGGGCCGGCTTACGGTAACATCGCGATGGACGGATGCCCTTCCGGAAGGAGTGCAGAACGAGCCACGAGAGGGGACCGCCGGTGTCCTCTTCACGTTCGAGGACACGGGCATCGGAATCCCGGAAGACGCGATGGACGGCCTCTTTGAGGCCTTCCACACCACCAAAAAAGAAGGAACCGGGCTCGGACTGGTGATTGCCAAGAGGATCGTCGAGGCACATGGCGGCACGATTCGCGTCAGGAGAAAGCCGGGAACCGGATCCTGTTTCAAGGTCTGGCTGCCCCGCAACACTGTCGAATGAAAATGGGATGAATGAGAATGAAGGCACTCTATTTCAACCCGACCCTGGCGAGAGCGATCCCCACCAAGCTCCTCTCCTTCGTCACGAACCGGGTTTACGGCAGCATGATCTCACCCCTCGTCTACGGTGAAGCGCCGACCCCCGGGCTGCCGTCGGAAGACTGGGTACGCATTCGACCCCGTCTCACGGGCATCTGTGGAAGTGA
>Ga0180438_10012337_pt1 | contig 10182 bp, 9 predicted proteins | sample SS_ome_12_FD_132455 | JGI IMG/M metagenome (GOLD analysis project Ga0180438, IMG submission 132455) | Hypersaline lake sediment archaeal communities from the Salton Sea, California, USA - SS_3_D_2 metaG | ecosystem: Environmental > Aquatic > Non-marine Saline and Alkaline > Hypersaline >...
ATTTTATATTTAATGTTTTTAAAGAATGGGAGACCGCTCGGAAAAAGAGCACCTTTCTCTAAAGCCTTCATCATGCAGGGAACTCCTACAAAAGCAATATTTTCGTACTTCTTCCCTTGATCGATGACCGATAACGATGGAGAATTGGCATATTTCGTTCCCGCCGTTTTATAGAGATCGTTTACGTCATCAATAATTACTGGTTCTGGTTTCCATAGTTGTTTGGAATGTTGCACAGCAATTATCGCATCCACAAGCTTTTTCTTAAGTAAGTATTCAGCTATGGTGGTAACTACACCTCCATCTTGTCGGACCTTGATTATCTCATCATTTTTCGTGCTTCCCGAATAGGTACCGATATAGGCTCCAATTTTGGGAGACCAGTTTAAATTCTTGTCTAATTGTTTTATAACTTCGTTCATCTGGTCTATAGAAAAAGAACGTGGACACACGGTGAAACACAGCCCACACTTCATGCATACGTCATCGTCGATTTTGAGAGTATCGGCATCAACTTCGATCGCATTAACAGGACATATTGCGGAACACCATCCGCACTGACAGCACGCTCCGGCATCATAAACAATGGAAACGGGTTCAAAATAGTGTTCAATAAAATCGGGTTCGAGATCTTTAACTTGATATCGATAAAAATACTCTTTTACCTCAACTTCTTTCTCTTCCCCTTTAATTTTTTTAGTTACCATCTTACTTTTTACTTCAATATGTTCCTCTACATATCCTTGCTCTTTTAAGTATATAACGTCTCGGATGACATTATCTGGGGGAAACTCTTTGATAAGATCCGCAATATCTCCTAAAAATAAGGGTTCTTTGCCTCTCAGATGCTCTAAAACTAATTTACGTTCCGTTTCAGCATCAATCATAGCATCTAAAATTTCATAGAATTGCTGCTCTGAGTATTTACCCACTTTAAGAATTTCGTCCTTCGCCTCATAAAAAGCCCGAATCTGGAAATTTTTTGAAGCTTCATAGGTAGCATCCATTAACTCTTGGGGAGACAAACCTTCGAATAACTTATTATTTACTATCTGGACCATTGAGTCTTCAATTTATGTTTTTTTTTTTACAAAATCTAATTTTACCAATAATTTTTACATTTAACTCCCTCCTGGGCAAGGAGTGTCATCTTATAACCATAATTTTCTTATAAGAATCATTCAATAGGAGCTGATGTTAATTCTTTGTTACCTTCTTGCAAATTAATCGGATTGGGACCAATTCTTTGAACCTTTTCATAGGCATCTTCTACACTTTTTACTAATTTTTCTCCTTCTGCAGAGCTGCACCAATACATATTCACTCGCTGATTGCCAAAACCTCGCTTTTCCAGTATCCTATTCGCAAAATCAACATGCTTCTGGGCGGTAAAGTTCCCCGATGTAAATTGACATTCATCTGGTCTTCATCCAACCACCATAACGCCATCTGCTCCCGCTTTAATGGCATACAAGATTAATTTTACATCTACTCTTCCCGTGCAACGTACTTTAACGATTTTCACTGAGGGGGTGTACTTTAATCGAGAAACTCCCGCTAAATCTGCGGCGCCATATCCTCATTTTAAGCAGGCAAACATGATCATCTTATATTTATGTTCCATTTTTTACCTCCCCTCGTATAAGTGCTTCAACTTCTGCACATAACTGATAGTCGCGATAATATTTTATATCTATTGCTGAAGTGGGGCAACATGTTGCACAAATTCCACATCCATCGCAATTTATATCGTCAACTACGGCTTTTTCATCTGTAATCTTAATAGCACCTTTGGGACATTCCTTCTCGCAACGACCGCACGCAATACATAATTCAGGAGTGACCTCGGCGACTATTAATTCCAGATCAATCTGACCGGCTGAAGTGAGTTCTACAACTTTGCTAGCGGCAGCTCTGGCTTGAGATACGGAATAGGCAATATCTTTTGGTCCTTGGGCAAATCCCGCAATGAATATTCCTTTTGTTTTAGTCTCTTGTGGCATTAGTCCAAAGTGCGATTCGGTTAAGAAGCCATTTTTATCGACATCTAAATTCATTACTTTCGCGATCTGTTCTGTTCCGTGAGATGGAAGTGCTGCTGTGGATAAAACCACTAAATCGGCATTAATTTTGACTATTTCATCTGTTAAAGAAGAATATACTCGTATTTCCACATTTTTGGTATCAGGATCTTCAGAAATCTCCCCTACTTTTCCACGAATCATTCTGATGTCCGAATCTTTAGCTCTCTGGTAGTATTCTTCGAATCCTTTTTCATTAGTTCTAATATCGATATAGCAGATAGTTATTCGGGCATCTGGTATTTCTTCTTTCAATAATTTAGCATTCTTAAGAGCGAGCATACAACAAACTCCGCTACAATATGTCCGTTCTGTATCTCGAGATCCTACACATTGAATAAAGACAATCTCCTTTGGTTTCTTTAAGTCTGATGGCCGAGCAATATGGCCTTCTAATGGTCCATTTGGTGCGAGCATTCTCTCGAGTTGCGCTTGATTGATAACGTTATCGTACTCTCCATATCCATATTCACCAAAAGGCTCATAAATATCCCATCCTGTAGCAATGATAATTGAGCCGACAGTAAAGGATACTTCCTCTGGTAATTGGCTGAAATCAATCGCATCTAATTCACACGCATCCACACAGCTGAAACATTCTACACAATGTTCCCTATCAATATCATATAAAAAGGGCACTGCCTGGCCAAATGCAATATCAATCGCTTTTCGAGGGCCTAAATGTTCATCGAAATAATTAGTAGTAAATACTGGACACACCTCCGAGCATCCACCACATCCATTGCAATCCTCATTGATAAATCGTGGTTGTTTTTCTACAGTTATCTGATAATTTCCGACATGACCCTCAACTTTAGTAACTAAACTATAACTTAAGAGTTCAATGTTTTTATTACGATTGACTTCAAGCATTTTTGGTCCACAAATTCAAATGCTACAATCATCTGTTGGGAATGTTCGGTCGAGTTGTGCCATTCTTCCTCCGATTGTCGTATTTTTATCGACTAGGTAGACTTTTATTCCTTGATTGGCTAAGTCTAAAGCAGCGTTCATACCTGCAATTCCTCCACCGATAACCAAACAAGCTTTTTCTATAGTGACGGTTTTGATAGGTATAATTTCCAGTGTCTTTGCTCGCTCGATCCCGCTTTTTACTAAGACTTTTGCTTTTTCAGTAGCTTCTAATTCACTATCAGTACACCAACTACAATGTTCTCGTACATTTACCATTTGAAAATAATAAGGACTTAGTTCTGTTTCAGAAATAGATGCACGATAGATAGGTTCATGGGTCCTTGGGGTTCACGCGGAAGCGACTATTCGAGTTAATTTCTTTTCTCGAATATCTTGGATTATCTCATTCTGACCGCTCTCAGTGCAGAGGAATGCATTAGTTTTAGCAATCACAACGTCGTCATAAGTTTTAGCATAATCAACTAATTCGTTACAATCGACTTTTCCTCGTATATTTATACCTCATTGACAAGCATAGAATCCAATCCGATGTTGGGTATCTTTTTCCATTTTCTTGAGTTTTTACACCTCTTCTTATACATTCGTGTCTAAATCTTCAAATCTATGAACGTTATTGCTAGATTATTAAAACTCTTGCATATTTTTATTTTCATAGTTCGAAAATGTTAGGTCTTGATAATTTCTATATTAATTATTTTAATTGTAATGATATTTATACTTATTAATTTATTTATCATACGTTATTCGTCATTTTTACAAATGCGATATAAGCTAATAGGAACACTTCCTAGATTCTCACGAACCTTTGACTTGAACAAGCTATTGTTTTAAGAAAAATATGCTTTTAATATTTAGAAGGAGGGCTTAAAATTTGAGCCTATAAATTATATCAATGAAGTTTTAAAACCTGTTAGATTTTAATCTAATTAAGAAGTATAAATCTCTTAGACTTAATCAGATTCAAATTTTCTTAAGTGATCATGAACAGAAAAGTATGTTTGAAGTACACACTTATATTGATTATTCTATTTTTACCACTTTTCGGATTGATTGGGCATGTGATAAGTAGAAATATTATAACTCCAAATGATCAGTTTTTTGTTATCGATTTAGGAGATACTCCTGAGATTAATGTTGATTCGTGGAATTTAAACGTATTTGGTCAAGTTAATTTTACTCAAAATTATAACTATTCGAGTTTTACCACATTACCTTCAAAAGAGGTTATTGCTACTATACAATGTGTCGAAGGACCAACAGGAACTGCCATCTGGAAAGGAGTACCCGTTAAGGATTTATTGGGGTTAGCAGAATTAAAACAAGACGCAATGGAAGTAATTTTTTATGGCTACGATGGCTATACATCTTCTCTTACGATTGAAGAAATAAATGATGAGAATGTAATTTTAGCGTATGAGATGAATGGAGAACCTTTACCTATAGAGCAAGGTTATCCTCTAAGAGTTGTTGCACCTAATCATTATGGTTATAAATGGGTAAAATGGGTTGTCAGGCTTGAAGTGGTTAATTATGATTATGTTGGTTTCTGGGAGAGCCGTGGTTGGAATGATAGTGCATACACTACTCCACTGTCAGATTGGATATTTCATGCTTTATTACTTGCAGTTTCTTTCCTATTTGGTGGACTTTCAATCATGTCTGGACTAAGAACATCTCCAGTCACGCAATATTTTCGAGATCTTCCGAAATTTTTCAATACTAAGTTTCATAAATTAATTTCAATCATATACTTTTTTACTTCAACTAGCACGTTCTTATATTGGATTTTATTTACTATTCTCAATCGTGGTGCAGTTTTTTATACTTTACATGGAATTTTATCCTTGATATCTATTATCACATTGATACCAACTATGGTAACAGGGTTTAAAAAAATCAAGAAAAGGGATATGAATCACAAGACTTGGCATTATAAATGGGCACTTGCTTCATTCTTCCTATTTTTGTTTTCAATTTTTTTAGGTTTTCTACTTGTACTGACAGGATTTATTCGTCTTTACTAATCTTTTTCCAGGGATATTGAAAGATCTGCATCCTCATTCATCTTAGATAACCCTTGAATAATATTTTCTAGCTGCGTAACTTTCTTTTCAAGTGAATTAATTTTGTCATAATGTTTGGAAAGCAATTTTCGAATTAACTTATTTTCAGATACTGAAAATGCGCCAGTCTTTCTCTTGAAAAATTTGAACCTTTTATAATAATATGATTTTCTTAATAAATGTAATCGAATCAACCATCTAATTATCCGGGTAAAGTACTTTTTGATTCCAATCTTCTTCTTAACTTCGGAATAATAATCCTCCAATGAATGCCTTTGATAATTTAATAAGCTTTGAGAATTCTTAGTATTCATATATCCGCAATGGAAGTCTGACTTAGCATATGCGGTATCGGGTAAGAAATTTTTGCCTAAACCAAATAATTCCATCATTTTGTCTATATAATCTTTATAATACGTTCGACAATTTTTACCCCCTGCTATATTAAAAGTCTTACCCCATACATCAGGAGACTCTATGGCATTCGCTATGGCTAATCCGACATCTTCTGTATCACAAATCTCAATTGGAGTGTCTAAAGGCATATGGAACATAAGCGGGTCCATATGTAGTTTGTTTACTGAAGTGATATATGTTAAACGAAATATTGAAAAATCAAGACCAGAATCCCTAATCAAGATTTCCGCTTTAATTTTATTATTAGCATAGACATCCCCTTTACTGGGAAGCAAAGGATCATCAATCTCTATCATTGGATTCTCTCGTCTATCTCCATAGACTGCAATTGAAGATGTGAATAATAGTTTAGGATTATTATTTTGAGATTTCATTTCATTAATTAAATTTAACGTTCCATTGACATTTACGTCAGTTGCAAATGTAGGATCTTCATCTGCTAAGGGGGGAATAATCGCAGCCAAATGTATTACAATATCTTGATCTATAATTGCTTTTGCCACATCTTCCTTCCTTCGAATATCCCCCCAAAAAATTTCGACTTTTTTACTATATCTTCGTGAAATCTTTTTATTTTTTTTATTGGGAACTTCAAAAATTCTAACATTATAACCCCGATTAATTAATTCCTTTAATGTACTTAAACCAACATTTCCAAAAGCGCCTGTCAATAAAATATTCAATTTAATCTACTCCATATTATTCTAATTCTTATGACTCAACCATAAATTGCATTAGACTTCTATATTATTATATAATGAACGGAATCTAATGAGTAATAAGGTTGCGATCGCAATATATTTTTATTAAGTTTTATTTATCTTCACTATAACTAAAATTGAAAAAAATACCTATTATTATGAAAATTATAAGACTACAAATTCCGGGAAACTTTTTAGAGCATGTTGGCTTTGCCGAGCTCTTTCAAGAATTAGAATTTGTTGAGATCCTCAATGCTTTTCAATACGATCAAACTCATTTTTTTGCATTGCAAAAAATCAGGTTTAAGGCCAATAAAAAGATAAATTTGAATGATTTTATCACTCATCATTTCAAACCTCAGTCCTTTCAATTATTAAGTAAACTAGAAAATGAGATCGTGTGTATAATGAATCAAAACAAAACCTCTGGATTTTTTCCGATTGTAGATTCTGGACCTTGGGCCTTTTTATTTCCAATACACATATCTAATGAACTTTTATTGATAAATATCATCTCTCAAGAAGAATATTTGACTCAACTTTACAAAATTTTAGACTCCTTTACTCAAAACTACAAGATTATAAGTACTGTCGATTTGGATAACATTGACCAGTATGATAAAAATATTTGGAAATCAGCAATTCCTTACCCCAAATTTACGAAGCGGCAGATTGATATTGCTAGCTATGCTGCAAGAAATGGGTATTTTAAATCTCCAAAAAAAATAAGCGGGAGGCAAATTGCGGACTATTTTAAGATTTCAGTTACAGCGGTAAATAAACACTTAAAAAAAGCAAGAAATATTGCTATGGAATACTTCTTTGGAAGTTTTTAAAAAAAACTATTAAATAAAAAGCATAATTATCTAGGCTTTAACTCTTCTTTATGGAATACAATCAATGAGAGAGGACTTATCCATGCAAGAATTGAAAATAGAAGGATCCACTCCCATAGGGGATTGCTTATAAGAAGAAAGATGATAATGGTAGTGAAAGGTCCTATAATACCATAAAGACCAAGTAATTTGGGAATTTTAGTTTCATAAAGAACAATTGTCCAGCCCATAAAAAATGCGCCTAACGTAAAGCCACCAAAAGCTAAACTGGAAGTAATTGTATGGAGATTATAAAAATCTCGATCTTCACTAAAGATCCCTACTCCAATATACCCTATACTCCCAATAAGACTAAATAAAAACGCAGAGCTTACCAGTCTAAATCGCATGCGAGAAAAATGAATTGGAGTTCCTTTTCTTTTTGGCAATGGGGCTAACAAATTTTCCATATAAAAGGTTAAGGGTATGGTTAATGAACCTGCTACTATACATGCTATATCATATAAAAAAGGAGCAGGAGTATGGGGAATTCCACCAAGATCACTTATCCAATTGGTTAAAATTGAATATCCATCAGGATCAAAATATGCTGCAATAATGATTCCAACGATAATTAAAGGTATATAGATTAGAATAACCGCAGAAGTAAAAATTTTAACCATCTTATAATTAATAAAGCGATCGAATAAATTTTTCCTTAAATTATTAATTCTGTTTCTCATTCCAATCATAATCAGAAGTGTGGTCTGATTTTATTATTTAAGTATTGGTTAATGTAATATAAAAATTATCCGAATCTTAATATTAAAAAATAAATAAATGGTTTATGAATCTATTATTAACTTATTAGTTGTACTTTAGAAATTTATAAAAACCAAAAAATTGAGAATATTATGGCACAAGCAGGTTTTAAAGCACTTGCAGTAATAGGGCTTTTACTTGGTATTGGTTCTATTGGCTGGTTAGCATATGACCAATTTATTATAGGTGACGCTTCTCCAACATTGTCTTCACGTCAATACTATGATTATTATGGATCTATTATTTTTACCTCTTCTGATGGTACTTATGCAAATAATTATCTTTCAATAGACTTCACTGTAAATTCTGGGGAAAATGTTTATTTTTCATACGTATCTACAGCAATCATTGATGATAGTTCTCGACCTTACACGGAAATCTACTTTTATTTTGAAGTAGATGGAATTCGTTGGTCAACTCCTTATCAGCTAATAAAAAGATGGAATGAAAATGATCCTGATGGAGCAGATATTAGATATCAATCTGTTGCTCTTCAGCATTATAATACAACTATGACTCAAGGAAACCATACATGCAGCGTTGCAATATTTTTTTACGATTCGGGGGATAGTGTTTGGCAACAGAGCCTATTCATTGAAGTCTATCCATAAAAAATAATAATTATTTTTTTTTTTAATTTATCGCATAAATTCTACCTTAAGACTATGTTTTTAAATACAAAAAACGACTAATTATTATGCATAATTATTCAATAAAAATAGTGGTGTATTTATTATATGGCAATTTTCTCCAATAGCATTGAATCGGGAAAAGTGAGTTTAAAAATATTAACCAACAACCTTACTAGTATTACAGTTTTGACTGAAGAGAAGTTTAATGGCAAAGTAATTCAACCTATGCTTGCTGCTAATCGAGTAGTTGGTGAACATGGCCTATCTGTAGCTATTGAAATACAAGATAATGATTTCAAACACTTATTTTTAATGGATACAGGTAGTTTAACTCAATCGATATTCGAAAATTCGAAACAACTAGGCGTGGGTTTAACAGATGTTGAAAAATTAATGCTAACGCATGGACATTTTGACCATTTTGGTGGACTTTTAACCCTTCTTCCCCAATTAAAAGAGGGTACAGAGTTTATATTCAACCCGAAATGTTATGATCAGACAGTTATAATAATGCAGGATCCCGGAAATAAACTTTCTGAGGAGAATCTTTCACTTGGACTTAGAGAATTAGAAAAAGTAGGGAAAATTAGGGGTAGTAAAAAGTTACCCTTACTTAATAAGAAGATGGTGATTGATCTCGCAGAACAAAATAATATTAAGATGGTTGAGACAAATAAGCCCATGGAGTTGTATAAAGGAATAATTACAAGTGGTGAGATTGAACTTTTTGATCCTGATGAGGTGACTAAAAATATTTACTTACAGAAAGGGAGAAAAGAATTTGAAGCACACACTTTTCGGGATGAAACTGCTTTATATTTTAATATCAAGGACAAAGGATTAGTTGTGTTAACTGGATGTGGTCATTGTGGAATCAAAAACACTATTAAACACGGGCAGAAATTAACGGGTACCGATGAGATTTATGCGGTTATCGGTGGCTTTCATGAAGAGTGGAATCCAATAGAGAAAATAAAGGAAAAAGTGAGATATTTTGAAGAGATTAATCCCGAAATTATCTGTGGTATGCATTGTACAGGATTCAATTTTAATAAATTAATGGCTAATCATCCAGCGCATACATTAGGAGTAGTAGGAACAGAATTTCATCTTTAATTTTTTTTTTTTTTTTAATTTTTTAAACTCTAATAGAACTAAAATCTTCTTAATCCTTTATTGTTAATTAGAATTAATAAGTTTTTTTTATTAGAAGCAATGCAAATGGGATAAAACCTATAAAAATCTTTTATTAGATTCATTTTTATTTTTTAAATGTCAAATTGATATATTATTCATTTTAAGATGAAGAAATATTTTTATGTAGAGACGATCTAACGTCTTAATAATTAAAAAATAATACTTGTGTATATGACTTTTCTTTTATGGCTATAAATCTTAATGCTCAACCCGAGGAAATATTCAAAAAACGAACTGAATTTGGCATTGATCAATCAATTCATTTACTCACTAAGATAATTGATACTTCAGATGATAAAAATAAGAGAATTGATGCGGTAAAGTATTTAGGACTAGCAAGTAAAGAAGCCCCGAACCTAAAACAAGAGTGCTTTGATACTTTAGAAAACATTTTTATTTCTGAAAAAAATCAGGATATTAAATGCGAAGCAGCAAAAGCTCTAGGGCGACTAAAGCTAACCAAGTCATTAAAGCCGTTATTATGGGGTTTAGAGAATTCAACCGATGATAGCCAATTA
>Ga0180438_10012339_pt1 | contig 10180 bp, 12 predicted proteins | sample SS_ome_12_FD_132455 | JGI IMG/M metagenome (GOLD analysis project Ga0180438, IMG submission 132455) | Hypersaline lake sediment archaeal communities from the Salton Sea, California, USA - SS_3_D_2 metaG | ecosystem: Environmental > Aquatic > Non-marine Saline and Alkaline > Hypersaline >...
CGCCTGGTCGGCCTGCGCCATGTGTCGTTGTCCACCGAGCGTCCAGAGGAGGATGGCGCGGCCGGGTGAAGTGGAGTATGGAGAGATACAGATGAGTTCGGGCGACTTCAACTCGATGCTGCGCGTGCGCGGCGGGTTCGACCGCGTGTTCCTCCTTGCCCTGTTGATCTCCGCTGTGCTCCACGCGGGCACGCTCTACGCTGCCAACCGGTGGGGAGGCTGCGTCTGCCACGTCGGCAGTGTCGTGTGCCCGAAGATCTGCGAGCAGCCCCAACCGCGTATAGACCTCAACCTGGCGCAGGAGAACCAGCCGCCTCTACCCCCGCCTCCACCCCCGCCTCCGAAGTCCAGGCCCAAGCCGAAGCCGAAGGCGGCCGTCATCGTCGAGAACCCAAGGACCGACCGGCCGCCCGCGGCGCCCAAGGCCGGCAAGGTGGTCCTCCCGGACGAAGCGTTCCAGCAGTCGGCCGAGCCTGAGGCGGAGATCACTGTACAGCGGCCCGGCCTTCCCGAAGATGCAGTGGTGAAGATGTCGGAGGCCGAGGCCCCGGTCATCGTCACCGGCGAGATCTTCGGTCGCGCCGATGAGCTGACACCGGGCCCGGCGGGCAGCTTCGGACTGGGTGGCACAGGAACGGCGACCGGCATCGGTCCCTTCGGCACGGAAAGGGACGGCGGCGGCACCGGCGCGCCCGCGGAGCTGGCCCCGGCGCCGATAGAGCAGCCGAAGCCGGCCCCGCCTCCGAAGCCGAAGGGTCCCACTCGGCCGCCGAAGGTCATCAACTGGACCGATCCGCCGTACCCGGAGCAGGCCCGTCAGCAAGGCGTGGAAGGAACGGTCATATTGCGGCTGACGGTGGGGACTCGTGGCCGGCCCGGGAACGTAGAGGTCGTTCGTTCTTCGGGGCATGCCGGCCTCGACAAGGCAGCCATCGTGCACGTGAGGACGGCGGAGTTCGCGCCGGCCCTCGAGGCCGGAGAGCCGGTGGCCATGACGATCAACTTCCGGGTGAAGTTCAGGTTGGTAAACGCTTGAGAGGATGATTGGCAGCGCGGACCAGAGCATCGCAGGGCTGGCAGCCTCCCATCCCTGTTTTACCGAGGGGGCCGGCCTTCTCCACGGCAGGATTCACCTGCCGGTGGCCGCCTGCTGCAACCTTGGCTGTGACTTCTGCCAGCGCGCCGTCGGCATACGCGCAGCCCGTCTCGGCGGCCCGGGCACCGCTCGGCGCGTCGTGAGGCCGGCCGAGGCCGCCGCCCGCGTCGACGCGGTGATGGAGCGGGGGCCGCTGCACGTGGTCGGGATCGCCGGCCCCGGCGAGCCGCTGGCAAACCGAGAGACCTTCGAGACTCTCCGCCTCGTGGGCGCGCGATATCCCGACTTGGTGCTGTGCCTCAGCACCAATGGGCTGCTGCTCGCAGACGCGCTGCCCCGGCTGTCTCGCCTCAACCTGCGCGCCGTCACTGTGACGATCAATGCCGTCCGATCCGAGGTCGCGGCGCGGATCTACTCGTGGGCACATATCGAAGGCAAGCTTCTCCTCGGCCGGGACGCCGCGCGGGAGATACTCCAGCGCCAGTGGCTCGGCCTCGCCCGCGCCGTGGCCGCCGGCCTCCTCGTAAAGGTGAACTCCGTGCTCATCCCAGGCGTCAACGACGATCATCTGCCTGCTGTCGCACAGCGCGCCGGCGAGCTGGGTGCCCATCGCCAGAACGTCATGCCCCTTCTGCCCCGGGGCCGGATGCAACAAAGGCGGGCCCCCACACGACGGGAGGTCGCTTACGTGCAGAGTCAGTGTGGGCGCTGGCTGCGGCAGTTCCGGGGCTGCACTCAGTGCTCCGCCGATGCAATTGAGATGCCGCCCACGGGTGCATCGGGCGAAAGCATATGCGAAGCTCCCGCGTGCAAGGAAAAGGAAGGCGCGAGCTGCGTGCTCGCAACCCTCTAACGCGACGCGATTTCCTCCGCTTCGTTGCCGGGGGCGCCGCGGCCGGTCTGCTGGCCGGCTGCGAAGCTGCCGGATTGGGAGACCCCCGCCCGCGGCTCACGGTCTGGTCCTGTGGCGGCAACTACGACCTCCTGCTCGAGTTCAACCGGCGTTTCTCCGAGATGGCGAACTGCCGCATCACCTACTCCTCCGCGCCGGTGGAACACCTCATCGCGACCTTGGCGGCGAGACCCCGGGGAGTGGACGTCCTCGTCGGTCGCTCCGGTCCCGGCTGGCTCGATCTCTCCGACAGAGGCCGCCTGGCCGGCAAGCCGCTCCCCTTTGCCCTCGACCCCTATGTCATCATCGTGCCGCCGGGGAATCCAGCAGGGATCCGGGGCGTGGCCGACCTCAAGCGGCCGCACGTGAAGACGGTCTACGCGCCCACCTCCTCCGGGCCCTCTGGAAAGGTTATCCACTTCCTGCTCGAGGCCGCTGGCGAGGTGATCGAGCCCGGCATCTGGGAGGGATTCGTCCACAACGCGATCGAGGCCCATGACTGCGGATGGAAGGTCTTCCCGCCCGTCGCAGAGGGGCGCGCGCATGCGAGTGTCACCCGCCTCAGCATGACCACCGTGCCCGAGACCAAAGGAAAGGTCGACGTCATCCCCATCCCGGTCAAGGTGATGGCCGCCATGAAGGAAGGACACGGCGCGATCCCTCAGCGGGCGGCACCCCTTGCCGATGGCAAGCAGCTCCACCTCGCCGAGCGATACATCGAGGCCCTGCAGGGGGACCTCGGCCTGGAGCTGTGTCCCAAGCACGGCTACATCCATAAGCTCGCCCCGGAGGCCGAGCAGTACAAGCCGCTCTTCAAGATGAGGGTCGGTCGCGGCGATACCGGCGGCGGCACCAGTCGCCCACCGCCTGGCGGCGGTCGGGAAAGGAGAAAGCGACGATGACCCGGATACTGCACAGGAAGCACGTTCTCGCCTTGCTCATCTTGACGTTGGCGGTGTGTCTTCTGCTGCTGGCCGGCGCCGACATCTGCCTCGCGGCCGGCAAAGGCCCGAAGTCAGTGCCGGTCCAGATCACGCTGGCCGAAGCGATGATGGCGAACGAAGACTGGGACGAGGCCACCCGGCGCTGGATCGAGATCCTCTACTACTTCGGACCCTCCGACCAAGAGGCGCGAGCGGAGTTCGAGATCGGCGCCATTGCCCTCCGGCGCGGCCGCTCCGACCTGGCCGCCCGCCAGTGGGAGAACACCCTTCTTCGTCATCCCGACAGCCAGTGGGCCGGGCGCGCGCGGAAGATGCTTGAGCTTCTCGGCAAGGAACCTCCGGAAACCTCCTCCGCGTCCGAGCAGCCCTACATCGCCCCCGAAACCCCGCCCGACCAGCGCCAATCCCTGATCGCCGAGGCGGATATTGCGGCCGGGCTGTACACGTTCGCCATTCGCGATTACCTGAAGATCCCCAACCTCTACCGAGACAGCCCGCGCGGGGCCGAGGCACGCTTCCGCGTCGGCACCTGCCAGGCCCTGCTCGGCCGCCCCGAGCTCGCGGTCCGACAGTGGCAGCGCCTCGTCGAAGAATGCCCCGAGTGTCCTGAGGCGCGAACGGCGCGCGCGGGCATCTCGGCCTGGAAGGCCATCCTGAACGCCGCCGGCATGTACGATGCGCTCGAGTTCGGGCCAGACGTCGCCCATGATTGGCGGCCCTTCCGAAGCTACGAGACCGAGGTCGATCAAGGACTCAGCTACGCCGAAGACCTGTTTGAGAACGGCATCATCACGTACGCGCTCCAAGAGTATGCCAAGATCCTCTGCGACATCTATACCCCCAAGGGAGCAGGGAATCCCCACAAGCCCTACGCGCGCTACCGGATGGGCGTGTGCGCCTACCGACTCGGTGAGCGCGATGCGGCCGCGCGCCAGTGGCGGCGACTTCTCGAAGAGCATCCGGACAGCCCCTGGGCCGCCCGCGCCAACAGCGCGCTGACGGCCGTGGGCACGACAGACCCCTTCTCCTCAGACGCCGGCACGCCGGCACCGGACCTCCCAGCGGAGCTGCCCTCCCCACTGGTCCAGCGCTTCCACCTCGCCCATGCACTCGTCGACTGCGGGCTTCCCCTGGTCGCCGTCAAGGAGTACCTCAAGGTCATGCTCGTGCTGACGGCTGGCAAGCCCAACCCATTCCAGGCCGAGGCCTGCTATCGGCTCGGCCTCTGTCAGCACCTGCGCGGTCGTCCCGACCTGGCGGTCGCCGCCTGGAGGCGTCTGGTCGTTGACTACCCCGACAGCCCCTGGGCCGAGGAGGCCCGCGCGGCCATCACCCAAACCGAGCAGAGGGAATCCGTCCTCTCGCCCGGGCTTGCCAAGTCACAGCAGCCAGACTCATGAGCAAATCGGGGCGGCCGCGCACGCTGATCGCGCCCATACGGCAGGTCGTGCAGTTCGGAACCCTCGCGCTCACCGGCGAGTGGCTCTGGGTGGGCGCGTTGCGTTGCCCTTACGGCGTCCCGTTCATGTCGTGCACTCACTGCCCTATGCGGGTCTGCCCCGGCACATGGCTGCAGCCCTGGGTGATCGGCTTCATCGTCGTGTCGGGCCTCGTCGCAGGGCGGATCTTCTGCGGCTGGGCCTGCCCGATGGGCGCTGTTCAAGACCTGTTGGGCCGCATACCGAAGCTGCGCGCGCTTCGCCTCCCGCGCTTCGGCCGGGCCGACCGCTGGTTGAAGGCTCTGAAGTACGCCGTGCTCGCGCTGACGATCGTCGCCTTCTACCTGCTGAACACTCGCTTCGCCATCCCGGTCCGCGGCAACGCGAACTGGAGCCTCGACGCGGTCCGGGTGAGCTGGCTCACTTACGATGTCTACTCCCAGATCCGCGTGGTGCTGATCGTGGCCGGCGTCCTGCTCGCGCTGGTGCTGACGCGGGTGTGGTGCCGCTACCTGTGCCCGCTCGGAGCACTGCTCACCATCGGCAACCGGATAAGCCTGCTCCGACTTGGCCGGGACACGGCGAAGTGCAGTGCCTGCGGCAAGTACCCGCGGGAGTGTCGGACCTACACCACCCCGGGCACTGCCGACTGCGTGCTCTGCGGCGACTGCATCGAAGGCTGCCCGCGGCGTGCCATCGCCTTCGGGCCGCGCTGGCGCTCCCGGGAGGCCCCTCAGCCCCAGGCTGCCGCAGCGGACGAGGGCTGACGTGCGGATGGGCGATTCGGGGTTGACAGACGGCGTATGTGCGGTATAATGTAGGTGTAAGGTACAGGTAGAGAGCATGAGACATAGAAACCGACACTGCCATCGCGGCGGGCGCCACCCCTGCACCTGTGAGATGGGCAATCTCTATCGCTTTTGCGAGCCCATCGTGCTCTTGACCCTTGCCAGGCTCGGCACAGCCCATGGGTATCAGATATCCGCAGAGGCTGAGCCCTTCAGCGTGACGCACGCTGGGCTCGACGGGGCCGCGGTCTACAGGGCCCTGCGCCGCCTCGAATCCACCGGTTGCGTGACCTCGAGCTGGGACACGAGCGGTGGCGGGCCGGCCCGGCGAGTCTACACGCTCACGGCCCGCGGTCGCGAGCACCTGGAGGAGTGGGTGCAGGTGATGGACACCATCACCAACTCAGTGAGCCAGCTTATTCAGCAGAGCCGGAAAGTCCTCAAGGCCGCCCCGGAACGCAAGGCCCAGGCCGCCCGACGGGGCGCCTAGCGGCTCGACACCACCGACGCGCGGATAGGGTGACAGGTCGGCCGTGTTAAATGTAAGTTACAGTTAATGTCGATGCCGAACGTGCAGCCGAAGCTCATCGCGCGGTCGGCCAGTGGAGACGACAGGTGACGCATACAGAGCCATCGCCGGCCGAGAACGCATCCGACCTCGCAGGCAGACTGCCGCCTGACGCTCGCTGTCTGGGAGTCTTGAGCGGCAAGGGCGGCGTAGGCAAATCGGCTGTCGCCGGGCTCCTTGCCGTCGCCTTTGCCCGCAAGGGCTCCAAGGTGGGCGTCCTGGATGCCGACCTGACGGGCCCGAGCATCCCACGGATGTTCGGGGTGACTCACGTCGGCCGCGGCGAAGGCGAGCTTATTCAACCGGCCCGGACCGACGAACTCGGCATCCGTATCATGTCGCTCAACCTCCTGATGGAAAACGAGGACGATCCGGTTGTCTGGCGCGGCCCCCTGGTATCCCGCGCGGTCGAGCAGTTCATCACCGACGTAGACTGGAACGGGATTCAGTACCTCGTTATCGATCTCCCGCCGGGCACCTCCGATGTGCCCCTCACCGTGATGCAGCGGGTGCCCTTGCACGGCCTGATCGTGGTGTCCTCGCCGCAGGAGCTGGTGGGCATGATCGTGCGCAAAGCGATCAAGATGGCCGAGCTGCTGAAGGTGCCCGTGCTCGGCCTCGTGGAGAACATGGCTTACATCACGTGTCCCGGGTGTGGCTCTCGCATCCCGCTCTTCGGGCCGTCGCGGGCCGACGCAGCCGCGGAGGAGCCTGGAGTTCCTCTCCTGGCGAGCATCCCGGTGGATCCGAGGCTCTCCGCCGCGTGCGACAGCGGCGGGATCGAGTCGTACCAGGACAACCCGTTCGACGACCTTGTGCCCCGCATTGCCGAATCCCTCGCCGCACGGAAGAAGGTCGATGTCTGACCGCGTCCGCGAACTGAGCATAACGATGCTGGCCGACAATTCGATCGCGTCTGGCGAAGGTGTGCTCGCCGAGCACGGCCTCTCGATGCTGGTGGAGGCCGACAGCAGGCAGCTCCTCTTCGACGTCGGCCAGAGCGGCATCTTCCTCGGCAATGCCGCGCGACTCGGCATTGATCTCGCGCTTGCGCGGAGGGTGGTGCTGAGCCACGGGCACTACGACCATGCCGGCGCCCTGCCTCTGCTTCTCGCCGCCTTCGGCCCGCGGGAGATCGTCGCACATCCCGATGTCTTCACACCCAAGTATGCCCGGCGCCGGGGGCGCAAGCCCCGCCAGATCGGCCTCGGCCTCGACCCTCACGATCTCATGCGGCGAGGCGCCGTCTTGAGCCTCGAGTCCGGGGCCCAGCAACTGCTTCCGGGAGTCATCACCACCGGGCCGATCGATCGGACCACGGACTTCGAAGATATCCCCTCTCACTTCGCCGTGGAGGTGGGCGGGCGGATGCGCCGAGACGAGTTCGCAGAGGAGCAGGCCGTCGTCATCAGCACTCGGAAGGGCCTCGTGGTCCTGGTGGGCTGCTCCCATCGCGGCGTCGTCAACACGCTTCGGCATGCCATGCAGCTCACGGGCGTGGAGCGCATCCACGCGGTCATCGGCGGCACCCACCTCGGGCCGGCCGATGAGGAGCGCATTCGACGCACCATACAGGAATTCCGTCGGCTGGGCATCGCCCACGCCGTGGCTTGCCACTGCACGGGCTTCCGCGCGAGTGTACGGCTTGCCGCGACGCTCGGCGACGTCTTCGACCCCGGGGGAGTGGGCTATCGGTTCGAGCTGTGACGGCTCGAGGAGGAGAGACATGCGTATCGCGATTTCGACTGACGGCAGCGAAGTGGCGCCTCACTTCGGGCGCTGCGAGGCCTACACAGTTGTGGACATAGAGGACGGGAAAGCGATTCGGCGGGAGCATCTGGCCAACCCCGGTCACGCACCTGGGTTCCTGCCCGGCTATCTCTCCGAACACGGTGTAGACTGCATCGTTGCCGGCGGCATGGGTCCGCGCGCTCAGATGCTCTTCGACGAGAAGAGCATCCAGACGATCGTGGGCGTCTCGGGCACGATTGACGATGCCGTGGCCGCCCTGGAGCGCGGAGAGCTGCGCGGCGGCGAGAGCATGTGTGAGCACTAGCGGCAGTTCGACGATGGGGATGAGACGGGAGCGCACATGAGGACGTATCTGGAATGCCTCCCCTGTCTGCTGCGCCAGGCGGTTGAGGCCGCGAGAATGGCAACGGACGACGGGCAGCTTCGCCACAGGGTGGTGAAGGCGGTGCTGCGCGAGTTGCAGCACTGCTCTCTCGAGGCCCGGCCCGTCGACATAGCTCCTCGGGTACATGCCCTCGTCCGCGATATCACTGGCTGCAAAGATCCCTACCGAGAGGTCAAGGCCGACAGCAATAGGGCGGCGCTCCAGGCCTATCCGAAGGCCGCCGAGCTCACTGCCGCCGCGCCCGACCCCCTTCTGGCCGCCGCGAAGCTCGCAGCGGCGGGCAATATCGCCGACTCGGCAGTGGGCAGCGTCTTCGACTTCGGCGCCGCCGTCGAGAGGGCGCTCAGTTGCGACTTCTCCCTCGACTGCTATTCCGCGCTTCGGAGCGCACTGGCAGGCGCCGACGAAGTCCTCTACCTGGCGGACAATGCCGGCGAGATCGTCTTCGACCGTCTCCTCCTGGAGCGACTGCTGCCGCGGCGGATCACGGTGGCGGTCAAAGGCCAACCCTTGCTCAACGACGCAACCTTGGATGACGCCGACGGCCTCGGCCTGCGGGAGTTCGCCGCAGTCATCTCGACCGGCGACGGCTGGCCTCGCCCGGACCTCGCGCAAGCCTCAGACGCGCTTCGCTCCGCGTTCAAGGAGGCCGATGTGATCATCGCGAAAGGTCAGGCCAACTACGAGGCCCTGAGCGAGTCCAATGATGGCGTCTTCTTCCTGCTCGTTGTGAAGTGCGAAGCCGTCGCCCGCGACCTCGACGCCGCCGTGGGCGATCTGGTGCTGAAGAAGGCAGGGCAGGATGGCAATGATCTGTGACCGGATAGTCTACGGTCCCGTGTCCTCCTGGCGGCTCGGGCGCTCGCTCGGGATCGACATGGTATCGCGGGCCGAGAAGACGTGCAGCTTCGACTGCGCCTACTGCCAGCTCGGCCCCACCCGGCACCACTGCGCCGCGCGCCGCGAATTCGTCGCCCTTGACTGCCTCCTCCGGGAACTGGAGCAGCTTCCCCGGGTGGAGTTGGACTACATCACCTTCTCCGGCACTGCAGAACCCACTCTGGCCTCCAATCTGGGCGCGGCAATCGAGGCCGTGAAGCAGCGTCTCGACGTGCCCGTCGCCGTCCTCACCAATTCCTCCCTCATGGACATCCCCCGCGTGCGCCGCGACCTCTCTCAGGCCGACCAAGTGGTGGCCAAGCTCGATGCGCCGACCGAAGAACTCTTGCGCCGCATCAACCGGCCCGTGCCCGGCATCACGTTGGACACTATTCTCCCCGGGCTCCACTCGTTCCGGAGCGAGTATGGAGGGCGCTTCGCCCTTCAGATTATGTTCTACGAAGCGAACCGCTACCAGGCGGCTGCGCTCGCCGATCTGGCCCGGGAAATCGACCCCGACGAAGTCCAGGTGAACACACCGCTCCGACCCTGTGCCGTGCGCCCACTGCCTCCGGAGGAGCTCGGCGCCATCGTCGAAGCCTTCGCGGGGCTTCCGGTGTTATCGGTCTACGACGCTGCCCGCCCCGACGTGCGGCCGCTCGACGTGGAGGCCACTCGCCTGCGGAGGCCGGTGCCGTGAGACCCCTTCGCACAGAACTCGCCGGCCCGCTGTGCGGGCATGACGATCATTCAACTCGTAGCTCAAGGAGGTGAAGTGGATGCCTCGTGGCGATGGAACAGGACCCATGGGAATGGGACCTATGACGGGAAGAGCTGCCGGTTACTGTGCTGGCTACCCGATGCCGGGATTCATGAACCCCGGCGGCGGGCGCTTTGCCTGGACCGGAGCGCGCTATGCCGTCCCGGTGTCAACGCCCTTGCCGGCGTACACCCCGGGACCGTACGCCTATGGCGCCCAGCCATTCTTCGCCGGACGCGGCCGAGGTATGGCCTGGGGCCGCGGCGGCGGCTGGGGCATGGGCATGGCCTGGCGTCGCGGCTGGGCTCGCGGAAGCCGCGGCTGGCGCTGAGCACGTGAACGACGGTCGCCCGCGGCGTCAAGGCGCGGCGACCTGCACAGAAAGCCTGAGGAAAGGAGGAAGAACATGCCACGCGGAGATGGAACAGGGCCCGCTGGAATGGGCCCGATGACAGGAAGGGCGGCCGGCTACTGTGCTGGCTACCCGGTGCCAGGTTACATGAACCCCTACGGAGGTCGCGGCATGGGTATGGCCTGGGGCCGCGGCGGCGGCTGGGGCATGGGCATGGCCTGGCGTCACGGCTGGGGCCGCGGCGCTGGTTGGGGCCGCGGGCGATGGGGCTTTGCCCCTCCCGCGTACCCGCCAATGCCGTTCCCGCAGTACGGCCCCGCGGGAG
>Ga0180438_10012340_pt1 | contig 10180 bp, 10 predicted proteins | sample SS_ome_12_FD_132455 | JGI IMG/M metagenome (GOLD analysis project Ga0180438, IMG submission 132455) | Hypersaline lake sediment archaeal communities from the Salton Sea, California, USA - SS_3_D_2 metaG | ecosystem: Environmental > Aquatic > Non-marine Saline and Alkaline > Hypersaline >...
CTGGATTATGTTTTGAGCAGCATCAAGGAGCTGCATAAAAGACAGCATATTGAAATAATAACGCTTGTAATTCCGGGCTATAATGACAATGAGGATTCTTTGAGAGGAATAGCAGAATGGATATACAAATTATCCCCTGATATCCCATTGCATTTCATAGGATTCTATCCTGCATATAAAATGAATGATGCACCTTCAACCAGTTTGGATACTTTGAGGGGTGCAAGAAAAATGGCGATGGACATCGGTTTGAACTATGTATATACCGGAAACCGCATTGACCCTGAAACAGAAAGCACATACTGCCCGAACTGCGGCAAGATGGTAGTAAAAAGACAGGGTTTCGGAGTTGTTGAAAACAAGCTTACTGAAAATGCCGAATGCCCGGAATGCGGAAAAAAACTTAATTTCGTACTTGATTTGGAAAAATACAGGAAAAGGAAAAAATAAACTAAGGAACTATTACTGTTCCCGAATTTCCTTCAATCGCTTCTTTACTATTTTCAAGACCGCAGATTATGGCTTTCTGCCCTCCATGCCTTAGGAAATAAATCGCAGCCTCCATCTTCGGCTTCATGCTTCCTTCAGCAAATTCTCCGGCTTCCATAAGTTCTTTTGCTTCCTTGACTGTTATACGGCTTAGTTCCTCCTGGTTTTCCTTACCGAAGTTTTTATAAACCGCAGGAATTGCAGTTACGATGAGCAGTAATTCGGCATCTATTTCCCTTCCTATCAAAGCAGCGCACCAGTCCTTGTCTATAACCGCTTCAATGCCCTTTCCGTCCAGTTTTACCGGAATCCCTCCTCCGCCTCCTGCTATGACTACGAGTTTTTCCCTTAAAAGAGGAGTAATGGCCTTTCTTTCAACCACTTTCATCGGTTTTGGGGATGGAACGACCATCCTGTATCCTCTTCCCGCATCCTCGACCATGTTTTCCTTGACTTTTTCCTTGTAAAAAGGTCCGATCGGCTTTGTAGGATTTCCGAATGCAGGGTCGTCTTCATCAACTACGACTCTTGAAACAAGCGTTACCGATTTCCTGTTTGTTTTTCTCATCAATGCCCTCTGCAGGAAGTAGCCTATCTCACCCTGCGTCATCGCATCAAGAACATCAAGAGGCATTGCAGGAACTTCATCCGTAGAAGCATGCTGTATGAGAAGCGAGCCGACCTGCGGTCCGTTTCCATGCGTGATTACTATTTCATTCGCTTCGATAACATCCCTAAGCGCTCCCATCGCCTCTTCGGCGGTTTTCATCTGTTCTTCAGCAGTTCCTTTCTGCCCTTTTTTGATTAAAGCATTTCCTCCCAAAGCTATTACGATTCTCATATTACTCCACCTTGCTTAATTTTTCTTCAACCTGCCTGTAGATATTCAGCCAGGTCATAAGTCCGACGAATACGAATATTATGAAATAATAGATATTTGCATACATGAAATAATGCACAAACCCCAAAATCACAGGAACAGTAGAGACATTTAAAACAACCGGGGCTGAAGATATTGCCACTGTCCTACCGGGTGCTTCATTCACGGTTCTCATAAGTATTTTCGGAACCAGGATAACGTCGACAACAGCTATAATCCCAAAAATCAAAGCCATCATATCTTCTGAAAATGCTACCGTAGGCTGCCATTCCTCTCCTATTGGATGTATATAAATTCCCACTGCTACCACCAGCACCGTTACAATGATTGGCAAATAAAACGTGATTTTATTCATATTAATCATTCATATGGTTGTGTTTTAAAATCTAACAAATCTCACCGAACAGGCTTCCGTGATTTGCATCCATTATTTTCACCTTTATTCTTTTTCCCAATTCGATTTCCTTATCGATGACAACCTGCTTGTAGTTGTCTGTTCTTCCTTTCGTTCCTTCTTTCTCAAGGACAAGAACCTCAACTGTTTTTCCTATATGCTTCCTGTTATTTTCTTCACATGTTCTTTTCACGACTTCAGAGCATATCCTGCTTCTCTCCTTTATTATTTCTGTAGGCAGCTGCTTCAGTTTTTCAGCTTTTGTTCCCCTTCTTACGGTAAATTTGGAAAGATTGACAACATCAGGCCTTAACTGCTCGATAAGCTGCAATGTGTCTTTGAATTCATCATCGCTTTCCCCGCAATAACCTACTATGATATCGGTTGCGATGCTGATATCCGGAATCTTTTCCCTGAACTTAATAACCGAATTCCTGAAATCATTTACAGTATGGGGTCTGTTCATATCTTTGCATACTTTTTCGCTTCCGGTCTGGACAGGGATATGGATGAATTTGTAGAATTTTTCATTTTGAAGCAGCTCAATCAGTTCATCCAGGAATGCTGCAACATGCTGCGGATTTATCATTCCCAATCTTATGCGGAAATCGCCTTCTATTTTGACCAGCTCATTAAGCAGTTCAATAAGGTTTGAATCGATATCAAGGCCGTATGCCCCGGAATCCATCCCTGTTACCTGGATTTCTTTCGCACCTTTCTTCAATCCCTCCTCAATCCACAATTTTATCGTCTTGACAGGGTAGCTTCTGAGAAACGGCCTTGCAATCTTTGTCTGGCAGAAAGCGCAGTTTCCTATGCATCCTTCCTGGATCGGGATGCGGAGAATTGGGGCGGTAATCTCGCGTATTATGCTGCTTTTATCCTCCCGTTTGTCAAGCCACAATGTTTTTCCACCAAGTGCAGCATCAATGGCAGTGCAGATTTTTTCAAGCGCATAGGGACCGACAACAACAGGGTTTTTTATCTCATTGAGTATCCGTTCCCTGTTAACATAAAGACAGCCTGCGATGACAAAAGGCTTTTTCTCTTCTTTCATTTCCTCCATTATCTTGTTCTCTGTCGCCCCTTTGACAGTACAGGTATTATAGATTATAACATCCGCATCGCTGCTTTTATCGGCCAGCCCATAACCTGTATTCCCTACGATTCCCTTCATAATGTCCGTATCGGCCTGGTTCAGAGTACAGCCATATGTTTTAAAATAAACCCGCACCATCTATACTATTGTTTTTAAAAGTCTTTTTAATATGTGATATTACTCAACTAAACAGGGATGTTTGATGCCTAAAAAAATGAATTATATAATCAAAAAACTAGAAAAAGGGCCATTACAGCGTTTCAAGAATCAAAACCTCCTTTTGAAAAAGTTCGGTGAGGTCGGCCTGAAGATATATCGAGCCATTACAGGCAGAAGAACAGTTGAAGAACTCAAAAAAGACCTTGCACTTGATGATGCGATGTTCGACCCTGTTATAGACTACATGAGTGAAGCAGGAATGGTCGAGCTTACTCCGCAGGGGCAGAAAGAGGAAAAGAAGCCGGAAACTCCTGAAGAAATTGAAGTGCCCGAAGAGGAAAAAGAACCTGAAGAGCCAGAGCCGGTCGAAGAAGAGGAGCCGGAAGAACCTGAAGAGGAAAAAGAACCTGAAGAAGAGGAAGAAATAGAAATAGAGAAGGAAGAACCTGAAAAGGAGGAGCGCTTCTTCGATGAAATAGAACCGATTAAGCCTGAAGGAATGGAGACAGAACCTGAAGAAGAGGAAGAAGCAGAAGAGGCTGAAGAAGAGGAGCCGGAAGAACAGGAGGAAGTCGAGCCGGTTGAAGCAGAAGAGGAAGAATCCGAAGAAGAGCCTGAAGAAGAGAAGGAAGAAATCGAGGCGGAAGAAGAAACCGGCATGGAGTTCGAAGGCGGGGCTGAAGAAGCAGAAGAAGAGGAAGAACTCAGTTCCGTTGAAAAAATAATAAAGGACAAATATGGCGACACGGGTGTTCAGGTTTACAATCTTATCGATGGTGAAAAAACAGCAGAAGAGATAATGAGGGAAGTAGGCGTAAGCGAATCAAAACTTATCGAGATTCTTGACTTCATGGACAAGCAGGGAATAATCAAGCTTGAATATCCCGGGGAAAAGAAAGCCGGAAAGCCTGCTGTTGCACCTGGCGTGGAAGAACCTGCCACAGGATTTGTTCCTATCCTGGAAACTGACAGAATGGGGGAATCAAAAGAAGTAACGATTCCAAATCCTATTGAAGTTCCTACTGTTGTTTCCGGAGACATAATAAAATCAGTTCAGATGAAAGCAAAAGTCATGCTCAAATACAGGGATGAAGGAAAAAAGGTTTTCGATTCCATAGACGGCAAGAGAGACGTGATAGATATTTCTTTGAAAGCGGGAGCATCTCTTCCGATGGTTTATGAAGTCCTTAATTTCCTTATGGAAAACAGCATGATTGTAGTGAAGCCTATGCTTAGGGAATACGTAAAAAAGAAATACGGCGATGACGGCTATAATATATACAAGAAATACGGCCGTGAAGGGCTTATGCTGTATGAGCTTATAGGAAGGGATATGACATTCAAGCAGATGGCTGAAATGGTTACAAAAGACAAGGGAAGGGCAGTAGATATGTTCCTTTTCATACACGAGGTTCTTGGAATAGAACTGCCTATAGACAGGGACGTTCTGGCAAGGCAGTTAGGGCTCTGATTATTTTATCCTGCTTAATGATATTTTTTCGATGTCCAGCGGTTTTGCCGTCTTTTCCAGGCCTGATGTCTTTCCTTTTATTTTTGAGTCACCGAATATCACGGCAATGCATTCTCCTTTCGGCTCTGAAACAGCCAAAGCAGATTTTATGTCTGTTTTTCCCGTCAGCCATAATAAAAATTCGTATTTGAATTTCCTGGCGATGTTGTTTTTGTTTTTGAAAGATAATTCTGCAAGATGATACGCAAGCATTATCTCCTCCTCTGAGTCTACCAGGTCTTTCCTTATTGCTATCGCATCCTCAGGCAAAACAGCATCTGCGCTTGTTTTCAGTATTTTCATCAAGAGAAAAACAAAAGATAACAATTTTAAATCTGCCCCCTTAAATGATATCTCACGAGGTGCTTATTAATGAAACAATATCACAAGGGAGACAAAAAAAAGGTCAGCAGCGGAACCGGCGGAAGAAAAGGAAAGGCCAAGGATAAAAACCTTGCACACATAGGAGGCAGTTTTACTGCCACAAAGATCTCTGACAAGGATTTAAGGATAAAAGTAAGAACAAGGGGCGGAAATAGTGCTTTGAAGCTCAAGAAGGCGGTTACAATCAGCGTAGTCACAAAAGAAGGAACAAAAAAAGCAAAAGTACTTCGTGTTCTTGAGAGCCACAACCCGGAATTCGTGCGTACGAACATAATTACAAAAGGAGCAATCGTGGAAACAGACCTTGGAAAGGCAAAAATCACAAACAGGGTAGGCCAGGACGGAGTAATAAACGGAGTCCTGATTTCTTAGCAATTTCTTATTTTTCTTACAAATTTTTCTGCTAATTCTTTGCGTTTTTCTCTTTTTACCTTGATTCTTCTCATGGCAGCCATAGCAACCGAAGTAAGCTCGTTATCATCCAATCTTAATCTAAGTTCATTGCGTATATTTTTGTAAACTTCCTGCGGAGGCGCAGGCATTCCATCGCAGTACTGCTCCCATACGATAAGCCTTTTTGAGAGGACCTTTCTTTCTTCGTCAGTCTTGAAATACTTATCTTCATTTGCATTCATTATCTTGTATGCAGCATAAGTGATGATATCTCCAATTCCTCCATCAAAGAAGGGAGCATCTATGATTAGTTTTCTTCCTTTCTCTATAATCTCATATACGAATTTATCAGCATCTGAAGGGTAAATAAGCAGCGTATTTGCAACGCATGATCTTTTCCAGCCCCTTATACCGTCTATAATACCTCCGTTGTAATACAATGTTTGCGGCTGGACCAGCCTTGGTTTTTCCCTGTGGCCCATAAGTCCACCCATATTGGATTCCTGCAATCCTGTCCTTTCCCCTTTTACGAAAATGAAAAAGTCAAAATCACTAGGTATGCCGTCTTCAGAGCTATTTCCATAAGCCATCTTGCCGAATACAACAAGTGCAAGTTCAGGATGGGCGTTGTCGATTACTTTGGAGAACCATTCAAAAAACTCGACAGGGTCCGCATGCTCCTTTTTTTCAAACAGCCTTCTGCATCTTTCCATTACATCCATTGCTGTTTCCTTTGAAGGTTTATTGACTTTCTCGAATATGTCCATTGGCGGATATACAACTGACTTTTCTATGAATTTTCTTATTTGCGGAGATTCCTCTGTATCTGCCATAATATATTCAGAACAAAAGTCTTTATAAAACTTATGTTAACACTAACTAACACATAATTAGCATATTTTGCCGTCTTTAACTTCTTCTGTTTTTACATTTTTTCCATTAACAACAAGAGGCTTTCCTTCTACGAGGACTTTGCCTTCCTTTACCTTGAATTTTATTTTTGAGAATTCCTTGAACGTTATCTCTTTTCTCGGCTTGCTTTCAATTCCCTCGGCAACAGCCTTATTGCCGATACTCCATTCATGTGAAGAAAGCAGTTCTATCTTATCATCCTTTCCCTCCGCAACGAGAAGCATTCCTTCGGAATCCACTCCGCGAAGTTTTGCGGGGGCGAGATTTTTAACGATTATAACTTTCTTTCCAAGCAGCTCTTCTTTCTTGAAATACGGAACAAGACCGGAAACTATCTGCCTCTCCCCATCGCCTGTTTTGACTTTCTCGATGTAAAGCTTTTCCGCGTCGGGATGGTTTTCAATTTCGGTTATCTCAGCCACTTCAAGGTCAGCATGTGCAAATGAGACTTTCTCTTCCACCACCGCCTTCTCAGATTCCTCATGCTCCATTTTCCTGAAAACTATTCCCGGTTTTCCTATTCCATGGCCTTTTTCAATCGCTTTTCCGAGCTGACTCCATTTGATTTTTGATTCATCAATATTCAACTGGCTGAATATGCTTCTGCTTGAATTCGGAAGATAAGGTTCGATCAGGATTGCCGAATCCCTGACCTGATGCACAAGAACATTGAGAACCGTTCCTGCTCTTTCCCTGTCTGTTTTTACGAGCTCCCATGGCTTGTTGTCCTGGAAATATCTGTTGGCGTTCTTTGCAAAATTTCCTACCACAAGATTGATTCCCTCCCTTATGCAGTCGTTGTCAAGCTCTTTTTCTATTTCTGAAATGACTTTTTTCTGCATTCCGATGAATTCTTTGTCTTCTGCGGTAATGCTCTTGGCTTCGGGTATTTTTCCTTCGAAGTTGTTTGCTATGAACACCAGCGTCCTATTTACCAGGTTGCCGAGATTTGCGATCAATTCATTGTTGTTTTTCTCAATAAGATTCTTTTCCGAGAAATCGCCGTCATCGAAAGTCGGGACTTCGCTTAAAAGGCAGTATCTGAGCGGGTCGGTGCCGTACTTTTCAATAAGGTGGAACGGGTCTATGATATTCCCAAGGGATTTGCTCATTTTATGCCCTTCGACAGTTATGTAGCCGTGCACAAAAACCGATTTCGGAAGCTTCAGGCCTGCAGACAACAGGATTGCGGGCCAGTAGACTGCATGGAACCTGAGTATTCCCTTTCCTATTACATGAACATCAGCCGGCCAATATTTTTCAAATGTTTTTTCGTCTGCTCCATACCCTATTCCAGTGATGTAAGTTCCAAGAGCGTCGAACCACACATACATTATCTGTTCAGGGTCATCTGGGACAGGAACTCCCCAGTCCTTTGCCCTGCTTACAGAGCGCGAGATGCTGAAATCCTTCAATCCGCCCCTTATGAAGCTGAGAACCTCGTTCTTTCTCGTTTCCGGAAGAATCTTCAGTTCGTCGCTTTCAATCAGCTTCTCAAGTTTTTCCTGGTAATTTGACAATTTGAAAAAGTAATTTTCCTCTTCAACAGTCTCGGGTTTTGTCCTGTGCTCCGGGCACACGCCATCCTGAAGTTCGCTCTCCTCGTAAAACGATTCGCATCCTACACAGTACAATCCCCTGTATTTCCTTTTGTAAATATCCTCGTTTTTATAGCACAGCTTCCAAAGGTTATGGATCCCGGGCCAGTGCTTTTCTTTATCGGATGTTCTCTGGAAGGAAGTATATGAGAGGCCTATCGCATCCGCCATCTTCCTGAAAATTTCAGCATTGGTTTCGCACAGTTCTCCAGTACTTATGCCCAGCTTTTCTGCCGCATGCACGTTTTTAAGGCTGTTTTCATCGGAGCCCGTTACCAGCCCTACCTCTTTTCCCCTAAGCCTCTGGTATCTTGCTATCACATCCGTCTGCACGAATTCAAGCGCATGGCCAAGATGCGGAGCTGCATTGACATATGGAATCGCGGTTGTAAGGTAAAAATTCTTCTTTGTTATTTTAATCACCCGATTAGCATTTTTCTGTTCGAAACCTATTTTAATCATATAAGTATTATATAGATTGCTTTGGAGGAGAAGCCATGAAAACCCTCATAATCTATTATTCGAAACATCACAGGAATACCGAGAAGATTGCAAAAACCATGGGCGGAGTTCTTGATGCAGATGTAATTGAACTTGGCAGTGTGAAAATGGACAAGCTTGCAGGATACGACCTGATAGGGTTCGGTTCGGGAATCTACTACAGCAGGCATGACAAAAGCCTTCTCGAGTTTGCAAACAGTCTTCCTAAAACGGATAAAAAGGCATTTATATTTTCTACAAGCGGAATGGGCCTGAGCGTTTACCACAGGGCACTCAAAAAGAAGCTTCTGGATAAGGGATTTACAATAATAGGCGAATTTTCCTGCAAAGGATTCGACACAGTAGGTCCTTTCCAGTATGTGGGCGGAATAAATAAAGGCCGGCCCAATGACGTGGATATTGCAAGGGCAGAGGAATTTGCAGAAACGCTGAAAAAGATATGATTTCCCCTGACATTTCCGTAAGCTTAAAAAATTCTTTCTTTGTATTTGATGGCATGAACAGAAATCTAGCTTTACTATTATTGCTGTTATTTGCGTCTGCATCATTTGCTTACGATATAGAGTTGGTATTTTTCTACGGCCAGGGCTGTTCCCATTGTGCGGCGATGGAAGTGATTGTGGCAAAATCTCTTTCTGAGGATTTTGGCAATTATTCAGTCAATATTATTGAGAAAGAAGTTTATTTTGACCCTTCAAACAGGCAGGATCTGATTAATACATATATACGATTCGGTCTTGACCCGACAAAAGGAGGGGTTCCCGGAACGCTGGTAAACAACCGTTCCTTTATCATAGGTGAGATAACCCAGGAAAGATTTGAAGAGATAATAACGGAGCATATTGAAGATTCCGAAATAGGTGGAATTTATACAGAAGATTATTTTTACGCAATTAGCAATAAAACAGAGGTAACCGATCACCTGACAAATCCTATTGAAGAAGGCGATGTGACTGTTGACGTTCTGCTTACGATTCTTGGCGCCGCCTTAATCGATTCCGTTAATCCATGTACGATAGCAGTCATGGTGATGCTTCTCGGTGTTGTTCTCATGTCCCGCGGAAAACTGACCATGCTTCTTTCCGCAGCAACTTTCATAGCAGTTATTTTCATCTGCTACCTGCTTCTCGGTCTTGGGATTCTTACCGCGATATCGGAAGCAGGCCTGGTAAGCGCATTTTACGTAGTCGCAACAATCGGAGCCCTCCTGCTTGCAATAATGGAGCTTAATGCATACTTCAATTACAAGCCGGGATTCTTTGCCGTCGAAATGCCTGTTTTCATGAGGCCGGTGCTTAAGGGCATCATGAAGAAATTCAAGGATATTACGAATGATGTTGATGAAAAATCGCTTAATCTTCTCATGAGGATTTTACACGTGCTTGTCGTCATAATAGGAACAGCCGCAATTGCTGTTGTATGTTCCCTGTTCCTGCTTCCATGCTCTTCGGGACCTTATCTGATAGTTTTGGGCATGCTTTCAAAGGCAGTCACGCTGAAAGCTTTGTTCTACCTGATACTGTATAATATAATCTTCGTTCTTCCGATGGCGGTTATAGCGCTTGCAATCTATCTTGGAAGGACAACCGTGGAAAGAGTAGGTGCGATGAAGGAGAAGTATATAAAGCAGATTCACCTCTTCTCAGGTCTTGTATTAATCCTGCTTTTCATCCTGATGCTCAGCAAGCTATTCGAGTTGGGAATCATCTAGGTCTTTTTTCCACTTTTCTGAATTTTTCACTATGTTCTGGTACAATTCGAGAAACGCATCCGTTTCTTCCGTTATGTAATTCTCTATTAAGCCGAAATCTTTCTTTTCATACCATCCCCTGATTGCGCTTCCGTTGCATTTCTTTTTTGA
>Ga0180438_10012341_pt1 | contig 10180 bp, 8 predicted proteins | sample SS_ome_12_FD_132455 | JGI IMG/M metagenome (GOLD analysis project Ga0180438, IMG submission 132455) | Hypersaline lake sediment archaeal communities from the Salton Sea, California, USA - SS_3_D_2 metaG | ecosystem: Environmental > Aquatic > Non-marine Saline and Alkaline > Hypersaline >...
GAGGTCGCTGGATCCCGTCTAAGAGTTTGGAGATTATCTAGTAGCTTATATGTTTCCTTGACAGAGATGGTTGGGGGCGGATCTCTCCTTGATAACTGCATGAGTTGGCTGTATGATTAGAAGTGACAATATAACACTGGAGACAAACTGGTGGGTGAAATCGTATTTCATGCTCTTTTGTTAGCTGACAAGGTAATTGAGGAAAAAAACGGGAAAAAGGGATTAATTGGTGTATTCAACCGTTTTCATTTTCCATCGTTTCCTGCAAATTCTCCCCCGTTCTTCATATTCGTATCGATTTCTAATATAGGTGGAAAACATTCTTTTTCTTTGAATATGACACTTGATGAGGCCCAGATAGTCGTATTGCCAATAGGCGGGGAACTCGAAGCCAAAGATTCGAACAGCGAAGTCGAAATGGTGTTTCCCGTAAAGGGTGTGAATTTCCCCAAAGAAGGGGTATATTCGATTACATTCAATATAGACGGTCAACCAGTAGCTTCCAAGAGTATAAGAGTGATAAAGCGAAAATAGGAAAGGAACCATTATGGCCGATGTAGCTTTGAAATATGACAAAGAGACCCAAAAATTCCTCTATGAGGCTGACGAATCTGCTTCACGTGATCAAACGAAACGATATCAACCCCATAGCTATGCTGATGGATTTACTGCGTACGATAGACATTCACTCGTATCCTTTGTTTATGAAATCCCCAACAAAGATACTCGTGATGCAATTCGTGAAACTGAGTCGGGAGTAGATTTGGTGTATTTTGAGAACAGTAAGGATTTTTTTGACGATCTCGGAATATAGTGTATAAACTTGTCCGGACCACTCAGTTTAAAAAAGATATTAAGAAGTACAAATACTCTAAACCAACTATTGAAGCATTTAAGCAAATAACAGAGCTCCTAATACACGGGAAAGAACTTCCCGCTAACGCCAAAGACCATGAATTGCATGGTGAACTTAGAAAATGCAGAGAGTGTCATGTGCGCCCTAATGTATGTCTGATATATAAAAAAGATGAAAATAATGATGCAATATACTTCGTGAGATTAGGTAGCCATTCAGATCTCTTTGAGTAAAGATCCGCAGATCTAGATTTCCCCTATTATCGAGATCAGAGGTCCCATAGTCGACTGGATCCTCCCTATCCAGGACTGCTGGTTGTGCGGAGAGTTGAAGGGAACTAGACCATTTGATTTCTATGGATTATTGCGACCTTTTTTGCGTGAAGATCTAGACTCCGCAGAATTGTCCAGGGATTTGTCTGCAGACGACTTTTGCGGATTCTGACTCAATCGTTTGAAGATCTCTTGGAGCTGGTTCTCGTCAATTTCTCTTGGCTTGTTACTCATTCAATCCACTCTGCCCTCATTCCTGAGTTTATTGAAAATATATTACCTTGTTGACTAGATATCCGGATTTGCGAGTAATTTCCTGAAAATTCCTATAGAGAACTACAGATCATGAAATTGATTCAATCCATGTCAATCTCGCACCTCAGTTTTTCCTGAAAACGGAAATTACACTACGAGGCAGTCAAGAACGAATCGGGGCAGATCTTCAACTCCCGATTAGAGACCCCGGGGCTCTATCCGGAGGACCCGGAGGACAACATCCCCTCTCTGATCTAATCCGGGATGCATCGATTTCCCGAGACGGACTGGACGCTGAACGGGCGTGGTCCGAACAAAAAAAATGCTATCCAGATTGTTCGCCCCCTACTGTGCTATACTTCATAATATCCGGGTCCAAAGAAACGGCTGGAGGGAAGTAGTGAAGATCAAGAACTTCAAGAAAGGGGAGTTGATCTGCCAGGAGGACACCATGGCCGGAGAGATGTATGTGATCATCTCGGGGAAAGCTCTGGTATACAAGATGATAGACGGCAATAAAATAAACCTGGCTACCGAGGAGGACGGGGATTTCTTCGGTGAGATTTCTCTGCTGATCAACTGTCCAAGAACGGCTTCGGTCCAAGCGGTGGAGGATACCGAGGTCATGGTGTTGAGCAAGACCAGCTTCATCGATAAGATCGTTTCGGATCCTCGTTTTGCTCTAAAAATGGCAACTACGATGGCCAAACGTCTGGAAGAGGCTCACAGAGCCATTTCCAGACTCGAGGGGGAGAGAAAGAGTCTGGAGATGCTCTACCAGACCAAATAACTTTGCGCGCGTATGCCAATTTCTGAACCCGCCCAGTCAACAGTCGTGTCTCCCAGCTTTGTCAGCGAGGAAACCCAGTCAATCTTCGGCAAGATCGACGTGGGAACGATACAGCAATCCATCAGCAAATCGATACCCGTTACCTTCAAGCTGAAATCCTTCAGCCGGAACCAGCACGGGGTGCTCGATCGGATTCTCGAGGTTTTTCTTTCCGAACTCGGTCTGGAGGGGATTCACGAAACACTCTCCTACTGCACCAAGGAACTCCTGGTGAACGCCCACAAGGCCGTGGCAAAACGCAAATACTTCCAGCAAAAAGGTCTTTCAATCACAGATCCGGATGACTACAAGAAAGGGATGAAGCAGTTCCTCTACTACCTCACCAAGACGGCCCCCGAAGGGGATCAACAGCTGTCCGACGGTGATTCGGATATCGAATTAACGATTCATTCGACCGGCGGTGTGCTCACGATCAGGGTACGCAATAAAGGCGAGTTGACCCACGAGGAGTACTCCCGCATCAGCGAGCGTATTGTGAAAGCCCGGGCATTCGGTTCCTTCTACGAAGCCCTGAACTCGGTACGGGATGTTACCGAAGGTGCGGGGCTCGGAATCGTCATACTCGTTCAATTCCTCAAGCGCATCGGTTTGGGTGAAGAGGCCTTCTTCATCGAATCCGAAGACGGCTCGACCACGGCGTGTGTGCAGATCCCCGTCTCCCGGGTTAAGCTTGACAAGATTCGCGCCCTTGCCGAGGTAGTTGCTCGGGACATAGATTCTCTGCCCCATTTTCCCGAAAACGTAATGGTTCTTTTGGCCATGACAAAAGATCCAAAAAGCCAGGTAAATACACTCGCCAGGAAGATAAGCGCCGATCCAACTCTTACCGCCGATCTTCTGCGTCTGGTGAACTCAGCCTACTTCATGCTGCCCCGCAGGGTCATCGATATCGTGGAGGCTGTCAAACTGATCGGGCTGAAGGGTCTGCAGAACCTTCTGCTCTCCTACGGCACCCAAAAAGTCCTCGGCCAAACGTATCGGCAAATGCGTTCACTCTGGGATCATGCCTATCAAACGGCCCTGTACGCCTACCTGCTGGCTCGCAGCCTCAAGCGTTCCTACAGCCTGCTCGACGATGTGTACGTCACCGGGATCCTCCACGACCTGGGGCTGATCGTGGTGACCTATCTCCACCCCTCCCTGCAGAAGAAGATCCGAGAATTTTGCAATGAGAAAAATATCCCCCTGAAGGTGCTGGAGGATTTTTCCTACGGATTGAATCACGCCGACACCGGCGGTCTGATCGCGGCCAAGTGGAACTTCCCCGACCAGCTGGTCGAGGGGATCAAGTATCATCACGAGCCCCTGAATGCCCCGCTGCGTCACAAAGATGTCGTATTCTGCGTCTATCTGGCGAACATGATGAGCAATCTCGAGAAGGATTTGGTCGGCTTCGAGCAGATCGAAAAACCGGTCCTCAGGGATTTCGGCATCGAGAACGAGGCTCATTTCAGCAAGATCCACGCGCATTTTCAACGTATATACGAGCAGCAGCGGAAGACACTTACCGAACAGAACGTGTAAGAAGTTGCGGTTCTCGGTCAATTCTGCAAGCGATGATTGCCAATACTCTCGTGCCCTGACAGCTCATCACTGCTTTTCGAACTGCCAAAACAGCCGCGATCCTTGCTATGATTCCGGAGTACATGTTGACAGGGCATGAAACCTGCAGCGGCTTCGGCTACATCCCCAGAAGATTGTACAAACCCTCGTACAGTCTCGAGGTCAAGAATCCTATCGGCAGCAGGTTGTACCCGGTAAAACCGCCCAGCAGAATCAGGGCGATCAGGACAAACCGGCCGTAGCGGGTATAGACAAGTTTGAAATGAGCGAATCTGTCGGGAATCAGTGAGAGCAGAATATGCGATCCGTCCAACGGGGGTATGGGAAAGAGGTTGAATACGGCCAGTAGCAGGTTGATCCACACGAAATACGAGAGAATCTGGAACAGAACCGGTCCGAATCCTCCCGAATAGAATATCTGCGGAGCAATAGTGAAGAGAAGTTTTACCGCCAGTGCGAAAACGAATCCAAACACGAGGTTTGAGAAGGGACCTGCCAGGGATACGAGGATTTCGTCGTTCCTCGGATTCTTGAAGTTGCGGGGGTTGATCTGCACGGGTTTTGCCCAGCCGAACCCGAGCAGGAGGATCATAAGCAGGCCAATCAGCTCGATGTGGGATATCGGATTCAAGGTCAGACGTCCCTGATCTCTTGGAGTGCTGTCGCCCAATCGAACCGCCACCAGGGCATGGGAATATTCGTGAACGGTGAATCCGACTAGAACCGCCGGCAGAAGCAGGGCGATCCTCCTCAGATCGGGGTCGATCATAGGTGCTTCAGGCTATCGTTTTAATATAGCAGCGCCGGCGCTTGTGCTGGCGGGCGTTGTAGTGTTTCCAGATCGCCTGGACCTGGGTGTTGGTCTCCAACTCCACGTTGGTTTCCGCACTGATAACGCCGTTTTTCATCGCATTCTTCGTCATCTCGTTCATGAGGAGCGCTGGGACGCCCCGGGCCTGGTAGTCCGGTCGAACCGCCACCAGGAGCATATCGATGTACTTGGGAAACTTCAAAGCCCACAGCAGGTGGATGAACCCGAAGGGCAGGAGACTTCCCCTGGAGCGCTGTAGAGCCCGGGAGAGGGAGGGCATGGCGATGCCGAAGGCGATCAGGTTGTCCTGCTCATCCACGATGAACAGCGCATAGTCCGGATGGATGAAGCCGAAGTACTGATTGATGGTTACATCGATCTGTTTGTCGGTCATGGTGACGAATCCGTATAGATCGGAGTAGGCCTCATTGATCAGGTCGAACATCTTCCTTGCGTAGCGCCGCATAATTTTTTTCTTCGCCTCGACGATCCTCAGCTTGTTACGCTGAAGTACCAGCTTCTGCAGGCGCAGGACCTTTTCGGGGATTTCCTTTGGAACCTGGACTTCGAACTCGACCCAGTCGATATCCTTGCCGTAGCCGAGTGACTCCATGTGCCGCGGATAGTAGGGGTGGTTATACAGGGTATTGAACGTGCCTAATTCCTCGAATCCCTCTATCAGCATCCCCTCCCGGTCTATGTCGGTGAACCCGAGCGGCCCGTGGACCGCGGTCATGCCGTTGTCGCGAGCCCAAGATTCGACAGCCTCCAGAAGCGACCTGGACACCTCGATATCGTCGATAAAGTCGAACCAGCCGAATCGGCAGTATTTGTGTCCCCATTTTGCGATGTACTTGTCGTTTATGATACCCGCTATGCGGCCCGCCGAACGTCCATCCTTCTCAGCCAGCAGGTACTTCACCCGGCAATGCTCGAAGGCGGGGTTCTTCTTCGAATCCAGCGTATTCCACTCATCCATCAACAGCGGCGGAATCCAGTACTCGTTGTTGCTGTAGACGGTGAAGGGAAAATTGATAAATCGCCGCAGTTCCTTGCGGGTCCGTACTTCCCGGATCGTTATGCTCATAGACTCCTCTTGAGGTTCACACCCATCTTGATACTACACATTGATGGATTTTGCAACTCGGCGTATGTCAAAATTCTCCCGGGCTGCGGACGGATTGCCGGAGCGATTCGATAGTTGTCGTTGCATTCTGCCCGAAAGTAGCATAGAATTTGTCGTCAAATTGAATTTTTGTGCTATAATTATACACAACAAGGAGTTAGTTTAAAAAGGTGGATCGGGGAGAGGGGAGAGTGCCGGTGCGCCCTGTTATTGTCCTTCTGCTGCTCTGCTGTGCCGTACTTGCTTTTTCCCAGGAGGATGTCAACCTCAACCAGTACTACAGATACCCCTTTTCGATAGGCGTGGCCTACCAGAATCTTTCCCCCTTCGGAGACTACGGCACCGAGTTCAACTCCTACTTCGATCTGTCCGCCGTTTTCAAGCTCCCGCTGAGAAGAGTTCCGGTGCTGCAACCCTTGGTGCAGACGGGGATGATTCGGTTTATCGCTCCGGAGCGGGACGGTCAGGACAAATGGATCCATACTCACTGGTACCTGACTCCCGGCGTCGCCTATGCCAACCGCTTTTCCAAGAACTTCGAAATAGGTTTTGAACTGGCCGGAGGGGTTTCCGAGGCGGTCTTTCCCAATCTCGATCCCAACGAGCCGAGAGGCTCGCTGAACCTGATGGGTAGTGCGGGCGTGAAAATCGCTCTGGATCCCTCGTACAACATGAACATCGATATCAATCCCGGGATCAAGTATTTCTACTCTCTAAGTCCATTGGAGCGATTCAATGGGCTGGTGTACTCCATCGGGTTTTCGGCGAGCTACAGGTTCGGGGAGGACCCCGACGCGCCCCAGGCGATTATACGGAGTCTCAAGATCAGTGACTTGAAGTTCCCCCCTCTGTTTGCCGCCATGCAGAGCTACTACTCCAGGAATCCCTTCGGCACCGTTACGATCACCAATACAGAGAAATACCCGGTCTTCGATGTGGGGGTTTCCTTCTTCCAGGCCGGTTTCATGGATACGCCGACCAAGCTGGCATCCATCCCCAGATTGGAAGCCGGGGAAAACAGGGTGATCGACATCTCCGCCTCCTTCAGCGAGGAGATATTCACGACCGTGGGCATCGTGCCGTTAACCGGTGAGATTATCGCCGAGTATACTTCCCGCAACCGTCCGGCCAAGCAGTCCTTTCCCGTTTCCTACGACCTGTACGACAAGACCGCTCTGACCTGGGATGATGACCAGAAAGTGGGAGCGTTCATTACCAGCGCGGACAGTGCCCTGCGTAACTACACCAGTTTTGTTCGCCAGGCCGCCAAAGACTACGTTCTGGACAGCTTCAGCGAACCGCTGCAGGTTGCCATGCAGCTGTTCTACGGGTTAAAGGAGATCGGCTGCATCTATCAGATCGATCCGACTTCTCCCTTTACCCAGGTCCAGGAAAACCCCATGCTGGTCGACTCCATCAGTCTGCCCCGCAACACCCTGAAGAACCTGACCGGTGATTGTGATGACCTGACCGTTTTGTATTGCGCACTGCTGGAAACCGTGGGGATCGAGAGCGCCTATATCACCGTTCCGGGGCACATCTATGCGGCCTTCAATACGAAGGTGCCTTCCAGATCCTATCAAAAGGTACACCCCGAAAAGAACATGACCATGAACATAAACGGCGAGCTCTGGGTGCCGGTTGAGATTACGATGATCGGCACCCATGACTTTCTGAGCGCGTGGAGGAAGGGGATCGAGCAGTTCACCGCTCTGGAGAGCTCACCGGAGAAGAGGGTAATCACCTTTACCGCTCAGGCTCAGGATATCTACCGACCTGTCGGCCTGCGGGAAACCGACCTGGGACTGCAGTACGGCAACCAGAAGCGAATCGTAGCCTCCTTCAACGATGCAATGGGCCGCTTGATCGATCAGATCCTGGACAACTACACCAAGCTCGCTCAGGATTCCAACAGCAAGGAGGGCTACAACCGGCTCGGGATTGTGTGCGCCCAGTATGAGAGATATGCCCAGGCGCAGAAGGCCTTCAACACGGCCCTTTCCCTGGACAGAAATTATCTCAGCCCGCAGATCAACCTTGGTAACGTCTTTTTCATGAAGCAGGAGTATCAAAACGCTCTCCGGGTCTATCACCAAGCCGAGCAAATCCTGGATGCCGGCGGACAGAGCGGATCCTCCCTGTATCTGGCCGTTCTGCTCAATATCTCCCGGGCGTACTACGAACTGGAGAACTACGACAAAGCGTCGGAGTACTTCCAGAAAGTGGCCGAACGGGATCCCGCCCTGGTCGAGCAGTATGCCTATCTGCGCAGCGCCAAGGAGGGGGAGCGGGCCGCGGATGTGAGCACCTCGGCTACGATCATCTTTGCCGGGGAGAATGAATAAAAAAAACCAAACAACGTACATTGTTCTGATGCTTTTGGTGATCCTCTTCTGTGCTGTTTTTACAGCCTGCGATACGGGAGAACTCACGGGGCAAGCGGAGATCTGGGAATTACCCCAATCCCTCTCTGTAGAACGGTTCGTTGTACCGGAATATGTTCCTCTCCCGCGCCCCGGGCAAACGCTGCGGATCCTTTCACCCATTTTGCAGGGTTTCGAAGACGGCAGGGATTTCTCAATATCAATCACTACCCCGGAGTGGGTCAGCCGCTATCGGCAGCACGTGATCGTCTGCGGCCGGACCCGGGACAGCACCGCTGAGATCGTCTCGCTGTGGTGGGAGGTCCTGGATACCGACCACCGTGCAGAGATCATGTGCGATCCGGACGGGTATTTCGAGTTCGCCATCCCCACCCTCGGTTTGCCCGCGGTGTTCTACCTCAGAATCGCCGGAGTAGACAGCAGAGGACGTACCGCGGAGCGGATGTTCGGGCTGATCGCGGAATCAACAAGCCCGCGGAGGGTTCCGGCCGTTGCTGCTCCCCCGCCAGCGGAGCCGGTCGAAGATGTGGCGGAGGAGGAGGAGATAGCGCGGGCAGTAGAAGAGGCAGCGCAGCCGGAGATAGCGCGGGCAGTAGAAGAGGCGGCGCAGCCGGAGATAGCACCGGCAGTGGAAGAAGCGGTTGAGCCGGAGATAGCACCGGCAGCGGAAGAAGTGGGGCAGCCGGAGATGGCGCGGGCAGTAGAAGAAGCGGCGGAGGAGGAACCCCCGGTCCTTATTCCCGTCCTGACCCTCACTCGCCCCGGGGAAAACGCTTACTTCTCCGGCAACCTGCCCGTAAGCGGGAAGCTGATCGACTCTGCGGGCCGGGCGTTCCCTGCCGAGGAGATCGAATCCTTCAGCTGGGAGGTGGAGGGCAGCGACCTCAAGGGGGAGTTGGCGTTGGACGAGCAGGGAGGCTTCCAGACAAAAGTCGACGCCGCTTCGGTGCGTCAGGACGCCCCACTGATCCTGAGAGCGGTTGCGGCAAATGGAAGGGTTGCCCAGCGCTCTGTGAATCTCCGGGCGGACATCTCTGCTCCGGTGCTGGAGATTCATTCGCCCGGAGAGGGCGAGCTCTACGAGGATGTTGTCGTCGTGCGGGGTTCGGTTGTCGACCGGTTGCCGGTCTCCCTGCACTGGCGGATTCTCGGGGTGTCCGGACTGGCAGGGCAGCTCTCCGTCCCGGGGGAGGGGAGTTTCCAGTTCGATATTCCAACCCGCAGACTCGCGGGGATCCAGATCTTCGAGCTGCGTGCTACGGATCAACTGGGCAATACAACCGTGTCAACCGTGACCCTGAAAGGCCGCCGGGAGGCGGCCGTAGCTGCGGAATCGACTCCCCCCACGAGCCGGGAGTCCACCCGCCCTCCCCAGCTGATCATCGACTCCCCGCCGGATCGATCCTACTACCACTCTCTGATAGTGGTGAAGGGGCTGGTCCTGGAGGCAAGCTCCCTCTCCTGGGAAATCCCCGGATCCGCGCGCAGGGGCAATGGGATAATCGGTAAAGACGGGAGTTTTTCACTGCAGATTCCCTCGGCCGACCTTCAGGGGACCCAGATGCTTCGGCTCACCGCCAGGGGCAACAGGGGTGAACAGGCGGACAAGGTACTCGTCCTGCTGGATCACGAGAAAGGCCCGGAAATCACGCTAACGACCCCGGAGAATCGCAGCTATTATCGCCGAGAGATCCAACTGGAGGGTTCGGTAGGCAATCCGGAGGATGACTGGGATTCCGTCGGCGAAGTCGCCGGCCTTTCCCTCCGGATTGAAGGCACGCAGGAGGATGTTGTCGAAATACCCTTCGCTGCAGATGGACGCTTCAGCTTCAACCTTCCGGCCGCTGGTTTTTCCGGAAAGCAAACCCTGATCCTGACCGCGGAAGATAGAAACGGGGACCTCAATCAGACGGTTTTGACTCTTCTGGACGGAAATCTCAACCCCTCGGTGATCCTAGACTCACCCCGGGTCGATCAGCTGTACGGATCCAAGATTCGGGTCAGAGGAGCGGTCATCGATCCATACGCGGACAGTGCCGCCATGGGAGGGATCGAATCGGTGA
>Ga0180438_10012342_pt1 | contig 10179 bp, 8 predicted proteins | sample SS_ome_12_FD_132455 | JGI IMG/M metagenome (GOLD analysis project Ga0180438, IMG submission 132455) | Hypersaline lake sediment archaeal communities from the Salton Sea, California, USA - SS_3_D_2 metaG | ecosystem: Environmental > Aquatic > Non-marine Saline and Alkaline > Hypersaline >...
GATGTGGGTGTAGAGATCAAAACAAATGTTACCATTGGTAAGGATGTGACAATTGAGAATTTGAAACAACAGGGGTATACAGCATTTCTTATTGCAATTGGGGCTCACAAACCGGTTGATTTGCAATTACCCGGCTTCAAAGGTAAGGATTGCATCCATGCGATTGAATTTTTAAAACAAGTAAAGGCCGGCAGCCGTGAGAAGCCAGGAGATACAGTCGCGGTGATTGGTTTCGATCATACGGCAATAGATGCAGCTCGAACAGCAGTACGCCTGGGCTCAAAGGTCACAATAATTTATCCTCGCACCAGAGATCAGCTCCCTGTCAAGGAAGATACTCTAAAAGAGGTAGAGGATGAACATATTACATTTCACTGTTTAGCACTGCCCATTGAAATTGTGCGGAAAAACAACGGGAGCATTGAGGCGGTAAAATGTCAGCGCACTGAATCACAGGAGACATATTTGGATACAACCGGCAGGCGCCGGGTAGTGCCAATTGAAGATTCAGAGCTGCTTGTTCCTGCAACCACGGTAATGGTCTCTATTGGAATGGAAAGTGATCTCTCTGATTTGTCATATAATCTACCAACCAATGAGTTAGGGTTGATAATTGTTGACCCTGTAACCCTTGCGACAAGCGAAAAGGGTATCTTTGCCGCTGGTGATGCAGTGAATGGGCCAGCTACAATAATAGAGGCCATAGTAGCCGGCCAGAAAGCGGCAGCTTCGATACAGTGTTATGTACGTGGAGAAGAATTCAAAGAGCCGTATAAATTGGTCAAACCGAGAATGCGCGTTGCTCCTGCAGAGATAGAAGAGGGGATAGAAACATTTCAAAGACCAGATGAAGTGACTCGTGCACCTGAAGAAAGACTTTCGGACTTTGATGCAGTGAGATTAGGGCTCGCGGAGACACTGGCAGTGAGTGAAGCAAAACGTTGTTTACGCTGTGATTATGAGGAAGAAGAGGAAGTAAAGTAAAGAAAAAAATAGTGAGGCAAACGAGAATGGTGAGCCAGGTTGAACCTGCAGCGATTGATAGAATCATAGACAAATACCAGGGTGAAGAAGGTATCCTTATCCAGGTGTTGCTGGATGTGCAGCATGAATATAACTGGCTGCCTGAGGAGGCCCTGAAGCGAATCAGTGAGAGGTTGGAGATTCCCTTTAGCCAGGTATATCGGGTGGCTAGCTTTTATAAGGCGATGAGCCTTACGCAACGAGGTAGGCATCTGGTCAGGGTATGTTTAGGCACCGCCTGCCATGTTCGAGGAGCCCCACGAATTCTGGATAACGTGGAGCAGACCCTCAATATCAAGGCTGGCCAGACAACACAGGATATGAAATTCAGCGTAGAGAGGGTAAACTGCCTCGGATGCTGTGCCTTAGGTCCGGTGATGGTGATTGATGGTGAGGCACACGGTAATCTGGTGCCGGCAAATGTGGAAGAAATTCTTAATAAATATGATTAGATTTTGAGGAGAAGGTTTGTGGAGCGAATACGATCATTGCCAGAGCTCGAAGCCTTGAGGCAGGCTCTTATAAAAAAAAGAGACACGAAAAAGCCATGCATTACAATCTGCTCTGGGACTGGCTGCCGCGCTTACGCAAGTGAGACGGTCGGCACTGCCTTTAAAGAGGAGATCAAAAAACAAGGCTTAGAGAATACGGTTGATCTCAAAACAACAGGCTGTCATGGCTTTTGTGAAAAGGGGCCCTTGGTCGTTATCCTTCCAGGAGAGATCTGCTACGTTCAGGTAAAGCCCACAGATGTCGGCCACATTATCTCTCAGACCATAAAGGAAAGCAAAGTCATCGATTCCCTGCTCTACACTGATCCTGTTACCGGTGAGAGAGCAGTTCACGAGTCCGAGATACCCTTTTACAAGAATCAGAATCGGTTGGTGTTTGGTAACAACAGCAAGATCGATCCTACAAACATTGATGATTACATTGTCCTTGGCGGTTACTCAGCCCTGTCAAAGGCCCTTTTAACGATGGCGCCTGAAGAAATAATCAAGGAAGTGAAAAACTCCGGTCTTCGTGGTCGAGGAGGTGGCGGATTTCCTACGGGAAGGAAGTGGGAAGAGTGCCGCCATGCCCCGGGTGATAAAAAATATGTGATAGTAAATGCAGATGAAGGTGATCCAGGGGCATATATGGACAGAAGCCTTCTGGAAGGGAATCCCCACAGCGTTTTAGAAGGCCTGATTATTGGAGCCTATGCCATTGGTTCCCACGTTGGCTATATCTATGTTCGTGAGGAGTATCCTCTGGCAGTGGAAAATGTCTTTATCGCACTCAAGCAGGCTGAAGAATATGGATTCCTTGGTGCGGATATACTCGGCTCAGGATTTGATTTCTCTATCAAGGTGCATCGAGGGGCAGGAGCCTTTGTATCTGGTGAGTCAAGTGCCCTCATGACTGCATTAGAAGGGCGAGTAGGAGAGCCCAGACCCAAGTATATCCACACGGTGATTAGCGGAATATGGGATAAACCCAGTAATCTCAATAATGTTGAGACCTGGGCCAATGTACCCCTTATTATTAACAATGGTGCTGAGTGGTATGCCTCTACAGGAACTGAGGGCAGCAAGGGAACAAAGATTTTTTCTCTCGTGGGCAAGGTTAATAATACCGGACTGGTTGAGGTGCCCATGGGCACTTCCTTGCGAGACATCATCTACACCATAGGCGGAGGCATCCCAAAGGGAAAGAAATTTAAGGCAGTACAGACCGGTGGCCCATCTGGCGGGTGTATTCCAGAGAGTCTTATCGATTCCCCTGTGGATTTCGACGAATTAAGCGCACTGGGATCCATGATGGGCTCTGGCGGAATGATTGTCATGGATGAAGATACCTGTATGGTAGATACAGCCAGATACTTCCTTGATTTTCTGTCTGATGAATCCTGCGGCAAATGTACTCCGTGCCGCGAGGGTATTGATCAAATGCTCACAATCCTCACCAATATTACTGAAGAAAAAGGGCAGGATGGTGACATCGAACTACTGGAGGAAATAGCCGAGGTAACAAAAGATGCCTCACTGTGTGCCCTGGGACAAACCGCTGCAAACCCGGTATTAAGTACTCTCCGCTATTTTAGGGACGAGTACGAGGCGCATATTTTAGAAAAACGGTGCCCGGCTGGGGTATGTAAGGCACTCATCTCATATTATATTCAGCCGGAAAAATGCCAGGCCTGCCTTATCTGCTATAGAAATTGCCCTGTCGGCGCAATTACCGGGGCTAAAAAGCAGATACATGTCATCGACCAGGAAAAGTGCATCAAGTGCGGAATCTGTTTTGATGTGTGTCCAGAACGCTTTTCTGCAGTGGAAAAGATCTCAGGTCGCTCCGTGCCACCTCCCCCTCCGCTTGAAGCGAGGGCTATCAAGGAAAGGAAATCCAAAGGCAAGCGATGAAGAAAATTACCTTAACAATAGATGGTACAGAACGCACAGCTCAGGAGGGCATGACAATTCTTGAGGCAGCCCAGGAGGCAGGCATCACAATACCTACCCTCTGCTATCATACATCAGTTACTCCCTCTGGTTCGTGCCGTCTTTGTACGGTAGAGATACTCAAGGGTGGAAAATCACGATTAGTTACTGCCTGTACCTATCCGGTGGAAGAAGGCATAGAAGTAAAAACCAATTCAGCTAAGGTTAGAAAAACAAGGAAAATGCTCCTTGAGTTGCTGCTGGCTAGGTGCCCGAATGTGCCGGTACTCCAAGAGCTGGGCCGGGAGTATGGCCTCAAGAAACCACGGCTTAAGAAGATAAAAGATGAGGATTGTATCCTGTGTGGCTTATGCACGCAGGTATGTCAGGAGAAAATGGGTGTAAGCGCCATTAACTTTGTGGGAAGGGGAGTCAACCGCACGGTCGATTTTCCATTTGAACGCATGTGGGACGTATGCGTAGCGTGCGGGGCATGTACGTACGTGTGCCCTACCGGTCATATTCAGAATGAGGCACACAAGGTTGCGCAGCTGAAAAGGAAGTTAGGGATAGAGCGAAAATGCCGCTATATGCTTATGGGTGCTGTTTCCAATAAGCTGTGCCCTCACAATTATGAATGCTGGAGCTGCGAGTATGATCAAAGAACGGAATACCGCCTGTGTGAACATCCAGTATTGGCTCTTAAACTCAATTGAAGGCAGGGGAGATACTCGATACGACAATGGAAAATAGCCAGGCAGAACATAAAGAAGAAATGGTACATATAACCATTGATGATAGACCAATTAAGGCGCGGAAGGGTTCTACGATTCTGGAGGCAGCCTTAGAAAATGGTATTGATATTCCACATCTCTGCTATCAAAAGGGGCTGAGCAGCTCAGGCGCCTGTCGGCTGTGTGGAGTGAAGGTTACAATTGGTGATCGCAGCCTTAACAAGCAAGGGCATGCCCCTCAATCAATGCATGTAACTGCCTGTACCACAAAGGCAGAGGAGGGGATGGAGGTCATTGCGTATGATGAGGATCTTAATAAGGCACGGCGATTAATCATAGAGATGCTTTTGGCACAAAGCAAACATGACTGTATGGTCTGTGAATCGAATGGGGCATGTGACCTTCAGAAGTATGCCTACCAGTTTGGTGTGGATCCAAAAAATTTGCGTTTTCCCATTCCGGAATATACTGAGCCCGTTGATGATTCCAGCGAGGTACTTATTCGAGACCTTAATAGATGTATACTCTGCGGGCGATGTGTGCGTGCCTGCTACGAGACGAGTGTTCAGAAGGTACTGCACTTCTATGGTCGAGGCGGGATTGATGATTTCTCACCCAAGATGAGTCTTATCGCCGGATTTGATCAACCGCTGTCAGAAACGGACTGTATTGCGTGCGGGGCATGTGTGCAGGCATGTCCAGCAGGTGCAATAACGGAAAAACCGGCCCATTTTCAGGGGAGATCATGGGAATTTGAGAAAGTACGCACCACATGCCCTTACTGCGGCGTGGGCTGCCAGATGGAGTTATGGATTAAAGACAATAAAATTGTCAGGGTATATGGGTGTGAAGATGGGCCTGACAACAAGGGTGTGTTATGTGTTAAGGGAAGATTTGGATTGGATTTTGTTGACCATCCAGACCGCCTGACGACTCCTTTGATCAAGCGCGATGGAAAATTTGAAGAGGCGAGCTGGGATGAGGCGTTACACCTTGTTGCAGATACATTTACAAAATTACGAGATACTTACGGTGGCAATTCTTTGACAGGACTTTCCTCTGCGAAATGTAGCAATGAGGAAAATTACCTGTTTCAGAAGTTCATTCGTACCTGTTTTGGTACCAACAGCGTTGATCACTGTGCACGGCTGTGCCATGCTTCTACAGTCGCCGGACTCGCAAAGGCCTTTGGAAGCGGCGCAATGACAAATTCTGTAAGAGATTGTATCCAAAAGGCATCTGTTATGCTGATTATTGGCTCAAATACAACTGAACAGCACCCGGTAATGGGCTATCTCATCAAGCATGCGAAAGAATATGATGGCTTAAAGCTCATTGTAGCGGACCCTCGAAAGATAGAATTAGCAGACTATGCTGATATTTGGATGCAGCACAAATGCGGCACTGATGTCGCATTGCTCAACGGGCTTATGAATGTCATCCTGAATGAAGATCTCTACGACCGTGAATTTGTTGAGAATCGCACAGAAAACTTTGAAGAATTGAAAAAGGTGATCTCTCAATACACCCCAGAAAAAACAGAAGAGATTACCGGTGTTCCAAAGGCATCAATTATCGCGGCAGCAAAACTCTATGCACAAGCAGACAGAGCCTCCATTCTTTATTCCATGGGCATTACCCAGCATACAACAGGAACGGATAATGTGCTGTCTGTTGCAAATCTGGCTATGCTCACAGGCAATGTGGGGAAAGAAGGTGCCGGTGTGAATCCTCTGCGTGGACAAAACAACGTTCAGGGTGCCTGTGACATGGGTGCCTTGCCCCCAACCCTGCCGGGCTATCAGGTGGTTTCTGTTCCTGAGGTGAAAGAAAAATTTGAGAAGGCATGGGGCGTGAAGCTTCCTTCGAATACAGGGCTGACCGTGGTAGAGATGATAGGTGCAGCCAGCGAGGGGAAGGTAAAGGGTATGTATATCATGGGTGAAAATCCCATGCTGAGCGACCCTGATATTGATCATGTAGAGGAAGGATTAAAAAATCTGGAATTCCTGGTTGTGCAGGATATCTTTTTAACAGAGACAGCACAGCTCGCAGATGTTGTGTTGCCCGGATGCTGCTTTGCCGAGAAAGATGGAACATACACCAATACTGGGCGACGGGTGCAGCTCCTGCATAAGGCAGTGAATCCTCCGGGAGAAAGCAAACAGGACTGGAAAATCATCTGTGAACTGGGCAAACAAATGGGCTGTGAAATGACCTACACTTCACCAAAAGAGATAATGGAGGAAATCGCCTCTCTTACACCTTCGTATGGTGGTATGCAGTACGGAAGGCTGGAGGTTGAAGGATTACAATGGCCGTGCTTGGATTCAGAGCATTCGGGCACACCTATTTTGCACAAGGGAGCATTCACCAGAGGAAAGGGATTATTTACCGGCGTAGAGTATAAACCACCAGTAGAGTTGCCGGATGAAGAATATCCATTTACCCTTACCACAGGAAGACTCCTCTATCACTTTCACACCGCTACCATGACCAGACATTCCAAGCCACTCAGTGCTATTGAACCGGAAGGATTTGTAGAGATAAACCCGGATGATGCACGGCAGTTGGGGATAGAAGATAAGGAGGTCGTAGAGGTGATCTCACGGAGAGGAAAAATACAGACCAGGGCACGGCTTACGAACAAAGTTCCTTCAAAGACGCTCTTTATGCCCTTTCACTTTGCTGAAGGGCCGGCAAATAAGTTAACAAATCCTGCGCTTGATCCCATTGCTAAAATACCAGAGTTAAAGGTATGTGCTGTTGCTCTGAAAACCATTTAATGTATGGAGTAGGAAAAAACCGCTCTCTCTCCTGTAACCACTCATTCGGCATTATCTCACTCATTTCGACTATAAAGAAGTAAGGAGTATTTTTTATGAGCTATACGAACCGAAGTGACGGTATGCACTACGAGGGGATGTGTATTCGACCTCCAAGCGAGGCAAATAGCATTCTGCTTCAGGCTACTGTCGGTTGTTCCCATAATAAGTGCAGCTTTTGCGGCACATACAAGGATAAACGATTTCGAATCAAGGATGATGATATTATCTTGAGCGATATCCTTTATGCGTCACGGTATATGCGGGGCATAAAAAGGCTTTTTATCATGGATGGTGATGCCTTGATCATTCCGTACCGTCGTTTGACATGGATTTTTGATATGATAAAGGAGCACCTCCCGTGGGTTACACGGGTTGGTGTTTATGCCAACACCAAAGGCATAAAGATGAAGAGTGAGGAAGAATTAGTCCATTTAAAAGAAATGGGACTGGGTATTATCTATATGGGTATAGAGACAGGCGATGATCAGACACTAACTGCTATCAGGAAGGGGGCTGATTCACAAAGAATATTGGATATGGGAAAAAGGTTAAGGAGGCAGGGATTAAACTTTCTGTTACGGTTCTTTTAGGGATTGCAGGCAAAGAACGGTCACTCATCCATGCAAAGGCAACGGGTAAACTTTTGAGTGCAATTGACCCTGACTATGTTGGTGCCCTGACATTAATGATAATGCCAGGAACAACACTGGCGGATGATCTTTCCACCGGTAAATTTGAACTGCTTGATAATTATGGATTACTCATGGAATTAAGAGAGATGATAGCCTCTACCATCCTTTCCAAAGGCCTTTTCTTTTCAAATCATGCATCAAACTATCTGCCGGTGAAGATCAGGTACCCGGAAGGGAAAGCGCAGGCCCTTCAGTTAATAGATATGGCACTTGATGGAAAGGTGAGCCTCAGGCCGGAATGGATGAGGGCACTTTAAATGATTGCATCACCAAGGTAAATGATTATGATGTAGAGTATGATATGATTTCTTTTCTTCAGTTCCAAGGGTCTTCCGCTTCTGGCGGGATTTCCCCCACTGATAAGCCGCGAAAAGACGACGCCCTCTCACCAGTCACTTCAGAAAAGAACTCATATCCCATAAAAATACCAGATGGAGTGATTGTATGATCACACGCTCGCAAGGTGATAGCGCCACATATGCGGTTATTATGGCCGGGGGAAGTGGCACCAGGTTCTGGCCACGAAGCAGAAAAAACAGGCCAAAGCAGCTCCTCAACATAACCGGAGATGAGATCCTTCTCAAAAAAACGATTGACCTTATTACACCTATTATACCTGCCAACAGGATAGCAATAGTCACTACACTCCTCCAGGCAGATTCTGTGAAAAACACAGTTCTCCAGATACCCAAAGAAAATATTATAATAGAGCCTTTTGGGAAAAATACCGCCCCAGCAATCGGTATTGCTGCCCTTTTTATCCAAAGAAATACAAAGGATGCGGTTATGGTCGTTCTGCCTGCAGATCACTATATTGAGGATACAAAAACGTTTCATCAGACCATAATGGCAGGTGCGACTCAGGCCTCACAAGAGGATTGTATCGTTACCATAGGGATTTCCCCACGGGGACCAGAAACCGGGTATGGGTATATAGAGGCAGGTGAGGTAACAGATAAAAAAAATGGTATCTATTCTGTTACATCCTTTCATGAGAAACCTGACCTACGCACGGCCTAGCGGTTTATCAAGCAGGGCACCTTTTTTTGGAATAGCGGTATCTTTATTGCGAAAACCTCAACCATGCTCAAAGAAATCGAGGAATACCTCCCCCATAATTATCAGGGGCTTATGAAAATAAGGGCATCCCTTGGTACGGACGAAGAATCAAATGTTATCAATAGCGCCTACAACGAAATGGAAGCTATCTCTATTGACTATGGCGTTATAGAGAAATCAAGTCATGTGTTTATGATAAAAGGGGATTTTGGGTGGAATGATGTGGGGTCGTGGCCATCTGCGGCTCAGTACTGGCCGAAAGATAGCAAGAACAATGCCTTCATAGGAGAGTTGATCGGTCTCGATTCGTCTGAATGTATTGTGTATAGCCCGAAGAAACCGGTTGCACTTCTGGGTGTAAAAGATTTGGTCATTGTAGAAGATGATGATGCCCTGTTGGTCTGCAAGAAAGAGAGGGCTCAGGATGTGAAAAAGATCGTTGAGATGCTAAAATCAAAGGGAAGGGATGAGATTTTATAGGGAGGATGACATATGAACCCAGAGATTTATAGAGAATACGATATACGGGGCATAATCGGAAAAGATATTGGTGAGGATGAATTCGTTACCATCGGAAGGGGTTTCGGCACCTATTTCAACCAGGTAGGGGAAAAGTCAATTGTGGTAGCAAGGGATTGTCGGCTGAGTTCACCTAAAATACAAGATGACGTGACCGAAGGTCTCATAAACAGTGGGTGTAATGTAGTAGATATAGGCATCTGCCCTACCCCAATCCTTTATTTTGCTCTACGGCACCTCAATGCCGATGGAGGGATTATGATTACTGCAAGCCATAATCCACCTGAATACAACGGCTTTAAGATATGCAGCGGTTTTGATACTATCTACGGGGAAGAAATTCAGAAAGTACGACAGATTATTGAAAAGGGAGATTTTGTAAGCGGGAAGGGAGATCATACATCATATGAAATCACGAAGCACTACATAGAGAGGATTACAGGGGACATTACCGTCAAGTCAGGAATCAAGGTCGGTTATGATGCCGGAAACGGGACAGCAGGGCCGGTCGGGGTAGCAATTTTACAGGCACTCGGCTGCGATCTTCACGATCTGTATTGTGATATGGATGGCTCTTTTCCCAATCATGAACCAGATCCCACCGTTTTGGATAATATGAGAGATCTGATTAAAGAAGTGGAAGAGCATACCCTGAATGTGGGGATTGGTGTTGATGGAGATGGAGACAGGATCGGAGTGGTAGACAGCGCAGGCAACATTGTATTTGGAGATATGCTCTTGCTCCTGTTTGCACGAGATGTTTTAGACAATCATCCTGGAGCAACCATTATTTCGGAGGTGAAATGCTCGGACAGGATGTATAAAGACATTGAGGCTCACGGTGGAAATGCCATTATGTGGAAGACAGGGCATTCTTTGATAAAGAGTAAAATGAAGGAGA
>Ga0180438_10012343_pt1 | contig 10178 bp, 5 predicted proteins | sample SS_ome_12_FD_132455 | JGI IMG/M metagenome (GOLD analysis project Ga0180438, IMG submission 132455) | Hypersaline lake sediment archaeal communities from the Salton Sea, California, USA - SS_3_D_2 metaG | ecosystem: Environmental > Aquatic > Non-marine Saline and Alkaline > Hypersaline >...
GTTGCTCTTCGCCGGCGATGGAGGGGGCTGCCGGCCCGGCGGGAGCGGGGCCGATCGCTTCTTCGGTGATTTTCGCGTCGGCAGGCGTCTCCGGCGGCGCCTCGAAGCGGGCGTCAGCCCGTAGCTGCTCGATTCGCCCGGCCACTTCCGCCTTGCGGCTCCGCAGTCGCTGCATCGTCTCGACCGGCACCGGCTGCAGCTTGCGCCCGAGGATACGGCTCCAAACCCGCGAGGCCAGCGGCGGAACCCACATCAGGCTCACTTGCACGCGGCGGAAAAAGACGTCGAAGAAGAACAGGCAACTGCCGATCAACACGACGTAGTACCAGACGTCCTGGCTGCTGGTGGCCTTGGGCAACTCGCCGTGGCGGAACGTATCGACCGAGAGCAGCCCTTCCATCAACTGCGGCCCCGGCTTGGCGTCGATCACTTTGCCCGCCTCCCCGCCCTCGGGAACCGCCGCGGCCAACTCGCGCAGCAACGGCTCGTTGGGCGCCCGATCGCGGAATTCGTCGGAGTAGGGCATATTCACGCCGGTGAGGATGGGGGCCTCGTCCTTCAGGCCGTGGGTGATGGCCAGGAAATAACTCCCCGCGGCGGAAGCGGGAAACTTGCCCACGTAGCGGCCCGGCGCCGTCTGTTTCATCTCGAAGGGGATCCGCTGCAGTTCGGGGCCCTCGGCCGCGCCGGTCATGTTGAGGAAGTTGCGGAAATTGCCCTCCTTGTCCAGCGCGGTGACCACCACGCGGACCTCCTCGCCGTCGGTCTCGGTGGCCACGGTGAAGTTGACCGACTGGCCGGTGGGTCGCATCGACCAGCGGATCATCTGGCCGAACAGCCTGTCGTAGATGTCCTGTTGGAGCCACTCGCTGGTCCACCGGGCGCCGCCGTCGCTGGTAAACGCCACTGCCTTGCCCAGCCCGTAGGTCCAACTGGCCAGGATCGTGCTGTTCCGCTCGCCGGCCGGCCGGGGCGAGACCAGCGCGACTTCGACCAGCGGGTTGTCCTTCTTGCTGGTCAGCACGAAGCCGTTGATCGAGGGCACCGGATCGTCGATGCCGCGGATCATCTCGTGCGGGAACTTCACCCGCGGCGTGACCGGGTACTTGTCGAAGATCAGCGGCCGGGCCACGCGGCGGGCCTCGCGCTGATAGATCTTCGGCAACGCACTGGGGTTCTGGCAGACGTAGTACTTGCCGCCGCAGCGCTGGGCGATGCGTTGCAGCTCCGCGTGTCCGGCCGGGCCGTGCGCCCCGACCGCCACCGTCGAGACGGTCACCTTCTCCCGGACCAGAGCAGTGAGCACGCCGTTGCTGGCCGGCGAGGGATCGCCGTCGCTGATGATGATCATGTGCTTCATGGCCGCGTCGGGCACCTTGCGAAAACCGGCCAAGGCCATCCGCATCGAGGGGTCGAACTGGGGCATGTCGCTGGGGGTCATGCGGCTGACGGCGGCCAGCATCTTGCCGCGGTTGCCGCCCACCCGGGCCAGCCCCTGGGCCCAAAGCCACTGATCCGTCCCGTTCCAGTGCAGCAGCCCGCAGTAGTCGTGGTCGCCCAAGGTCTTCAGCGCCTCCTGGGCGATCACCTTCTGCCAGGCGTTGCCGTTGCCGATTTCGCAGGCGTGCATGATCATCACCAGCGCGCCCTTGGGCACCACCTTGGCGCTTTTGATCTGGAAGTCGACCGGCATGGCCTTTTCCAGCTCGGTGTTGGTCCAGCCGCCGGCGCCGAAGCTGTTCGGCCCGCCCAGCATCACCAGCCCGGCCCCCATCTGCTGCGTGTTGTGAACCAGCATCTGGATCTGTTCGTCGGTGAAGTGATATACCTCGTCGCCTTCGCCGGAGGTGGAGCGCGGCACGTTGGCCAGCACGACCGTGTCGTAGGGCAGCAGCTCGGCCGGGGAGTCGAACAACTGGTTGCTCGACATCACCGTCACTTCCAGGTCCTGCCGCCCCAGCCGCTCGACCAACTGGTCGAACTCGCCCCGGTTGTAATGGTCCTCGATCAACAGCACTTGGCCCTTGCCGCGGACGTGCGTGAAGGCCGTAGCGCGGTTGTTCTGGGGCATGGTATCGTCCTCGGGCCGGTCGGGGACGAACTTGGCTTCGTAGGTGTAGAAATTCGGGGCGTCGATCGTCTGGTCGAGCGTGTAGACCGTCTTCTTGCCGGCCGGAAGCGTCACCCGCTGCTCCTGCAATACCTCCGGTTGGCCCCCGGACAACTGGGACAGCACCAGCCGGCCGGTGATGTCGCCGGAGCCGTCAGCCGCCGGCTGGGCCGTGTTGTTGACCACCACCTTCATGTCGAACGCCTGGCCCCGGCGGATGTCGCTGGGAATGGCCAGCCGCTCGACCACCACCTCCGCCCGGGACGGATAGCGAATCGGCAACACGTCGATGCCGATGCTCGATCCGGCGGCCTTGCGGGCCTGTTGCACCACGTCGCCCAGGTTCTGGTTGCCGTCGCTGATCAACACGATCCGCTTGGCGGCATCCTCGGGAAAGGAGGCCTCGGCGAGCTTGATGGCACCGGCCAGGTTGGTGTACTCGGGATCGAACTGGCTTTCGACCTCGGGGATCTGCACGTCGTCGTCGTACGGCGGTACTTCGATGGCAGCGTCCCGACCGAACACGATCACCCCCGCCCGATCGTCCTCCTGGCGATGTTCCAGGATCGCCGCGTTGACGTAGTCGAGCATCGCCCGGCGGTCGAGCATCTTCGGGGGCCCGCCGCCGGCTCCCGGGCGTTCGGCCGGAATACTGAGCGATTGATCGACCAGATAGATCACGGTGAGCCGATCGCTGACGCGGACCCACTGCACGTCGGCCAGGGCCAGGATCACCAGCACCAGCACGACGCTCCGCAGCGTGATGGCCACCGCCCGCCGCACCCGGCCCAACGACGCCAGGCTGCGGAAGCTGAACCACCACAGCAGCGGCAACAGCGCCAGCAGCGCCAGGTACCAGGGGGAGCCGAAGGATAGTTGGTAGTTGAACATACCACTTACATTCTAATGCACTGCACTCGGTGATTGTTCGTATCCAGCACGTATATCTTTCCCCGGCTGTCGCGGACCAGGCCCCAGGGGTTGTGCAACTGGCCTTCGCCGCGGCCGTTGGTTCCCCAGCAGCCCAGGGAGCGGCCGTCGCGGGTGAACTTCTGCACGCGGTGGTTGCCGTACTCGCAAACGTAGACGGTGTCGTCGTCGCCCAGCGCCAGATCGTAGGGGTAGTAGAGTTCGCCCAATCCGCCGCCCTCCGACCCCCACAGCATAACTAGTTTTCCGTCCGTCTCGAAGACCTGAATCCGGTGGTTGCAGGCGTCGGCCACCCAGATTCGGTCTTGCTGGTCGACAGCCATGCTCTGCGGGAGGACGAACTCGCCGGGCGCCGACCCATGGCCCCCCCACTGGAGGACGAAATCGCCGTCGGGCGTGAACTTCTGGATGCGATCGTATTCTCCCTTCTCGGCCACATAGTAGTTGCCCTGCGAGTCCTGCACGGCGTCGGTCACCTGGCCGAACTGGCCGGGCTCGTGCCCCAGGGTGCCGCCGATGGTCTTCAGCAGGCGTTTTTCTGCCGGGATATCTTCGTCGGTCGAGTAGACCAGCAGCCGGTAGTAGTGGGTATCGGCCACCAACAACGTGCCATTAGCGCCGACGGAGATCCCGGTCGGCTTGCCCGTCTCATGGGCGGGCGTCCGCCAGCCGAAAAGAAAGGTCCCTTCCGTGTCGAAGGCCTGGATGCGGGCCGTTTTGTCGACCAGGAAGATGCGATCGCGGCGGTCGATGGCGATGGCACGGGGCTTTTGCAGCCGCGCGTCGGAGATCCCCCGACGCCCCCAGACGGTGTCCAGCCGGCCGACGTTCATCGGATCCGTCTCGCATCCAGTCGCTCCCAGGCCCAACACGAGCAGCAGAGTCAACCGGGAAATGGAACAGCTTGTAGGCGGCTTTGCAGACATCGGCACCGGCTGTGCAAGTTTCGGCTGTCACCAGGCTTTTCGATCCCTTGAGCCTACCTGGTTTTCGGCAAAAAGACCATAAGCTTGGTTTCGACCGGGAACCGGCGCAAGAACCGGTGGTTTGCGGGACGCCGCTCGGCCGCTGGCAAGTTCGGTACATTTCGAACGGCCGGCTCGGATTGCCAAGAAATCCCCTCAAGAACGCCTGAGCTTGGGTCGAATAGTTGACATATCGATAGGTTACGATATAATGATCTTAGAGGTGGCGAAATGGAGAGTTCTTTGGACCTGTTGCCGATGCAGTCGCTCCGAGAAGCGGCCGAATGCCTCAAGACGCTGGGGCATCCGGTGCGGCTGCGGATCGCAGAAATCCTCATGCAGGGGGAGTTTCCCGTCCACCAGATTGCAGAACTTTGCGAACTGCCGCCTCATCAAACGTCCGAACACTTGCGGTTGTTGCAGAGCCACGGGCTGTTGAACAGCGAGCGCCACGGCCGGGCCGTGCACTACGGAATTGCCGATTCGCGCCTGCCGCAGTTGCTCGACTGTATCCGCAGCGCCTGCCCACGTCACGAAAACGAAACCGACGGTTAATACGATAAACGCCATTGCTTCACCCCAGAAGAATCCCGCGACTTGTAGCTGAATTCGCAAGAATTCAGCCCTTTAAGGTACCCCGGAACCCACAATCTGAAGTCTTGCGACTTCAGCTACGGCTCGGATGAAGTGTTACGAAATGGAAACTTCCCAAATGTCCCAACCTAAAAGAATCCTGATCGTCGGCGGCGTGGCCGGAGGCGCTTCGGCCGCCGCCCGGGCGAGGCGACTCTCCGAAGACGCCGAGATCGTGCTCTTCGAACGGGGTGAGCACATCTCGTTCGCCAATTGCGGACTGCCCTATCATATCGGTGGCGTGATCCCCGAGCGGAAACGCCTGCTCGTCCAGACGCCTCAGGGAATGCAAAAGCGCTTTCGCATCGACGTGCGGACCCGCTGTGAAGTTGTGCAGATCGACCGGCAGTCGCGTCGGGTGACCGTCCGCAACCTGCAAACCGGCCAGCAGAGCCACGAGCCCTACGACGCGCTGATCCTCAGCCCGGGCGCCGAACCGCTCCGTCCGCCGATTCCCGGGGCCGACGGCGACGGCGTGTTCACGCTGCGCAACATCCGCGATATGGACGCCATCCTCGGCGCGGTGGACGGGGCCGACTCGAAGCACGCCGTGGTGGTCGGCGGCGGATACATCGGCCTGGAGATGGCCGAGGCGTTGCGACGGCGCGGGCTGGGCGTGACGCTGGTGGAAATGGCCGACCAGGTGTTCATCGCGGCCGATCACGAGATGGTCGAGCCCATCCATCAACAGTTGCAGCTCCACGGCGTCGACCTGCGGCTGGGAACGTCGATTACGGCCATTCGCGAAGAAAACGGGCGGCCCAGCGCGATTCTCAGCGGTGGCGACCACGTGCCTTGCGATCTGGTGATCCTGGCCGTCGGTGTGCGGCCGGAGGTGACGCTCGCCCGAGACGCCGGCATCGAACTCGGACCGACCGGCGGCATCGCGGTCGACGAGCACATGCGGACCAGCGACCCGAACGTCTACGCCGTGGGCGACGCGGTGGAAGTGACGCACCTGGTCAGCGGGCAGAAGGCCCTGATTCCGCTGGCCGGCCCCGCCAACCGACAGGGACGCATCGCCGCCGACAACGCCCTGGGCCGCGACAGCACGTACTCCGGAAGCCAGGGCACGGCGATCTGCAAGGTTTTCGATTTGGCCATCGGCATGACCGGGCTGAGCGAAAAGTCGCTCGAGCAGGCCGGCGTCGAGTACGACAAGGTCTACGTCCATCCGGCCAGCCACGCCGGCTACTATCCGGGCGCCGTGCCGATCAGCCTGAAGCTGCTGTTCGATCCTCAAAGCGGCAAGTTGCTCGGGGCCCAGGCCGTGGGCGCCGCCGGCGTGGACAAACGGATCGACGTGCTGGCGGTGGCCCTCCGCGCCGGACTGACGGTCCGCGACCTGGCCGAGCAGGAGCTTTCCTACGCCCCGCCCTACGGCTCGGCCAAGGACCCGATCAACTATGCCGGGTTCGTGGCCACCAACGTGCTCAACGGCGATGTGGAGCATTGTCACGTCCAGCACGTCGCCGATCCGGGCGAAGGCCAGGCGCTGCTTGACGTGCGGATGCGGAAGGAGACGGAAGCCGGCACGATTCCCGGGGCCGTCAACGTCCCGCTGGACCAGCTCCGCGATCGGCTCGACGAGTTGCCGCGCGACAAGGAGCTGTTGGTCTTCTGCCAGGTCGGGCTGCGCGGGTACCTGGCCTGCCGCATCTTGAAGCAGCACGGTTTCCGGTGCCGCAATCTGACGGGCGGGTACAAGACCTATCGGGCGGCCACCGGCACGCTCCCTCCGCCGGAGAAGAAAGAGCTGACCGACGACACGGGCGAGACCGAGCCGGGTGTCCAGCTCTCGGACAACGGCGCGTCGGACGGCCCGGGTTCCAACGGCGAGGCGCCCGAGATCGTCAAAAACATCGACGCCAAGGCGTTGCAGTGTCCCGGGCCGATCATGAAGCTGCGCGAGGAGCTGGAAGACGTGCAGGCAGGCCAGGCCGTGGCCATATCGGCCGCCGACCCGGGCTTCCCACAGGACGTGGCCGCCTGGTGCGACAGCACGGGCAACCGGCTGCTGGGCGTGGTGCCCGAGAACGGGGCCTGTCGGGCCACGATCGTCAAGCGCAACGGCCGTGCCCCCGCCCCGGTTCCCGAGACGGACTCCATCGGGCAATCGAAGCACAAGACGATCGTCGTCTTCAGCGGCGACCTGGACAAGGCGCTGGCCAGCTTCATCATCGCCAACGGGGCCGCCGCCATGGGCAGCAAGGTCACACTGTTTTTCACCTTCTGGGGGCTCAACGTGTTGCGCAAGCCGGAGAAGGTCCGCGTGAAGAAGAACCTCATCGAGCGGATGTTCGGCTGGATGATGCCCCGGGGAGCCGACCGGCTGACACTCTCGAAGATGAACATGGGCGGCATGGGGGCCGCCATGATCAAGGGCATCATGCGCAAGAAGAACGTGGCCCCGCTGCCGGAGCTGATCCGGTCGGCCCAAGTGGCCGGCGTGCGGCTGGTCGCCTGTTCGATGAGCATGGACCTGATGGGCATTCGCCGCGAGGAACTCATCGACGGCGTGGAAGAGGGCGGCGTGGCGATGTACCTGAACCAGGCCGAGGCCGGCAACGTCAACCTGTTTATCTGACGACGGGTCTATTTGACGAAAGGTTCGTTTGACGACGGGGCCGGACGGAGAAGGGGCTGGACAGAGAAGCGCGGGGGCAGGCGGCCTGGGGGGCTGTCCCGATTTTCACGGAACGAAAACGGGACGGTCCCCCTCCCGCCGCGTTCCTGTCGTAACCGAAGTCGCCAGACTTTGGCAGCACCACGGCAAACGCCAGATTCTGGGGAATTCGGCTACGTAGAACTTCCGCTTTGCTCTTGTCGATCCGCTACGGCCGGTTCCGGCTTTGCCTTGCGGCCGGTTCGGATCATCACGCAGCCGGCGATTCGCAGGAGGTGCAAACTGCCCAGCAACACGGCGGCCGTTCCGGCGAAGTGGAGGAAGATGGCCGCCATGGCCTCTCCGGGAAAACTGCCTCCCGCGAAAGACCCGATAATCACGATCAACAACATCGAAACGCCCAGCCAGACCCCGACCACTACCAGGCAACCCGTGCCTTTGTCGCGAGCCAGAAAACAGGCCCAGGCGGACATGAGCGTCCAGACGGCGCTGTACAGACAGACGACCACGCACATGAGCCCCATGTTCAGCCACATTTCCGGGGCCATCCGACCGCCTTGCCGGCCTGGCGATCCCATGTTCTGCATGGCCAGCTGGGCCAGCGACAACGCCACGGCCAAGGCCGCCGTCAGGCCCAGAATGTGCCTCAGCCCGAACTGCCGGGCTTCTACCGCCGAATGCCGGGAGACCTCGCCGGCCGGGACGATCTGCCAGCCGCCCAGCGTTTTGCGGATCCACAACGGAAGCTGGGCACTAAGAAACAGCAGCGGCAACAGCAGCGATCCCAAAGCCGCCTGAGTGAAGGCGTCTCGGATGACGAAGCGTGGAACGGAAGCCGCCATCCCTATGCAGAACGTGAAGTACAATCCAAAGCCCGTCGCCAGGACGGCTGACCAGCGGACCCAGAGGCGAAACGGCCCCAGTGCGGCCCAGACGATCAAAAAACCGGCCTGACCGCAGGCGGCCCCGGTCAGCAGCGCGACAAAAACCCATCCACCGTTATCGGGGTCCGAGGCCTCGAGAATTCCCGGGATCAAAAAATCGAGGAACGCGTAGCCGAGAACGAGCAACCAAAGCATCCCGGTCAGATTGAGTTCCGGTTTCTGGGGCGGTGGGTCCACGACCGCGTCTCCGGTTGCCGGGGAGTTGACTACGCGGTCGGTATTCTGGCACAGATGCGCCGCAGCGGCAATCCGCCGCGCCGATCGCATCCTGCGTTGCGGCCGTAGCCGAAGTCGCCAGACTTTGGCCGCGCGGCAACCCTTGCCACGCACGGCTGTCGCATTCAAGTTCCTTGCCGCCCAAGATCTCGTACAGAAACAACGTCCCGGGGCTTGAAGGGGACAGTCCCATTTTCCCTGCGGGAAAATCGGGACAGTCCCCAACATACTCACGTACGAGTTCCAAGATCGCTATTCCCTTGCGCGGTCTTCCCGCCTACAATCTCCGGCTGCTGTGTTTCGTCGAAACCCTCCCGCCGCTTCGCCGGTTCTTGCCATGTTTGCCGAGCAATCCAGCGTAGGCGAGTTTTGGGGCGAGCATGCCCTGGACGTCAACCAGTCCGGCTTCTGGCAGATTGGCGCCTTGAAGCTCTGGGCCAAGCGCGAGGACCAGCAATGGCACGTCGCCTATCACATGGACGGTAATGCAGAGGCCGTTTCGCGGGGTGTTCCGGCGTCGTCGTCGGAGTTTTCTCCGCCGGAGGACGCGGAGACGCTCCGTTTGGTGTATGGCCGGTCACCTGAGGTGATTCGGTTGTCCGCCGCCTTGGCCGACCGACCCGTGGTCGTGCGTCCGGAGACGCCACTGCGATTGATGCCCAGGGAACAGATCCGGCTCTACGTCTGTACTCCGTTATGGGTCCGGGTGGAGTTCCCCGGCTCTTCGTGCGAGGTCTGGAACCTGCCCGCGGTGCGCCTCTCCGACACCTGGTTTGGCCAGTCAACTCGGATGGGGGAGCTGTGTTACGAGGGCCGAGTCGTGGCGGAGCTGAATCCGGACCAGCTGAAACGGTCGCCCTTCGATGCCGTGACGGTCGTGATGGTGGACAACCGCGACAGCAAACCCCTGGCGCTGGACCGGATCAGTCTGCCGTTGCCCCACCTGGCCCTGCTGCGGGAACCGAGCGGCTGGTTCTGGACGCAAGCCGTGCACGTGAAGCGCGCCAAAGACGGCGGCATCGACGTGCGGCTCAATGGCAAGCTGGCCGACATCGGCAGGCGACTGGAGCCAATCGCCGAGCCGCGCAAGAAGATCGAGCGCAGCTCGGCCCGTCGAGCGCTGAGCGTGATCATGGGATAGTCCGAGGGCCGGCTGATGGAAATTTTGACCTACATCTTCGACCAGTGGTTCACTGAAGACCGGATCTATATGCTGACGCGGGTGGCCCTGCTCATCGTGGGCGGGTTCCTGCTGGCCAAAATCCTCCAAAAGGTCGCCGGAACCGTGCTTCGCTCCCGTGTCAGCCAGCACGTCGCCCTGCTCGGGCAGCGGGCCATTTTCTACCTGGTGCTGGCCCTGATTTTCGTTTCCGTGATGCGCGAAATGGGGTTCCAACTGACCGTGCTGCTGGGAGCGGCCGGCATTCTGACCGTGGCGATCGGCTTTGCCTCGCAAACGTCGATGTCCAACATCATCAGCGGCGTGTTTCTGCTCTCGGAGCGCCCGTTTGTGGTCTCGGACATTATTCGCGTCGGCGACGTGACCGGCGAGGTGATCGCCGTGGACCTGCTGTCGCTGAAGATCCGCACGTTCGACAATCTGCTGGTCCGCATTCCCAACGAGACGGTAATCAAGTCGGAGGTGGTCAACCTGACGCACTTCCCCATCCGGCGCGTCGACGTCGACGTGGGCGTGGCCTACAAAGAGGACCTCGCCCGTGTCCGCGACGTGCTCAATGAAGTGGCCGAGCGGA
>Ga0180438_10012345_pt1 | contig 10176 bp, 5 predicted proteins | sample SS_ome_12_FD_132455 | JGI IMG/M metagenome (GOLD analysis project Ga0180438, IMG submission 132455) | Hypersaline lake sediment archaeal communities from the Salton Sea, California, USA - SS_3_D_2 metaG | ecosystem: Environmental > Aquatic > Non-marine Saline and Alkaline > Hypersaline >...
GACGCGCCTTCCCTGGTAACAGTGCTGGACCAGCTGTTCTGTCCCAGCCTGTCTGCACAGCCGACTTAATTTTTCAAGGTGCAAAAAGTGTCAACCTATTTCAGCCCGTAATTGAACCATCCCATTTTGGGAATCGCTTATAGGCCAGAATGCTCCGACTAGCGCAAATGGGAGTAGCGAACGTGAAACAGAGAGAATGTTACTACTCAAGAAATCCAGCCGGGAATGCACACTTCTAGTAAGCTCCAGACCCCGATCGAAGAGGGGAATTATATCTCCGTGCCAGAGCTAGTCGCCCAGGAGTCGGCGAAGTGGAGATGGATGTCTTCCTGGCGGTCTCCACTGTTTCTTACGAGGTTCGCCAGACTGGAGGCGTCGCATGATTAAGACCTATAAGAACTTTGACCTGCAGATCCGAGGAAGCGCCGCAGCTGGCTATACTGTCGAGGCTGCTGTCCCTGACGGTGGCAGTGTGTCTCCCCAACCACTTGAGTTGCCCCGCGATAAGAAGTTTGAGCTGCAACTGGATGATGTCTTGCACCAGACCACCAGCGGGGAGAACATGCTGGCGGTAGGAGAAATACTGTTCGATGCCTTATTTCCTTTACAGGTCTTCAAGCTCTGGTCAATGGCACAGGGCAGCCTGAGGGATGAAGAAGAGGGCCTCCGCATCAGACTGCATATTGGGTCTCCTGAGCTAACGATACTCCCTTGGGAGCTGGCTTTTGAGGAAGAATACATAGGGCTGCGCCTCCGTTTCCCGATTGTGCGGTACCTGGACCTGCCAGATCCGCCTAAGCCCGTTGCCGTCCAGCCTCCGCTTCGCGTGTTGGTGGCCGTATCCCAGCCTAAAGACACACGCGTGCTCAATGTAGACGCCGAGTTGGCCAGCATCCGCAAAGCGCTGGCTCTACTGCCTGGCAGGGTTGAAATGGACGTGCTCGATCACGCCAGGTGTGACGAACTGCTAGCCAAGTTGCGTCAGGGTTTTCATGTGTTACATTACATCGGACATGGCAAGTTTGAGGGCGGTGAGGGCTATTTGATCCTGGAAGATTCAAAGGAACTTTCAGACCAGGTATCGGCGTCGCTGCTGGGCCGGATGGTGGCGGACAGCGATTTACGACTGGTAGTGCTCAACGCTTGCGAGACTTCGATATCGGGTGTGGAGAGTACTTTCGATGGCGTGGCTCAACAGTTGGTGAGCGTAGGCATATCAGCCGTCGTCGCTATGCAACTGACCATCGCCGACCAGAGCGCCATCGCTTTTAGCCGAGAGTTCTACGGTGCGTTAGCCGATGGATGGCCGGTGGATGCTGCTGTGCAAGAAGGCCGGCGCGGTATTATGATCGCGCTGGGAAATAGATGGAGCGAGTGTATTGATTGGGCCGTGCCTATCCTGTACATGCGCGCGCCGGACGGTGTGATTATTGGGATTTCAGAGCAGCGTGAAGAAGAGCGGGTGCTCAAGGCAGTACCTAAAGGGGTAGTTCCTTTAGGCTTTCCCTTGTATGTTGAACGGATGGCTGACACTAAATTGAAGCAGGAGTTGCAAAAGCCTGGAACGATCACAGTCGTTCGCGGTGCGCGCCAAACTGGGAAGACCTCGCTGCTGGTTCGAGGAGTCGACCATGCCAGTCAACAGGGCGCGTCGGTGATTTACCTTGATTTTCAGCAGGCGTTCGATCAATCCCAGATGAGCGATATGAATCAATTCTTCAGGCATTTGGCGTATGCCCTAGCTGGCCAAATGCAAGTTAGCTATTCAACGGTTGATTCTGTTTGGGAGCCGCCATTAAGTGCCAAGGACAAGATGACACGCTTTGTCGAGAACGCGATCTTGCAGGGGGGACAAGAGCCAGTCGTTTTGGTGATGGATGAGGCAGACGTTCTTCTGCAGACCTCATTTTATGGTGAGTTCTTTGGTCTGCTTCGTGCCTGGCACAATAGAAGAGCACTTGTGAGATTGTGGAGGGACCTGAGCATAGTGGTGGCTATTTCAACACATCCCTCCTTGCTCATAGATGACATTCATCAGTCACCATTCAATGTTGGACTCACAATTAGGTTAGATGATTTCAGTAAGGAGCAGGTGGAGGATCTGAATCAGAGGCACGGAAAACCGTTGCAGTCCGAGGAGATTACCTCGGCCATGGATCTTTTGGGAGGCCATCCTTACCTCATCCGGCAGGCGCTCTATACGCTTGTGAGTGAGGCCATGACTTGGCCGGAGTTGGAGGCCGTTGCGGATAAAATCGATGGTCCATTTGGCGAGCACCTGCGCTTCTACTGGAGGCTTTTGGTTGATGACGCAGAGTTGATGGAAGCTGCGCGCCAAGTCGTGATTGGAGGTGTTTGTCCAGAGGCAAGAGCGCTTCTGCGACTGAGTTCGGCCTGCTTGGTGGAGAGACAAGGCGGAAAGTGTGTTTGCCGGTATGGTTTGTACAAAAAGTTCTTCAGGAACCAACTGCTGTGAGAGATTTGCTCTAGCCAAGATAGCTCCCTCTTGGTAGGTGATACCATGGGCTTGCACAGGGGCATGGGGGATGCTAATGATTCGCGGAAGTGACTCTGCTTTGATTGGTGAGGGGACAAAGATGGTGCCTACAGGACCAGTATCTCTGGATTCCCCCTTGTATGTTGAACGGATGGCTGACACTAAATTGAAGCAGGAGTTGCAAAAGTCTGGAACGATCACAGTCGTTCGCGGTGCGCTGCAGACGGGTAAGACATCCCTTCTTCTTCGGGGGGGCGACCATGCCAGGCAACAGGGTGCATCAGTCATTTATCTTGATTTCCAGCGGCTATTTGACCAATCACAGTTGAGCGACATGAACCGGTTCTTCAGGCATTTGGCGTATGCCCTGGCTGACCCAATGCACGTGAGCTATTCAACGGTCGATTCTGTTTGGGAACCGCCATTAAGTGCCAAGGACAAGATGACACGCTTTGTCAAGAACGCGATTTTGCAGGAGGGGCAAGAGTCAGTTGTCTTGGTGATGGATGAGGCAGACGTTCTTCTGCAGACCTCATTTCATGGTGAGTTCTTTGGTCTGCTTCGTGCATGGCATGTGCAAAGGCACCTTGAAAAGATTTGGCGGAAATTGAGCATTGTGGTAGCGACTTGGACACATCCCTCCTTATTTATCGATGACGTGTATCAGTCGCCATTTAATGTTGGGCTCGAAATTAGGTTAGATGCTTTTAGTAGGGAGCAGGTGGAGGATCTGAATCGGAGGCACAGAAAGCCGTTGCAGTCCGAGGAGATCACCTCGGCAATGAATCTCTTGGGAGGCCATCCTTACCTCATTCGGCAGGCGCTCTATACGCTTTTGGAGAGAGAAATGACCTGGCCTGAATTGGAAGCAATTGCGGATAAAGAAGAAAGTCCATTTGGCAATCATCTGCGCTACTATCTGAATCTCTTGCACGGTGATGCAGAGTTGATGAATGCGATGTGCGAGGTTTTGGCTACAGGGGCTTGCCCAGGAGGTAAAGCGTTTCTGCGGCTAAGTTCAGTCGGTCTGGTGCAAAGACTAGGTCGCAAATGTGTGTGTTGCTGTGGTTTGTACGAGACGTTTTTTAGGAGCCGGTTACTATGAGTGATCCGCTTCAAGTTGAGGATAGCTTTTTCCAGGCAGGTGGTAACCTGCTTCCTGACTCGCCATCGTATGTCACACGGGAAGCCGATCATAAGCTATTGAGGCTGACCTCGACTGGCGAGTATTGTAACGTTCTCACGGCTCGCCAGACGGGTAAGTCCAGTCTCATGGTGAGGACTAGGGAGCGATTGCATGGCAAGAGCGTGCATACGGTTGCTATTGATCTCTCCATTGTCGGAAGTCAGGAGATCACTGCTGACGAGTGGTACTTTGGCCTGGTCAGCGAGATCAGACGTCAGTTGGAATTAAGTATAGATGAGCGACGTTGGTGGGAGGCACGAGAGCAGCTCAGCCCTGTGCAGCGATTCTCTGATTTCCTTAAGGAAGTGGTCTTGGGGAGAGTTCCTGGACCGATTGTCATTTTTATTGACGAGATCGACTCGACGTTGAGCTTACCCTTCACGGACGATTTCTTTGTGTCCATTCGGGCGATGTACAATGAGCGAGCCAGCAATCCAGAAAACAAGCGATTGACTTTTGTGCTGGTAGGGGTAGCACTACCAACTGACCTGATCAAGAGTCGTAGACGGACGCCCTATAACATTGGTCGAACAGTGGACTTGAAGGACTTTAGCGCGCAAAATGCAGAGAGATTCCTTCCTGGCTTGAAATGGGTGTATCCGGGTCAGTCTGAGGCGATTTTGAGGCGTATTCTGTACTGGACAGGGGGACATCCGTATCTCACTCAGAGAGTCTGTGCCGCAATGGTGGACAAGGGAGATGAGGGATGGTCGGCGAAGCAAGTTGATCGCTTGGTTGACAGGTTGTTTTTCCAAGAGGGACGGATACGGGAGGAGACCAACCTACTGTGGATTGACGACTATATTAAGGGGAGCAGGTATCGGGAGGAGATGCTGCAGGTCTACCGGGCGATAATATCTGGGCAGCAGGTAAAGGATGAAGAGCGGTCTATTGAGAAGAGCCAGTTGAAGCTGTCAGGATTGGTGAAGGCAACCCCAGAAGGGCATTTGCAGGTTCGCAACCGGATCTACGAGCGTGTATTTACGCCGAAGTGGGCTGAGAGTTCACTACCAGGCATCCTGCGGCAGAAGGTAGCTATTGTGGCTATGGTGGCTGCATTCGTGGTAACCGCTGCTGTGGTAGTAGCGTACAGTCAGATAGTAGGCAGGGGCGGCACGCCGACACCAGAACCGTCTCCAAGTTCTACGGCGACTCAGGTTGCAGTGATCGTGCCCACACCAACGCTCCTAGCGCCTACCGAGACAGACACAGCGATCTCAATTTCAACCTCTACTGTGACTCCTAAGGACAGCGAGACACCGACACACACGCCTATGGATACTCCCCTGGCGGCTACGCCAACGTCCACACCTACGTCTACACCTACGTCTACACCTAGGGATACGCCTGCTCGAACGGCGACGCCGACGTTTATACCTATACCCTCGTCTACTTCTACTTCTACGGCGACAGCCTCACCAACTTTCGTTATTATTCCGGAAGCTGGATCCTATATCACTGCAGTCCAAGAAGCAGGTGTATTTGTTGAGCCTGATGCCGATTCGGTGCTTTTGGGTGGCGTCCGGGTAGGTGAGAGCGTCAGGGTCATCGGTCGGGCCGTGAATCCATGGGGTAAATGGTTGTATATTCACCGTGATAGGGGAGATATCGAAGGATTTGCCTGGGGGCCATACTTTGGTTGGCAAGAGGAGTGGCTGTCTCTGCCCGTGTTTCTAACGCCGACTCCTACGCCTACGATTGAACCCCTGGCAATCATCCAAGTCGTGAAGGTACCGTTTTGTAACGAGGATGGAAAGATGATCGGTCTTGAGGTTGGAGTACGGGGAGGGGATGGTCGCTATACTTTCTTCTGGGAAGATCAGGAGGTCAGCGCCATCAAGTTGGAGGAAGCCGGAAGCTATCTTGTCTCATGGGCATGGGGCAGTTTCTCCCAGGTTGGCACGCTTACGGTCATCTCTGGTGATGGGCAGCGTGCTCGCCAAGAGGACATCTGGCTTAGCGAGCCAACTTGCTCGCCGTAACTGGTGGGATGAAAGTGCTGACAGAGTTTCGTTTTCTCGTAGCAGGCTGTCCAGGGTAAACTGTTGGAGGCAAGTCTCGTGAAGAACAAAGCTCAGTTTGAGGGATTCTTTGTAGCGGGGGAAGCTTTGAGCCCTGATGCTCCTTCTTATGTAGAGCGTCAAGCCGATCGGGATTTGGTCAGGTTGGCGGTGACCGGGGAGTATTGCACGGTGCTCACCTCTCGGCAAATGGGGATGTCCAGTCTTGTTCAAAGGACTGGCGTCGCATTACAGACCAAGGGTGTCCATGTCGTTGCCATCGACCTGAGAGCTATCTCGGATACCGATGCTGAGGGCTGGTATTTTGGTCTGGTCAGTGAGATCAGTCGTCAGTTGAGGTTGGGGATCGATGAGTATCGTTGGTGGGTAGAACGGGAGCAGCTCGGCCCTGTGCAGCGGTTTACTGATTTCCTGAAGGAAGTCGTCTTGAAGGAAGTGTCAGCTAAGATTGTCATCTTTGTTGATGAAATTGACTCGACGTTGCGTTTGCCTTTCACCGACGACTTTTTTGTGTCCATTCGAGCGCTGTACAATGAGCGGGCCAGCAGTGCAGGGAACAAGCGATTGACTTTCGTGCTGGTGGGTGTTGCGCGGCCCGCTGACTTGATTAAGGATCGTAGACGGACGCCCTATAACATCGGTCGGACGATAGAGTTGAGAGACTTTACCAGAGAAGAAGCTAGTACATTTCTTCAAGGTTTAAGGCAGGTTAGTCCAAGGCAAGCTGGGGCGATTCTGGATCGTGTTCTATTTTGGACTGAAGGGCATCCGTACCTGACGCAAAAAGTCTGTGCAGCGGTGGTGGAGGACAGGGGTAGGAAGTGGTCGCAGGAGCAGGTTGACCAGTTGGTAGGGCGTCTGTTTTTCCAGGAGGGCCGGATACAAGAGGAGACGAACCTGCAGCGGATTGATGAGTACATCCGGACAAGAAAACACCGGGACGCGATACTGCAGACATACCGGGGGATTCTGTCGGGGAAGCAGGTGAGGGATGAGGAGGGGTCAATAGAGAAAGGCCAGTTGAAGCTGTCGGGACTGGTAAAGGCAAGTCCGCAAGGATATTTGCAGGTACGGAATCCGATCTATGAGCATGTGTTCGGTCTGGAGTGGGCCGATAGTACACGGTCTGGCATTCCGTGGTCGAAGGTTGTTTTTTCAGCATTGGCAGCGGTGTTACTGATAGCCATTGCTGTGGTAGCGTACAGGTATGTAGTAGGCAGAAGCGGCACCCCGACACCAGAACCGTCTCCGAGTTTCACGGCGACTCAGGCTGCTGTGATCGTGCCAACGTCAACCCTCCTACCATCTACCCAAACAGATACACCGACCTCAACTTTAACCCCCACTATGACTCCTGTGGAGACCAAGATAACTACACGTGCGTCGACGGATACGCCCACGCTGACCTACACACCCCTGCCATCCTCGACGTCGACGGCTATGCCTACGGCGACGAGCACGCCCTCGCCATCCTCGACGCCGACGGCCACGCCCACCAGCCCAACGTCGACACCTGTTGTGATCGTTGTCACCGCTACTCCGACGCCTACCCCTGGATTGCTTCCACCTCCTGTGCTGGTTGAGCCTGAAGGCGGCGCTAGCTTTCCCAAGGTAGTGCGACTGAAGTGGATTTGGCCTCACAGACTGAAAGATCATGAGAGATTCGCTATCCGATGGGAGCCAACAAGCGGTCAGAAGGTGGATGACTGGTGGGTGAGTGAAGTTGGCATCATCGGTGGTGGTGGAGCCATACACTCAGTAGAGGGTGAATATCGCTTCGAGGTAAACCTTGGCCTCGATCCCTATCCTGAAGGGGAAGCCTATTGGAGCGTAGCTGTCTTTCGGGAGGAGCCCTATAAGGTACTGGTTAGTCAATGGAGTGAGAGACGCCTGATCTTTAAACGGGCAAGGCCATAATATGGGAGAGAATTGGATTTTCCGGAGGGAGAAGCCCAATGTTCCGCGGAGCAATACCCTATGATTTTTTCCGGGTCGGTGGAACGCTTGACCCGGATACACCTTCGTATGTCGAGCGTCCTGCAGACAGAGAGTTGCTACGTCTGGTGTTGAGCGGCGAGTACTGCAATGTTCTTACTGCCCGGCAGAGAGGCAAGTCCAGCCTGATGATACGCACTGCTGCTGAGCTTGAGAGAAGGGAAGTGCATGTTGCGAAGATTGATGTGTCTGGTCTTGGGGCCAATGTAGAACCTAGCGAGTGGTACCTGGGTTTTCTGAAGTTGATCAGGCAGGAGATGCATCTCGAGGTTGACGTAATAGAGTGGTGGAGTGCACAGCAGAAGCTCTCCCCAGTGCAGCGTTTCACCAAGTTCGTGAGAGAAGAAACACTTGCCAAGAGGGATGGGAAGATAGTGATTTTTGTTGACGAGATTGACTCAACACTGACCCTGGGATTCACCGACGATTTCTTTGCTGCCATTCGGGCCCTGTACAACGAGAGAGCGACCGATCCGGAGTACAAACGCCTGGCCTTTGTCCTGGTGGGAGTGGCCCGCCCGGCCGATCTCATCAAAGACCGTCGGCGAACCCCTTATAACATTGGACGAACGTTGGAATTGAGGGACTTTACCTTGAGAGAAGCGGAAGTGTTGCTTCCGGGCCTGGAGCAAGTGAATCCGAGGCGTTCAAGGGTGGCTCTGCGGCGCATTATGTATTGGACTGAAGGACATCCATTCCTTACACAGAAGCTCTGTGCCGAATTGGTTTCCTCGAGACTAGATGGATGGTTCGACGAGCAAATCGACAGTCTAGTGACCGAACTGTTCTTCGATCCAGGAGCCATTAGAGCGGAGTTTAACCTTAAATATACAGAGCGTTATGTTCGCGAGAGTCCTCGCAGAGTGGGCGTGTTGAAGATGTATCGGCGTGTCTTGGAAGAAAAGCAAGTGAGGGATGAAGAGCGTTCGCTTGAGATTAGTCACCTGAAGTTGTCAGGGTTGGTGAAGGCGACTCCTGCGGGGTATTTGCGGGTTCGCAATCGGATCTATGAACGGGTGTTTGGTACAGACTGGGTGCAGAAGTCCATGCCTGGGTTCTGTGAGAGGATAACTGACTTCTTTGGTAGACGACGCCGTTAGGGCTGTGCAGAGGATTGGCACGAAATAACCAACGTGCCCGTCACCGTGGCGCAGCGGAGTCTCTTTCACCGGTGGCGACCTCGCAGCGGTCGGCCAGGCAGTCCAGCGTGGGTAGGGCGCGGGCCGGTGTGCCCATAAAATGGTGCCTGGTACGTGGCCCTGAGCAGGAGGTCTTGGATCGCGAAACACACGAAATGGCACGAAACGCGCGAAAAGGGTTGCCGGCGAGGAAAATAGCGAAAGGTTAGAAAACTCTAACCAAAAAAGGGCATTTTTACGTTGACAGAAGGCCGTGTATGGTGGTATAATATGCTGTGTAGGAAGGAGGGAAGGTGCGGGCCATAAAGTAGGGTGGGAACAAGTTAGGGCAGTTCAGTCTCTGCGGGCGGTGGTAAGGTGTCAGGCCTCTGACTGTGTGACATGTGGTGTCTGTCGCATGCTGTTGGGGCCTTTTTGTTTTTTCAAGAGGGAAAGACAGATCATGGAAGACCTCATCGGACAATCCCTGGGACAATATCGTATCGTCGAAAAAGTGGGCGACGGCGGCATGGCCGACGTCTACAAGGCCTACCAGCCTAGTCTGGGGCGCTACGTGGCGGTCAAGATCCTGCCGGCGAGCCTCTGTCGCGACCGGACCTTCCGGGCGCGCTTTGACCGGGAGGCCAGGGCGGTGGCCCAACTGCGCCACCCCAACATCCTGACCGTCTTTGCCTACGGTGAGCAGGATGGCATCGCCTACATCGTCATGGAGTACGCGTGTGGTGGCACGCTCAAGGACCGGATGCAAGAACCGCTTCCCCTGGCAGAGACGGTCGAGATCGTCAGCCGGGTGGGGGGCGCGCTGGCCTACGCCCACCGGCGGGGGGTGATCCATCGCGACGTCAAGCCGACGAACGTCCTGCTGACGGACGACGGCTGGCCGCTGCTGGCCGACTTTGGCCTGGCCAAGATAGCCGAGGGCAGCACGGAGCTGACGGCCAGCGGGGCGAGCGTGGGCACGCCGGAATATATGTCGCCGGAGCAGGGGCAAGGTCTGCCGGCCGACCACCGCTCTGACATCTATTCGCTGGGCGTGGTACTGTACGAGATGGTCACCGGACAGACGCCTTTCAAGGCCGACACGCCGATGGCGGTCATTATCAAGCACATGGCCGAGGCGTTGCCCTCGCCCCGCGCGTCGCGCCCCGACCTGCCGGCCTCGATCGAGCGGGTCATCGTGCGGGCGATGGCCAAGTCGCCTGAGGAACGCTACCAGAGCGCGGACGAGATGGCCGCGGCGCTCCAGGGTGCCTTGCGAGAAGAGGGCCTGGAGGAAGCGCCGGAGGAGAAAGAAACCCCCAACCTGGTTCAGCCCGTGTCAGAGACTCCCCCGTCTCC
>Ga0180438_10012346_pt1 | contig 10176 bp, 16 predicted proteins | sample SS_ome_12_FD_132455 | JGI IMG/M metagenome (GOLD analysis project Ga0180438, IMG submission 132455) | Hypersaline lake sediment archaeal communities from the Salton Sea, California, USA - SS_3_D_2 metaG | ecosystem: Environmental > Aquatic > Non-marine Saline and Alkaline > Hypersaline >...
AATCAGATCTAAACTAAACTGACTTATTAAAGATAACTAGGAGAATAATACATGAAAACAATAAGAAACCCTTATTTGAAAAACAAGTCGTTTGTTGTTACAGCGAACAGAGAACCCATTCCTGGCAACACAAATCTTACACGTCACAGCTCTTTTCAAAACCGTTCTTCTGAACCCGTAGTTGGTTCGAATGGCGAATTCAATGCTTCTTCTAAGAAAGAAGCTCTTCAAGCTATCGCTACTTTGCAGAAGCAATTCCAAAGCGGTCAAATTGAAGGTGAAGAAAAGTCTCGAAACCAACAGCTTAGAGAAGTATTGGCCGAGAGAAAAGAAATGATTCAGGCAGCTGTTGCTAATAAGAATGGTCCTGAGTGGTTGGCATTGGGTGAAGTATTCGGTGAAGAAATCACTACAGTCGGCGACCGTGAAGGTTGGGCTGGAAACCTTCTTCTTACTAAGAATCTCGGAGCAGGCGATATTCCAAGATTTAAGGTAAAAACAAAGCAGGTTTCAGCGTGGCACGCTGTTTCCCCAAGTCAGGTTATTCCTTCACATATCCGTCAGGATTATGTATACCCAGAAGAATTCTACATCACTGCTAATATCAGAATCGAAGATAAAGAAATCGCCCAAAACCCAGGTGATATTCTTGAAGAAAAGTACGGTGAAGGTCTTGAGCAGACTATGGTTGTCGAAGATCGTATTATGAAGCTTGGCTTGGATAAAGCTGCTGCAACATCAAATGATCTTTTCTACTTCAACACTTTCTCTCCAACCGCTCTTCAGTCAATGAAGACTCAGGTTGTTTATCGTGGCCTTACCGCTGCTAACATGATCATCTCTTTTGATATCTGGGATGACATCATTGCAGACGCTGAATTCTCAGCATGGTTTGACCAAGTAACTAAGCATGATATCGTATTAACAGGTGCTCTTGGTAGTATCCTTGGTATCAACATCATTACAGACGGTTTCCGTGAGCAACACCTCAAAGTATTAGATCCAGGTGAAGTTTATATTCTTGGTCTACCTAACGAATTAGGTGGTATCACCCGTAGAGGCGAAATCATGGTTGAACCTACTAAAGGTTACAACGAAGGTCTTCCTTGGAGAGGTTGGTTCTTCGAAAGAATCATGGCACTCCAGATCATCAACAGTTACGCAGTAGTTCGTGGTATCAGAACTTAAGTGACACTTGGCGTGGAAGTTTCCACGCCCTCTTTTGTTTGCCAGATCTTAATCCTTAGAAAGTTTGAGAAGATGACTTTCTTACAAGATGGTATTGGCTTCTAATTTTTTCAAGGTTCTAAGGATTAAGATTGCCGTGACTAGATCCAATTGCAAAATACGTTGAAGATAATTTAGAAGGCACACCAGATAATATAAGTGACACAGTAGGTTTTATTAACATCGGATTTGAACAAGTGGACATTGATACAGTTAGGCTTGAAGTTGTAGTTGAGCGGTTAAACAGTATGGTTTAGGCATAAAGCACATTGTGTGCTCTTGCTCTATATAACTTTAATTATGAGGTGAACTATGTCTTTAGAACAGACCTTAGATGCTGCCAACAATAGTCATGTGGCAACAAACAATGGAATGCCCGGATGGGCAACAGCGCAGAAAATGACAATGGATGTTCAGCACAGTGCAAGAAATGATAAGTTTGCTGAGCTTGCTTATCAGAATTCTTTGACACAGCAGAATATCGCTAACCAATCAGCTCTAGATCACTTGAATTCTTCTAGAGCTATGAACAACCTAATCTTCGGCGCACTTGCTGAGAAGATGATCAATCTTGATCCTAAAGATGCGGTTGCTACTGATGCATTGTTCCAAGGAAAAGCTAATGCTTCTATCATGAGCATCCTTGGTCAATTAGGTGGTGGTCAGATTGGTGCTAAGACTGCAATGACAACTCCTCCAGAAACTGGAATTACCCAGCTTATGGCTCAGTTGAATGCACTCAACACCCAGAACAACACCAATAGCCAGTCTAACACTTCTTTAGCAGCGGCTAATGCAGCACTTGCAAACATTCTGATGAAGAATGCTTATAACACACCGCCCGTAGGTACAACCCCTATCGAGCAGCCAGTACGTCAAGTATAAGATTAGGAAATTTAACCATAGGATATGTAGATATGGCAACTAATTTTGAGCAGATAGCTAAAACTCAGCAGACGTTGGATCAAACGTTTAAAACTCTTAAAGAGAACTTCGTTGAGGCGGAAAAAGCGTTTGAAACTAGAAGAGCTAAAATACTGGCTGCAATTGAAGCAGAGCAACAACAAGAAGCCCTACACTTATCCCAGATAGGAAAAGCCTTGGAAGAAATCATGCAAAAACAGCAAGTGTAGCTTGTCTGCACTTGTCTTTCGTGTGGTTGGTAGTCTTCCAAGGCTACCTAGAACGCTACCTAAAGGTTATTATTGTGGTGGGTTTTAGGTAGCGTTTTATTTATTGTTCGGAGGAAATAAAATGTCTATTGGAGATATGAATCTTTACATCATAAAAGATGTTGGTGGTACCGCTTTAGAGGGATGGGTAAGTAAGGATAAAGCGGAAGAACGTAAAACTTATTTAGATACCTTAGCTGCTGGACACACGATTGAGGTCGGGAAGCTAATGGATTACCAAACGGTAGGAATACGATAATTGACTATACTTAGGAGATAGCATAAATGTTGACTAATATTATTGCACAGCTTAACAAGAAGCAAATGTTTCATGTAATGGAAACTCCTTCTAAGGTTAGGGTTTTGACAACAGCTAATAAGAATCTAGGTGCAAAAGGTAAAGATCTTCTTAGAACTTATTTTGGTTTTGATGATTTCACTGTACCGGCCTCCAAGGAAGAAGAAGTAAAGCAAAAAGCATCAGACCTTAAAGTTAATAAGGGTGATCCTAAGAAGTGGAATACTGACGAAGAGATTAAGTTTGACCAAGAAAAGCAAACTGAAAGAAAGAAAGCTAGATCCGCCAACAAGGGTAAAGATAGATCACCTCGCACTGTGAAGCAAAAAGAGCTTTCTAAATAAAAGGTGTTATAATGGAAATTGTAGAAGAGCAAATTAAATTCGGAAATGTTCTTTTTTCGAGAAGTGAATTACAATTTCTAAGCAAAATGTGCGATTTTACCGTTAAAGGGGTTTATGTTAGAGGTTCCGTTGATGGTAAGATTGTTAGGAATTGTAAGCCCCTGCAAAAAGCTTTTAATGCTAAATTCTTTTTGACGACAGGGGTTAAACAGCCAATAAGGGCTGTGGACCATTTTGCGATAGCTTTGAGGAGGTATCGTTCGTGAAGAATCTATACAAAGTACACAAGAACAAGGCTATCAAGCATATCGGTGATCAGATCAAAAACTTGTTTTATGATAGTATCGCAGAATGCCGGGCCGATCTTGTAGATAGTCTTAAAAAGTCAAAAGTCTCTCTAACTGAGATTAGAAAGAGTTTGGCTAATTGGGAAACTGAAGTGGAAGCTGGCCTGAAAAAACTAGATTTCGTTGTTGATCAGAAAGTAACAGCCAACACTAAGTCGGCTGACAACATAGATTTTCTAAGGTTGGCTATTCAAGCTTATCAATCAGGTCAAGAGGAAGAAGCTAAAGCTTTGTTTTGCACAGCAGCTACTTCTACTCAGGATTTGTTGCTTGATAATTTGCCTAAATCTCCTATAGTTCAAAACCGATGCAACGATTGTGGAGGAAATCTACCACAGATTTCTAACTACTGTCCTATTTGCGGAATACGCTTGAACAATGCTAGGGATTTAACAAACACGTTACAACCAGCACAGCCTCCAGAAAATCAACTGGTTAAAGTGCAGTTACTCGGACCAGATCCTACTTCTATCCCAGCTCCTGTTGATGCCCCTCCTTCTACTATGCCTTCGCCTCAATTAGTGATGATGAAGGTGATGGGCAAATTAGCTAAGAAGGATCTCAAGTTGGCTATGAAACTAAAAGGCCACATCAACAAGGTTGGATAACTTTTAACATGGCATTGGAAAATGAGTATCTACTATGCAATTATCTATGACGGCATATTATCAGGAACAAGGAGATTATGTTGAGGTAACTATTATTAAACATGATGGCTCAACTGATTACCCTGTTTCGTCTGCGTTTGTCGAATTGCGTCAAGATACTGTTCCCATCCAATCTGTAACTCTATCCTCTCCTAAGACCACTGAAAATATCGTTTTTCTCCATCCCAAAATGATAAATAATCTGAGGGTGTTTGCTGAAGTAGACACTCTCACTTTGTTGGTTGACGTAATTTACGTTAGATCAAGAACGGATGATAGAGAACAACCTAGAGAAGAAGAGTTTCCAGATCCTACCGACACTACTGATCAGATCTTACCTCCTATCATACTGGACGTAAATTTCAATGAACAGTACCCGGTGGTTAAAAACCACAAAGATTCTCTACTAGAGTTTTCTGGTGGTGGTCGATACCTATTCTCTAACCTTGGTCGATTGGTCCTTCAGCCTGTAGACACCTATGTTAAAAATGCTCCTGTTTTTATAGAAAAATCTGCTAACCAGTTGTTAAATACTACTGTAGGTCTAAATCAGATCTTTAATTTAGAGTACGATAACGGAGCCGTAAATCAGCACGTTACTAAAAGAGAGTTTGAAATAGTAGATACTCTTATCCTTAAAGTATTGGGTTCTGTTAGTAGTGAACCTGTGGATAAGTTTTCGTTTGCTCTTAAAGATCCGATTACTATGCCAGGATCGTCGGCTACTTTTTCAATGCTCTTATGTCTTACAACTACGCAACCCCTTAATGTAGAAACTTTCAAGCTGATTGTTACTAGGGAAGATCCTGTAGGAACCGTTGTAGAGACAGCTACGGTGATTGCTAATGTATCGGACTACCTTAATCAGATACGGTTGATAAATGCTGGAGTGGTTGGGGGTGGAGGTGTTCTAAACGCCAAGGTTGAGTTTGAAGGATTGAATAACGGAGACGTATTCGATGTATTTGTTACTTTACCTCAAGTAACAGATCTACCCTTTGTAACTTCTTCTATTTCTAGTTCTATACGACCTGCAGATGTTTGGTCTATAGACAGTGCGATAGATTTTAGAGCAAGTACTATCGAGGTAAGTCTGGAGGCAGGTAACAATGAGGATTGTTATATTTTTGATCTGGGTACCATTCGTGGGTATTATTCTTCAGGGGATCTTGTTTTTGAAGTGAATGGAACCCTTGTTTCCTACACAGTGGATCTTACGTCAGCTTCTATCATCGCTTTTATCTTCGATACGGTTGCGGATGAATTGCGTATTGATGTAAATGGATCTACTGTGGTTACGGGCGGTGCAGGGTTTGTTATTGATGAGAATATATCTCATCTGTTTATCGGTTGTGGTAAAGATGGCCTCAATCAACTAAACGGTCAATTTAATAGAATAAGGATATTCCGATGAAAAATTTAAAAGAAATGGTGGTTGGAGAAACAATTCAAGTTACTTCTTTATATTTTAAATGGAAAGCGATCAAACAAATACCTTCTAGTGAGAACATATCTTTGATAGAAGGTGGTGCTAAAAGGTTTTCTCCAGAAAAAGTTGAAAAGATAAGGAAAAAGTTCGGTTTTAAACCAAACTCGACTACGTTTTACTTCAAAAATGACGCAAACAATTACATCATGTTGGAAAATATGAAGGAATCCGGGAGGACAACGGGAAAAGGCGATTCCAATGCTTATAGAATGTTAGGAAACTTTAATAGAGAACCTGCGATAAGAAAAGAACGTATTAAAGACTTCTATAGTTGGCTCCTAAAGGAAATTAAATAACCTTTTGAACTGGAACACGATTAAAGGAGACTGTAATGGCTACAGTTTATTCTACTCAGATAGATCCTACAGTTTTTAATGCGGGTGGTGCTTTTGCCCATATACCTGTTCAAGATAGGGCAAATATTAAATTGCCTTGGGGACGGTCTGGTGGAGAGTATAGAAACGTAGGTATAAACATTGATGTGATTCCTGGATACACTATGGAATTGTTCGATGATAAAGATAAGAAGCAGTTAGCTGGTTATGTAGATAAGGGATTGGCTATTGTTAAAAGTGGAGATCCCCTTGCTATCACTGTTATGACTGCTCACGATGTTATCCACGTCGGGTACATAGATGTAGATCAAATTTAATAGCTTTTTAGGATGGGAATACTATGAAAGATTTAAACGAAATGGTAATGGGAGAAACCGTAGTAGTTGGAGTAGGATATCGGCCAAAAAAGTTACGGCAGAAAAATAAAAAGAAGAAGAAAGTTGATTTGAAAAAAGCTCTGCAAAAGGGTGGTACATATATACAGTACGGTGTTGAAGATCTTGTAAATTATTTGGGAAACAAAGTTGAGAAATTTGTAAAATCCCCCTCCGCAAAAACTTCAGATGATATGTATAAGTATCTTTTAAAGGAAGAGGATAAGTTATCTAAGAAATTGTTTAAAGCAGGGTGGGGAGAAGTAGGGGAATTAAACCCTACTAATGTAATAGACTACGCTGATGCTATGTTTTACAAGCTTAAAAAGTCATAGGTAATTATTAATTCTATTCGGGTCCTGAATGGCCCTCATATTAATTTATAGGAGAAAAATCATGGCAAGAATCCTTACAAATTCCGGACCTAGCAAAGTTGTACTTCCTGATCAAAGAAAAGATGGGGTTATAAGACCTGCTGTTCAAATTAACCCTTATAAGCAAGTTACTATTTCCGATGAACAATACCGCAACCTTGCGTTGCCTGTACCTTCTGTTGTTAGAGTACAGCAAGTAGCTGATACGTTGGTTGATACTCAGCTTGACGTTGGGGCAACAGCTCCCGTTAAGGGTTCTGCTATAGCCGCTCCTGATTCAGTGGCGGTAGTAGCTCCTGATAACGCAGTTACCGCAGTGGCTGCTTCTGAAGCAACTGCCGTAGCGGATTCTGGACCTGCTTCTGTTGCTTATACTCAGGCAGAAGTGCAAGCTGTTATGGACCTAGCTAATGACCTTAAAGCTAAATACAATGCTGCTGTATCTCTTATTAATGAACTTAAGGGTTTGGTAGATACTAACGTTGCCCTAACTAACGAGCTTAAAGCTAAATTGGATCTAAATGGTGTTCTTTCTACAGAAACAAAAACTGTAGTTAATACCATGAATGCTTAAGGGGTTGTTATGGATAACTCTTGTAAATGTGGCTGTAACTTAACCCACGCTTTTTATTCTTTGGCTGTTGGAGAAACCCTTGTAATAGCTGCCGGTAAGATTATAGGCAAGTTTAAGTCTAAATCTAGTCCTGGTACAACCTATACCGTTAAGGATATGGGCAAGCCTTCTGGTAAGTGGAAAGATAAGATAGTTTGTAATTGTCCTTCTTATATTTACAGAGGATATTGTAGACATGCTATAGATAAGGGAAATAAAAAAGCAGCTGCTAGAAGAAAGAAAGTGGTTAAAGACAAGTAATAGGGAGGGTTTCCTCCCTTTTTATCAGAGGTTTGTTATGAACGAATCTACAGCTAAAGCTTTAGCTTTTAACTTTATACATAATGGTCATCCGAAACTAGCTCGCAGTCTCAGAAAGATTGTTGCTTTTGATACTAGGTTCTCTTTATATCAGAAAGATATAAAGCATCTATACCTTTTGGAACATCCTATCTTTGATCAACGCTTTGAGGTTGTATACGAAGATGGCTCTAAGAAACTTATAGATGACGATCAAGCAGTAGAGCTTTTGAAAAAAGAGCGTGACTATAACGAAGAGATGAAGCAAAAAGCTGCTGATCAGGTTAGAAAAGTCTCTAAGATTGCTAAAATGAGTGACTTGGGGTTAGATCCCAAAGAGGATTTTGAACAATTGGTAGAAGAGGTAGAGGAAGAGGCACCTGATGTAGCTCCCTTGTTGGAAATAAGACACGACGATGAGGAACAAAATGAGTAGAAGAAAGTTTATACCCCTTACTATAAAAAATGTTAGTCCTGAAGTTGATACGTTTTTGAGCAGTAAGTTTAGGGATAAAGTTCTTCACGTCAAGGGAGGTGACTTAGTAGTTTGGTTTACCCAGAAGTCATTAGCCAATAAAATAGCTTCTATGGTTAAGACTAAGTTTCGCCTTCCAGATGCCTCTTTATCCGTAGCGTCCATTTTACCGGACCATCTTCCTAGACACAACATTAAAACTATTAAAACACCCCCTCAGTTACGTACCTCTAGGACTGGGGAAGGTGATGGAAAATATAAACATACCCATGTAGTTAAATGGGATGATTCTGGAAAAGGTACAACTTATTCCACAGATGGTGATGGGCCAGACCATAAACACGCAATAGATAAATCTTCTATTATGAAAGGTGGGGAAGACAACCATACTCACCCCTTAGTAGGTCAATCAACTTCTCATCATGAGCATTTTCATAGAGGTCTGGCTAATATGGAATTGGGTGAGGTACTTGTGTTTTCTTCCTGATTTGAGGTAAACTATGTTCTTGTTGACACTTATAAAGCCTAGCGACGTAACGGGCAAAAACGAAGTCCACGTAGTAGAGCCAATCTTGGAAAGTAGGGCTCATTCAGATTTAACAATAAACAGCGTGAATAATAAGAAGTTTAACCGAGCTTTATGGTCAGGGTCTCAAGAACAGTTAAGTCAGTTTGTAAACTCCATTTCAAATAAGCAAGTAGGATGGAGTAGTGATTCTCCAACAGATATACTAGGATATTTAAGACAGATTGCGGATTCTAGTGGAGTTTCTTTCGAAAATACTTGGAGAGATGAGGTATGCGCTATGAGAAATGTTTGTTTAGCCGATGTTATGATAAAACTTAGAGGGGAAGGTCTTGGCACTAGAGACTGTCTAAATTTAACTAGACACGTTGAACGGTTTAACTCTAAGATCAAAGTAGGTGGCTATGTATTCGGGTATGAGCAAGGTGGCTTTTACGATAACGTAACTTCTGCAGCTAATAAGCCTCCTGGCATCAATAGATTTCCATTATACATGAATGAAGATGCTAAAAAGGTTTGGCAGTACGTTATTAAGACCTATAAGAAAAGTTACATGGACCCGATTAACAAGTCCAAATCTAAGACAGATAAAGACGCTCTTATAAAGAGTTGGCAAATAGCTATTATTATTTTTAGAAGAGCTTGCGTTAAAGCTAAGGTAGTACCCTTTATGGATGTGAACCCAGCTAGCAAGTTGAACGAACAAATGACTGAGGATATTAGAGCCAAGGTAGAAAAGATGAATGACTTGGCCGACACTAAGATAGATACTATCGAAAACGATCTTATTAGAAATGGGCTGGTTGATGAGATAGGTCTTGAGCTTAAAGACCGATGTAAGAAGGAAGGCTCCTCTTACGTCTTTAAAACGGTTCGGAAAGTTAAGTTAGAAAAGGGAATAAAGCCTCTAGAGGTTATCAAGTACCTTCAGGTTAATTGGGGGTTCAAGCCAGCTAGAGGTCACAGCCTTCTTAAATTAGATGGTATCCATTCCATTAGAGCCGCTATTGAGGATAAGAAGAAACTAGTAATATACTGGGTATCCGCTCTCAGTCAACAACAGGCAGGATTCTTAGTTGAAGAACCTTCTCTCAAAGGCGATAAGCTTCTTGCAAAGATGAACAGGCTTATGCTAGACTGGTTCTCTACTGAAAAGTTAAAATTTAAGAAAAAGAAGTGAGGTAGGTCATGGATATCGTTGTTGCCCATAGACCTACTAACGTTTTCTACACTAAATTAGCAGACGGTACTCGTTGGCTTATTGACACAGAGAATGTTATTCGGTCTTGGAATGATAAACAGGTAGACATGAGTTGGTTGGCTGTAAAGAATAAAGCAGAAGCCCGAAAACTCATGAATAGTCTTAAGAGAAACTATGAAGTAACAAACTTAGAGAAGTTTAATAAGATAACAGCAGCTAAAAATAAGAAAAAGGTAACGGTCCACTTTGTTAATAAAGATGGGCCACACTTAGTTGATCTTACTGGCCGTATACGAGATGAGGACTGGGAAAGAAAGCCTTCGAGATGGAAGAAGGTAAAAACAGTAGGAGAAGCAAACAAACTTGTAACTAATTTATCTGCGGCTTATGAGATCTCTAACTTAGACGAATTAGAAGATGAAATTGGTCTTACTAGGGTACAAGTTAGGACTAA
>Ga0180438_10012347_pt1 | contig 10176 bp, 2 predicted proteins | sample SS_ome_12_FD_132455 | JGI IMG/M metagenome (GOLD analysis project Ga0180438, IMG submission 132455) | Hypersaline lake sediment archaeal communities from the Salton Sea, California, USA - SS_3_D_2 metaG | ecosystem: Environmental > Aquatic > Non-marine Saline and Alkaline > Hypersaline >...
GCCCGGCGCCCAGGCGGTCGGGAAGTTGGCCACGGCCACGAAGAAGTGCCCGCCGTCATACCCGCAGCCCAGACTCTCATGCGTGAGCACTTCGCCCGGGCGCGTCGTGACGAAGGTCTCGAACTCGATGTCTCCGGGAGCCGGGATCGTTGCGTCGGAGTTCTCCACGATCCCGTACGCCGTGTGCGGCACGGCCCAGGCGGGAACCGGGAGCGGCACGACGGACGAACCGCCCGCAAACCACCGCCCCCCCTCCTCCACCGGCCAGCAACACGGGTCCTCCGCCCCCATGTAGTACGGATAGCCTACCTCGACCCCGAACCCGCGCGCCGGCATCGAACACACGTAGTGCATCATGTCCTGCGCCGCCGCGTCCCACACGAGGATCTCCTCGGCGCACCCGATGTCGTCGCACAGATCCTGGGCGCTCTCGGCCCAATGGCCCAACGGGATCGAGAAGTGGTTGTAGTCGGTCCCGTCGGTGGTGATGAAGCAGAAGAACGTATCTCTCACCGCACCCGTGATGGTTACCACACAGGGCGCCGCGGCGCCGACGGCGTTCACCATGAACGGCATCCCCAGTGCGATGTCGAAGTTGTGGAACGGCAGCCCGCAGACGTAGCCGACCGTCCCCTGCCCCGGCGCGTCCCAGCGGTAGACGTCCGTCACGCACGGGAAGAGCGTGCAGAGGTCCTCGGGGGTGTGGATGGGATTGCGGGAGTAGTCGGTGTCCAGCGGCATGGCCATCTCGTTGACGTCGGTCGCGGCCGTCGTCGTGAACTGGTAGTCGAACTCGCCCACGCGGTTCGACGGCGCCGACTCGGCGCACAGGTACCCAGCCTTGACCGCGTCCTCCTCGCCCTTGACCGGACTGCAGCACGCCGTCACCACGTAGAAGTAGTTCGTGTTCGGATCGCCGACCACGGTGGCACCGTTTCCGGTGTCCGTCCACTGGACGCCGTCCGTCCCCGGATCCTCATCGCCGATGAGCTCGGCGATGCGGTTCGAACCGCCCGCCTGGTCCGGGGCGAAGTAGGGATCGGTGTCCCGGTAGACGTTGTAGGCCGTCGCCCCCATGACCTCCGTCCACTCGAGCAGGATCGAGGTTCCGACCGCGGTCGCCCACAGGTCGTCGATGGGCACGCACTGCTCGCACTGGATGTCCACCATGTCGCAGCACGGATCCGTCCAGGCGAAATCTCCCGTGAAGTTGTCCAGACACACTTCGCCCGGCCCGCAATCGTCCGCGACGAACATGGCGTACAGCAGCCGGGCCTCGTCCATGCCGCCGTTTCGGACCGGCGGGTTGGACGCGGCGATGGTGACGGTCCCCGGCGTGTCCTCGTTGGCCGTCAGGTCCCAACCCTGGATCGGCTCGCCCGGGTCCACCCGGACGAAGGTCAGCAGACCCGTCGGATAGGTGAGATCCATCCCGAACGTGTTGATGCCCGCGGGCGCGGTGGCCACGACCGGCAGCTTCACCGTGTCGCCGACTTCGACGTAGAAATCTCCACCGAGCGGACAGACGACCACCGAACCGCACGGCGGCCCGATCTCGAGGATGACGTCCACGTACTGAGGCGTGCTCCTCGTGACGTCCTCGACCGTGATCTGCGTCCAGTGATAGCCCCACAGGAGCCCGGCGATGTCGACCGACACCCACACGGTGTCCACCTCGCCGGCGGACTGACCGGCCGTCGGGTTGATCGACAGCCAGCCCGCGCCTTCCGAGGCGGTCCAGGCCAGGGTCCCGGTCCCGGCGTTCCACACGCCGATCCACTGGGAGTCCGGATCGGCGCCGCCCTCGCACGCCGCGAAGAACAGGCTGTCCGGCTCGACGGCCAGCTCGGGCACGAACGGCGGTTCGATCGTGAACGTGTTGCAGCACGGGTCGGCGCCCGCGAAATCGTCGTCGAACACGTCCAGGCAGAGCTGGCCCTCGTCCTGCGCGGTCACCACGAACACCGCGTAGAGAACCGCATCTGTCGAGGTCTCCGGCAGGCCCGTGACGTTGAACCCGCCGATGAGGACGCTGCCCGATTCATACTCGTTGCCGCCCAGCCCCGTCCAGGTCTGGGTCAGGGCCGTCGGATCCACCCTCACGAAATCCAGGATCCCGGTGGGATAGGTCAGCTCCATCCCGAAGGCCTCCACACCTGCAGGGGCCGTCACGAGAATCGGGATCCACAGCGTATCGCCGACGTCGGCGTTGTACACGCCCCCCTGGGGACAGACGATCACGCCGCCCTTGGTCTCGGCGGCCACCCCGGGGGTGCGGTCTTCCCGCGAGCGCGGAACCGTCAGCCCGCCCACGTTACACGGCGGATCGGGGATGCACCAGCCGGGGTCGATGGAGTCCTTGTAGATGCAGAGCGCATCGGCGGGAGTGACCTTGGCGCTGCAGTCCACGTCCGCCGTGGTCAGACAGCAGTCGTTGATGCAACCCGTGGGACAGGTCTGATTCTCGAGGTAGGTTCCGAAGGCGCAGAAGGCGTCGGCCGCCGTCACGCTCCCGTCCTCATCCACGTCCCCATCGGCCGGACAGGCCGGGCCCGTCTGGCAGTCGGCGTAGGGCGCCGCCTCCGAGTGGACGCCCCCGATCATGCAGCCGTGCTCCCCGGACACGCACTCGGAGAGGTAATCGGGCGCGGGGCCCGCGATCTTGGTGCAGGTCGGCGTGGTGTAGTTGGCCGGAATGTAGCCGAGCTCAAGCGGCCAGTAGCTCTGTACGTTGTACATGTTGAAAACCCCGAAGGCGAAACAGTAGACATCCCCCATGGGGCTCGAGGACGTGATATCCCCCCCGAAGCCGATCGCCCCTCCGACCCCATCCCACGGGTTCCCGAACACGGTGGAGGTCACCGGGCAGTAGGTCATCTCCGGAACCGACGGCACCCCCCGGGTCGTCGGCCAACCACCCACGGCGAACTCGACGGCGCTGATGGCGTTGAAGTTGTAGATCAAAAAGACGATGTCGGCGTATCCCCAGCCGCCGGGCGCGATTTCGCCCTCCAGCGCGCTGTTGTCGATGCCGAAGCAGTCGTCCGGGCACCACTCGCCGGCGGTCTCGCAGTAGAGGTAGGAGTCGGTCACGACCGTGTGCATGGCCACCACGGCGTTGGGGTTGGGCCCCGCATGCACGGCCTGGGGAACCGAGAGCAGAGCAACCGCAGAGAGAACCAGTGACAAGCGATTCATGAAGACCCTCCTTGGCACGCGACCGCCATCGAGGTGCCCGACGACGATCGAAGTGATCGTTGGCGTTCTACTGCCTTTTCAAACCAACATTTTACCAGAATCTTCTCGGTTTGTCAATTGCATCGAACCCGGAGATGCGCTTGGAGAAAACGGAGTTCGTTGGCAGGACTTCACATCGGGTGTTTTTGGTTGTAGGTTGGCAACAGGCCGGATATCCGCCCTTACGAACCCCGCGGTCCTCTGCGGCCGAACCGAACCCGAAAGTCTATTCCACCAACACCAGCTTCCGCACGTCCCGGACTCCCTCGGCGCTCAGCCGGATCCAGTAGACGCCCGGCGGAACGGTCTTTCCATGCCGGTCCGTCCGATCCCAGCGCACGCTGCGAACTCCCGAGGGCTCGACCCGGTCGACGAGTGAGTTGACTTCCCTTCCCCGGACGTCGTAGACGGCCAGACGCACCGCAAGGCGCGCCGCCAGCGAGTAGCGGACGTCGATCCCGCCCGCCGAGGGGTTCGGCCACACGGCCACAAGGCGGGTCGGTGGGCTCCCCGCCACCGATCCGTCCGACGCCACTGCCGTCGGCTGCAGGACCACACTGTCGAAGACGCTGCCGTCCGGCTTGACGGCCTCGATCAGGCAGCTCACCGGACCGACCGTCACCCGGCAGAAGTGGTAGGTCCCCTCCGCGTAGATCTGGTAGGGGTTGGGATTCTGGTTCGGGTTGTAGAGGGGCGCGCCGCCGCCGGCGGCCACGATGTAGGTGATCCCGTTGTAGAGACTGCGTTCGTACAGATGGTCGTGACCGCTGAAGACCGCGCTCGCGCCGTAGGTCTCGAACACCGGGCAAAGGGTGTTCCGCACGTTGAGGTCACTCCCGTGCGGGCCCGAGCTGAAGGGCGGCCGGTGGAAGTAGACGAAGATCCAGTCCGAGGCCGTGCTCGCCTGCGCCAGATCGTTCACGAGCCAGTTGTACTGAGCGCTCCCGACGAAATAGCTGGTTTCGGTCGACAGGGCGACGAAATGCGCCCCGCCCACCGTGAACGAGTACCACTGCTCGTTGCTGGGAGGGGCGGCGTTGGGCAGCGCGAAGAAGTCGAAGTAGAGCTGGGCGTTCTCCTCGTGGTTTCCGAGGGCGGGCATGAAGGCGCGTTCGGAGACGAGGTCCTTCGTGATATCGAAGAACGTGTTCCACTGGGGCAGGACCCGACCGTCGGCCACCAGGTCCCCCGTGTGGAGGACGAGCATTGCGCCCTCCATCTCCATCCGGTCGACCACCGCCTGGTGCGCGGACGAATCACTCCGGCTGTCGCCGTAGACCAAATACTGGAAGGAACCGCCGGCCGCGCCCCCCGTCTCGAACTCAAGATCGTCCGAGACGAACCCGCTCGAGGAGGACGCCCGGTAGTGGTAGGCGGCTCCCATGTCGAGGCCCGACAGCTCCACCGTGTGCCATTCGACGAGCACGGACTCCCCCTCGGCGTAGCCGTAACCCGCGTCCGGGCCGTAGTCCACCCGGCTCGTGCCCCGCTCCCTCGTCTGCCAGCAGACGGTCATCGTACTCGCCGGCTCGTTCTGCCACGACAGGTAGGGCCCGCGGTCCCGGGGCCCGAGGTTCTCCCACCAGAGGTCGAGCGTATCCCGGGCGCCCGTGGCGGAGGTCAGGGCGTGGCTGCGGTTCTGGGGCAACGATTCGTACCGGATGCAGTTGTGAACGAACTTGAAGTAGGCGGTCTCTTCGACGGTCGGTCCCCCGGCGCCCTCGCACACCAGGGAAAACTCGGCGTACGCGGCGAACACGCTGTCCGCATCCGCGTCGCCGGCGAGATTATCGCACAGGGTCCAGGTGAGGGGATCCGGGGCGCCCTCCACCGAGAAGCTCACGCTCGATCCGGGCACCCAACCCCGAAGGTAGTACTCCATGTGCCCGCGGAAGAGAACCCCCTTGATGAAAAAGTGGGCGACGTTGTCGACCCCGTCCTCAACAATCGGATTGCCCGCCAGATCCTCCACCCCGGTCACGGTCACCGAGATGCAGTCGGGACCGGCCGAGAGGTCCTGATCCAGGTAGAGATCCACGTACCGGGGATCCGAGCCGTCGACCCGGGCCGAGTCCACCCCCACCCCGGGGACGGCGTAGTGGGACGCGATCTCGGCCGTGGCCGGATCCACGGCTTCGCTGAACGTGAGCCGGAGCTCCTCGTCCACCAGGTGTCTTGCCTCTTCGAGGACCGGCGGGGCGGTGTCCGCCACGGCGAGCACGACGTACGCCAGGTACTGGTCGGGCTGGGTGGGCACCTCGGGATTCCAGGTGGTGCCCTCGGGGGTCGACTCCTGCCTCGAATCGCTGGCCGCCAGGTCCAGCGCGCCCTTGGTGCTCCCCTGTGTGGTCCAGGACTCCAGGTAGAGCGTGTCGCCGGCGGATACCCCGAGGGTCGAGAGGCTGAGCGCATACTCCTTGAACCCGGTGGCCGTGGCGTACCCGCAGCCGCCGTACCCCCCGCAGGGGACCGTCCAGAAGGTCCCCGTCCAGCTGCGAAGTTCCTGCCAGTTGTTGTCCACGTTGACGTAGGGGATGAAGTTGGGGGGATAGGGCGCCTCGCTCCAATCGATCTGGCGCCCCCAGGGATCGGTCAAGCCCCCGAAGGCATCCCCGAGATCGATGGCCACCCCGATGCAGCAGTCGGGCCAGCCCCCCTGATCGTACTGGATCCCGATGTACACGTTGTTCCCGTCGTTGGTCACGAACACAGAGTCGAGGTCGATCTCGGGAAACTCCGCGTCATAGCCGTCCGGATCCAGGAGGTTCTCGGCCAAAAAGTCGTTTGTGCCATCCACCACGATCGTCTGCGGCGTCGAGGCAAGGACCGCTGCCGGGGAGAGAGTCAGAAGGAGGATCATGACGACGCGGGTCAACCGGGGGCTCAGCATCTCGCACCTCTCTCAAGCCAGGGTTGGGTCAAGGCATCACGTCTATTTTACCACGTTTGCGGGCCGCCTGCCACCGATTGGCGCATGGCCAAAGGCCTTCCGCACCACCCGGCCGGCGCACGGCCGTTCCACGAGGGCCGGCCGACAACGAGACCGGGCCACGGGAAGCCCCGAAAAGCCTCCCACCACGAGGATCACGAAGCACACGAAGGGATCACAAATCGGGACGGGTCACAGGGACCCGTCCCGATAGGATCTCCGGGTTTTCTTCGTGCTCTCTGTGCACTTCGTGGTGAAAGGCTTTTCAGGGTTTTCTGTTGGGGGTCGCGCGCTCGCGTCCTCGCGCCCACCCGGAGCCCATCCTGAGTAGTCCCGGACTGCTTACACGATGAAGCAGTTCGGGACGCATCGAAGGACTCCGTCACCTTGTCGCCTGGCCGCGCGACTGGAGCCGCGAGAGCCGGCGGCGGGCTTCCTCTACGTGGGGAATGCCGGCGTCGGCGCCCTCCCACAGGTCAACCGCCGTGCGGAGGTGCTCCACGGCCTCGCCGAGACGGCCGCCGGCCTCGAGGACCCGCGCCCTCGCCGAGAGGATCTCCGGATCGTTGGGGAAGAACATCTCGGCGGCGGCCAGGACCGAGTCGGCCCGGCTCGGCTCACCCATTCTCGAATAGACTTGCGCGATCCGGAGGGCGTTGTCGCGCCGCGCCGGGTCGAGCGCCCCGATGAACTGGAAGTGCTCGAGCGCTTCCCGCAGATTGCCCTCGGCCAGCGCGACCTCTCCCAGGACCGTCATCTCCAGCGCCGCCTGCTCGACCTCGGGTCTTTCGATCATCCTTCGGGTGCCTTCGACCACCGCGCGCGCCTCGTCCACCCGGCCCATCTCCACCAGAACCAGGGCCTCGGACAGCTCGGGGATCCAGGAGAAGGCCACCTCCCGTCTCAGGGGCGATGCCCGGAACTCGGCGAGCGCGAAGGCGTAGTTCCCCAGCTCGGCCAGGTACCGGCCGGACTCCACCTCCAGACGCCAGGCCAGAACGTGATCGACCGCCGCAAGGTCCGTCTGACCCTCCTCCAGGACTTCGAGGGCCTGGCTCACCAAGCCGCGCTCGAAGTAGGCCCGGGCCAGTTCCTGGTAGACCTCGCACCGGCCCGCCGGCTCGGCCGCCGTCAGCGCCCGGCGGAAGCTCGCCACCGCCCCCTCCAGATCCCCCAGGCGGAAGTCCACCAGGCCGAGCCCTTCGTTGGCCCGCGCGTGCTCGGGGTCGTGCGCCAGCGCGCCGCGGAACTCGGTCCGGGCGGCCGGGTATTCGCCCCTCAGCGTGAGCAGGTGCCCCAGCAGAAACCGCGCGTCCGGATCTCTGGGGTACCGCTTCACCCGTTCGCGGGAGAGATCCAGGGCCGCCTGCTCCCGCCCCGCTTCGCGGTGGAGACGGATGAGAAACTCGAACAGCCGACGTCGCCAGGGCTTCAGTTCGAGCGCCCTCTCGTAGCGGGCGAAGGCCCGGTCCTGATCGCCCCACCCGAGCAGGATCTCGGCCGTCACCTCGTGGACGACCGGTTCCGACGGGTAGAGATCGGTGGCGAGCGCCAGCGCCCGCTCGACCGTCTCCCGCTCGGTCCGCTGGAGGTGGGCCGCCTCGACCACCAGCCGGAGGGCCTCTGGGAGACTCCCGGCGCGCCGCTGCGCCCGGGCGATCACGTGCGCCCGCATCTCGGGCGACAGCTCGCTCGAGCCCGCCCGGTAGAGGGTCAGGTTGATGAACGAGGACAGCGAATCGAGGGCGGCCGCCTCCTTGAGCCAGCCGACGGTCTCCTCGTCCTCGACCTCGAGCTCGATACACCACCATCCCCGGGAGAGACGGTGCATGGCCGCCTCGGAAGGGGTCAGGATCTCGGTCACGGGTCGGTCGGGGCCGTCGTGCGCCTCGGGCGGCAGGGGCAGCGCGGTACGGAGCCAGGCGGAAACGCTGTCCGCCGCGTCGAAGAACCGGTCCCAGAACTTCCCCAGCGTTGCGACCGTTTTGCCCGATCCTCCGTCGGCGAGAACGACCTTGAGATCCATGCCGAGCCCGTCCGACGAGAACTCCCCGCTCAGGTAGTAGTCGGCCCCGAGCGCCTGCGCCACCCGACGTTTCTCGATGGCGTCCAGCCGGTCGGCGTCGCCGAAATCCAACTCCGCCGTCGTCCCGTACACGAGCGACGGATCGAGCGCTTCGACATAGATGTTCTGGTGGAGGTCGGCCCACAGCATCAGGGGGAAACCGAAGGCCAGCCACCGCCCTTCCTCCAGAGTCAGCCGGTAGAGGGGGAAGAGGGCCACCCGGACCCGGGTCTCCTCGTTCGGGACCGACCGCCGGCGCTCCGTCCCGGCCTCGTCCACGTAGGTCACCTCGTAGTGGGTGTCGGAGGATTTGCCGGAGCAGGAGGTCATCAGGCAGACGGCGACCGCGACCCACAGGCGAGCGCTCATGTTCTTCATTCCACCCACCCCACTGAAGATCCCGCTTGGTTGTGGCGTCCGGAACGCCGTCGCGGTCGGCACCCGTCGTTCGAGCCCCGCGCTAGGCGGCGAAGGGCAGCCCGTCCTGCTTCTTGCGCGGCACGGCGAAGCGATCGTACAGAAGGAAAACGACGGCGGTCGCCGCCGTCAGTCCCCCGAAGAGAGCCCACATGAGGTCCGGCCGCTCCAGGTCCCGGGCGAAGTATCCGTACGCCTGACCCGAGAGGATCCCGCCGAACAGATTCCCCAGGGCCATCGAGATGAAGTAGTACCCCATGTAGACCGCGGTCCTCTCCTTCGGGGCGATCCGGCCGACGTACTCCTGGCTCGTGGGGCTGGCCATCATCTCGCCGACGGCGAAGATCACGATACCCGCCACCACGATCCAGACCGACCCGCCCACCGGGCCCACCATCGTCCCGCCGGCCACCGCCGTGAGTCCGAGCCCCACCCCGCCCACCAGGATGCCCACGATCATGGTCGTGAACCGGTGGAACCGCGCCATCAGGAAGGAGATGAGCACCTGAAGGACGATGATCGCACCGGCGTCGATGTTGATGATGTACTCGGGGTTCACCTGGCGGCCGTCCCGGATGATGGGCCCGGCCAGCGGGAGGTAGGCGGCCAGCAGCACCGCCTGCTCGAACTGGTCTTCGGTGACGTCGAGCCCCAGCCGGCCGACGGTCACGTGGGCACGCTCGAGCGCCTCGGCCGGGATGACGGCGCCGTGGGACTCGACGAGGTCCCGGACCACCGTCTCAACCTCACGGCTGAGACCCTCCCCGCCGTCTGTGCCGGCAAGATCCAGGACGCGGGCGCGGATTTCTTCCGGATCGATCTCGGGCGCGCCGGCCGCCGCCCGATCGATGAGCTGGGCGAGTCTCTCGGGGGTCACGCGAATCTTGTAGCCCAGGATCGAGCGCGCCGCGCGCGCGTACTCGTCGTCGGTCGGTCCCGTCCCCGCCCGCCTCATCCTGGCCAGGTCGTCCAGTTCGTAGACCAGAGGTTCTTCGTCGACCGCGGCCAGGATCTCGACAAACCGCTCCGTAGACGCCTCCGAGAACCCCAGTCCCCCCACCACGGCCCTCCCCACCCGGATCAGCCCGCGGGTGTCCGAGTAGTCGCGGATGTACTCCGGCATGGTGATGAAGATCTGGTTGAAGCTGGTCCAGAAACCGGACACGATCAGCAGGTAGAGCGCGAACCTCCAGTTGCTGCACCGCATCGGTCGGACCAGGGGATGCACCTGCGCCGGAGCCGGCTCCCGCCGGTGGCCTTTCAGCACGGCGTCGTAGCCGAGGTTCAGCGCCAGCCAGACGACGATGACGACCCCCGCGCGTCCCCAGGAAAGCCAGGGGACGCCCTGGTTGGCGATCATGAGGGCGATCAGGACGACGAAGACCGCCAGGACGAAACGCAGGTTCCCGAGGACTTCCACCGTGTCGTCCATCACCCTGCGGAAGGACCGCCCCCGACCCGAGGCGGATTCGGTCGTCGGCTCGCGGTAGAGCGCCAGGACCAGAATCATGTTCACGGCGGCCCAGAC
>Ga0180438_10012348_pt1 | contig 10175 bp, 6 predicted proteins | sample SS_ome_12_FD_132455 | JGI IMG/M metagenome (GOLD analysis project Ga0180438, IMG submission 132455) | Hypersaline lake sediment archaeal communities from the Salton Sea, California, USA - SS_3_D_2 metaG | ecosystem: Environmental > Aquatic > Non-marine Saline and Alkaline > Hypersaline >...
GCTGCGGCAGGCTTCGGCTCGATTTCTCCGACCAGCGTGGGGGCCGCTTGCCAGACCGGATAGACCGTGTAGGTCTCGCCGTAGACGGCCATGAACCGCTCTTCGACCGGCTCGAACCCACGCCGGGCGATCCAAACCTTGTGCAAGCCCGCCGACACGGCGATCTTGACTTCGTTCGGGGTTGACTGGACCGCCGAGCCGGCAAGATCAGAGAGGCGGCCGTCGATCTCCAGCGTCGCACCGGCCCGCTCCGCTTCCGGCCAGCGGAGGACCAGGTAGCTCTCCGCCTGACCGGGCGTCGCCGTCGCCGTCTGCGTCTTGTCGGGCCTGGCCACTTGCGGGCTTGGTCCGGGTCCCAGCAGGGCGAGCCCCAGAACCGCGATCACCACCAGCCCGGCGACGCCGACGCCCGCCAGCACGGCCGTCTTCTGTTTGCTCGCGTGAACCGGCGGCCTCTTCGCAGACAGGGCGCCGGTTCGCTCTTCCCGCTGCAAGTGGATCGTCTCCTCGGCGGCGCCGGCCTGCTGCGGTCGGGTGGCGGTCGCCGTCTTCGACACGCTGCGGAGGAACGTCTTCAACGCACTGTCGCTGGAGGATGAGGACGCCGTGGCCGGCTGCTCAAGCGCCGACGGCGGATGCGACACGGGAGGAGCCGGCCGGATGCAGCGTTCCAGTTCGGCAATGACCTCGCCCATCGACGGCTGCCGCTCGGCCGGGTCCTTGGCGAGCATCTTCTGAAAGACCGCGTCCAACTGCGGCGAGACGTCTTCTCGCACCTGGCAAAGCGACGGGATCGGCTCCTGGCAGTGGGCCAGCAGAATCTTCACCGGCGTGTCGGCGTGATAGGGCTTTCGCCCCGTCAGAAGGCGGTAGAGTGTACACCCCAATGAGTAGACGTCCGCCCGGTGGTCGACGCGATGGGTGTCCTGGGCCTGTTCGGGGGCCATGTAGTCGTACGTGCCCATCACCTGGCCGCTTTGGGTCAGGGCGTCCGGGCCCGCCGGCCCGGCCGGGGCGGTTGCGGCGTAGGGATCGGCACGCTGCTCGATCCGCGCCAGGCCCATGTCGAGGATCTTGACCGTGCCTTCTTGATCGAGCAGGAGGTTGGCGGGCTTGACGTCGCGATGGACGATGCCTTGCCGATGGGCGTACTCCAAACCCCGGGCAGCCTGAATGACGTAGCCGACCGCCTCATCGATCGCCAGCGGCCCACGATCGGCCAAGAGCTGGGCCAGGTCCGCGCCGTCGACGTATTCCATCACCAGGTAGTGGGTGCCTTCGTGTTCCCGCGCGTCGTAGGCGGTGACGATGTTTGGGTGCGTCAGCCTGGCGGCCGCCTTCACCTCGCGGCGGAACCGCTCGACGGCTTCCTGCGACTGAATGGCCTTGGGCGGAAGGACCTTCAGGGCGACGGCCCGCTCCATGGTGCGGTGCCAAGCCCTGTAGACCTGCCCCATCCCGCCGTGGCCGATCTCCTCCAAGACGACGTAGTCACCCAGCACCAACCCCTTGGTCTTCCCCTGGAAAACGGCGGCGGTCTGGTAATCAGTCAACCGGCCGGCATGGACCAGCGCGTGGGCAAGTTCCTGCGGCGTCTGAGGCCGGCGCTCGGGCGGCAGAGCGTGTCGAAATGTCCTGACCTCCTCCGCGGTCATCAGCCCGCTGGCGGTGAGGCTGCGAACGAACTGCTCAAGAGTGACCGACACGATAAGCTCCCCCGCGGCCAGGACGCCGTGGATTGTAGCCGCCCCGATGGGGGGTAGTCAACAGGAATTGCGCACGGGTTTCGCAAATCGCAACGGCCGGCTGTCTGGTTTGAGACCTTGCCGACGGCATACGAGCGCCAGAGCCTTTGGATGGCCAGCACGTCGGCGAACTGCTATCCTGCGACGCGTGCCCGTTTTTCTCTTGAAATGTAGTCACGCTTTTGTGGTCATCGTACTGTTGTAGCTCGATGGGTATCGGCGCGATCATCCTTTGCGGCGGCCGCAGCCGGCGGATGGGCCGGTCCAAGGCGTTGCTTCCTTTCGGCCCGGAGCGGATGCTCCAGCGCGTGGTCCGGCTGGTCGGTGAAGCCTGCGAGACGACGGTCGTGGTGGCGCGGCCCCGCCAGCAACTCCCCGATCTGCCTTCGGCGGTGCACATTGCCCGCGACCGCTTCGCGGACCTGGGCCCGCTGGAGGGGATTGCCATGGGTCTGGGGCAGCTGCCCGAGTCGGTCGAGGCGGCCTACGTCACCGCGTGCGACGTGCCGCTGCTGGTGCCGGAATTCGTTCGCCGCATGGCAGAGCTTCTGGGCCCGCACGCGATTGTCGTGCCGCACGTCGGCGGCTTCGACCATCCATTGGCGGCGGTCTACCGCAGAACCGTGCTGGCGGAGGTCGAGGCGCTGTTGGCCGAGGGGCTCCGCCGACCGGCCCTGTTGTTCGAGCGGGTGCCGACGCGGCGCGTCGGCAGGGCAGAACTTGCCGACGTGGACCCGGAGTTGAAATCCCTGGCAAATCTCAACTCCGCCGAGGACTACAGAGCAGCACTCGGTCGCGAGGTTTGATGGGCTACTTGCCCGTCTGTAGCTTTGTGAGAAAATAGGTCGATTGGCCGATTGAGCATGCCGACTCGGCGTGCGTCGGCGATGTCGGCTGAATCGAAAGCGACGAGCAGCCAATGACACAAGGATCCGAAAAGACTCCGGCACCTGTTGTGCCCCCGGCTGAAAAACAGCCGGCCACGTGCCGCGTAATGATCGACCCGGACGAAGCCCTCACGCTGGTCGTCGAGGCGACCGTGCCGCGGCGGCGGCGGGCGCTGCCGGTGGACGATTCATGTGGGCTGCGGCTGGCCGAAGAAGTGCGGGCCGACCGGGCCTATCCCGCCTTCGACCGCGCCATGATGGACGGCTACGCCGTCCGCGTGGCCGACGCCGGGCGGACGGTGGTCGTGACAGGAGAGCTGGCGGCCGGCGGCGTTTCGCCGCGCAGCTTTCAGCAGGGAGAGTGCATCGAGATCATGACCGGCGCGATCTGTCCTCCGCGCGCCGAGGCGATTGTCCCCAAGGAATGCGCCCACCGCTCGGCCAACCGCGTGAGCTTGCCGAAGCATATCGAGCCGGGCCAGCACATCGCCCCGCGGGGCAGCGAGTGTGAGGCCGGATCGCTCGTTTTGCGGCCGGGGGACGTGGTCACGCCGCTGGCGGTGGCCGTCATGGCGTCATTTGGGCGGAAGGAAGTGCTGGTGACGCCCCGGCCGACCGTAGGGATCATCGTTACGGGCGGCGAGCTTGTCGCGACCGGCGCGGAGCCCGCGGCGGGCCAAATCCGCGATTCAAATGGGCCGATGCTCGCCGCGATGGCGGCCGAGCTGGGCCTCGATCGCCCCGCGGCGCTGCGCGTTGAAGACAAGATCGAGGCAATTGTCGAGGCAGTCCGGGCCCTTGCCGATCGGGATTTGATTCTGCTCAGCGGCGGGGTCTCGATGGGCAGCTACGATCTGGTGCCGGACGCGCTGCGGGTGTTCGGGGCCGAGATCGTGTTTCACAAGGCTCGTCAGAAGCCGGGCAAGCCGCTCTTGTTCGCCCGGCGGGAGGATCAATTGTTCTTCGGCCTTCCCGGCAATCCGCTCTCCTGCCACTTCTGTTTCCACCGCTACGTGTCGGCCGCCGTCCGCGTGATGCTGGGCATGCCCGGCGTGCGGCAAGTCTGCTGCGGCCGCCTGACGGAAGCGATCCGGCCCAAGGCGGAGCGGACCTTTTTCGTTCCGGCTGCGGCCTCGCTCGATCGCCAAACGCGGAGCTGGTGCCTCGTGCCGATGCCCGGCGTCACGTCCGCCGACGTCTTCCATTCGTGCCGTGCCAACTGCTACGTCCACGTGCCGGCGGGCCGCAACCCGATCCCCGCCGGCGACGAACTCTCGTTTTCCTGGCTCGCCGGCCGTCAGAAATTGAGCTGGAACTGCGTGTAGAAGAAATCGGCGTCGCCGCGGTGCGCCACGCCCGGCGTGAGCTGGTAGTATTGCCCGGCGAAGAAATGTGAATAGCCGAAGAGCAGGCTGGCGCGGGGGGCGATTTCGTAAGTCACGGTGAAGTCGATTTCGTGCCCCAGTTCCGCGCTTGCCGGCGCGTTGGCCGGATTGTAGGCCGTCATCAGCACGCTGTACGGCGTGTCATTCCTGTTTTCCAGGAAAAAATAGTAGTACCAGAACAAGACCTGGATCTTGTCGCGCGGCTTGAACGAGACCTGGACGTTGGGTGTTTCGATGTTCCGGCGCCCGAAGAGATCCATGTACCCGAGGTACTTGTGGGCCAGCGGAAAGAGGTGATCGTATCCGTGGCTGGCCCCGCGATCGTTCGTGCCCGACGCCCAGTCGTAATAGACCCAGACGGCCGGCTTCCACGGCATGTCCGGGAACTTGTGTCCGAGGCCGGCGACCCAGAACCCGGCCGAGTGATCCGAGGCATCGTCGTTGGTTCCAAACTGCACGGCCGCTTCAAACTCGCACGTCCAGTTGCCGTGCTCGCCAGACCAGCGTCCGCCCAAGGTGTCGTACTTGAAGCCGACGTCTCCGTTGTTGTAGACCAGATAGAAGAGATCGACCGCGTGGTGCGGGCAGCCTTTGCGGGTCGCCCAGATGCCCGAGAACTCCCGATCGTAGTCGGCGCTGTCGAAGTGTGTGGGATCGGGCAGAACGGGGCGGGTGTAGAAGCCGTCCACGGCCCATTTCCGTCCTTTCCAGAAGACCTTGTAGCCCTCGAAGGTCCGCCGCGTGTTTGCCCAGTCCAAGGGGGAGATGAGCCGCTGCGCCCCGTAGAGCATCTCCTGGCGGCCGAGCCGGGCCCAAACCGGCCCGGCGGGCCCGCCATAGAGCCTCACGTCCCCGAAGAGATTGAGCACGTCGGACCGGTTGACCTCGATGGGCCGACTCGGTGCGTCTTCGTAATTGCTCTCCGCGTCGATGTATTCGGCGAAGGCCCGAAAGCACGGGCCGATCTCGGCGTTGGCGTACAGACGCGTTCGATGGAGAAGAAAATCGTCACTCACGCCCGTCAGCCCGAGACCGCGATGGTTCAGTTCATTCATGAGGCGGGCGCGATACTGGCCGCCGACGTCGACCGTGATGCAGTCGGTGAAAGTCATTCGCTTGAAACAGTCACCCAGATGCCAGTCGCAGTAGCACGGATCGAAGAGATAATCAAAGTTGTTGTCATAGAACACCGGCTTGTGGGACGCGGCTGCGGCCTGGGCCGACATTTCCGATGCGCTCGCTTCGCCGACCAACCATGGCATCGCTACGGCAAGCAAAACGGGCAGCACGAAGACCGATCGCCTGAGTGGAAGGATTCGCATGACTTCTCCCCGAGCATTCCTTTGCGGGCGGCTGGACTGGAAGAGGCGGCGCGCGACCGCCCCGCATCGGTAAGTTCGGATGGGCCGCGGCCCGGCCATCAAGATCCATTCTTGCCCCCTCAGATCTTGCCCAACCCCGTCGGATCGCTCAATCAAGGAGCGAATGCGGTGGCCGACAGTCGCCCGCAGCGGCAGGCGTCTTAGATGACCAGCGTGGTTCCGGGCGGACGGCCTAGAGGCCGGGTGAGGCCACTTCGCCGCCTTCGCGAGTGGAGAGGGCCCGCCACACTTCCAGGGCGATCGTGTCGCGAATTGTTCTCACTGAGCCGTCCATCATGGCGGCGTTGACGACGTCGGGATGATAGCTCCGTGAGGTCACGGCCGCGTACGTCGGCACGGTGGACGACTTGCCTTCCTGTTGGTTGTTCCAGTCGACGTCGTACTGCAGGCCCGACTCATTGCAGAGCACCGCCGTGTTGGGCGTGAAAACGGTGGTGAAGCCTGTCTGGTGGGCACGGCCGTCGACCCATTCGGTGTGCCCCGTGTCGGGTTTGAACTCGCCGCCGAGCCCGCAGATCGCGGCCGGATCCGGCGGCAACGAAGGGGCTGCAAGCGCCGCGTTGCGGTAGTAGGGCGTGAAGGCCTTCACTTCGGCAGCAGAGAGCGTGCTGCTCAAACCGTCCGTGAAATCTCGAGGGCCCAGTTTCCGGTTCGGCGCAAATGCCCCCAGGCCGATCTTGTCTTTCTCTGGGTCGTAGACGAACCAGACTCCCAGATTGACGCCGTAGCTGAGCGGATAGTGGACGGGGACGCCGGTCTTCTTGCGCACCACGTCGTTCTTCTCCGAGGGGCAAAGAAAGGTGTCCACTCGAAGGGACGCCAGCGCCGTGCCGTCCGGCAGCGTCGCGTTGGCGTACGACTGCGTGAAGTCGATCTGTCCGTGGAGATTGACTTCTTCCAGATAAGGCAGCAGACGCGCCTGGGCCGACCAGTCTCCGCCCAGGTCTCCACCAAAACTGGGGGGGAAGTGCCGGTGGCTATCCCGGAAGTTGTGCAGGGCCAGGGCGAGCTGCTTGAGGTTGCTCATGCACTGCGTGCGGCGGGCAGATTCGCGGGCGGACTGGACGGCCGGCAGAAGCAGACCGACGAGGGCGCCGATGATCGCCATGACGACCAACAGCTCAACAAGCGTGAAGGCGGAACGGTGGAGAGGTTTCACGGGGGCCTCCTTCCCTGACAGAGGGGGTTGACGACTGGGCGGACGGACCTGAACCAACTCGGCGTGAGCGAGAATGAGTCTCAATCTCATATTTCGCCGATTGTAATCCTTCCCCGCCCTCTGTCAACTCCCATCGCCGAAATCACGCCCCCAACGCCCTCGCCAAGCTGTCCACGGGCACACGGCGGCCAAAATGAGCCGTCATTCGCCCTGGAATGGATCGCCGAAAGAACGGTCTTGTGCCGTCACGGCACAGCCGACGGCACGTTCAAGCGAGGCCAAAGCCTGTTCTCTGAGGGTGACCTGGCGGTGAAGATCGACGCGGTACCGAAGCAGCGTGCGGTACACGTCCATCAATTGCTGGAAGTCGGCCCGCGCGGCCCGGTACGACTCCAAAGTGAGTTTCAGCGTCTCCTCGGCCCGGGGGACGATGTCGCTTTCCAGGATTTCGAGCGTGCGGTGGTGTTCGCGAAATTGGGCCGAGAGCGTCTCAATTTCCGCCTGGAACTGGTCGCGGACCGCGTCGTAGCGGCGGACCGTGGCGCACAATTTGTTCTGCGCTTCCCGCACGCCGGCGTCGAGACGCTGACGGTAGATCGGCAGGTTGACGCCGACGCCGATCGCAAAGGCGTCGTGTCCGTTGGCGACGGGGCTAAGCCCTTCGCCGCCCATCTCGTACCAGTTGAAGCTCGCGGTGACGTCCGGCCAATACTCCCGGCGTGCGCGGTCCACGGCCGCCCGGTCACGCGCCATTTCCCGCCGCGACGCCTCGTAGGCGGGCTGACATGCCCCGGCGAGTCCGACGAGCGTTTCAATCTCGGCCTCCACGCGGCTCCGGTTGATCGTGTCGAGGGCCTCGAATTCCGTCCGCGGCGGCAAATGCATCACGCCGGCCAGCGCCGCCTGGGCCCGGCGCTTGGCCTCTTCCAGCTTGATGAGGTCCGTCTTCAGCTTCGCCAGTTCGACCTGCGCCTGAAAGACGCTCTCCAGCCCCGCCTTGCCTGCGCTTGTCTCGTACTTCGTCTTGGCCACGGCGATCACGTCCTCAAGTGGTTTCTCCAGCCGGCGCGTTTCCGTGATCGCCATTTGCCCGAAATAGAGGTCGAAGTAGGCTTGCTTCACCTGCTCGACGACGTTCAGTTCGATCGCCGCGACGCGCGAATACGCGGCCATTGCGTCGTAATAGGCAACCTGGCTCCCCAGGGCGCGTTTGCCGCACCAGGGGAACTTCTGGGAAAGGCTCATCGCCACCTGCTGGGGCCCGGCGGCCGTCTGGATCTCTTCGAGAAAGACGGTCGTCAGCAGCATCGGGTCGGGCAGGGACTGCGCTTGTGGAACCCGCGCGCCAAGCGCCTGCGCGTGAAACCGCGCTGCCTGGATCTCGGGATTGTTTGCCAATGCGTAGGCAATCAGCGTGTCGACCGAGGTTGGCCCGCCCGATATTGTGCCGAGACCGTCCCCGATGATACGAACGGTGTCGTGGTTCCGCCCCGTTGGCTCCTCAACCAGCGGCAGCGGCGCGATCTCGTATCGGGCATTGATCCGCGGATCGAATGCCGAGGGACCGTCATTCTCCTGGCTGTACGCCGAGAGGCCGCAGGCGAAGGAAGCGCAAAGAGCTACTGCCGCGATACGATCGACCAGACCAAAGTGTCTCATGCGAGTCCCCCCGGACAGGAAACGGCAAACCCGCAAGGCTCGCATTTCCCGCCGTTTCTCTATCTTCGGCATTAGCGGCATGATCGCTTTTGTCGCATTTTCGACCGCCGGAAAGCTATTGGAAGCTCAAGCGTGGCGGCAGCTTACGATTCCTGCCGGCGGGCGAAATGAAACACCATTTTTCCAATGACCATTCTTCGGAGTCCGACTCCCGCGAGCTTTCGCATTGACACGGCGAGGAGGTTTGGGGAGGATCCCTTGTGGCCGAGGTAATTTCGAATTCCCCTTGAAATGTATAGCTATAATAAATGTTGAGTCCCAAACGCCCCGATACACTCGGCGCGGCGGGTAAGGCACAACAGCACTCTGTCCTTTCTGAACCTGGTTGGTAATGTTTCTCGGCCGAAGCATCACATCGAAGCTCCTCATCTGGCTGACGGCCGTCGCGATGCCGTTTCAGGTGGGTTGGGCTGCGGATTGCGGCTGCCGTTCCGCACGGGACCCGGCTGCCGCCATCGCCGAGTGCCCGCTGGTTCCAGCGAAGTGCTGTTTCAAGGCGGCGGCTCCGCAACCCACTTGCTGCGAGGAAAGCCCTCCAGATCGGACTTGCTGCGCGGGGGGGGCATCACTTGCGGGGCGAGAGACCGGCTGCCAATGTGGTCCAACTTGCCGGTGCGTCGATGCCGACCAGTCGCTGCCCCAGCCTCCCGCGACTGCCACGGATAACGGCGGCAGCCAATCCGCAGTCGAGTTGGCAGTCTCTCCTTATGCCACAATCTGCGCAAAGGTGGCAGATCGTACCGCCTGCTCTCTTTCTGCGGACTTCGAGTCCGTCTTCTGCCAACCGGGCGCGCAAGTCTGCGTGTTTCTTTGCCGGTTCACGCTCTGATTGTCTTCCCAGGAGACGAAGTGCGCGCCCACGCTGGCGCTAGCACTGCTTCCATGCCGGCGCCTGGCAGCCTGCTTGCTTCTGCTGGTTTGACTGCGTATCGCTCTTGAAGAGCTTTGCCTGGGCGCGCCCGTGCGCGAAACGAATTCGCGCCTGTTATAAGATCTGCCCCGGCTCTTTGCCGACGGCGCGGAAACCACCATTTGACGTGCGAAAACCGAGATGACCGAGCAAGCCAAAACAATCCGAAAAAAAACCATTCCGTGGTGGGCCAGGCTGTTCCTCAAGCCCGCACTCCTCGTCGCCGCAGGCGCACTTTTGATCGCTACTCTGGGAGTGGCACAACGCCTCGGCTGGATATCAGCGGGCGGTGGCAACGGCGGCGGCCAGCCCCAGGCAACCACGCACGAAGAAGGGCGCCTCTACATCTGCCCGATGATGTGCACGCCACCGTTGAGCGAGCCGGGCCGTTGCCCGGTTTGCGGGATGGAGTTGGTTCCCATGGCGTCCTCGAACGGGAGCGGCGACGAACGGTCCATTCAAATCGATCCCGCTTCCCGCCGCGTCGCCAACATCCGCACGGTAGCGGTGAGATCCATCGAGGCGTCGCGGGAGGTTCGAGCCGTCGGCCAGCTCAGCTACGACGAAGGCAAACTCAAGACGCTTGCCGCTTACGTCGACGGGCGGCTTGATCGCCTGTATGCCGATTATACCGGCGTCGTCGTCAACAAGGGGGATCATTTGGCCCTGCTCTATTCGCCGGAACTCTACACGGCGCAGACGGAGCTGCTCGCCACCGCACGAGTGGCCCGGCAAGGCCAGTCCTCAGTGTACTCGGGCGTGCTCGATTCGCAGGATCTTCACCGGAGCGCTCGCCAGAAGCTGATCGACCTGGGGATGACGGAGCAACAAATCGCCCGGCTCGAAGAGACCGGGCAGCCGGAGACCCGTATCGAGCTGGTCGCGCCCATCGACGGGACGGTCATCGCCAAGCTGGCGTCGGAGGGGGAATACGTGAAGACCGGCCAGCCCATCTATCGGCTTGCCGACCTGTCGGTCGTGTGGCTGA
>Ga0180438_10012351_pt1 | contig 10175 bp, 9 predicted proteins | sample SS_ome_12_FD_132455 | JGI IMG/M metagenome (GOLD analysis project Ga0180438, IMG submission 132455) | Hypersaline lake sediment archaeal communities from the Salton Sea, California, USA - SS_3_D_2 metaG | ecosystem: Environmental > Aquatic > Non-marine Saline and Alkaline > Hypersaline >...
GTGATTGTGATGCAAGTATTTTGAAAAAAAAGTGGAAAAAAACTTATAACCAATGGATGGAAAATTGGATTGATGAAAAAATAAAGCAAGGCTATGAACTTAATGACATTCCTAGCTTGTGGGGGTTACATCACAGAACTTTTGGCAGACATTCATCACGAAGCTTATATTTTTTATATTTTGGTTTTTATATACAACCTCCGTTGTCGAAGATAATAACAGCTGCTTCTATTGCTGTTGGGTCTGAAGAACGTAAACATGCAAGAATTCATTATGAATTAATGGCGCGTTATGATAAAAAACTTTTAACTATTCCCTTTTTTGACACCGGTTGGTCTAAAAAATCACTTATGCCCGATTCGCTAGTTAAGATTAAAAAAAGAATTACACCAGTTTACAGTCCAATTAACCCTTATTATGGCCGGGATTTTGTTTTACAAAAGATTCGTAACGAGTCAACTAAATTATATTTAAATAAAAACAAAAAATTCTCTATTTTCGACGAGATTTTTACCAGAGTATTTCTTAAGTCATATCTTAATGCCAAGCCTATCAGTGCAACCTTAGAATATACTCTTTTGTTGCTGGCAAAAATTGAAAATATTGGTTTGCCTTCTTATTTAAAATCTCCCTCTGGGCAAGATAGTTCTACTAAGCGTAGAAATAATTATTATAATGAAGCCAAGGCGATTAATAAGTTCCAGGAAAATTCAATAATAAATTTATTAAATTTTTATGAAAAAGCATTTTCTGATGTATTATTAAATAATGATGTTCGAGAAGGCCTAGATAGAAAAGTTGTAAGACTTGATTTGTTAAAAAAGGAACTAATCAAGTTTTTCTTAGATAGTTGTCATGTAGTGTTAAGTAAAATTAAAAAGAAGGCTTAATATTTATATGAAAAAAACTTTAAAATTCCTCAAAAACTTACTTAATATTTATTGGTTGCGGCCGGAAACAGCCCTGCTTTTGGCTCTTCAGTTTGATCAACTTAAAAACGAAAATCTTTTTAAGGGGAAAATTTTGGATGTGGGTTGTGGCGATGGAACATTTTCTTTTTTGTTGATGGGTGGTCAGTTTAATAAACGTTTTGATGTTTACCGGTCGATCAAAGTCGCTAAAAAATATTACCAGGGAAGAGATATGTTTGATTATTTTAAAAAGAGCGAATATCGGCCCCTTATTGACAAAGAGCCAAACAGAAAAATTGATGTTGGTTTGGATATCAGTGAAGCGATGATTAAAAAAGCCAAAACTCTTAATTTATATTCCCAGTTGGTTAAACATGACATGGCTTTAAAGTTCCCTTTTGCTAATGAACACTTTGATACTGTTTTTGGGTTTAACTCTATTATGTACTCTAAAAATCTGGAGAAAACTCTTCAAGAAATAAATAGGGTTGTAAAAAAAGACTCTAGAATATTCTTTTTTCTGGCATCAGATACAATGAAAGATTATAGAATCTATAATTATTATAAAAAATTCAATCAAAAATGGGCTTATTTTATTGACCGAGGAAGAAAAGGCTATGCTGGCGACGTTCATTTGCTTTCTTATGAAGATTGTCAAAGAATTTTTAATAAGGCTGGCTTATCTATAAAAAAACACCAATATTTTATGTCTAAAGATTGTTACCATTTGTGGGATATAGGCTTTAGGGTAATATTTCCGATGCTTAAAAAAATGCTTGATGCGGTTCCTAATTCCAGAAAGCCGGGAGTAAAAGAATTCTGGGTGGGCCAAGAGTATAAAATTCTTTCAAGTTACTTAGATTATGAGTTAAGTTTAAAACATAATGATTCTTGTGTATTTCATTATTTTGTTTTGACAAAATAAGTTTTAATGCAACTTAAAATTATTGTTTATCACTATATCCACAATGAGAAAGACTATAAATATAAAGGCCTTAAGGGTATTTCCATTAAATCTTTTAAAAATCAGTTAAAATCGCTTCTTGATTGGGGAAAACCGCTAAATTTAGGAAAGTTAATAGAGACTCTTTATTCTTCAGAAAAAACTACTGGTCGTTTTTTTTATTTGACTTTTGATGATGGATTAAAAGACCATTACATAAATGTTTTTCCGATTTTAAAAAAGCATGGTTTATCTGCTTCATTCTTCCCCTTAACTCTGCCACTTATGGAAAACAGGGTTCCGGTTGTAGAAAAGCAGCGTTTTCTCCAATATTGTTTTACTAAAATCTATAGAGATTTTTTAAATGATTTCTATAGAACAATAAAAGACTATAATTTAACTTTATTTAAAAAATTACCTGAGTTAAATAAAAAAAATATTGACAAGGCCTCTTCTTACTTAAAAAGTTCACCTTTTTATTCAAATGAGCAAAGATTTTATAGAAAAGCGCGTGACCAGATAATTCCTGAAAATGATTTTGCTAATATTATAAATTTATTGTTTAATAAATACGTCAATTCTGAAAAGTCTTTTATAAGAGATATTTTTATGACTCTTGACGAGCTTAGAGAAATGCAAAATCAAAGTATGGATATTGGCTGTCATACGCACAGCCATGCATTTTTTAATAATTTATCTTATAATGACCAGTTAAAGGAAATTAAAAAATCTTCTGATTTTTTAAGTAAAAAGTTAAAAAAACCAGTACAGTCTTTTGCTTATCCATATGGGGTTTTTGATGAAAAAACAGTTACTATTTTGAAAAAACTAAATTTTAAGTGTGCTTTTACAACAGAAAACTATGGAGATTTAGAAAAATTGCATCCATTTAAGCTTTACCGAATCGATGCAAAAAATTCCTCAGGCTGAAAAGCTTGCTCATTAACTCGAGGGATATTATAGAGATTTTCGTAAAGCCTTGCTTTGGGAAATAGTGAAAAATCACCATAAAAATTCCATGCGCTTTGATGATGATCGCGAACAACGGCAACTACACTGGCCCTAAATTCTCCGCCAAATGGCCAGCCAAATGTAGGGACTTCAACCTCTAAAAGGTCTCTAAGCGTATTCTTTGCAGCATAAACTTCATTTCTTACTTCATCCATACCACTTATATCAAATGGAGGGTGGGAAACAGTGTGTGAGGCAATTTCCATGCCATTGCCTTGCATTTTTTTTAATTGTTCTGCTGTCATAAACCATTTTGCGGCAATTCTTTGTTGAGAGCCTGGGGCTAGATGTTCTTCAAGCATTGCATCAAGCATCTCTTGTCTGAATGCCTGAGAAGGAAAGTGGTTAAACATCCACTTCATTCCCCTCATTTCTTCTGGCTCCCCAGCCTTTCTTCCCGTATTATCATAACGGTCTGGATCAAGTAAGTCTAAATAAGGTGTGCCCTGGAAAACTTTTGGAAGAATTTCATCTTTTAATTTTTCTGCTCCAAGCCTGTCAATTAAAACTTGAAAGCCAATAACCGATGGCAGTTTTGAGTCTAAAGCACAAGTAGTATAAAAAACTGTTGCCGGCACACTATGTTCCATGAGAATTGGAAGGGCAACTTCATATTGAGATCTTAAGCCATCATCAAATGAAAGGGTAGCGTGTTTAGCTGGAGGTTCATTCCCGGCCCTTATACAATCAACTACTTGTCCACAAGTCATGAATTTATAACCCTCATCTTTGAGGGCAATAATTGTGTTTTCTAGTCTCTGAGGATTGCAGGTTGGGCCTGGTCCTTGTTCAGGAAGTATATAATGATAGCCTAAATGAATTGCTTCTGTTGACATATAATTTTCTATAATAATTTTATTTGAATATCCTATAATATATTGTTATCAGTAAATTGTCAAGAGAAAAGTGAATTTGAGTATTTTTGTATTTAGTGCTATAAAAGTTTTTATAGTTCATCATATATAAAAAACGAGCCTCCCCAGTCAATCAAATGAAAATTGGTTTTTTAATTACTGCACGGCTGAAGTCAAAAAGGTTGCCTTTGAAATTGATTAAAAAAATAAAAGGCAAAACAGTGATTGAGTGGGTAATAGAACGAACAAAACAAATCAGGGGAATTTCTAAAATAGTTCTTTGTACTTCGCCCTACCTTCAAGACAAGCCCTTGGTGGATATTGCTAGAAAAAATAATATTAATTGTTTTTCTCAAAAGCTAAAGCATGAAGAAGATGTTATAGAACTTTTACTCAGGGCGGCAAAACTCTTTAATTTGGATTATTTCTTGGGTATTACTGGAGAAAATGCTTTATTTTCAATAGATTATTCAAATAAAATAGTTGAACAAATAAAAAAAGATGGGCCAGATTTTATTAAAATAGAAGGTCTTCCTTTCGGAGCAGCCACTTTTGGAGTAAAAACTAAGGTCTTTGAGTTGGTTTATCAAGTGAAGCCGATTACTGATACTGAAATTTGGGGCCCGTTAGTAGATCGAACAGAACTTTTTAAAATCCAGACAATAAAAGCCCGGGGAAAACTTAAACGACCCAAACTGGCTCTCAGTATTGATTATAAGGAAGATTATCAGTTATTTAAAAAAATATATGCTAATGTACCTTTTAAAAAGCTGATCAAGTTGTCTGACGCAATTGATTATTTAGATAAAAATCCAGATGTTGCCAAGATGGTCTCAAATTGTAAGCGCTTCTCATTAGATCCAGAGATTACAAAACAAAAAGAAATTGATAAATATTATTTAAAAAATCTTGAAAAAATTAAAAAGATAAAAAGTAAAATTTTTAAGGACTAGAAAAATGAGAAGAAAAAAACAATTAGTAATTAGGGGTAGAGCGATCGGTAATGACCAGCGGCCATTGGTAATAGCAGAAATCGGCATAAATCATGAAGGCAGTATCAGAAAAGCAAAAAAAATGATTAAGGATGCCCATTTAGCCGGGGCTGAATGCGTTAAATTTCAAATGCATGTAATTGAAGATGAGATGATTCCTAAGGCACAAAAAGTAATCCCGGGTAATGCTAAAGAATCAATCTGGGATATTATGAAAAGGTGCGCTCTTTCAAAAGAAAAGCACATAAAGCTTAAAAAATATTGTGAAGAATTAGGAATGATTTATCTATGTACCCCATTTTCGAGAGCAGCGGCTGATATTTTAAAGGAAATGAATGTTGATGCTTATAAAATTGGTTCAGGAGAATGCAATAATTACCCTTTAGTTAAGCACATTGCTTCTTTTGGAAAACCAGTAGTCCTAAGTACGGGCATGAATAATCTAATGTCCATTTCTAAAAGTGTAAATATTCTTAAAAAATTAGATGTTCCTTTTGCTCTTTTACACTGCACTTCTATGTATCCAACACCTTATGATAAGGTACGATTAAATGGAATCACAGAATTAAAGAAAAAGTTTAAAGTACCAGTTGGCTTAAGCGATCACTCAATTGGTATTTATACTTGTCTTGGAGCAGTCGCTTTAGGGGCATGTATTGTAGAAAAGCATTTTACCTCAGATAAATCCTGGCCAGGACCTGATGTTCCTATATCAATAGAGCCAAATGAACTGAAAGAGTTAATTAAAGGAGCCAATGCTATTTATGAAGCTTTGGGTGGCAAAAAACAGATACTAAAAGAGGAAAAGCCAACAATAGACTTTGCTTATGCCAGTGTCGTTACTATAAAAGCGGTCAAAAAGGGCGAAAAGTTCTCTTTATCAAATATCTGGGTTAAAAGACCAGGTACTGGAAAGATATTGGCTAAAGATTTTAAAAGAATATTAGATAAAAAAGCGGCTAAAAATTTAGAAAAAAATATTCAATTAGAACCAACGGATATAATTGGTTATGAAAAGTAAACGGAAAATAGCTATTTTTACTGGCAACCGTTCTGAATATGGTATTTTCTCTCCTATAATAAAACACATCGAAGATCATTTACTTCTAGACTATTATTTGATTGCTTCAGGCGCTCATTTAGAAAAAGATTTTGGCCTAACCATTGAAAATATTAAAAAGGATGGTTTTAAAATTTATAAAAAGATTCTTCTCAAAAAAAGATGGGAAATGAGCAACATACGAAAACCGCCTGATTTATTTCTAATCAACCAAAATTCTTCTATTAAAAAAACTCTAAAAAAAATTGATAAAAACCAATGGGGAATTGTTTTTGCAATTGACAATCAAAAGAAGCTTAACGGTGTTGTTACTGATGGAGACATTAGAAGAGCTCTTCTGCATAATTTGCCTCTCAGTTTATCAATTTCAAAGGTTATGAACAAAGAGTTGCTTTTTATACGATCTTCATGGGACAACGAAAAGATTAATAATCTTTTAAATTCTAAAATAACAAAAAGTAAAACATCTTTATCGGGATCATTAGTCTTGCCTGTGCTTAATAAGGAAAATAGGGTTGTTAAAATTATTCATGCAAATAGAGACAGTTTATATCGATCCAATAGTGAAATTGGTGTTTTGATCTTAGAATTATCTGATTTATTAAGAAAATTAAGGCCTGATTTTTTATTATGCTATGGTGATCGTTATGAAACTTTTGCGGCAGCAATAAGTTCTTCGCAAATGGCAATTCCCACTGTCCATATAGAAGGAGGAGATATAACTGCGGGAGGAGCTCTTGACGATTCCATAAGACACGCAATAACTAAGCTGGCCCATCTTCATCTGGTGACCAATAAAGATTCTTATAAAAGGGTTGTTGCTTTAGGAGAGGAATCTTGGCGAGTCCACAACATTGGTTATCCTGTTCTTGACTTGATAAAACAAGGTAATTTTGCCAGCAAAAAAGAACTTAAAAAAAAATTTAATATTAACCCAAACAAGCCATTGGTTGTTTTTATCCAGCATGCGATAACGACGGAAATTGAGAGTTCTCCTGATCAAATAAAGCCATCTTTAAATGCTTTATCATCGTTAGCAAAACGAGGTATAACAATCATAATTATCTATCCCAATAATGATGCTGGCAATCGAGCAATAATAAAGGAAGTTCGAGCCTTAAAATCAAAAAAGATACCCAATATTCATGTTTTTAAAAACCTTGATCGGTATTATTTCCATGGATTATTAAACGTTTGCGGCAGAACAGGGAAAGGACTGTTGGCTGGAAATTCCTCAAGCGGGATAAAAGAAAGTCCAGCTTTTGGCTGTCCAGCTGTTAATATTGGCTCCAGAGAAGACAAAAGATTGCGGGCAAAAAATATTATTGATGTTTGTTATAAAAAAAGAGAAATTGTTAAAGCAATCAAAAAGTGCCTGTTTGATGAGACTTTTAGAAAAAAGTGCAGAGACTGTAAAAATCCTTATGATGTGCGTGATTCTGGCAAATTAGTGGCCAAGATATTAGCAACAATAAAAATCGACCAACGCTTAATCCAAAAAGGGATTACATATTAATTAATTCTATATTATCTAATATAAACAAAGGAGGATTTCTTATGTCTATTTATAAATCGCGAAAAAAGACTAATTTTAGAAAGTCTTATGTTATTGCTGAATTGGCCTGTGGCTGGGAGGGCGATGTTAAGCTTTTAAAAAAATGGATAAAAAAATTAGCAAGTATTAAACCAGATGCTATTAAACTTCATATCCATTATGCTGATAATTATATAACTGCCAACCATTCTCTTTACCCATTTTATAAAAAGATGGAGGTTGATTATAATTTGTGGCCACAAATATTTCAGTCTATAAAAAAACAGGGTATTGATGTCATTATTATGCCCAATGAAATCAGAGGTCTTTCTTTAATGAAAAACAAAAATGTTGATGGTGTTGTTCTTCACTCGGCCAATTTATTAGATTTTAAGATGTTAAAAGAATTGAAAAATTGCAAGAAGCCAGTTTTTATAGGTGTCGGTGGTTCTTATATTAAAGAGATAAAAAGGGCCCTTTCTATTCTTAAGAAAAAAGAAATTATATTAATGCTTGGTTTTCAAAACTACCCGACAAGAATAATTGATCATAAATTTAGTTATATAAAAATTTATTCAAAAACTTTTAATCTTCCTGTGGGATTTGATGATCATGTAAGCGGTGGCTCTTTGGAGTCTTTTATAATGCCTACAATTGCCAGGAGTAAGGGGGCGGCTGCTATTGAAAAACATGTGACAGACAAGCGCAGTTTTAAAAGAACTGATTATCAATCAGCTTTAGAATTTGATGAATTTGAAAAGTTTTTAAAATTATTTAGATCTTTAGAAAAAACGCTTTATGATTATCCGCTTAGATTTTCCAAACAAGAAATGGCTGTTAGAGATTTAATAAAAAAACAGTTGATCGCCGCCAAAGGCCTTAAGGCTAATACTAAAGTTAGAAAAGAAGATATCGTCTTTAAAAGATCTCCTAAAAAGGGTTTATCTCCTATTGAATACCATGATATAATTGGGAAACTTTGGAGAAAAGATGTTAGCAAAAACAGCTCTATAAAAAGATCTGACATTAAATAGTAATTATAGGAGGGGAAATGTTAAAAATTGGTCTTAATGGTTTCGGCAGAATCGGTCGAGCGATCTTCAGAATCAATTCTGAAAAAAAAGCATTTGCGATAGTTGCTATCAATGATATAAATCCGGATACGAAAAACCTAGCCTATTTACTCCAGTATGATTCTGCTTATGGAAAATTTCCGGAAAGGGTAAGTTCGACTAAAAATAAAATTATAATAGGAAAGTCTAAAATAAACGTATTTCATAAAGATAGAGTTTCGCAGGCCCCTTGGGAAAAGCACAAAGTAGATATAATAATAGATTCCTCTGGCGCTCATCAAAATGTAATTGATTCAAGAAAGTGCTTAAAAAAAGGAATAGAGAGCGTTGTGATAACTCATGCATCAAAAGAGGTTGATTTTAATTTTGTTTTTGGTGTTAGTGAAGACAAGTTTAAATTAAATAAACATAAAATAGTTTCCAGCAGCATTTGTGATGTTGTTGCTTTTGCTCCAATTGCCAAAAAAATTGAAGAATTTTATGGTATTAATCATGTCTTTGTTACCACTCTACACCCTTGGCTTCAATATCAAAATCTTCTTGATAATTCTGTACCATCAATAAGTTATCCGGGGACTACTTATGAACACTATGTTCTTGGAAGGGCAAGCACAATTTCTCTTATCCCTAAGCCAACAACGGTCGGGACAGTAAGTAAACAGCTTTTACCTTTTTTAAGAGGAAAGTTGAGCGCCTATTCATTTCGTATTCCTGTTGGCAATGTTAGTTCAGCTGATTTAACATTTGAACTGAAGAAAAAAATCACTAAAAAACAAGTAAATAATTTATTTAAAAATCTTGCTAAAAAAAAGTCCTCGGTATTTGGCTATACAAAAGAGCCCCTAGTTTCTATTGACTTTATAAAAAATAAAAACTCTGTAGTTGTTGATGGTCGCTGGACTAGTATTTTAAATAATCGTTACTTGAAGCTCGTTATATGGTATGATAATGAATGGGGTTACAGCAAGCATGTTGTTGATGTTGTTTCTTTTATCGGTTCAAAAATAAAAGAAAGGGGGATTAAAAAATGATTGTTGGTCTTTTAATAGGAAAGCATAAAAGCATGGGCTGTCCAGGAAAGCATCTCAGGCCTATTTTAGGACGTCCCCTTGTAGAGTATTCTTTAATTGCGGCGAAAAACAGCAAATATATAGAGAAACTGTTTGTTTCCACTGATTCACCACAAATAGTAAGGATCGCCAAAGCCTATGGAGCAGAACATATAAAACGCCCGGCAAAATTAGCCACCCCAGAAGCGCTAACAGAAGATGCTTTAGAGCATGCTTATGAAGAGATAGAAGAACGCCTTGATCAAGAAATAGAAATTGTTGTTTTATTGTTTGCTAATTCGCCAACAATTCCACCTGGACTAATTGATAAAGGAATTAGGGTTTTAAAGAAAGATAAGTCACTTGATTCCTGTTTTTCTGTTTGTAAATACAATATGTGGGCACCTCTTCGGGCACGACGGCTTACAAAGAAAAATTTGATTAAGCCATATGTTCCTTTAAAATGTTTTGGTGATGTTAATAAAATGTCTTCAATAAGAGGTGGTGAGGGTAATTGTTACTTTGTTGATTTAGCAACGCAGGTTCTTCGCGCTCGTTGTTTTAAAAATATGGACAAAGGTTCATTGCCATTTAAATGGATGGGAAAGAAGTCTTATGGATTAATTAGTGATTATGGTTTTGATATTGATTTTGAATGGCAAATACCAGTTATTGAACATTGGCTTGTTAAACATGGTTTTACTAAAAAATCAACACCTTATGACAAAAAATAACAAACAAAAAAAAA
>Ga0180438_10012352_pt1 | contig 10174 bp, 17 predicted proteins | sample SS_ome_12_FD_132455 | JGI IMG/M metagenome (GOLD analysis project Ga0180438, IMG submission 132455) | Hypersaline lake sediment archaeal communities from the Salton Sea, California, USA - SS_3_D_2 metaG | ecosystem: Environmental > Aquatic > Non-marine Saline and Alkaline > Hypersaline >...
GTCCTCCGTGGTTTGGGGTTTGGGGTTTGTCGCTGTGTCCATGGTCCTTATTATAGGGGACCCGTCCACGGATGTCAAGAGAAAAGTGAAGAAAAAAACGCCCTGGGAGAACTTTTTTTCAGGAGCCCCGCGCCCGCGTATACGCGCCCACGCGCCCGCCCGCCCGCGCCCGCGTGGGAAAAAGCGGGGACCCCCTGTGTCAGTAACCACAACAGAATGATGGGTTCTGGGTTTCAGTTCACATCATTGGAGCCAGGGGGTCCCCATGGGGGAGGAGTCCTAGTAGCCATAGGAGTCCAGAAGGGCGTTGGCGTCCTCCGTCACGCGGACAGCTTCCAGCCTAGCCGCTTCCAGGACCGTGTGGTTCCCATCGTTGGATCTCCAGATGTAGATCATGGTGGCCTGGGCCAGCCCGTCCATGGCCTGGCGGATCACCTTGGTCAGGGCCGTCACGTGGAGGAACTTGTCAGTCTTCAGATCAGACTGTTCCTCCCTGACCTTTTCCTCCGCTTCCAGGGACCTGGCCCATGTGTCCGCCGCTTCAGCGTAAGCGTTGGCCGCCTGGGACAGAGTATACATTGGGATCTCCTTTCATCCATAGTCTACCACGTGATGGGGACCGTGGGAAATGGCGTATATCCGGGACGCTAGTCCCGGGCCGCATAAAAGAAGAGCCCCGGACCGGACGAACCGGGCCTGGGCCTGGGGGGAGGATCCGCTACCAGTGACAGCCGTCCGCCACACCGGCCAGGTCCGTGATGATGACGTTGACCAGGGCCACCTTCAGGGCCGCTCTGTGGGTGGCCTGTTGGGCTTCCAGGACTTCCAGGGACTTGGCGTCAATGGGTCCCACCTTCCCGTCCTGGTGTTTCTCCTTGTAGTCCTCCAGGTTGGCCGCCTGTTGGTTGGCGTCCTTGATGGCGTCCACCAGGAGACGGGGGACCGCCACGCGGACGTTGGCCGGGCCTTCCTCTGGGACCAGCTTGACGCCAGTTCCCACAGACATCATCAGGAGCCCGGCCAGGATCCCAAGGTCCTCCTGGTGGCCGGGGACCATGTCAGGGCCGTGGGCCGCTATGGTCCTGTAGGCGTCCACCAGGTTGGCCACCTGGCCGCGTTCAAAGGTCACATAGCTGACCTGTTCCTGGGCCTTGACCGCCAGTTCTCTGTCAGGGACGTAGGTTTCATCTTCCATCTGTCTGTCCTCCTTCTGGTTTGGGGTTTGAAGGGCCTGGGAGCCCCACTGTGGGACTCCCAGGCTTCCTCCCTGTTATCCTTCCCAGGTCACGCCCAGGATGTGTTCCGCCGCCGCCTGGCCTTTGCTGGCCGCGTAGACCAGGAGCCGCTTGTCATCGTTCAGGGCCTTCAGCCAGGACTGGATGTAGGCCGCCGTGTTGTCAATGGTCCTGGGGGTCAGTCCCACCAGGGCTCCCAGGAAGCCCGCTCCCATCTCCGCCACCAGTTCCTCCTTGGAGTAGTCATGGGATCCAAACATGGTCAGGTCCATGACTCCCTTCCGCCCAAGGCGGGAACCGTGACCCGTGGAGTGTGCCAGTTCATGATACATCACGTGGTAGTAGTTCTCGCTGTCCTGGAACAGCTCCATCTCTGGGACCGTCACGGAGTCATCAGAGGGACGATAGAAAGCCCTGGTCCCGCCGTGGCTGATCTCTGGGCCGTTCTGGTAGCCGTCAATGATGGCCTGGGCCTCTTCAAGGATCTGGTTGGGGGTCCGCTCCTCCGCGTCCTGGTCCGCGTCAGGGGCCGTCATCCCTTCCACCTGGTCCATGTTCCAGACCGTATGGTAGAAGTAGATGAAGGACATCCGCTCTTCCTTGACCGGCTGGCCCTGTTCGTCCACTTCGTCCGTCTCCACTTCGTACCGCTTGGGCCTACAGAAGATCACGGTCACTGACTTCTTGAATTCATCGTCCTTGATCCAGCCCTTGGCCTTCTTCACTGACTTCAGGGACACCCACCAGTTGGATGTGTAGCCGCGATGAATGGCCACGCTGTTCAGGAACCAGACGTTCATCCCACGGTAGGGCCGCTTGGTCTGGAAGGACATGGGGATCTTCCCGCCCTTCCAAGGTTGACGCCAGGGGACCGTCCCCTCTTCCAACATGTCCATGATCTGGTCTGTGAAGATCTGGAAAACCTTGTCCTGTCCGCTCTGTGTTGCCATCTTGGCCTCCTTCGGGGTTTGGGGTGTGTTTCGTTTCCTCATTACACCCCTATTCTAAACCATCCCAGAACGAAAGTCAAGGGAAAAGTGAAGAAAAAACGTCCTCCCGCGAATTTTTTTTTCAGGTGGGTCCGGCCGGGTCCGGTTCCGGTCTCTTCTCTCTATGCGGTTCCCGGCCCCCGTCCCGGATGGGACGGGGGCCTGGCCCCCTAACGGGGGCCGCTCCGCTCCGCTCCGCTCTGGGAGACCTGGGAAACGGTCAACGTCCGGGACGGAAAATGACATTAGCACACCACAATGTCAAGTCAGGGGTTGACAAAAGAAAGGCCCCGGTCCCAGAAGGGACCGGGGCCAACCAAGGGAAGGTTCCCCTTCCCCGGGGAGGGGCTATAGTGTCATTTGAAGGGTCAGTTCCAGAAGGTCAAGGTGGACGCCCATGGAAACGGCGTAGGCTTGGACGGCCAGAAGGGCCACGGGGTCTTCAGGGCTTTCCTCCAAGAGCCCGGCCAGCTTGTCAAGGGTTGGGATGTTCTCCGCTATCAGGTTGGCTTTGGAAGCCACGGCGGCGGCTTTACAGACGGACATGGGGCCAGCTCCGTCAAGACCTGACAGGACCGTGTTAGCCCGGGCCATCTGGTAGCCCGCGTATTCTAGGGTCTCTTGTGTGTTCATGGTTCCTCCCTTGGTTGGGGGAAGGGCCGGGGGAAGGTTCCCCCGGCCCGGTTCAGGTTCCTACTTGACCTTGTGGATCTTCCCTCCCTTCATTGTGACCTCCGCGTACCACTTTCGTTCATACGCTCCGGGGCCTACCACTGGGAACGTCCCGTCCGGGCGGTATTCCTCCCCGAACAAGGAAGTCTCTTCATATAGAAGAGCCTGTCCCACGGCTTCCTTCAAAGCCTTCTTGGTCTTGTAACACGCTACCAACATTCTGTCCTCCCTTGGTTGGGGGTTGGGGTTTCGCTGAACCCTTTGTTCAGCTTACAGGTCTATTATACGCCCGGCGTTCCCCTTTTGTCAAGAGAAAAGTGAAGAAAAAGACGCCCACGGACACCACAAAATATAGGGGTGGTGGGCGGGGCCTACCACATGTGGGGCCGTCCCGGCTTTTCGTGGATTAGCAGACGGCCCGTCAAGCCAGGGCTTGACATTGTGGATACAGTATACCACAATCCGGGACGGGGCCAGAGGGGAGCATAAAAAAGACCGGCCCCGGGTTTCCCCGGGACCGGCTAACCAAGGGGACCCCTTCACCAGGTCCCCGGTGAAGGGCTACGGGTTGACTAGTTGACCGCTCCCATCGTACCATCCCGCCTTCGTGACCAGGTCCCCACAATGCCAGGCCAGGTCTTCCTGGGCGTCATAGATGATGACCTTTTCAGAGGCCAGCGCCAGGGCCAGGGCCAGGTATTCCCGGCTGAACATCATAGTGGGGCGGGTCCTCTGGCGTTCCCCCGTGGTCATGGCCATGAATTTCTGGGCTGTGAAGACCCTGTAGCGTTCCAGATCCATCCTGTCCTCCTTGGGTGGGGTGGGAGCCCCGGCCAGCGCCAGGGCTCCCTGGTGACTTCCTAGTCCCTGTCCTGAACTACCCCGTCCCTGGTGACCAGGGACAGGTTCAACACGTTGACGTTAGTGACCAGACCTATCCCGTCCCATTTGATGGACGCTATGGTCAGGTCCCCTACGGGGGCCACGCTGATGATGGTCCCCCGGCCTCTGGCCGTTTCATAGTCACACTGGCCAGTGTTGCGGAGGAAGGCTTTAGAAAAGGCTACCCTGTCCCCTTCCTTCCATTGGTGGGTGGTGGGTCTTGGGTTCGTGATGGGGTCCATTCTGTCCTCCTTGGTTTGGGGGGTGGTGGGAGCCCGGCCGTGGCCGGGCTCCCTGGGGTTTCTAGTATTCCATGGCCGTCATGATGGTCAGGACCAATTCAATCCCATCATAGCCCTGGTAGTCATCAATCTTCCAGTTCAGGGTTTCCCCTTCCATCCTGACGATCCCAAAGTCATGTTCCCCGTAGGGGTCATTATCCTCTGTGAAGGTGTCAAAGTCATGAACGGCTTTCAGGACGTGACCGGCCGCTATGGCTCCCATGGCCTGAACACCGGCCGTCAACCTGACTTCATTCCTTCGTCCCGTGATGGGGTTCTTCTGTTGACAGATCATGAACATGGCCGGGGGTTCTCCGCTTTCCTCCTGTTCTGTCAGGGCGGAAAGGAACGCCAGCGTGGCCTTCCTGGTTCCTTCCTTCCTGAAGTCATCGTTGGTTCTTGCGTTCATCCTGTCCTCCTTGGTTTGGGGTTCTGGGGTCCGTTTCATTCTCACTATCTACCCCTAATATACACCAGGGGACCCCCTGTTGTCAAGGGTTCAGTGTAGAAAAATTCGCTATATGACACCACAAAATGTAGGGGGTCCGTGGCCGTGGGTATACCACATGTGGTGTCCCGGATTTCCTGGGGGGAGCATAACCAGGGGGGAGGAGGAAGGGGGGGCGTGTCAAGTGGGGACTTGACATTGTGGTGGATGAATACCACATCCGGGACGGTCTCCGGCCGGAGCATGGCCCGGGGATCAAGGGGGTCAGTGTTCCACGTGAAACACAAAGAAGAAAGGGCTCCCCGGCGCGTGGGGAGCCCAGAAAGGAGGAAACAGAGTGACCAAGCGGGTGGACGCCCAGTCAGCCCCTAGCGGTTTCACCATACCACATGTGGGGGAACTGTTCAAGAAGAACCACAATATAAAGAGGGGTCCAGGACCCCTCCTGGACCCCTACCCCAAACCCCCAAGGAGGACGGGAGAAGCCCCGCCGTTCCCCTGGGATCAGGCTTCAGTGTAGACCATGGTCCGCCTGAAGTCAATAGAAAGGGGCTCCCCCACCCCTGGGGGAGCCCCACCCCAAACCCACGGGAGGACCCGTGGTTCAATCCTCTGGGAAGACTGGAGTCCCCGGGGTCATCCAGTCTTGAAGGGCCTTCTTGGCTATCGTGACGGACAGGGCCGCCGCCTGGTTCTTGGCCAGGTCCAGAGAAGCCTGGACCCTGTCCCTCTGGGCCAGGGCCTCTTCATAGGCTTCCTGGTCACAGTCCAGGACGGACTGGAGAAGACACTGTTCAGCGTTCAATAGGCGTCCCTCCAGGTTCCTGGCTCCCATCAAGGCCGTGTCATAGTCCTGTAGAAGCTTCTCCGCCACCATGACGGAGACCATCTTGGGTTCTTGTCCTTCCATGGGGTCCTCCTTGGCCCCCCAGGTCTCCCCAGGGGGCCGCGTTGGGTTCGTCTACAGTTGGGCCAACAGGACCCAGGTCATGGCGTCTTCCAGGTTCCTCCTGGACTCCCTGACCATGTCCAGGGCGTTGACTAGGTTCAGGTGTTTCCTCCTGGTCTCCCTGTACTCTTCAGACCTGGGGTCACAGGACACCAGGCCAAGGGTCTGGGCTCTGGTCTCCATCAAGGTCCTGACTTCGTCCTCCTTGGCCATCAGCTTCCCGTATTGGTCCACCAGGGAACAGGGGACGGTCACGGTCACGGACTCCCCCAGGGGGTCCTTGTCATCCCAGACTAGGTCCTTCATCCAGTTCCGGACCCACCTGGTCACCTGGCCACCGGTCCAGCCTTTGTCCTCCGCGTCCACCAGGTAGGTGGCCATCTCCTGGGGGATCTTGGCTTGTCTGTTCATCGTGTCCTCCTTCGTTGGGGTTGGGGTTGGCCCCCCAGGGGATCCTGGGGGGGCGTGGTTCCTGTCCTTAGCTGATAGGGGTTCTGACTACCTTGATGACCTCCACGGGGTCCATGTCCAAAGCCTCCACGCGCTCCGCCGCCTTGATCCAGTCCTTGAAGGTCCCTACGGGGGTTTCATAGCTGACGGCCATCATGGGCGCGTTGGCGCGGGCCGCTTCCGCCTTCTTGGTCTCTTCCGCCGCCGCCACGATCTCTTCATAGCTGAAACTGACTGATCCGTTGGGGTTCATCTTCATCTTGGGCTCCTTCGGGGTTTGGGGTTGATTTCCTGTTTCCATGATCTTATTGTAACCCATCCCAGGGGAAAAGTCAAGAGAAAAGTGAAGAAAAAATGACCCCCAGAGAATTTTTTTCTCTGGGGGTCTGGAGGCCGTGGGCTACTTCGCGGCCAGGTGGTCCCTGACAGCCTGGAACAGTTCAAACCAGAGCGGGTCCACCAGGGCGGTCCCCGCGTTGGTCTGGACGTTGTAGATCCAGTGGTCAATTTCCTCCGCCAGCTCCTTGGCCACCAGGGGTTCCCCGTAGTAGTCATCAATGGTGTAGACGGGAACCATGGGCTCCTGGTATTGGATGGAGTAGGCCACCAGGTTGGACAGCCTCATGTAGTGGACCAGCTTGAAGGAAACGTCATCCGTGTCCAGGTTGAACTCCACGCGGCCAGCGTGGTGGGCCGCCTTGGACTCCAGGATGATCTCCGCCAACTCTTCATCAAGACGGGCGTGGGCGGCTATGCTGTGGGCCATCTGGGAAACGGCTTCCGCGCTGAACTGTGTGACTGACATTCTGTCCTCCTGGGGTTTGGGGGTTTGGGGTTTGTTCGCTGTTTCCATGATCTTATTATAGCCCACCCCGTCAAGAAAGTCAAGAGAAAAATGAAGAAAAAATGACCCCCAGAGAATTTTTTTCTCTGGGGGTCCTGAAGGGGTCCAGCCTAGTAGCTGGAGTAGATGGAGGCGTCCCTGACGTAGTCAGTCCCTTCCGCGTTGATGATCTTGATGAACCAGGCCGCGTTCTGGGCGGGACACGTGAAGCGTCCATTCCCACAGCGGACAAGGATGGGGGTCATCCTGGTTTCATCGTCCTCCGCGATAACGGCCAACTGGTCCTCCGTCACAAAGGACATCTGTTCCGCCTTCACCTTCCGGACCATGTCTCTTCCCGCGTTCTTCTTCGTTGTCATCTGGTTCATGGTTTCCTCCTTCTTGGGGGTTTGGGGTTTGTTTCCTTCGTTCATCATGACCCTATTATAAACCACCCATTCCTAAAAGTCAAGGGAAAAATGAAGAAAAAATGACCCCCAGAGAATTTTTTTCTCTGGGGGTCTGTTTCTACTTCGCCAGCTTGACCAGGGCGTCATCCAGGTCCAGGGCCGCGTCCAGGAGATCCTGGAGCCCCGTTCCCGTCTCCAGGAAGCCCGCCAGGGCTCCCACCAGGGCGTCCCTGGCCACCAGGACCACAAGGACCTGGGCGGGGAAGAAGTCCGCTTCAGAAGCCTCCAGGGCGTCCTCCAGGGCCTCCACCTTGGTCAGAACCACAGCCACGATGATCAGAACAGAGAACACGTCCATGGGTTTCCCTCCTTGGGGTTTGGGGGTTTCTGTGTCCGTTATTCAGTTGTCAAAGATCCGAATTCAACCAGTCAACTATCTTGACTGTGGCCCTATTATACCCCAGGTCAATCCTAAAAGTCAAGAGAAAAATGAAGAAATCTTGACACCAGACGAAATTTTTTTCACTCTTCTCTTGACATTGTGGTGGGATAATACCACATCCGGGACGGTGCGGAGGCGGAGCATAGGCCAGGGGATCCAGACAAAAAAAAAGAGCCCCGGTCTGAACGCCGGGGCTCCCGTCCCAGGTCCCTCCCCTGGATCGTTCGCCAGGGGTAGGGCCTGGGCTCTATTCCGTCAGGGAGACGTGACAGCTTCTCCCCTGAATTCAGTGTAGCTTGACTTGACCAGGTCCACCTTGTCCCTGACTTCCCCGGCCCTGGCCTTGATCTCCTCCACGGTCATGGCCTCCCAGTCCATGTCCTTGGTCAGGAACCAGACCATCCACCTGGCTGTGGTGATGTCCCAACATTGGGAACCAGGGATCTGGAGACCTGACGCCAGGTGGGTGACCACCCACGCGGATCCCACGGAAGGGCTCTTCAGTTCCCTGTGGATAGCCAGACCACCCAACTGGTAGGACCTGTCCACGCGGAAGGGTCCGTCAGAAGTGGACACGTCCAGAGGGAGGATCTTGAACGTGGGCTTCCTCCTCTTGAACTGGCGGAACAGGTCCCTGACTTCCTCCAGCCTGGCCATCCGTTCCTGGATCAGCTTGGCCTTCTCCTCCTCCTCTTCCTTGGCCTTCGCCAGCTTGGCCTTCCTGGCGCGTTCCTGGTCCTCCTGAAGCTTCTGGTATTCCACCACCATGGCCCTGTTGGAGATGATCAGGTCCCAGTCAGGGTCATAGAACCTGTCCACGATCCTGGGCCAGCCATCCTTGGATATGGGATGGTCCATGGATGGGGCTTCCAGGAAATACTTCTTCTTCTTGGACCAGATCCATCTGTCTTCATAGAACGCGGGGATCCCTCTGGTGTCCAGCCCATCCAGTATCCTCTGGGCCTTCTCCTTCAGTTCCTCCTGGGTCAGTGGCTTGGGGTCTTCTCTGTTCATCGTGTCCTCCCTGTCTGGGGTTGAACGAAGAAGGGAGGGACCCGTGGGTCCCTCCCTGTCCTTCCCAGGTCCTAGCCAACCTGGGTCAGGTTCTTGGTGGCGGAGTCCATCCAGCCGTGGAACCGTTCATTCTCTGAACGGATCGTCAGGTCCACGTAGATCTCCTCCCCCGTGGCCTTGGCCACCATCGTGGGGTGGTAGACCATGTGGGCCGCTTCCCAGGTCTCCACGGTTCCGTGGATGGCTCCACAGGACCCACAGACCTTCACGTCAGCCAGGGCCAACTGGGCCTTCAGGTTCATGTTGAAGTCCGCGTAGTCAGCGCCGGGCTCTTCATCCGAACAACAGGGACAGCCTGTGAACGGCGGGATGGCCTCCACCACAGCGATCAGTTCATCAGCCGTGAACCCCTGGACCTTCAGGTCATCCGTGGTCACGGTTCCAGCGATCAGGCCAGCGGTAGCTTCTTGAAGGGTCATCATGGCTTCCTCCTCCTTTTGGGGGGTTTGGGGTTTGTTTCCTTCCTTCATCATGACTCTATTATAAACCATGACCCCCCATTTGTCAAGAGAAAAGTGAAGAAAAAAGACCCCCTGGCGAATTTTTTTCACCAGGGGGCTGTGTCAACTATGACACGGGGAACGCTGGCCTGGTCTCCCCAAACCTGGCCTTGATGGGCCTGGGCCTGGTCTTGGGCCTGGGGTTGGGGGCTTCCAGGGCCTTGTCCACGGCCTCCATGGCCAGGTTGACGTTGGCCTGGGCGGCCTTGAAGACCAGGTCTTCATCAGAGATCTGACCCAATTCCCAGAAGCGGAGCCCTTCCCTGATGACCATCTTGGCGCGGGAGACGGCCTCCGTGGCGGAGTCCATGGCCTGGAAGGCTTCACTGGGAAGGTCATTCAGACAGACAGCCCTGTAGGTCCCTCCGTCCTTGGCGGGAGTGTAGTGGGCGTAGGGCTCTGTCATCTCCATCTCCTTGGTGTTCAGCTTGTCTTCCGCCTTGGCCAGGATGTCCTGGAAGACTCCTACTATTCCTCTGATCTGGTCCTTGGTGGCTTTCATCTTCTTGTCCTCCTCTGTGGGGTTGGGGGAAGGGGAGGGACCCCCGTGGTCCCTCCCCCGTGGTTCGTCACATCTGGGCCTGGACTACGCTGACCAGGACGCTTTCCAGTTCGTAGAGTTTCATCCTGACGGGAATGGTCTGTTCGTCCAGCTTGGCTATCTGTTCGTCATAGTCCTCCAGGGACAGGTCAGGGCGGTTCACTGGATGAATGGCTGTCCGTTCGTTCATCAGCCTGTTGTATTCCTTGTAGGTGGCGTGGAATTCCAGGACGATAGCCAGGGGAACCTTGACTTCCACGTCTTCACTGTGGGCCTTCTCCAGGAGGATTTCCGCTCCCAGGATCCGGTGGGCTTCCGCCTTCGCGTCATCTTCCCAGTGGCTCCTGGCCTGGGAAGGGCTCACGTAGCCAGCCTTCTTCACGGCGTTCAGGGCTTCTTGGCTGATCTTGTAGGTCTTCGTCATCTTGGCCTCCTTGGGGGTTTGGGGTGTTTTCTGTGTTTCCATGATCTTATTGTA